>Ga0265303_10000104_pt1 | contig 38233 bp, 36 predicted proteins | sample Helome_2_FD_192494 | JGI IMG/M metagenome (GOLD analysis project Ga0265303, IMG submission 192494) | Marine sediment microbial communities from subtidal zone of North Sea - Hel_20160317 (Illumina Assembly) | ecosystem: Environmental > Aquatic > Marine > Subtidal zone > Sediment ... | reverse complement strand
GCTGGTGTTCATCGCGATCCTGTACACCACGGCCCCGGCCGTTGGTTCCATGGCCCGCCTGAACCTGCACCAGGTCATCCAGACCGGTCCGGTCGGTGAGCAGACCGCGAACATCGAGTACGCCAATGTTCCCGCCTGGTTCAAGAAGTGGGAGTCAACCGGCCTGCTGAAGTTCGAAGACAAGAACGGCGACGGCCGCATCCAGTATTACAACGAAAAGAATCCTGAGATGAAGGCGAAGGCCGACGGCTTCGGCTGGAAAGGCAACGAGATGACCAAGGTCGACCGTGACATCATGGTTCTGGCCAATCCGGAAATCGCGGGTCTGCCAAACTGGGTCGTCGCGATCGTGGTCGCCGGCGGTCTGGCCGCCGCACTGTCTACCGCTGCCGGCCTGCTGCTGGCCATCGCCTCGGCGGTGTCGCATGACGTCATCAAGGGCATGATCAACCCCAACATCTCGGAGAAGAACGAGCTTCTGGCTTCGCGCATCTCCATGGCGGGTGCGATCTTCCTGGCCGGTTACCTCGGGCTGCACCCACCGGATTTTGCCGCGGGTACCGTGGCGATCGCGTTCGGTCTGGCAGCAAGCTCGATCTTCCCCGCACTGATGATGGGCATCTTCAACAAGAAGGTGAACCGTTCCGGCGCTATCTGGGGCATGGTCTCGGGTATCGGCGTCACCATGCTGTACGTGTTCCAGCACAAGGGCATCTTCTTCGTCCCGGGTACCTCATTCCTGGGTGATATGGGCCCGAGCTGGTTCTTAGGCATCTCGCCGAACGCCTTCGGTGGTATCGGTGCCCTGGTGAACTTCGCTGTGGCCATCATGGTGTCGAAAGTCACCGCTGAGCCGCCGGAGCACATCCAGCACCTGGTGGAGGACATCCGTGTACCCAAGGGTGCCGGCACTGCCACCGACCATTAAATAATAAGAACCCCTGTAGAAGGATTGGCCCCGCCTCTTTGAGGCGGGGTTTTTTTGTTTAGGACCGCTTTTGGGATCGATTCTGACCTGCAGCGGGATTGAGAGGCGATGCGAAACGGCGCTTTTGATAAGCTTGGGCGTTTACCATCCTGTACTGACTGGGCACCTGAAAAATGGAAGTCGAACTGATCGAGATCCGCCAGTTTCTCGAACAACGCAATCCTTTCAAATACCTGAGCGAGGAACTCCTCGAGGAACTCCCCAAGGACATCGATATCCGTTACCTCAGGCGTAACAGCCACTTCCCGCCGAAGGAGGGTTTCCTCTATGTCGTGCGCAGCGGTGCGATAGAGATCTTCGACACGCAGGGCGAACTGTGCGAGAAACTCGGTGAGGGCGACGTCTACAGTGTCACCTGCCAGCTGGTGAACCTGTCGGAATGCGATAGCGGGAAGGCCACTGAGGACACCCTGCTTTACTCGCTCAGCTGCGACCGGCTCAAGGAACTGTGCCGTGAGTCGAAGTCATTCGGCGACCATTTCTCGGCCACCGTCAAGGAACGCCTCAGGGCCGCGGTGACGCCAGTCCAGGAGTCGGACGACCCCAGTGTCGCGACCATGATGGTGTCGGTCGGCAGCCTGATCCGCAAGGAACCCATCACCGTTCCCTCCGGCATGACCATCCGCGAGACGGCCGCACTGATGAGCAACAGGAATGTCTCGTCCGTCATGGTCATGCAAGACGACAGGCTGGTCGGCCTGGTCACCGACCGCGATCTGCGCAAGCGCTGTGTTGCCATCGGCCTGAAAGGCGACGAACCCATAGACCAGATCATGACCCTGGAACCCACGGTCATCACCGCCAGCACGCTGACCGCCCAGGCCCTGATGACCATGACCCGCATGCATGTGCACCACCTGCCCGTGACCAGAAACGGCAAGCTCGCCGGCATGATCACTGCGACCGATCTGGCCAACCACCAGAGCGCCAACTCCGCCTATCTTGCCGCCGATCTGCGCAAGGCAAAGACGGTGTCGGACCTGGTCGAGGTGAGCCGACGCCTGCCCACCCTGCACCTGCATCTGGCCAATGCCAGCGTCACCGCGCGCCATATCGGCGAGGCCGTCTCCTGCCTTACCGACTCGATCACGGCGCGCCTGCTGGAGATGGGCGAGGACGAGCTCGGTGAACCACCCGTACCCTACGTGTGGATGGCCGGCGGGTCCCAGGCCCGGCACGAGCAGAGTTCACATTCGGATCAGGACAATGCACTGCTGCTGTCCGACGACTTCGAACCTGAACACGATGCGTACTTTGCCGCCCTGGCAAAATTTGTCAGTGACGGGCTGAATGAGTGTGGCTTCGTCTATTGCCCGGGCAATGCGATGGCCACCAACCCCGAATGGCGCCAGCCATTGCGCGTGTGGAAAAAATATTTTTCGGCCTGGATCGAAAGCCCGACCCCGATGTCGATGATGCTGTCGAGCATCTTCTTCGACCTGCGCCCGGTCACCGGTCCCGACGAGTTGTTCAAGCCGCTGCAAAAGATGATCCTGGAGAAATCCCAGGTGAATCGGATATTTCTCGCCTACATGATGGCGAACGCGATGAAACACCGTCCACCACTGGGCTTCTTCCGGCAATTTGTACTCGAACAGGATGGCGAACACGATGAAACACTCGACCTGAAGCACCGTGGCATCGTACCGATCACAGATATTGCCCGGGTACTTGCACTGTCGCTGGGCAAGGAACCGGTCAATACCGTCGAGCGCCTGCGCGCCTGTGCCGGCACCAATGTGCTGTCGACCGATATGGCGGAAAATCTCGGAGACGCCCTGGAATTCATCGCATCACTGCGTATCCGGCACCAGGCCGACCAGATCAGAAAAAAAAGGCCCCCGGACAACTATGTGCCACCCGGAGAGCTTTCCGAGCTCCAGCGCGAGCATCTCAAGCATGCATTCAAGGTCATTCAGACCATGCAGGAATCCATGATCAAACGCTTCGGCGCCGATAAGCTGGGTTAGGGCCAGTGTTCGCCCAGTTCTTCGGAAAGGAGCACCAACGCAAGCGGGCGCTGAGCAAAGCAGCCGCGGGGCCACTGGCGGACTACCTGGCGACCCCTTTTCCGCACAAGCACAGCAACTGCCGCGACCTTGAGATCGTCGCAATCGATCTGGAGACCACCGGCCTGGACCCGGCCAGGGACGAGATCCTCAGCATCGGGCTGGTCCACATCAAAGACTGGGCAGTGAAACTCAGCACCTCCTGGCACAGCATCGTACGCATCGACAAGGCGATCCCGGGTGAGACCGCGGTCATCCATCAGATCACCGATGATCAGTCAGCCGCCGGGGCCCCGCTGGAGAGACTGCTCCCCGAGGTTCTGAAACGCCTTGCCGGCCGGGCGATGCTGGTTCACTATTCGCCGATCGAACAAAACTTTCTCAGCGCCGCCTGTGAAAAACTGTACGGGGCGCCTTTTGTTGCCCCTATCATCGACACACTGGAAATTGCGCAGCGCACCTTCCAGCGCCGCAACCACACCATCCAGCCGGGCGACCTGCGACTCTTCAATCTCAGACCCAGGTACAATCTGCCACAGTACAAGGCGCATAATGCGCTCAGCGACGCCCTGGCGACCGCAGAGGTGTTTTTGGCCCTGGCCGACAACCTCTATCCGGAACAACCCTGCCCCCTGCGGGAATTCCTTTCAGATCGCCTCTAAACAGACGGGTTCGAATGGCCGACAAAAAACCGAATCTTCACAAGACCCTGCTGATCCTGCTCCTGGTCTTCATACCGCCTTACTGGCTCCTTTTCACGGATGACGGCATGCGCGTATCCGACACCGCGCTGCTTTGGCTGATGGGCGAGGACGAGATCGAGTTCAACGTGGCCGAACTCAGTAGCGACTTTACGCGTCAGGACATCCAGACGGTGTTCAGTGACAACGAGTGGGTTTGCGGCGAAAAGCAGACTTCCTTTGGCGACAACCTCTGCGCCACCAAGATCGGGACCTTCAACGGCTACCCAGCACGCCTGCTCACCCTGTATTTCCGTGGCGACAATATCAGTGCGTTCAAGCTGATCTACCGCGACCAGTACCACAAGCAGTACATCGGCCATTTCATCGAGCAGCTCGGCCAGCCGGGCAATGTCGCAGACGCGATCGCCGACGGCCCGGCTGCCGACATCGTGCTGGAATGGGACCTCAACAAAGGTGTTCTGGTGATGAACAAGGAACTCAGAGAGAATGTCGAGCCATCGGTGCTGTGGCTGGCGGCCAAGCCCGACACCCCATGAGTGGATTGTGCCAGACGACCTTCATGTGGGCGCAAAAACGACTTTGACGCGCAGACCCTTGCCGTTCGAGCCCTCACCGAGCACGATATCGGCACCATGCAGGTCTGCGATCCGTTTCACTATCGACAGCCCCAGCCCGCTGCCGTTGGTATCCTTGGCCTGCTCGCCCACGCCACGGTGGAACCGGTCGAATATTTTCGCCCGTTCTTCGACCGCGACACCGACAACATCATCCACCACCTCGACCCAGGCCCGGTTTCGCGTAAACCGAGAACCGCAAGCAGTCGACCGCTGTCATTGCGCAGGGCCATCAGGGTCGGCAGAAAATGCTCGATCCGGGCGCCGTAGGTGACATCGAATGTCTCGCGCAAAAAAGGTCTCGGCCTCTGCGCGCTCAACAGCCCGGGGCCCTTCCATATGGACGAGGGTCGGTACATCGATCATTCGTCTGCGTCTGCTCGTCTGAGTGATCACCGGAAAACCTATTGCTTCGTATAGCCCGCATCCGTCACCGGCCGCAAATCAGCTGATATTCCTGACCGAGTAACGCCCGGGAACTCCGCCCTCGCGCACGATATCGAGCATGCGCACCGAAAATTTGCCCCGCGCGCTGTCGGCAAAATACAGCTTGAGTGCCTCGGTCACGGTAGGAAAGGCCACGCGATTCCAGGGGATGTCTTTCTCGGTCATCAGTTCGACCTCCAGGCTTTCATCGCCTGGTGAGAAATCCAGGTCAAGCAGGCGTCCTCTGAACAACATGTAGACTTGGTTGATATGTGGCAGATTGACCGTTACGAAAAGATCATCCACAGCCACCCTGGCATTTGCCTCTTCCAGGGTTTCGCGCACCGCACCCTCGTATGTGGTCTCGCCGTTTTCCATGAAGCCGGCCGGCACCGTCCAAAGGCCCTGGCGAGGCTCGATCGCACGCCGGCACATCAGGACCTTGTCTTCCCAGTGCGCGATGCAGCCGGCCACCACTTTGGGATTGTTATAGTGGACGGTGCTGCAATGGTCACAGATGTACCGCTCCCGATTGTCACCTTCAGGGACACCGACGCGCACCTCACTGCCACACAGACTGCAATACTTCATAGCCGATCCAAAGCGGTTTTAGCCATGATATTAACCCGGCCACTGCCGAAACCCTTCATCCCGGGCACCCTTCCGCAAACAGTTCGACGAGCCGCCCATCATCGAACTGGATTCTCACCCGATCGCAATAACGCAGGTCAACCCGGACCCGCAAGGTATTCGGATCCACCACCTCGAGTTCCACCGAATTTCCCCGCAGGTGCTCGGTCCGGGTGCTCAACACCGTGTAGGCGCTGGCCTCCTTCGGTGGAAGGTACAATAGGTAGTCAAGGCCGGAGCCGACCACGAAGCTCTGCCTCCGGGCAGTTGCAGTGAGCAGCGGCATACCCCGGCCACCGGTCTCGAATCTCCATTCGAACCGTCGGGCAAGACCGTCGATACTTGCATCCACGACGGCGGCATAGGTTGCACCCCAGGCAAGCCGTTTTAGGGGGAACAACGCAAACTCATGCGTGCTCAACAACTGGTTCGGGTCGTTCGCGTGGTCGAGCAGCCGAACAGGCTCGACCACCTCGCGCAAATCACCGTCGAGTCGGTACAGAGCGAATCCCTCAAGGCTGACCTGTCCGGAACTGGCCGGGTTGAACTGAATGCTCAGCGGATAGCCCGCAACCTCCAGGTCCGGTAGCGGATCCGGCTCCTCGATGAAAAAAGCAGGGGGTACCGCCTTTGCGTCCGCTGGCGGCCAAAACACCACCTCGGGCAGCTTCTCCTGTTTGGCGGCATCCAGGCCATCCAGATACTCTACCCGGACGTCGCTGTCGTCCGCGCAGGGTCGGCGGTAACGACCTGAATCCGCATAGCGGGCCGCTGCAGGCAGCGCCGCACACTCAGCCTCGAGCCACTCTGCATGTACCCGCAAGGGAGCTTCGCAGATCTCGTAGTAGCTTCCGCTGAAGGGGTAGGCCGCAGCGTCAGGTGGATCCTGGCAAAGTGCGTTGAACCAGCGTGCATCAACCCGCGTACCATTCTCACACGGAGCGTAGTAACGACCGTGGCCGCGGAACCAGGCAACACGTGGTGGCTGCCGGCATACCGCGGCCATGAACCCGGCATCCAGCAAGGTTCCGTTTGGGCAGCTGACCGGATGAGACGACCTGAACCGGGCCTGTTCGGGTATATCTGCACACAGCGCCTCGTAGTATTCCCTGGTCATAGCATGGCCCAGACAATCAACCGGTATACGGCTCAACGCGGCGACAGGGGGAGACTGGCAAAGACGGACAATGTCATTGCGCCCCAGCAGGAAAACGCGAGATCGTTTTCCCACCGCGACGCCCATTCGATCAGACTCGAAATCCAGAAAGGTCAGCCGGTGATAGATCGCGCTCATCAAACCAAGCATCGCGGATTTGGCATCGGCGTAACCCATGCTCACATTCTCCAACACCTCGCGATGCGGATAACCGGCTGCCAGCGCCCTGGCTGCAGGCGTCTCACCGCTGAAACCTTCGTGACCCTGCCGCTGTGCGTGTGCCGACGGCCCCTGTCCCCTTGCACCCGGTTCACGATACCGATCGAGATAAGCTGCATGCAGTCCAGCCGCGTCGCTCAGAGTCTCATCCTGAACAAGCAGCGGCAGGCCGGCCTGCGCCCGCATGCGATTGACGAGGTCGGCATCCGGGTTCGCATGGCTGATGCCGAGCGGCAAAAGAAACACAATCAGGATACGAGAAAAAAGCTGTCGCACAGATTCGGTCACGAATTGGAACCTGGCGGGAGAATACCCCATATCACCAGCAGGCCGGCTGCGGCTGTCCAGATCTGCGAATCCGTTCATCAACGCAAGCAAAATGTAACAATGCGGTGACAATATACGCCGCCAGTTGGCCGCTGACCGAGGCGGCGGTCGCTCGTGAGGCCGAATACCTTTCCACGGCAGGATTCACCCTGCAATATGCCTAGGAAATTTTTCCCTATTCGGTTGCAAACTCCGTGTGGACCAAGGGAAACGGCGGAAGTGAAGATGAACGACACGACAGAGGCATTGCTGGGGTTCGAGCTCGCCGGCGACGACGACAGCGAAAAGACCCGCACCATCGACCGCACCAATAGCCGTGCCATGTGTGCAATGGCCTTCAGCCTGCAATGGCAGAGCAGAAACGCCAGTCATACCGACCAGCTGATCGCGCGCAAACTGAATCTGTGGCGCGACATTCTGCCCTACCAGCTGGAGCCTGACCTGATGGACAAACCGGTTGATCATATCGCCAGTCGAAGTTTCGATGCCGGCGAACTGATCGTCCCTTACCAGTCCGACCTGTGCTTCAACCTCAGCCGGCGCGCTTTTCATCGCAATCTGCGCAAGCACAATTACATCGAACCACGCGCCGGACGCTTTTATCCGCGCGCGTTCATCGGGGGTTCTCGCGGGATCTTTCCCGAAGAGATCCTGCCGTTTCGCATCGGCAGCGTCAGTGATGACATGATCTGCTGCGATCTCAACAACCCCCTGTCGGACAAGGCACTCGAGCTGCAGGCTCGCATCCTTGATATCTGGGAGACCCGCGAGGAACACGGCGGCAGCTGCAACGACGTCGCCGAGATGATCACCGCCAACGGCCCCGGCATGCAGGCGCGCTGGCGCGGTATGCCTACCGACTTCTGGCAGGACATCCCTTTCTCACGCATGGCCGGGGAAGTTGACGCAGGCTTCTACGCCATGCCACGCATTGTTTCGCATGTCGACAAGACCGCCTCTGCGCAGATCGGCGAGCTTTACCGGCGCCTGCTGCCCCAAGAAGGGCGAATACTCGACCTGATGGCCAGTTGGGAATCGCATCTGCCCGCCGCACACGGTCTGGGTGAGATCGTCGGCCTCGGCATGAACGCCGAGGAGCTCGACGCCAACCCCCTGTTCAAGGATCACCTGGTCCACGATCTGAACCAGAAGCCGACCCTGCCCTACGGTGACGGCGAGTTTGATGCAGTGATCTGCAGCCTTTCGGTGGAATACCTGGTGAAGCCGTTCGAGGTCTTTGCCGAGGTCGCCCGCGTGCTGCGCCACGGGGGCAGATTCATCGTGAGCTTCTCGAACCGGTGGTTCCCACCCAAGGCGATCAAGCTCTGGGAGGACATGCACGAGTTCGAACGCCCTGGTCTGGTGATGGAATATTTCCTGCGTGACGGCCTGTTCAGCGATCTGGAGACATGGTCGATACGCGGCCTGCCCCGTCCAAGCGACGACAAGTACGCCGACCGCCGGAACGACAGTGATCCGGTCTACGCCGTCTGGGGCCTCAAGGCATGAACCCGCAGGGGATCGACAGCATCGCCTGGATGCAACAGCTGTCGGGCCGCATCGATAAGCTCCACGAACGGTCCGAGATTGAAGCGGCACTGGACGATGTCGAGTACCTGATGGAAGCGCTCGATCCCGAGCTGCAGGAGCCGGCGTACAAACTGGCGGAGGAGTTGCGCCGCAGACTGGAGCAGGCCGGCGCGTGAGCCTAGTGTGCTGCTTCGCAATTACCCGTACTTTCAGAGCCCACCCAATCGGCCAAGGCAAGGCGCAGTCCGCAGGTAATGGCAAGTCCTTGCCAAGGACTGTAACGTGGCATTGGCCGATTGGGCGGGCTCCCGGAGGGCGGGCCTCTGAGCGGCCATCCGCGTTGTTGCACCCTCTTGAGGCAGAATGGCTGCCCCGGCGAGGACGCGTCTAGCGGCTAACCGCTCAGCGGCCCGCTGAATGTGCGAGTAATTGCGAAGCAACACACGAAATACGCAGACCACCCGCCGCTACGCCGTGCGCCGGGTCAATCCGTTCGAAGGTGTGCTGCAGGTGGTCGAAACCGCGGGCGCCCGCGCCTACAGCCCGAACGGCCAGACCTGGCAGATACAGGTACTGGCAAGGCGCCCCGATCACACCTGGCGAAGTTTCAGCGATGTCCCGCCGATCGAACAGTTCTTCAACTTCGGGCTGTGGGACGCCGACGATGGCCTGCACAGGATACCCGCCAACCCGGTAATGGACATTGGCGCCATGACCGAGGCTGCCGACCGACTCGCTGAAGCGCTGCAGTCTCTGCTGCAAGAGCTTCCTTTCGCGCTGGTCGACCGTTACGAGTGCTGGTCGACCGATTACCAGGGAAACCCGGTCGCCCTGCTGGCGACCACCGAGGACCGCAACATCATGGCGGACCTGCGACCGGGCCGCTGGCAGGCAGCACGCCTGGCCGATCATGGCTTTGTGTCACCGTCGCTGATGGCCCGCGGCGTGCCGGCCAGGGGTGATCTCGGCCCCCGACAGCACGCCGAACAGCTTGAACGCCTGGTGCGACAGCTGGGCCAGCACAAGAGCTGGTTTCACCGCCTGGCCGATGGCAGTGGTGATCGCATCGATCCACCGCGTGACGGGCAACCGCCCTACGCGGTGGAACTCCCCCCGCTCGGACTCAAGACTGACTGGAAGGACCAGCAGGCAGAGGGACTGGTCGAAGACTACCTCGCCTGGCGGTCACCACAGCTGCTCATGCTGCAGGATATCGACGATGCGCTGCGAAGTTGGCTGGAACCGCTGGCCTGTCGCCAGGCCGTAGAACTCGCAGCCGGTTACAGACTGATTCCGCGCATCCTCGATCACGACAGGATCGGGGCCGCGCGGGTCGAGGCCAAGCTGCGCCGCGCCGCGCGCTGATCGGGCGCGGCGCCCTGTTCGCTCACCTGCTTTTCAGCAGCTCCACCGCTTCGCGCATCAGGTTCTCGATATTGGCCAGGCGCTGCTCCATGGCCTGCATATGCTGCTGTCTCATCGCCATCATCTCCTTCTTCATGCCCTTCATATGCATGCCGCCTTTTCGATGTCTGCCATGCATTTTTTCGCATAGCATGTCCTGATCGCCCGTCTCTACCGGGGCCTGAGACTGCATCTCCGGCGCACCCTGCATCGCCTCGGCTCCAGGCATGTTGCCGCCCGGTCCCATCATCGGCCTGCCCTGCCGGTTGGCCTGCATCATCTCCATCCGCTGTTGATGCATCTCCTGCATCCGCTGCATCATCTCCGGATTCATCATGCCGCCACGGCGGCCCATCATCGGCCCACCCGGGCTGTTTCCCTGCATCATCTCCATCTGCTGCTGACGCATCTCGTGCATCCGCTGCATCATCTCTGGCGGCGTCATCGCCGCGCCGGGGGCCGGCATCATGGTCTGATCGGCCGGTGCGGCCTCGGTGCCGATGACTTCGGCCGACGTGTTGAATGACATCGACGCCACAAGAATCGCTGAAATCATCAGGTATTGTGTCTTCATGCTCTCCCCTCCGGGGTGATTAGTTGATTCACTTTTGATAACCGGCTGCTGCCGGGCAGCCATGTAGGTGGCTGCACGGATTTCAATATTACCGCCAGCACCGCCACTTGACATCCTGCTTGCGGAATAAGAGGAGGATGCAAGTCCGGTCTGCACCTCTTCGCACGCTGATTATCAATCCGGCAGTCAGGCGTCGCCGAGCATGCAGACTCGGTCGCTGTTAAACTGCTGCCGGACGAATTTCCCGTCAATCCGTGGCCTAAAGATCATTTCAAAGGGCTTCACACTATTAATCAAGGCGCGCGGCGCCGGCCGATCGGAAGACAAAGCATTGAGTGAGTACAACCTGCAGACCTTTCGCCACGATGAGGCGGCCAGCCTGGGCGTCCTGATGGTTAACCTGGGCACTCCGGATGCCCCGGACCGCGCGTCGGTCCGCCGCTATCTGAAGGAATTCCTTTGGGACCCGCGCGTCGTGGAAATGGCCCGGCCAATCTGGTGGTTCGTATTGAACGGGGTCATCCTGAACACCCGTCCCGGGCGGTCGGCCAAAGCCTATCAGAAGGTCTGGACCGACGAGGGTTCACCCCTGCTGGTCATCTCGCAGAGACAGCGGGCAGCGCTGGCCGAAGTCCTGGAATCACGATTCGGTTGCGAGGTCCCGTTGGCGCTCGGCATGCGCTATGGAACACCCTCGATCGCTTCGGCTCTGCAGGAACTGCGTGACGCCGGCGCCCGCCGTATCCTCGTGCTGCCCCTTTACCCCCAGTATTCTGCCACCACGACGGCGTCGATCTTCGACGCCGTATCGACGGAGCTGCGTAATTGGCGCTGGCTGCCCGAACTGCGCTTTATCAATCACTATCATGACGAACCGGCCTTCATCGCCGCGCTGGCAGATAGTGTAAATCGCCACCGGTCTGAGTTCGGCGATGCCGATAAGCTTTTAATGTCATTCCACGGCATCCCCGAGGAGTATTTCCACAAGGGCGACCCCTATTTCTGTGAATGCCACAAGACCGGCCGGCTACTGGCAGAAACGCTAGACCTGGATGCGGCACACTGGCAGCTCAGTTTTCAGTCGCGCCTCGGCCCCAAGCAATGGCTGCAGCCCTACACAGATCATACCCTCGAGGAACTCGCCGGGAATGGCGTCAAGTCCGTCCAGGTGATGTGCCCGGGATTTTCGGCCGACTGTCTCGAGACCCTGGAAGAGATCGCCATGGAGAACCGCGAGGTATTTCTCAACGCCGGCGGCGAACGTTACGAATACATCCCCTGTCTCAACGACCAGGCGGAACACATCGCCATGCTGGCCAGCCTTGTGGATCAGCATACACAGGGGTGGGGTCCTGCAATGGACGAACCTTCTCAGGTGCTGGCGCGGGCCACGGCACTCGGCGCCAGCCAATAGAAGTGGGCGAGACAGTGCGAAACAAGTCCACAATCAGTCACGTCCTGGTCTCCATGCAGTTCACTGCGATCGTGATCATCGCGTGGCCGTTTCTGGACCAGCCCGTGGATCGATCACAATGGCTGGCGATCAGTGTGCTCGGCGTATTCGTCGGCCTGTATACCCTGGCGCACAACAAACTCGGCAACTTCGGTATCTATCCGGAACCCATCCCCGACAGCTGTCTGGTGACGACCGGCCCGTACCAGTGGATCCGGCACCCGATGTACGCCAGCCTGCTGCTGTTCATGCTGGGTATCGCTCTGTATCGCCATGCTTTACCGAACTACCTCGGCCTGGGGCTGCTGATGATTGCCGTATTCGGCAAGATGCACCGTGAAGAGGCCCATCTGCATGTGAAGTTCGAAGACTACTCGGACTACGTCAAACGCACCCGACGACTGTTCCCCGGTGTGTACTGAAGTGAGATCATGAGCGATTCCCCCAAGCCTACCGACATCGTGCTGCACCAGAAGTCCCATTCGCTGGAGATCGCATTCGATGATGGTGTCCGCTTCGACCTGCCGTGCGAACTGCTGCGGGTCTATTCACCCTCTGCCGAGGTGCGGGGACACTGGGGACAGTATGCGAAACTGCAGCTGGATAAGCAGGACGTGAACATCGCCGAGATCAAACCGGTCGGCGCCTATGCGATCAAGATCTTCTTCGATGACGGCCACGACTCGGGCCTCTATGACTGGGGCTTTCTGTATGACCTGGGACGGAAACAGGCCCTGCACTGGAACGATTACCTGCAACGCCTGGCGGAGGCCGGCCACGAACGGAAAGAACCGAGTTGGGCAAGTTCGAACGATCAGGTCGAGTGAGATTCCCGTCTGCAACTGCCGTCCAGTGACGCCGGCGCCCCGCCAGGCACTCGGCGCATGACGGCTTTCACCACATCAGATCATCAGGCACCTGGTACTTCGCGTAGGGATCATCTTCGTCCGGGCGCTGTTCCTCAGGCGGATCGATGACCAGACTGGGATTGCGCTGACGAATCTTCTCGGCGACGTCTGGCGGTACCAGCTCGAACACCCCATTGAAGTTGACGATCACGAGCCGGCCGGAGGTAATCATGCTGTGGGTCTCCGGCGACACATAAAGCCGCTTGAGCTTGCCCTTGTTCTCGAAATAGAACGGCCGGTCATCCTCGTTTTCACTGCGCGGATAACGGTTGTTGCTCACGAGCTGCTTGACCTGGGCGGCAATCTCACGCTGCCTGCGCACTTCGTTACGCTGTTGATTCAGCTCCTGGTCGCGCGCCGCCTTCTCCGCCTGCTCCCTTCGCTGCTGCGGGTCTGGCTCGGGTGTCGCGCCCCCCTTGGTGTTGCGTTGCTGACGAGTCTGCGCCTTCTGCTGTTTCCTGGCCTTGTTCGCCCTGTTCTTGTCGACCAGGCCAGCCTTCAACAATTGGTCCTGCAATGAATTACCCACGCACCATACCTCTTCGCCTGTGATTTCTGGACGAAATGCGGAGGTTGCCTCAAGGCCCGACCAATAATCAACCGATCGTTTCGGAAACTGCCTTCAGGAAAACTCCACGATCTCGTCGATAAGCCGCCTCAGGTGTCCACCGATATAGGGTTTCGCCTGAGTTGAAACAATGACCGCGCCCCGGTATTGCCCGGCGCGCCGAAGAAGGTACGAAAGCTCCTGGTTGGTATAGCGACTGTTATGCACATTGACCCCGTTTCGTCGGCCAAACAGCGCGTCAGCCTCGTCGAAGAACAGGACCCAACCCGTCTGGCGCGCCTGTTCGAAGATGCGCACCAGGTTCTTCTCCGTCTCGCCGATATAGCGCCCGACCAGGGCGGCAGATGGAATTTTCCACATGGCCACACCGCGAACCGGACTCAATCCCCAAGCCGATCATAGGTGACACCGAGGTCCCCCAGACCGGCGATCAGCGCATCGATGGGGGCCTGCAGATCACCGTGACCGCGAAAACCCATTTCGATCTGAAACTCAGCGCCCAGGCGCGGCAGGCTGAACAGCTTGGCGTCCGGAAAGCGCTCGCTCAGCTGCTCCATCAGGTCCATGAGGCTGCTCTCGGTTATGCCACGCACGAGGACCGCGCGCTGCTGCTCCTGGTGGCCACCCGCAGCATAGTGCGTGTCCAGCACCCAGGTCGCCATCGGATGGGCCATATCCGGAAAACCGGGCATGAAGTAATGACGATTGATACTGAACCCCGGGATACGGTTATAGGAATTGGGGATGATAGCGCTGCCCCGCGGCAGTTCGGCCATACGGATGCGATTGGGATAGGCGTCCTCTCCGAAACGCGCCTCGATCTCGGCCACGGCGTCAGGATGCAGTCCCAGCGACACACCAGCCGCGCGCGCGGCGCAGGCACGGGTGTGATCATCCGGCGTTGCACCGATGCCGCCACAGCAGAATACCGGCCTTTTTTCGGCCATGGTTCGAACCAGTTCGGCCGTGAGATAGTCGGGGTCATCCGGCAGGATACGCAGCCAGGCCACGCCGAAACCCCGCTGACGCAATATGCCGCCGATCGCCTCGAAATGCCGGTCCTGCCGCCGGCCGTTGAGGATCTCGTCACCGATAACGATGATGCCAAAAGTATCGTTCATCAGTAAGTCCTGACACAGGTGATGTTATGAAGACCCGGCGACTGCGAACAAGGATCGAGTCTCAGAACACAAAGGTCTCAAATACACGGAGAACGCAGAGCAAAATTGATTCTCTGAGTCCTCTGCGCCTCTGTGTTCTCTGCGTCCCAAACTCGATGCTTAAAAAGCCGCCGCCTCTGCTTCAAGGTAGGCACCGCTGATATGTTTGCCAAGTTCGATATCGAAACCGGCCCACTGCGACCAGGGCTCTAGCTTGGGCACGAGTAGCGGCCGGATCTCGAAATCGGCCAACCCATCGTCGACGCCCTGTTGCACGGTCGAATAGAGCGTCCGCAAATAATCGCGATAGGCGGTCGGCACCTCGACACCACCCGATCGGCCGTGACCGGGAACAAACACCGTCGCCCCGGTGGCCATGGCATTCTCCAGGGCAACGATATTTCCGGGAAAGCTGCCGCCTTCGAGCCGCAGGATGCGACCATAGCCGGCATTGTCGCCAAGGAACATCACATTGAGCTCCTTCACGTACAGCATGATGTCGGTATCGGTGTGCGCCTTGTCGTTGTTCATGACCAGGTAGGTCAGGCCACCAACCTTGATCACGTCACTATCTTTCACGGGATGATCCGCGCTGACCACCTCGGTACCGGCCGTCGCCTGCTCGGTCAGGTTCAGCATCAGCTCGATCCACTCGACACCCGCACCCGCGATCACCTTGGGCTCGACACGTTCGTGCCCATAGATCGGTACCTGCGGGTACTTTTCCCGGATCGCCTGGTTACCCAGCCAATGATCACCGTGGATGTGCGAGTTGAACACCGCCAGTATCGGTTTGTCGGTCACCTTCTCGATACGCTCGAGTACCATCTCACCGACCTGAACACTGCTGCCGGGATCAATCACCACCACACCCTCGTCCGTTACGACGAAGGCCGGGTTGTTCATGAAGCCCTGGTTGGACGGTGACGGCAGTTCAGTCGGACCATGGATGACATAGACTCCCGGTGAGATCTGCTCCGGTATCCATTCACCACGCAGTGGGGTCGCCTTGTGCAGGGCATAGGCAGCGCCGGCTACCAGCAACAGGCCAATCAGCCATGATTTCTTTGTCATCGATGTTCTCCGTTTCAGGACTTGCGTCTCGCACCGACGCGCAGACGCAGTGCATTAAGTTTGATGAAGCCCCCGGCATCCTTCTGGTCGTAGGCCCCGGCATCATCCTCGAAGGTCGCGATCGACCCGTCAAACAGGCTGTGTGTGGGTGATTTACGCCCGGCGACAATCACATTGCCCTTATAGAGCTTGACCCTCACCGTCCCGTTGACCACCTTCTGGGTCTGGTCGATCAGCGCCTGCAGGGCCTCACGCTCGGGGCTGAACCAGTAGCCGTTGTAGACCATGGCGGCGTACTTGGGCATCAGTTCATCCTTGAGATGCGCAGCTTCGCGATCCAATGTCAGTGATTCCATCGCACGGTGCGCCTTGAGCATGATGGTACCAGCCGGGGTCTCGTAGCAGCCTCGCGATTTCATGCCGACGTAGCGGTTCTCGACGATGTCGTCGCGACCGATGCCGTTCTCACCACCGACCTTGTTCAGGTATTCCATCACCGCGGCGGCACTCATCGCCTCGCCATCGATGGCGACGATATCGCCGTTCTGATAGCTCAGCTCGACATAGCTTGGCCGGTCCGGTGCCGCCTCGGGCGAGACCGTCCAACGCCACATATCCTCATTCGGCTCTGACCAGGGGTCTTCCAGATTGTCGCCTTCGTACGAGATGTGCAGCAGGTTGGCATCCATCGAATAGGGTGATTTCTTGCTTTGTTTGGCGAAGTCGACCTCGATGCCGTGCGCGGCCGCATAATTCATCAGCTTTTCGCGTGACAACAGATCCCATTCGCGCCAGGGCGCAATGATCTTTACGTCCGGTTTGAGGGCGTAGGCGCCGAGTTCAAAGCGCACCTGGTCGTTACCCTTTCCGGTAGCGCCATGCGAGATTGCATCGGAACCCGTCTCATTGGCGATCTCGACCAGGCGCTTGGCGATCAGCGGACGCGCGATCGAGGTCCCGAGCAGGTACTCGCCCTCGTAGACCGCGTTGGCGCGAAACATCGGAAAAACGTATTCGCGCGCAAATTCCTCGCGCAGATCCTCGATGTAAATCTCCTTGATGCCGGCAGCGACGGCCTTGGCCCGCGCCGGCTCCACCTCTTCACCCTGGCCGATGTCGGCAGTGAAGGTGACGATTTCACAACCATACTCATCCTTGAGCCATTTCAGAATGATGGAGGTGTCCAGCCCGCCCGAGTAGGCGAGAACGACTTTGTTGATGCCCGAATGAGCCATGTTGCGCCCCTGTGAAAAAAGCGTTGCGGAAAGCCGCGCATTATAGCGCACGTGTCCGAAAGGATCGGCCGTTGCGAAGAGCGGGCTCGTTCGACCCGTCAGACGGTCGCCCACGCATGGTCAAGCTGCGATACTTGCCGTGTATCTGTCTGACGTAAAAGGCCGTTTCATCATGTCGCTGAGCAATACGACACGCCGGGTTTCTCTTTTTCTGTTGCTGATCGGCCTGCTCGCGGCCTGGGCCTGGTGGGCAACCCGCGCCAAACCGATCGAGGTGGCCGTCACCGCGGTTGAAAAAGGCACGGTGGAAAAAACGGTCGCCAACACGCGGGCGGGTACGGTAAAGGCCTGCCGCCGCGCCAAGCTCTCACCCAGTGCCGGCGGCCAGATCGCCGCGCTGCCGGTGCGCGAGGGCGAGTCGGTCAAACGCGGACAGCTCCTGCTGGAACTCTGGAACAAAGACCTGACCGCCCAGCTCGCGCTGACGAAGCAGGAGGCGACCAGCGCAGCGGCCACTGCGCGAGCCCGTTGCATCGAGGCCGACCAGGCCCGCCGCGAATCCGACCGCCTGCAGAAACTCCTGGCGCGCAAACTGGTTTCCGAGGAACAGCTCGACCGCGCCGTTTCTTCGGCCAATGCGGGAGACGCCGCGTGCGAGGCGGCACAGGCCAGTGCTGCGGTGAGTGAGGCCCGCGTGGGGGTCACCGAGGCCACACTGGAAAAGACCCGGCTGATCGCCCCATTCGATGGCGTGATTGCGGAAATCAACGGCGAGCTGAACGAATATGTGACCCCCTCGCCCATCGGCATTCCCACTCCGCCCGCCATTGACCTGATTGCCAACCGCTGTTTCTATCTCACGGCCCCGATCGACGAGGTCGACGTGGCAGGCATCAGTATCGGTCAGACCGCCCGGGTAACCCTGGACGCCTTTGGCGAGCGCCGGTTCCGCGGCAGCGTGCGCCGAATCGCAGACTATGTGCTGGATGCCGAGAAGCAGGCCCGCACCGTGGATGTGGAGGTCGAATTCGTCGACCCGGCCGACATCGAACATCTGCTCGCCGGTTACTCCGCAGACGTGGAGATCATCCTCGATGTCCGCAAAGACACCCTGAGGATCCCGACCGAGGCGGTCATGGATGGCGACAGTGTTTATTTATTTGTTGCCGACGAGGGGCTGATCGAACGGCGTCTGGTCAAGACCGGGACCGCGAACTGGGATCACACGGAAATCATCGAAGGCCTGGATGAAGGCGATCTGGTCGTCACCTCGGTAGACCGCGAAGGACTGGCCAACGGGGTCGATGCACGCCGGGAAGCGGCCCCAGCGAAATGATTGAACTGGACCGGGTCGAACGCGATTTTCTGGTTGGCGATGAAACCGTACATGCACTGAGTGAGGTCAGCCTGACCCTGCCGGCCGGTGACTATGTCTCGGTGATGGGGCCTTCGGGTTCCGGCAAGTCCACCCTGCTGAATGTGCTCGGCCTGCTCGACAGACCGAATTCAGGCAGCTATATGCTGGACGGCGTGGAGACCACTGCCGAGCCTGAGGAAAAACGGGCTGCATTGCGACGCAATCATATCGGTTTCGTGTTCCAGGCCTTTCACCTGGTCCCACGGCTTTCCGCTAACGATAATATCGGCCTGCCCATGTTGCTTGCCGGCGTCGAGCCGCGGGAGCGGGCGACGCGCGTGCACGAGGTACTCGAGTCGCTCGACCTGACCGATCGCGGTCATCATCGCCCCGACCAGCTGTCCGGGGGACAACGCCAGCGCGTAGCCATCGGTCGTGCGATCGTGATGCGACCCAGCCTGTTACTGGCAGACGAGCCGACCGGGAATCTGGACCAACACGCCGGCAACGAGGTCGTGGCGCTGCTGGAACGACTGAATGCCTCGGGAATAACACTGGTGGTGGTCACCCACGACCCGGCGATCGGCAAGCGCGCGAGGCGGCGCATCCGAATGGTCGATGGGCGCATCGAAAGCGACACCCAGGCCGATGCGGGCGTCTGACCTTCTGCGTTTCGCCACTCGCTCGCTGGCCGGTGCGCGCACCCGTACGCTTTTGATGCTGCTGGCCATGAGTATCGGCGTGGCCTCCGTCGTGGTCCTGACCGCCTTGGGCGAAGGCGCGCGTCGCTATGTGGTCGGCGAGTTCGCGCAGCTCGGCACCCATCTCCTGATCATGTTGCCGGGACGTTCAGAGACCACCGGCGGCGCCCCGCCCCTGTTTGGTGAAACCCCGCGCGACCTGACCCTGAATGATGCCCTGGCATTGCTGCGGGACCGCAGTGTGATGCGCGTCGCCCCGCTCACCGTCGGTAATGCCCCGGTCTCACGCGGCAGCCGTGAGCGCGAGGTCACGGTGATCGGTGCCACACATGATTTCTTCCCCATCCGCCACCTCAAGATCGGCAGCGGAAGACCCCTGCCGGAGATGGACCCGGAGCGCAGCGCCAATGTCGCCGTACTGGGTTCGGGCCTGCGCCAGGAGCTGTTCGGCAACAGTCGTGCGCTCGGCCAGTGGGTGCGTATCAACGACCGCCGCTTCCGCGTCATCGGCATACTCGGCGAAGGCGGCGAATCGCTGGGGCAGAATCTCGACGATATGGTGGTGATCCCGGTGGCCTCGGCGCAAAGCCTGTTCAATACGCCCTCCCTGTTTCGCGTCCTGATCCAGGCGCGCAGCGAGGAAGACATTGCACGCGCACAGCAGGCTGCCCGTGAGATCATCCGTGATCGCCATGACGGCGAGGACGACGTCACCATCATCACCCAGGACGCGCTGCTCAACACCTTCGACGGTATCCTGCGTGCGCTCACCTATACCGTGGGGGGCATCGCCGGAATCAGCCTGGCGGTCGCCGGGATACTGATCATGAATGTGATGCTGGTCGCCGTCTCGCAGCGGGTCGCCGAGATCGGCCTGCTGAAGGCACTGGGTGCACCCGAACGCCAGGTGCTCCGGATGTTTCTGGTCGAATCCATACTGCTGGCCAGCGCAGGTGCCGCACTCGGCGTGCTGATCGCCGCGATCGCCATCTTCGCGCTGCGACAGCTGTTCCCGGTTTTTCCGATCGCCGCACCACTCTGGGCACCACTTGCGGCAGTCGGTGTGGCCATCGCAACGGGCCTTCTGTTCGGAGTGCTGCCCGCACGCCGTGCGGCCAGGCTGGACCCGGTACGCGCACTGACAGGTCGGTAACAAAGCATGCGGCTGAACGACCTCATACACCTCACCGGCAGCGCGATCCTTGCGCATCGCACGCGCAGCCTGCTGACAGGCCTGGGTATCGCGGTCGGTATCGCCGCGGTGGTATTGCTGACCGCCATCGGCGAGGGCGTGCAGCGATTCGTGGTTCAGGAATTCACCCAGTTCGGCACCAACCTGATCGCAATATCGCCGGGCAAGACCCAGACCTTCGGCGTTTCCGGTGCGATCTTCAGCAATGTGCGGCCACTCAGCCTAGACGACGCCGACAACCTCGAACAACTGCCCCAGATCCAGGCCGTGGTGCCCTTCGTGCAAGGCAATGCGGCGGTGGAGGCGGACGGGCGAACCCGCCGCACCACGGTATTTGGTACCGGGCCGGGTGTTCCGGAGGTATGGCAGATCAAGCCGGCACTCGGTCGGTTCCTGCCCGCGGATGAGCCACGACGCGCGCGCGCCTTCGCGGTCCTGGGCAGCAAGCTGCGCAGCGAGCTTTTCGGCACAAGATCACCGCTGGGTGAACGCATCCGCGTGGGCAGCGAAACCTACCGCATCATCGGCACCATGCAGCCCAAGGGCCAGATGCTCGGTTTCGACCTCGACGATACGGTCTACATCCCGGTTGCCCGGGCGATGGCGATGTTCGATCGCGAAAGCCTGATGGAGGTGGACGTACTGTACGCGCCCGGCAGCGACGCGGCGGAACTGGCAAACCGGATCAAGGCCAGGCTGATGGCCCGCCACGGCAGCGAGGACTTCACCATCGTTACGCAGGACCAGATGCTCGAGGTCCTGGGCTCGGTTCTGGATGTCCTGACCCTTGCGGTGGGTGCACTGGGCGCCATCTCGCTGCTGGTGGGGGGTATCGGCATCCTCACCATCATGACCATCTCGGTGAACGAGCGCACGCCGGAGGTCGGTCTGTTGCGCGCCCTTGGGGCCGGGAGGAATCAGGTCATGGGGTTGTTTCTCGGTGAGGCCGTGGTGCTTGCCGCCTGCGGCGGCATCGTCGGCCTGCTGATCGGTGTCGGTGGCGCCTGGCTGATCGCCGTCGCGATTCCGGGACTGCCGACACATGTCGCCTGGGACTATGCCCTGCTTGCACTACTCATTGCCGTGGGCATCGGATTGATTGCGGGCGTTTTACCGGCCATGCGCGCGGCCGCGCTGGACCCGGTGACGGCACTGCGTGCCGAATAGCTGATCCTCCGACATCGGTTTGCCAAGCGACTCATCCGGGCTGCACCGAAATCGCCATCGCGTTGAAGCCCCAGCCGACCAGCACGAACGAGACGGCTAGCACGGCGGCAAACAATGCCAGGGCCTGCCATTTGACCACCTTGCGCAGGATCAGCATCTCCGGCAGTGAAAGTGCGGCCACACTCATCATCAGGGCGAGGGTGGTCCCGACCGCAACGCCCTTGGTCAACATGGCCTCGGCAACCGGGATGATCCCCGTGGCGTTGGAATAGAGCGGTATGCCGAGCGCAACGGCGGTCGGTACGTCGTACCAGTTTCCCGAGGCCAGATTGTCTGACACCCAGCTCTCCGGGACAAAACCGTGAAACAGCGCGCCCACGCCGATTCCGATCAGGACCCATTTCCAGATCCGGCCGACGATCTCTTTCACCTCGGCGAGCGCATAAAGGTGCCGGCCCTTGAACGAGGCATCCGGTTTCGGACGTGCAACCTGGCCCATCTGGATCTTCCACACGTATTCTTCTACCCAGCGCTCCGGCCTGAACCACTGCATGGCGAGCCCGCCGAACCAGGCCACCAAAAGCCCGGCAGCAACATAAAGCGCAGCCAGTTTCCAGCCGAGGATGCCGACCAGGATCACTGCGGCCACCTCGTTGATCATCGGCGAGGCGATCAGAAACGAAAACGTGACCCCCAGCGGGATACCCGCCTCCACGAAACCGATAAACAGGGGAACCGAAGAACAGGAGCAAAAAGGCGTTATTGCGCCCAGGCTAACGGCCAAGCCGCGCGCCTGCCAATCGGGGCGGTTACGCACGTAATCACGCACCCGTTCCGGCGAGAGGAACGCCCGCAACAGACCCATGAGGTAGATGATCAAAACCAGCAACACGAAGATCTTGGTCACATCCATGACGAAGAAATGCAAGGCTGCCGCGGTGTGACTGGCAGGATCCAGTCCGATACCGCGGTAGACGAGCAGGTCGGCCAGCGCCTCGAACACTAGCGCATCCTCCGATTTACCGGGTGAACCACTGGCGAATCAGGTCCGGGCCCGGCAGCCCACCGGCATGCACCAGCTTGCCGTCGACCACGACGCCCGGTGTGGACATCACGCCATAAGCCATGATCTCCGCGATGTCCGTGACCTTTTCCAGCTCGATCTCGACTCCAGCCTGATTGGCCGCGATTTTTATCAGTTTGGCCGTGGTCTCGCAGTTCTTGCAGCCGGAGCCGAGTACCTTGATGTTTTTCAAAACAGACTCCTATTGGTCCGCCCTGCCTCCACGGCAGGGCTTTTTTGTTTCCGTGCGGCGTGCAGAGGAAACGCAGGCCGGCAGCCCTGACCTGCCCACATCTCCGAATTCGTCAGTCAATCGGTTGCTGGACGGTTGAGGTATGCATCCAAACAGGCCAGGAATCCCTGCGGTTGCTCCGCATAGACCCAGTGCCCCGCCTGCGCAACCGGACAAAGGGTTGCTGCAGGGAACAGACGCCGGATCTCGGGCTCATAGGCCGGGGCTACATAGTCTGACAGCTCGCCGTAGATAAAGCTGACCGGACGAACGAAAACAGCATCTGCTTCCTGTGACGGGAAACCGGTGATCTCAGTCTGAGCCGCGGCCAGTGCATCGAGGTTCAGGCGCCACACCCAACCCTCAGGCCGCTTGACCAGATTCTGCAGCAGAAAGGCGCGCACCCCGGCAAAGCTGACGCTGGCCGCCATTTGCGCATCGGCATCGGAACGATTGCGCACGGCAGCAAGCTGAACCGCGCGGAAGCCTTGCACCACGTCATCGAAATCATGCATGTAGCTCACTGGCGACATGTCGACCACGGCCAGGCCGCTGACCCGCTCCGGATGATTCAACGCCAGGTGCATGGCGACCTTGCCACCCATGCTGTGACCGACGAAAGTGGCCTCCTTTACCCCCTGGGCGCCGAGCAGGTGCAGCACATCGGCCACCATCGCCTGGTAACTGCTGTCGGGATCATGCGGCGACTGACCATGGTTACGCTGATCAGGCACCAGTACCCGATATTTCTGGCCCAGGTGGCGCGCGACCGTGCCCCAATTGGCCGAGGAACCGAACAGGCCGTGCAGCAGAATGATGACGGGCTGGCCCGGGCCTCCGTAGGTTCTGATATTGAGTGCGAGCATTCCCATAAGTGTACGCTCCATCGGGCCAATGGATCAGAAGGATCACTAGGGCCTGTTCACGGGACAAGGGCCGGGCCAGCGATCGAACGCCAAGCCAGGACCGTGCGTATCGCAGGTCGACCCCAACCCAATCAAGTTCCGTTGTGGGGAGCCGACATACTCCGGAAGGACATTTAACGTTAGAAGACGGCCGGCCACCAGGATGGCTAGGTGCTTAATCCGTAGGGAGTCCAGTGTTGCGGAACTTATTGATCTGGCTGGTGGGTTTCTGTCTGGCTTTACACTTATCCGCTTGTTCGGATTCGGTGCATGCGCCTTCGATCGAGTCCCTGCGTGTCGGGGTCCTGCCGGACGAAGACGTTGAGGCGCTGCAAGATCGACACGCCCTGCTGTTCGATTTTCTGTCGGGAGAGACCGGGCTTGCCTACGAGCTGGTCATCCCTGACAGCTACGAGACCCTGCTGACACAATTCAGCGAGGGACAGCTTGACCTGGCTTACTTCGGCGGTGTCACGTTCGTGCAGGCGAATTCCAAAGTTGGCGCCATCCCCCTGGCCATGCGTGATGTCGACAGCCGCTTTACCAGTGTGTTCCTGGTAGCCGGTGACAGCCCTTTGACCCTGGAGACACTCCGGGGCAAACGTTTCAGTTTCGGCTCCAGGCTGTCAACCTCGGGGCATTTTATGCCGCGCCATTTCCTGCAGCACGAGCAAGGCATCACAGCGGAGGATTATTTCAGCAGTGTTAGGTATTCCGGAAAACATGACCGCACCGCCTATTGGGTGCGCGATGGCGAGGTCGATGCGGGCGTCGCCAATTCCGAAATCATTCATAAGATGCTCGCGGATGGTCGGCTCCGACCCGGGGATATTCGGGTTATCTGGACAACGCCCCCCTATGCGGATTACGTCTGGGCGGCGCACCCGCAGGTCTCCGATGCACGCCGCCAAAGCATCCAGCAGGCGTTCCTCAAGCTCTCGGTCGACGACCCACAACACAAAGCCATATTGGCCAGACTTGGCGCCGACGCCTTCTACCCGGCCAGCACAAAGGACTTTTCGGTGCTGAAAAAGGTCGTGGCCGGTTCCGATGTGATGTAACCATGAGCGCGCCGAAAAACCAGCCAAAGAATTCTCTTTCTGCGCTGCGTGGCTACGTTCATCTTCTGATCGCGAGCATCACACTCCTGTCGTTCGCTTTGCTCGGTTACCTATACTGGCACAACGATCAGCGACACGAGCTGGAAAGTGTCGCTAATCAATACCACCTGGCGACCATCCTGCACTGCGCTCAGGTCAAGGAAGATGCACACCAGATTTTGTCCCCCTGGACTGATAAATCCTCTCATGAGCAGCAATCTGACAGGCAGCATCGGTCGCAGGATTTTTACACCAACGCGATCTATTTGCTCGAAAAACACACCCAGGCGATCAGGCGGCTGCAGGCAGTCCGGGGCCCTGCGTCCAACTCAGCAGACCGCTTCGAGCCCGTTCTCCGCAAGGCGGAAAATCAACTCGCGAAAATCAAAATTGCGGTTGAGGAAACAGGGGCTTTCGCCACCGCTCCTTCCGATGGGTCTGCGGACCCATTGCTGACAAGCTTCATGCACAGTATCGAACAGCTGCGCCGCCTTCACTCCATCGCCAGGAATGAAACCAACGGCAAACTGGACAATCTGGAGGCAAACGCCGACGTTCACCTGCTAATGATATTCATGGTGACGCTGCTGGTCGGGACACTGGTTGTAAGGCGGGCCCTGATGGATATTCGACGTCTTCTGGAGGCACAGGGTAAAACCGAAACCATACTTCGACAATCTGCTACCGTGTTCGAGAATACCTCGGAAGGCGTGCTGATAACCGATACCGATGCAAAGATCATTGCGGTGAACAAGGCCTTCACAAAAATTACCGGTTATCCTGAGAATGAAGTGCTGGGCAGGGATCCCAGCTTTCTCAAGTCCGGTCTGCATGAAAGCGAATTCTACAAAGCCATGTGGTCGTCGCTCCAGCGGGATGGGGAATGGAAGGGTGAAATTTCGGACAGGCGAAAGAATGGCGAGATTTTTCCAAAGTGGCAGACCATCAGCGCAGTGCGCGACGACAATGGAAAGCTCACGCACTACGTCAGCGTTTTCTCAGATATCAGCCAGCTAAAAGAGTCTGCGAAAAAACTCCACGATTTGGCACACCATGACGCCCTGACCGGCCTGCCCAACCGGTTGCTGCTCAATGCCCGTCTGGAACACACGCTGCAGCATGCAGGTCGTGCCGGCAGTCATGTTGCCGTGCTGTTTCTGGACCTTGATAACTTCAAAAAGATCAACGATTCACTGGGCCACCCGGTGGGTGACTATCTGTTGCAGCAGGTCGCGAAAAGATTGTTGGGGTCCGTTCGTGAAGACGATACGGTTGCCCGACTGGGCGGCGACGAGCTGACGATCGTTCTCGGGTCATTGCGCGACGCCCGCTATGCCGCAAAAGTTGCGCAGGAAATCCTCGGTGCCCTGTCCGAACCTTTCCAACTCGAAAGGCAAGAAGTCTTCGTGTCGGCCAGTATCGGTATCAGCATCTATCCGCAGGATGGCCGCGACTCAACGGCATTGTTGAAGAACGCCGACGCGGCAATGTATGTGGCCAAGAACGAGGGGCGAAACAGATACCACTTCTATGCGGAGGAGCTGACCATAAGGGCAAGTGAATCCCTTGCACTGGAGACACATCTGCATCGCGCGTTGGAGCGTGAAGAGTTCCTGCTTCACTTCCAGCCGCAGGTGTCCCTGCAGAGCGGGAAAATCGTTGGCATGGAAGCGCTGGTGCGCTGGCAACACCCGGAAATTGGACTGGTGTCGCCAGCTGAGTTTATCCCCCTTGCCGAAGAAAACGGCTTGATAGGGGCCATCGGCAGATGGGTCCTGCGCACTGCCTGCGCACAGGCCAAGGCCTGGCAGGACAATGGCCTGACCCCGGTCCGCATCTCGGTCAATCTATCAGGAAGGCAACTGGAACAGGCCAATATCGTTCAGGAGGTCCATGACGCACTGCAGGACGCCGCGCTCGACCCTGCATACCTGGAACTGGAGCTGACGGAGAGTGCCGTGATGAAGCGGGCTGAACACGCAGCAAAGGCCCTGGATGGGTTACGGGCGCTGGGAACGACTATAGCGATCGATGATTTCGGAACCGGATATTCTTCACTGAGCTATCTGAAACGGTTTCCCGTCGATCGCCTGAAGATCGATCGGTCTTTCATACGCGACATACCGCAGGATCCGAACGATATCGCTCTCGCCAGGGCGATCGTCGCTTTGGCCAAAAGTCTTGGCCTTGGCGTAGTCGCAGAGGGCGTGGAGACCGAGGCACAAAAAGACCTTTTGACTTCAATCAGATGTGACGAGATGCAGGGATATCTGTTCAGCGCGCCGAGACCGGCCGGCGAACTGGAGAGCCTGCTCAGTTCTCCGACACGCCCGGTTTGCATTAACGGCTGACAATGATCGGGCGGCACGCATGCGCCCAACCGGTTTAAGAATCTGGCCGGACGCCTTCAGCGTTTCTTCGGCGGCATCAGGTCGGTAATCGATCCCTCGGCCATTTCAGCCGCGAAGCAGATGGTCTCATTCAGGGTCGGGTGCGGATGGATGGTCAGCCCGATATCCTCGGCGTCTGCACCCATCTCCAGGGCCAGCACCGTCTCACCAATCAGCTCGCCTGCACTGCGCCCGACGATACCCGCACCCAGCAGCCGCTTGGTCTTGGCGTCGAAGATCAGCTTGGTCATGCCCTCTTCACGGCCGATACCCAGGGCGCGGCCGGATGCCGCCCAGGGGAATACCCCCTTCTCGATTTCGACGCCGTTCGCCTTGGCCTCGGTCTCCGTCAGTCCCATCCAAGCCACCTCCGGGTCTGTATAGGCCACCGAGGGAATGGTCAGCGGATCGAACAGCGCGGGCAGACCGGCAATAACCTCGGCCGCAACCTTGGCCTCGTGCGTGGCCTTGTGTGCCAGCATCGGGTTACCGACCACATCACCGATTGCATAGATGTGTGGAACATTGGTGCGCATGTGCGCGTCGGTAGGGATAAAACCGCGTTCATCGACATGGATACCGGCCGCCTCGGCATTGATCTGCTTGCCGTTCGGGCTGCGCCCGACCGCGACCAGCACCCGATCATAGATCTTCGCATCAGGCGCCTTGGCACCCTCAAAAGAAACCTTCAGGCCGTTCTTCTGCGCCTTGATATCTGTGACCTTGGTCTTCAGCATGATGCTGGCGACCTGTTTTTCCAGTCGCTTTTGCAGGGGCCTGACCAGGTCACGATCGCAGCCCGGAATGAGGCCGGCCTGCAACTCGACGATATCGATCTCGCTGCCGAGAGTGGCATACACGGAGGCCATTTCCAGGCCGATGATGCCGCCACCGAGAATCAGCATCTTTTTCGGCACATCCTCCAACGCCAGCGCACCTGTGGAATTGATCAGTCGCGGATCGTCATTGGGGAATCCGGGAATCTTCACCGGGCTCGAACCACAAGCGATGATGCATTGCTCGAACTCGATACGGGTGAGACCGTCGGCAGTCTGCACCTCCATATGTTTGGGGTCGGAAAATTTTGCCACGCCGGTCACCACCTGCACCTTGCGCTGCTTGGCGAGCGCAACCAGGCCACCGGTCAGTTTGCCGACTACCCTGTCTTTCCCGGCACGCATCTTGTCGAGGTCGATCTTGGGCTGGGTGTAGCGCACGCCCATGTGCTCCAGCTCCGCGACCTCGTTGATCACCTCCGCGGTGTGCAACAGTGCCTTTGAAGGGATACAGCCGACATTGAGACAGACGCCACCCAGACTCGCAAAACGCTCGACCAGAACGACCTGCTTGCCCAGATCGGCCGCGCGAAAAGCCGCGGTGTAGCCACCCGGGCCTGCGCCCAGGACAACAACCTGAGTGCGGATATCCGCAACTTCGCTCTGTTCGCTCATAGATGCTCCTCTAACCCATGTATTCTTGTTCGACCAACGCAGTTCTTCTGCCAAGTAAAGCAGACCCGACCGTGAATTTCAGTCCGGTATTAATGCAGCAAAGCGCGCGCCACGCACGGCAACGATCTCAATGCTGTGCATTGCATGCCGCACATTAGCGGCCACTAAAGCAGCAAGCGGCGAATATCACCCAGCAACCCCCCGAGGTAGCTGGTTAAACGCACCCCTTCCACACCATCGATTACCCGGTGATCGTAGGAAAGACTGAAAGGCATGATGAGACGCGGGGCAAAGGCCTCTCCGTCCCACTTGGGCTGCATCTCGGCGCGCGATATCCCGAGGATGGCCACCTCTGGGGCATTGACGATCGGGGAGAACTGGGTGCCGCCGATGCCGCCCAGGCTCGAGATCGAGATGCAGCCACCCTGCATCTCGGAAGGTGACAATTTGCCAGCGCGCGCCTTGCCACTCATCTCGGCGAGATCGCGCGCGAGTTCAAAAATACCTTTCTGATCGACATCACGAATGACCGGTACGACCAGCCCGTTTGGCGTATCGACCGCCACACCAATATGCATGTACTTCTTCATGATCAACTTGTCGCCCTCGGGCGAAAGTGAGCTGTTGAACTGTGGATAGGCCGCCAGGGCCTTGCACACCGCCTTCATCAGGAAAGGCATGAAGGTAAGCTTCACATCGGCCTTTGCCGCGTCGTCTTTCTGCGACTTGCGGAAGGCCTCGAGTTCGGTGATATCGGCGTCGTCGAACTGCGTGACATGCGGCACATTGAGCCAGCTGCGGTGCAGATGCGCGCCGCTCAGCTTCTTGAGACGGCCGAGCTCCCGCTCCTCGATCTCCCCGAATTTGGAAAAATCCACCGCGGGTATGCTCGGCAGTTCCAGAGCGCCCCTGCCGGCATCCGTGGATGCCGCCGGTGCACCTTCGGCCAGGGCACGCTTGACGAAGTTCTGGACGTCCTCCTTGGTGATCCGGCCCTTGGGTCCGGAACCGGGGACATAGAAAAGGTCGACGCCCAGCTCGCGCGCAAAGCGCCGCACGCCCGGGCTTGCATGGGCCTTGCCACGCGGCGCATCAGAAGGGCGGGCCAATACCGGGCGTCGCAGTGGTTCCTTCTCTCCGGGAGGGCGTGGTGTCTCTGCTGCCGGAGCCGCATCGGCAATCGTCGACACGGGTTCCGGTACCGCCTCGACTGGTGTCTGCGCGCCTGAAACAGCGGTTGTTTCGATGCGAGCGATCAGATCGCCTCGGTTGATCTTGTCACCCAGTGCCACATCGATCGACTTCAGCGTCCCCGCAAAGGGCGCAGGAATCTCCATCGTGGCCTTGTCGCTTTCCAGCGTCAGCAGTGACTGCTCGGTCTCGACCAAATCGCCGACACCGACCAGCAGCTCGATGATCTCGACATCCTTGAAATCCCCGATGTCCGGCAGACTGACTTCGCGGATCTCCGCTTCAGCTGGCATCTCCGCCGTCGGCCGGTCCTCGCGTTCGGGTGTCGGTGCGGGCGCATCCGCGACCAACTCCGCCGCCTCGGGTTCAGGCTCGGGCGCAACAGGCGCCGCCGCTTGCGCAACCGTATCCAACATCAACAGCAGATCACCCTGGTTGATCTTGTCACCCAGGGCCACCCTTACCTCGCCGACCACGCCGGCCTGCGGCGAGGGTATCTCGATACTGGCCTTGTCGCTCTCCAGCGTGATCAGGGGATCCTCAGCCTCGACCCTGTCTCCCGGATTCACCAAAATTTCGATTACCTCCACATCGTGGAAGTCACCGATATCGGGCAGCAAAACTTCAATCATCTGTGCCACGTCTCTATCTCCGTATCACTGTCTGAGCACTCTGTATCGCCTGTCACTCAGACAGTTGCGGGGTTTGGCTTTTCGGGATCGATCTTGTACGCCTTGATCGCCTGTGCGACCAGGTTACTGTCGACCTCGCCCAGATCCGCCAGGACCTTCAGCGCAGCAACGACGACGTAATAACGATTGACCTCGAAGAACTTGCGTAGCTGGTCACGCATATCCGAGCGCCCGTAACCGTCGGTACCCAGTGCCACGAAGTGCCGGTCACCAAGATATGGCAGGATCTGTTCCGGGAAACTGCGCATGTAGTCGGTGGCCACCACCACCGGCCCCTTCTGCTTTTCCAGGGTTTCGCTCACAAAGGGCACACGCGGCTTGTCCAGGGGATGCAGCATGTTCCAACGCTCGATATCCATGGCCTCGCGGCGCAGTTCAGTAAAACTGGTGACACTCCATACGTCGGCAGCGACATTCCACTCGTCTTCCAGCAGTCCCGCAGCGGCGATGACCTCGCGCAGGATGGTTCCGGAACCCATGAGCTGTACCCGCTTCTTCTTGCGCGAGCCCTGGCGATAAAGGTACATCCCCTTAATGATCCCCGCTTTCGAACCCTCGGGCATTACCGGCTGGATATAGTTCTCGTTCATCACCGTGACGTAATAGAAGATGTTCTGCTGCTCCTCATACATCTTCTTCATACCGTCATGCAGGATCACGGCAAGTTCGTATGCGAAGGTCGGATCATAGGCTCGGCAGTTGGGGATGAACGCTGCCTGCAGGTGGCTGTGACCGTCCTGGTGCTGCAGACCTTCGCCGGCCAGTGTGGTACGGCCCGCTGTCCCGCCCAGCAGGAAACCGCGAGCCTGCATGTCACCCGCGGCCCAGGCCAGATCGCCGGTGCGCTGGAAGCCGAACATCGAGTAGTAGATGTAAAACGGAATCATGCTGATGCCGTTGTTGCTGTAAGAGGTGGCGGCCGCAATCCATGATGACATCGCCCCCGCCTCGTTGATGCCCTCCTGCAGGATCTGGCCCTTCTTGTCCTCGCGGTAATACATCACCTGTTCGGAATCGACCGGCTTGTACAACTGACCGACTGAGGAATAGATGCCGAGCTGACGGAACATGCCCTCCATCCCGAAGGTGCGTGCCTCGTCCGGCACGATCGGGACCACGAACTTGCCGATCGCCTTGTCGCGCGTGAGGCTGGTCAGAAAGCGCACAAAGGCCATGGTGGTGGACATTTCACGCTCGCCACTGCCATCGAGCAGCGCCTTGAACGTCTCCAGCGGCGGGATCTTCAGCTCGTTACCCTTTGCACGACGGGCGGGCATATAACCCCCCAACGCAGCTCGCCGCTCATGCAGGTAGTTCATCTCGGGGCTGTCGGCGGGCGGCTTGAAAAAGGGCGCAGAGCTGATTTGATCATCAGGAATCGGAATATTGAAACGGTCACGAAAGGCGCGCAGCGACTCTTCGCCCATCTTCTTCTGCGAATGGGTGATGTTTTGCCCTTCGCCGGCCTCGCCCATGCCGTAGCCCTTGACCGTCTTCGCCAGGATCACGGTCGGCTGCCCCTTGTGCTTCATCGCCGCGGCATAGGCGGCATGGACCTTGATCGGATCGTGACCGCCGCGGTTCAGGCGCCATATATCCTCGTCCGACATATTTGCGACAAGGGCGGCGGTCTGCGGGTACTTGCCGAAGAAGTGTTCACGCACGTAGGCGCCGCCGTGTGCCTTGTAGGCCTGATAGTCGCCATCCACGCATTCTTCCATGCGTTTGAGCAACAGGCCGTCCTTGTCCCGCCCGAGAAGCGGATCCCAATAGCCGCCCCAGATCACCTTGATCACATTCCAGCCGGCACCACGGAAGACCGCCTCGAGTTCCTGGATGATCTTGCCGTTTCCACGGACCGGACCATCGAGACGCTGCAGGTTGCAGTTGACGACGAACACGAGGTTGTCGAGGCGTTCCCGCGCGGCCAGAGAGATCGCTCCCAGAGATTCGGGCTCATCCATCTCGCCATCGCCCATGAAGGCCCAGACCTTGCGATCACCGGCGTTCGCCAGGCCGCGGTCATGCAGGTAACGCATGAAGCGCGCCTGATAGATCGCCATCAGCGGACCCAATCCCATCGAGACGGTCGGAAACTGCCAGAAGTTTGGCATCAACCAGGGGTGCGGATACGACGACAGGCCGCCACCATCGACCTCCTGGCGGAAGTTGTTCAACTGTTCTTCGCTGATGCGGCCCTCGAGGAAGGCACGGGCATAGATTCCCGGAGCCGAGTGCCCCTGGAAGAACACCAGATCGCCCTCCTGGTTGTCATTGGTGGCACGGAAAAAATGGGTGTATCCGATATCAATCAGGGTCGCTCCGGAGGCGAAGCTGGCGATGTGTCCACCCAGTTCGCTGGATTTCCGGTTCGACTGGACCACCATCGCCATGGCGTTCCAGCGCACGAAGGAGCGAATCCGCCGCTCAATAGAGCGTTCACCGGGGAAAGGCTCCTGCTTGGTCAGAGGGATCGTGTTCAGGTAAGCGGTGTTGGCGCTGTAAGGCAGGTAGGCCCCGGACCGCCGGGCCTTGTCGATCAGCCTCTCGAGCAAGAAGTGGGCGCGATCCGGCCCTTCGTTTTCGAGTACGCCATCCAGCGCGTCCAGCCACTCCTGGGTTTCCTGGGGGTCGAGATCCGGTTTCACTGCCATAAGCCTGGGCTTCCGATACGGTGGGTAGCGGCGCAGCCGCCGCGCATCTGCCTGCGCCGGGCTCGCCGGTGTTAATGGGGGGCAAGTAAAGCAGACAAAACCGGATAGCGCCAATCGACATATTATGTATTTATATTTTTCAATCAGTTAGTGGTTTTTATACTATAGACAATCATCCTATTTTTGGCCAAAAGGGTTAATCGTTATTGGTCTGACAACAACGAAATCTGCCTCGTCCAGATCCCCAAAGTGATCTCGTTCCTGGGATTCGAGGCTCAATGGATCAGCCAGGCAAGGAAGCCATAGCGGGCCAGCTTGCCCGTCCCAACCAGAATAACGAACGGCATGAAGCGAACCCGCAACAGACCGGCGACCAGACACAGCGGATCCCCGACAACCGGCAACCAGGCCAGCAGGAGACTGGGCAAGCCCCACTGCCCGAACCAGGCCTCGGCCCGCGAAACATCATGCTCATCGATCCGCAGCCAGCGACCGTGAAGCGCCGCGTTGCCGGCACGCCCCATGCCGTAAGTGAGCAGACTTCCCAACAGGTTTCCGGCAGTGGCCACCAATACCAATGGCAACCAGGGATGACCCTCAGCGAGCTTCAACAGCAACAAGGCCTCGGAACTGCCGGGCAACAGGGTGGCGGAGAGGAACGCGCTGGCGAATAGGGCCCAGTCCATACTCATATGTGTCTTTGAAACAGTCGGAGATCATTGGCCGGATCTGCGTGGAACGAATGGCCGAATGAGCGTGGAATACCCAGATATGGACCCGCGGCAGAACGGCGCGAACCAAAAAAAGGCGCCCAGGTCTCCCCGGGCGCCTTTTCAGGTTCGTCGTCGAATCAGCGTTCGATTCAGATCTGCTTGCAGTTGCCTGCTGTCATCTCGGCGCGACGCACTTCCATGGCCTTTTTCATCTCGTCCATGCGGGCCTGCATGGCCGCCTGACGATCGGTGCGCTGGGCTTCCATGGCGGCACGACGCTGGTCGAGCCGGGGCTTCATTTCAGGGGCTTCAGGGGCCTTAGGCGCCTCGAAAGCGACCGGGCGGGTAGCCGGGCCAAAGCAGTTGCCGGCGGCCATCTGCGGACGCTCAGGCATCTGCGGACGCTCGGGCTTGGCAAATTCAGGCATCTGCGGCATCTGCGGACGGTCAGGCATGGCCATATCGAACTTAGGCATCTCCGGGCGCTGCGGCATAGCCATCTGCGGCATTTCAGGACGCTCCGGCATGGCCATATCGAACTGCGGCATCTCCGGACGCTGCGGCATGGTCATCTCAGGCATCTGCGGACGCATGAACTGCGGAGCAACGACCTGGGCTTGGGGGCGCTGGGCAGCAAACTGCTCGGCGGCCTTGCGCTGGGCCTCCTGTGCGGCCTTGATGGCTTGGGCCTGCTGGGCGGCAAACTGCTCGGCCGCCTGGCGCTGGGCCTCAACTGCCTTGGCCTGCTGCTCAGCCATCGCCTGCTGCTGCTCGGTGGTCAGTTCAGGAGCGGCTGCATGAGGAGCATAGCCGTAAGGGGCGTAACCACCACCCCAGTAGGGAGCGCTGTAGTTGTAGCCGCGACCCCAGCCGTCGCCCGAACCGTAACCGTTGCCGTAGCCACGCATATTGGTGCGGCCACGACCGGAGAAGTTCATGCTGAAGTTACCCTCACCCGCCGCATCGCCGGCGCCGTCCAGTACGCCATTGGTGTAGCCGTTACCTGAACCGTAGCCATTGTTGTAGCTGTTGCCCCAGCCGTTGTTGCCCCACCAGGCAGAAGAAGTCGCGGAAGCTGCTGCGATAGCTGCGGCCACGCCAATTTTCGTAAATTTGCTCATTTGTTCATTCCCCGAGAAAGAAGATTTGATCAGAAAATTATCGGGTGGCCCACAACCCCATCCCGGATATCACGCCGCTTTGGCAGCGCGATACCCGGACTGCGTTGCGCACATCCTTGTGCGCCAATGCATCCCTGCGGCCTTGCGGTCGATTACTCTGCGGCAGGAGCAGCAGGAGCAGGCGGTGCTACCGGAGCGCCGTAGCCGTAAGGTGCGCCGTAGCCGGGAGCGCCGTAGCCGTAAGGTGCGCCGTAACCGCCGTATCCCCAACCAGGCTGCTGGTAGTTGTAACCACGACCCCAGCCATCGCCAGCGCCGTAGCCACTGCCGTAGCCACGCATGTTGGTGTTGCCGCGACCAGACATATTCATGCTGAAATCACCGCCAGCGTCGCCGCTGCCGAGGAAATCGCCAGAGGTGTTGCCGTAGCTGTTACCGTAAGCGGAGCCTCTGTTGTACTGGTTGTCCCAATTGTTTCCGCCCCAGTTGTTTCCACCCCAGGGACCGCCGCCCCAGAATGCAGAAGCAGAAGCGGAAGCGACGATCAGAGCTGCAGCAGCAGCTACTTTTACGAATTTCATGTTATCAATCTCCAAAAATGGAACTTCGTGTAGTGTTATTTGCTTCAAGGCCAGACGATGCCCTGTTCGACCCTGCGCATAGTATTTTAGAGTTTGCTTAAATTGTCAAATAGTATTTTGCTTAAATTACCGGCTTGATGGCGGAAATGACGTGTTCTGGGCGGCTGACGGGGGGGCACAGGCCGAAAAAAGCCCCGCAAGCGGGGCCTTTGGAACTAGATGAATAACCGGGCCCCGGCAGCCTACCGCTCCTGCCCCTCCTCCATCGCTTCACCTAGGTCCTCGAACTCATCCTCGAACTCATCCGGCGGGTTGCCGTCGTACACCAGACTCCGACGACGCTGAAGAAAGGCATCACGCATGAACGCATAAGGATCCAACGACGCCTGCTCGAGCACGCGACTGGCATTGAGCAGGTCGGCACGGGTATCGATTATCTCCAGGCCGAGCAGACCCCAACGCCATGTTTCATCGTTGAGCAACCACCTGATCGGGTCCGTGTACCAATCGACCACGAGGCCGACGGTGTCACGTCCGGAACTGGGACCCAACAGGGGCAGCACGATATAAGGACCGGGGCCAAATCCCCAGACACCTAGGGTCTGACCGAAATCCTCGCCGTAACGGGGCAGGTTCATATTGCTGGCAACATCGATCAGGCCGAGAATTCCGACCGTGGTGTTGATCGCCACCCTGCCCACGTCACTGAAGGCTCGCCCGACCTTTAACTGCAGGAGGTTGTTCAGCGCAGAGCGGATATCGGCCAGGTTATTGAAAAAGTTGGTGACGCCCTGGTTGGCCGGCGCCGGCATGATGAATGCGTAGCCCTGCGCCAGCGGTTTGATTACCGCACGGTCGAGCATGTCGTTGAAGCTGTAGGTCGCCCGGTTGAGCGGCTCCAGTGGATCGCGCGGATCACGGTCATCCCCGGTCGCACATCCGCCAAGGCCTAGTGTCGCACCGAGGAGAAAAACCAGTGCCAGCCTGTATAGCGAGGCAGGTATCTTCACGATTTTTATCCTTATTTCTTTCCCGCAGGCGGCCTCAGTGTCCCCTCGGCCGACTGCAGCATTATAGGCACCCTGTTCGCACCACGATAGTGACACAGCGCCGGATCCTTTTTTTGCCGCCTCTGTCACCAACGCTCAACCCGGTAACCGAGCCGTCTCAATCCAGCCACCAGCCCGGTATCGCCGGCCAGATGCATCGCGCCGACGGCCACCAGCACGCTGGCGCTGTCCATCAAGGGAAGCATACGCGCCAGCATGCGCGCATTGCGGTTATCTAGCAGCTGCTCGTCAAACCAATGAGCGATCGGCTCGGGCATGCCGTCATACTGCGCACGCGCGACCTCGTCGATTCGCTCCAGATCGCCATGCAGATAGACCGTGGTGAGCTCTTCCAGCTGTTTCGGCATCTGGGGAGCGTTCTTGACCACTTCTTCGAGCAGCTCAAGCTGTACCTCCATCGACATGTGATCGAACACCGCCAGCTGCTCCGCCGCCGTTTCGAGTCCGATAACCTGTCTGCGAAACTCCAGGGCACGCAGGTAGATCTCCATATCCAGAAAGCGCCCGGTTCTGGATACCGGCATACCCAGGGTCACGGCGGCCGCCCATGGCTTGAGCCGGTCGAGCACCTCAACCGGCAGCCCGAGGTGAGATGCCGCCTTGGCCAGGGCCGCAAACTGAGCATCCCCCATCAGTCCGCGCAGACTTTGATCGACAGGCAACAGGGTTGCGGCACCGACGGCAAGCAGGGTTAGCGCATCCGGGACAACCTCAACCGCCACGACATCCACAGTTTCGATCAGGGGACCGAACTGCTCCAGCAAGCCGGTTACCCGTTGGTCTTCGGTATGCATGGTGCCGACCAGAAAACTTTGCGGCCCGCCGTCCCGATACACACGATAGACTAGGCCCTGACCTGCAAAACCCGGCCCGGGCACCCCTATCAGAACCAGCAAAGCCAGGACAAGTGCCAGGGGGGAAAGGTACGTCGCTATCGTGCTTCGCATTGGGTATCCTGCCGCGCGTGGAAAACAAACCTTACAACACCACCATCAGCCAGCGCTTTCGTGGCTACCTGCCGGTGGTCGTGGACGTCGAAACGGCCGGATTCAAGGCCGAAACCGACGCCCTGCTGGAGATTGCCGCCGTCATTCTAACCATGAACGAGCAGGGCAGCCTGCAGCCGGCGGAGACCATCAGCTGCCATGTCCAGCCTTTTGAGGGGGCCAACCTCGATCCAAAGGCCCTGGCGTTCAACGGCATCGATCCCTATCATCCGTTCCGCGAGGCCCTGCCCGAAAAGCAGGCACTCGACCATGTGTTTCGACCGATCCGTGCGGCGGTCAAAGCGAGTGCCTGCAAGCGCGCGATTCTTGTGGGACACAACGCCTTCTTCGATCTGGGTTTCATCAATGCGGCGGTCGAGCGCACGGCGTACAAACGCAACCCATTCCATCCCTTCAGCACCTTCGACACCGTCACCCTGGCCGGACTCGCGTATGGCCAGACCGTACTGGCACGGACCATCATCGCCGCGGGAATAGCCTGGGATCCGGACGAGGCACACTCGGCCATCTACGACACCGAAAAGACCGCCGAGCTGTTCTGCCACATCGTCAACCGTTGGCATTCGGCTACGGATGAGCGTCCCTGGCTGGCTCAGTCGGGCGACGACTGAGCAGATCGCGCCGTTTTTTGGTCGAGGTTGCGCCGCAGCTGCAGCCAGTCACCGCC
>Ga0265303_10000103_pt1 | contig 38263 bp, 37 predicted proteins | sample Helome_2_FD_192494 | JGI IMG/M metagenome (GOLD analysis project Ga0265303, IMG submission 192494) | Marine sediment microbial communities from subtidal zone of North Sea - Hel_20160317 (Illumina Assembly) | ecosystem: Environmental > Aquatic > Marine > Subtidal zone > Sediment ... | reverse complement strand
TATGAACAGGAACTTAATATTGATGTGCGCAGCACTCGCCATGTTCGTTATGAGTGGCTGTGCGACGATGAGTGGCGACGAATGTATGGCGACCGACTGGTCGGCAGTCGGCTACGAGGATGGCGCTCGGGGTTATACGAGCGAACGCTTTTCCAAGTACCGCAAGGCCTGTGCAAAGCAAGGCGTAACGGCGAATTTCACAGCCTACCAGGCTGGTCGCGAACAAGGCCTGGTCGAGTATTGCCAACCGGGGCGCGGCTATAGCGTTGGTGTCAATGGCGGACGCTATTACGGTGTTTGCTCCGTGGAACTCGAAGCGGGATTTGTCGATGCCTATAACGACGGTTACCACCTGTATACGCTGCGCAGTAACGTCAATAACGCGGACTCACGAATCAGCGCGAAGCAGCGCGAACTGGATAGTGTCGAAGACGCCATGCTTCACGCCGAAGCCGCTTTGATAGCTAAGGAAACCACGACTGAGCAACGCATCATACTGCTGGCTGAGTTGAAGGACTTGTCGGAGGATACGGGTAGACTTGAGGCTGAGATCAGGGATCTTCATGAGCAGCGCGCCCGTTACCAGGTTGAACTGGATAACTACCAGGTGACAGTCGCCGACTACGGCTACTAAGCCGCTCCGCCGTTAGAATTCGTCCAGATCGGCCTCTTTACGCCGATTCAGGCTCTCGCGCCGCTCCTTTTCAAACGATCCCGTGCCATCCGAGTACTTGGCGGCCGAAAAGGGGCTGCGACGGTCCTTGCCGGCGCGGCGATCCTTGTGATGCGCAAAACGGCAACGGCATTCGAGACCATTGCAATCAGGGAGTGGCAGGCGAGGCGCGGCGCTGGAGAGGAAGCGACGCCCAGCCATTTCCTTGGCAGCGCTGCAGGCATTGGCATCGAACTTGATCGACACGGCGTGGTAAGCCGCATTGTCTGTGGCCTTCGATTTCGCGGTCTTTGGTGTTTCCCTATCCTGTCTGCGCAGACGTAGAAACAGCCATACAAGCAACAAGGCAATAACGCCGACAAAAAGTGTCAGTTGCATATGCGCTCCCCAAACCAGATGCAGTCCCAGTCCGCTACTGTAGTCGTATTTACATTAGTTCGTCTACCGCTATCTCCAGCAAATGTGTCGCGGGCGTGACGTCCACCGGACGAGTGATCTCGCGTGATGCCAGCAAGTCAGGGATGAACACCTGCCTGAGCAGCGAGCTGACGGTTTCAGGGTCGGACGTGGCCAGGTTAAGTTCCTTGTTGACCTTCAGGCTCAGCTTGTCGAAGTTAGCCGAGCCGACACACATCCAGCCGTCATAAATCGCGGCTTTGATATGACTCATTCCCGGATACGCATATACGCGGATGCCATGTTTGAGGAGTGTGTTTATCGTGACTTTATTACTCGCATTGAGGGGGCCATGGTTACCTTTGGATGGGATGATCACGCGCACATCCACACCGCGGCGGCGTGCCTTCGCCAGCTCGTAGATGATGCGGTCATCGGAGAAATAGGCATTCTCGATGAGAATGCGGCGCTTCGCGTTCTGGATGGCCGCGATCTGCGCTTTGTGAATCTGCGAGTTGAAGTTGCGCGTCTGCAGTATGCGGACCGGGTATCCGTCTCTATCGGCGCGTTCGTGCTTACCGCGTAAGAACCGGACAGCATTCGCGAAATCTCCGAAAAATCCGCCCCGCGACCAGGCCTTGTCGGATTCGAACTGCAGTTGATCCACTACAGGGCCTGTAACTTCCATCATCATGTCGTGCCACTCGTAGCGATATTCCCTGCCGATGTTCATGCCGCCGACGAACGCGGTTGTGCCATCAATAATCGTGGTCTTGGTGTGGTCGCCGGTAAACCACGGATTAGTCATGTTGCGGACTTTGACGTTCGAGTCACGCTCGATATAGAAATGCATGGAAAGCGGGTGCTTGTAGTCGGCGGGTAGTGATTCGGCCTCAGCCTGCGTCCCCAATATATTGCCGATGCTGTCGAGCAGAATACGCACTCGAACGTCGCGACTGCGCCGCCGAAGTTCGTCCGCCATCGCGACAGCGAAATCGTCGTTGTCAAAGATGTAGGTGCGGATATCGATGCTTTCCTGAGCGTTCTCGATGCTCTCGATCAGGCGTCCGAAATATTCTCCGCCATCGACCAGAAAGCGAATGCGCCCTTTGTCTTGTCGTGTGCCTGTAAGCGTGTCGAGCTGTGCCTCGAATGTGTCGAGATCCATCGTCTCCTGGAACACAACCGCAGGTATTGGGCCGTTGAGCGATGGCATTTCAAGGGTGGCCATGCTCGTGCGTCGCAGTAAGCCGCCCGTCGACTTGATGGCGAGCGAACCCAGTGACGCGAAGTGAGAAATCGGACGATTGACCGGGTTTTCGTAGACCGAACGGGCATAGACCCAGCCCGCGTGCGGGACGCCCAATGCCTTGCGTGAAAATTTCGGTGTCCCATCAGCTGGGGCAGAAGCGCAGCCGGAGACGAGAATTACCCATACGACTGTGGCGGTTATCCTGGTGACCATTCCCATGATTCGACTCCCGTTCCGGGGCGGCTGGCATGGGTGCCGGCCGCTGAGTCAAATCTATGAGAATGGACGTGTCACTAACTGACGCTCACATGAGCGCTTTCAGAGGTTTCCTGAGGGAATGCTGATGGGCCGCCTAGAGTGCGATCGGAGCGACACCGAATAATGACTGGTGAAAGTGCCCGACCACTGCAAAGGCCACGCCGCCTACTACTACCGCGATCACGTCGAATTTTCCCGAGGCTGTGGTTGTTTCCGTCCTCGGCCCCTCGCGACGGTTGATCATGATGATTTCGAACAACGCCCATACCGCGAAAGTACCGAATAGTGCGACAGACCGGCTGTCGCCATTGGCAAGAAGGTGGGCACCGGCCCAGAAAAGGGTACCGATCATCTGCGGATGCCGAAGCACACGCTTGAGGTGTCCGTTCATTTGCGAAGCGAAAAACAGGATAAGCCCGACAAGCACCAACACAGATACCAGGACGCCCGGTCCGAGCGGGGGAGCATAAACGGCACTTGGTACAGCGGACTTCCAGCCGAACACGATGAGTAACAACGAGCCGAGTATGACCAGCGAGAAGACGCCTCTATAGGCCTGCTCTCCGAGTTTCTTTTGCAAGGCGCTTCGGCTGGCAGGCGCAACTGCCGGCAAAGAGTGAATTACAAACCACAGTGCGATACCCGCGAACAACATTGTCATCCTGGTCTCCCGACAAATTGATAAGCTTGCAGCGAGTATACTGCGTGAGCTGCAATTGAAGGTGAAGAAATGAATGCTGCTGTGCAACTGATCACCTGGCAGGGTCTTTCGCTCGCGCTTTTGCCGACACTCGTCGTGATCGCAATCATGTGGCGATGGCAGGCAGGTGCCGGTACTGGAATATATGCGACGTTTCGTATGCTTGCGCAGTTGCTACTCATTGGTTACGTGCTCGTCTATATTTTCGGGACCGGTGAGCCTGGCGTCGTACTGGCGGTCCTCGGTTTCATGCTGGTGGTATCAAGCTGGATCTCCATTCGACCACTTGCGAACAAGTCTCGACGCTTGTACCGCAACGCCTTAATTTCTATTTCTCTCAGTGGTGTGGTCACGCTTGCCCTGGTTAGCCAGATCGTCATTGGTATTGATCCCTGGTTTAACCCGCGATATCTCATTCCTTTGGCCGGCATGATTTTCGCGGGTGCGATGACCACCATCAGCCTGGCGGGGGAAAGGGCTTATGCCGAAGCATCGAGGGGCGTCAGCTACGAGGAGGCGCGCCGAATAGCGCTGCAGGCGGCCCTGATTCCGATGGTCAATTCGCTGTTCGCGGTGGGTCTGGTCTCGTTACCCGGAATGATGACTGGGCAGATCTTGTCCGGTGTATCGCCACTGGTGGCCGCCAAATACCAGATTGTGGTGATGTCGATGTTGTTCGGCGTCACTGGAATGTCGGCAGCAATGTTCCTTCACCTGGAAAGGAATGAGCTGCAGGAAGTGGCCAAACCCTCGCAATAACCGAGGAATTTCGGCCCGTTTGGTCTATTCTGTGTGTAGCTCCCTCGATTGTGCAGCAGAAGAGCAATAATGAATCCAAAGGGGCACGACAAGTTTTTGCTTCGCGGCTATGAGGTCGATCCCGCGGCGCATACGATTAGCGGCTCGGGCAGTGCCAGAGTCGTGCGTGCGTCGTCGATGGAGGTTCTTTGTCTACTCGCGACGCGCCCGCGCGAGTATTTCGACGGCGAGTCGTTGCTGCACACAGTTTTTCCTGCATCCGGCGAGCCGCATGGCCTGCTCTCGGCTTGTATTGAGGAGCTCAGCGATAGTTTGGGCGGCAGCGGGCCTGAGCATCACATCATTGAATACGATAGTGAGCGCGGATACCGATTACTTGTGGTACCCGAATCCCCGCGCACACAAAAAGACACCGGCGATATCGGCGACTGGTTTGACGAGCTGAAGAGGCGTCGCGTGTTCCGCGCTGTTGCTGCATACGGGGTTGCCGCGTGGTTGCTGTTGCAGATTATCGATGTCTTGTCCGAGGCGTTGCCGGTGCCGGACTGGACGCTGACAGCTGCGACCGTGGCGCTCGCAGTCGGGTTTCCCGTAGCGGCGCTACTGGCGTGGATATTCCAGATAACGCCGGCGGGCGTGATTGCAGAAGCCGACATGGGCGGACTTCGTCTCGATAGCACCCGTCTGATTCACTATTTTGACCTCGTCGTTATCGGCGTACTGCTCATTGCCGTAGTGTTTCTATCTTACGGCCACGTCTTCTCATCGCTGGAGCGTGGTGAAGAGGTGCGAGTCGCCGTACTCCCGTTCGAAAACCTGAGCGAGGATAGGGGCGATGCTTATCTCAGCGAGGGAATCGCGGACGACATTCGGTCGCGGCTATACGACCTGCCGCAGGTGCTGGTTGCCGCGAGGTCGTCGTCAAAGTCACTCTCGAGGCAAGGCTTCGATGTCCGCACCATCGGTGAACGTCTTGGCGTCCAGCATATTCTGGAAGGCACATTTCGGCGGATTGGCGACCGCATTCGCCTGAGCGTGCAACTCGTCAGTGTTGAATCGGGGTTCAACAGTTGGAACGAAACCTACGACACGCGCGTCGAGGACGTGCTTGCGGTGCAAAACCGGATTTCCCTGATCGTGGCCAGCGAATTGCGCGTGGTCTTGTCGAGCGATGTACGTGAATTGCTGGCAGAGAACGTGACGGAAGATCCCGAAGCGTATGATCTCTATCTTCAGGCGCGCGGCTTTTTGGATCGACCGCGCACCGAGGATAACCTCATCCAGGCCACGGCATTGTTCGAACGGGCGCTCGAGGTGGACAACGAATTCGCGCTTGCATTCGCGGGTTTGTGTTCTGCAAACGTGTCTCGATACAGAGAAACCGGCGACACGGCATTCGTCCAGCCGGCCGAACGTAGTTGTGACACGGCACTGGCACTTGAGGTACGACTTCCAGAAGTTCACATCGCGCTCGGCGAGTTGTACACAATAGGTGGGGATTACATCGCCGCGGAGGCCGCGTTCAATAAGGCAATCGAGATTGATCCTCGTTCGGTACAGGCTCGGGGCGGGCTTGGTCGGGTATTGACCCGGCTAAAGAGAACCGACGATGCGGAGGCGCAGTACATACTCGCGACCGAATTGAAGCCTGCTGATTGGCAAGGCTATGAGCGCTATGGGCGATTTCTCATCACCATGCGACGATACGCGGAGGCAATTTCCAAGTACGAGCGCGCGATCGAACTCGCGCCGAGCAATCCCAACGGATTTAACAACCTCGGGGTAATCTACTACTTCCTCAACGACTATGGGCGAGCAGCGGAGTACTACCGCCGTTCGATCGAGCTTCAGCCTGACGGTTCGCCTTACTCAAACACTGGCACGATGGAGTATTTCACCGGGAACTTCGTGGCCGCCGTTGAGATGTTCAAGAAGGCACTGGAGAATACGCCAGCCGACTATCGAATCTGGGGCAACCTTGGTGATGCACAACGGTTTAGCGGCGCTACTGACGACCAGGTGCGATACTCCTACGGCAAAGCTGTGGAGCTGGCGAATCTACGCCTCGAAGTGAATTCGCGGGATACCGAAACGCTGGTCAATCTGGCCTGGTACTACACCAACCTCGGACGTAAGGTCGCCGCTCGTAACACGCTGGAGTCGGCAAACCCGTACTCTGTCACTGACGAAAGCCTGCTCTATACCACGGGTCTGGTTTACACCTTGCTCGGCGATTCAGCCGCCGCCGCGCTATTCCTGGAAAAGGCTGCAGCTCGGGGCTTTCCGCAGGCAATGATAGATGCAACACCCGAACTAAATCGAGAATTTGCAGCAGACGAATAAGGAGACAAGAAGATGCCACAGAATATTCAAATTAGGTCGACCGATTGCGACGACGATTTACTTATGTACGCCAAGCCAGAAGTGGCCAAGGATAGTAAGGGTGAGACGTTGAAGATTCACAACCAAGTCAAGTCGGCTAATCCGATTAAGATCAAGTTCTATCCCTTGGACAAGAAGGGTGAATCTGGCGAAGAGATCCCGGGCTTTTGCACCGAAATGGGTTCGGATACAGTGCTGACCATCGATGAAAACAATAATGCAGATTGCACGATACCCACCACCGTGAATCAGAAGTACTATGCCTACACTGTAGAAAATGATGATGCGGGAATTCTGGACCCAGTTATTATCATCGATGACGCGTTTGAGGTAGTCGGCGGTGGGTTTAGCTTCTTGGCCATGTTATTCATGGGCGGAGGCGGTATCGCGGCAGGGGTGTTGGGCGCGGCAGGCTACCGTTTCTTTAAGAGTCGAAGCAAGGCAGCCAGCTAGAGGTCATTGGCGGTACGGCATTCGCAAGGATCTGCAGGTTGTGATGAACGACAAAAAAAGCCCGCTCGATGAGCGGGCTTTTTGGATTTGGTGCCCAGAGGGAGACTTGAACTCCCACGACCCTAAGGTCACTAGCACCTGAAGCTAGCGCGTCTACCAATTCCGCCACCTGGGCAGGCTAGAACCGCGTACAATCGCAGCTCTTGCGGGTGGCGCACTGTAAGAAAACAGCGGCCGCCTGTCAATCAACAATTCTCACATTATCCGGAGTTCCACCACTTGCCTCGCAAGCCGAAGAAAGACAAGAAGTCCCCGAAGGGGAGGCCTTACAAGCACCCGATTCCCAGCCCGAACAAGCTGATCGAGTTTCTGACCGAGGAGGGCAAGCCACTTAAGGCGGATGCGATCCTCAAAGCGTTTGGCCTCAAAGGGCAGCGGATGCGTTCACTGCTCGTCGACAAACTCCTTGCGATGGTCCGTTCTGGGCAGATTCTCGAGAACCGGCTTGGCGAATACTGCCTCACAGCCAAGCTTGATCTCATCACGGGGACGGTTAGCGGCCATCGCGATGGTTTCGGTTTCGTTATCCGAGATGATGGCGAGTCCGACGATGTGTACCTGTCGGCGCGAGAAATGCGGCCACTGTTTCACGGGGACCGCGTAGCGATTCGTGTTACGGGCAAGGATAGAAGGGGGCGGGCCGAGGGTGAGCTGGTCGATGTTCTTGAGCGTGGCACGCGGCAAACGGCAGGACAGTTCATTCGCGAGCGCGGCATTGGCCTGGTCATCCCCGATAATTCGAGAATTGCGCATCGCATCCTGGTTCCGAAAGAGGAAGCGGGTGGGGCGAAGCACGGCCAGATGGTCGTCGTCGAGATCCTCGACTATCCGACGCAGGTGGAACAGGCGACGGGCCGTGTCGTCGAAATCATTGGTACGCCGGGCGAGAAGGGCATTGCGACGGATATCGCAATACATTCGAACGCCATTCCATTCAAATGGCCGCAGGCTGTTCTCGATGAGATTGAGAAATATGGTAGTTCGGTGCCATCCAAGGCGAAACAAGGAAGAACGGATCTACGGAGTGTCGACCTCATCACGATCGATGGCGCCGATGCGCGTGACTTTGATGATGCAGTCTTCTGCGAACGCTCGGGGGGCGGCTGGCGTGTCCTGGTCGCGATTGCCGACGTCTCCCACTACGTCAAGGTTGGCTCCGGGCTGGACAAGGAAGCCACCCACCGTGGCACGTCGGTCTATTTCCCGGATCGGGTTGTGCCAATGCTTCCAGAGATCCTGTCGAACGGTCTTTGTTCACTAAACCCGAAAGTCGATCGCCTGTGCATGGTGTGCGAAATGCACGTCAATGGTGAAGGCAAGGTAACTCGGTCGACCTTCTTTGAAGGCGTCATGCGGTCGAAGGCACGTCTCACCTATAGCCAGGTGAACGAGCTGCTGACGGGCAAGTCGAAGTCTGCAGTGCCAAAGGCTCTGCACGGCCCCGTCCAGGAGCTGCATGCCTTGTACAAGGCGTTTGCCAAAGCGCGTGGCCGACGCGGGGCTATCGAAATCGACTTGCCGCAGACGAAGTTCAAGCTCAATGATGGCGGCGAGATAGACCGCATTGAGGTGGTACCACGTAACGATGCCCACCGCCTTATCGAAGAATGCATGATCGCTGCGAACGTGCAGGCTGCGAAGTTCCTGAAGCACCATCGGATCCCTGGTTTGTATCGGGTTCACCCGAAGCCGGATCCAGATCGTTTTGACGAACTGCGCCTGTACCTGGTGTCGTTGGGCCTGAAGGTCGCTCACCCCGAACATGTTCAGCCCCGCGACTTCACCAAGATCATCCGGCAGACCGCGGACCGACCGGACGCGACGGCGATCATGATGACGATGCTGCGATCGTTAACCCATGCTGAGTATTCTCCGGCGAACATCGGCCACTTTGGCCTGGCGCTCGAGTCGTATGCACATTTTACATCTCCCATTCGACGCTACCCGGATCTCCTGGTACATCGTGCGATTCGGCATATTGTGCGTGGTGGCAAGCCTGGCAAGTACGATTACGGCAGTCGCGAAATGGAGCGGTTGGGTACGATCACTTCGGCGCACGAGAAACGTGCTGAGGAGGCAACACGCGAAGTTGAAGCGTGGCTCAAGTGCCAGTACATGGAGCAGCATCTCGGCGACGAATTCGACGGTGTCATCACCGGCGTTACGAATTTTGGTGTATTCGTACAGATAACCGAGCTGTTGGTCGACGGCCTCGTGCATGTGACCAGTCTCAAGAATGACTACTACCAATATGACGCGGGATCGCAAAGCCTGGTCGGTGAACGGACCGGCCGTAAGTATCGCCTTGGGGATGCTATGCGGGTGCAGGTAAACCGTGTCGACATGGAAACGCGACGCATCGATTTCCGTTTGGCAGAAATAAAGCGCCAATGAGCAAGTCGCAATACATAACGGGCTTGCGGGCCGTTGAGCAGCTTCTGACAGGTGATGCGGTGGAAATCCGTCGAATCTATGCCGAGTATCAGACAGCCAATCCCAGGGTAGAGGCGATTATCCAGACCGCACGCAAGGATGGCATTGAGATCCTGGCGGCAAACCGGGCGCGCCTGACCCAGATCGGCGGTGAACCCCGGCACCAGGGCGTCATCGCCGAGGTCCGGCGCAGCACGGTGCTAGACGAGGCGGGTTTGCGGACGCTTGTCGAAGACAGCCTGGTATCGGAATCACAAGAACCGCTCGTGCTGCTGGCGCTCGACGGGGTGCAGGATCCGCACAACCTCGGCGCTTGCCTGCGAACCGCTGACGCCGCAGGTGTCAGTGCGGTTATCGTGCCAAGGCACGGTGCCGCTGGTTTGGGGCCTACAGTGAGCAAGGTAGCGGCGGGTGCTGCCGAGCAACTGCCGTTTGCAGCCGTGCCCAGCCTGGGCAAGGTGTTGCGATGGCTGGGTGACTACGGTATTCGCATCGTCGGCACCAGCGATCGAGCAGAAATCGACGTGTTCCAGGCCGATCTGACCGGCCCGCTTCTGCTGGTCATGGGCAGCGAGCACAAAGGACTCTCCAAGGGCATAACAAACCGCTGCGACACACTCATCAGCCTGCCCATGCACGGCGTGGTCTCCAGCCTGAACGTATCGGTGGCAACAGGGGTCTGTCTCTACGAAATCGTCCGTCAGCGGTCCTTGTAATAGGGCCCCGGCTTGGGTAGGATTCGCGTCCCCGTCCATAAGGCCGGGGTAAACCTTGCTGCACTGGATTGCCGGGCAGCTGTCATCCCTGGAATAGCCCAGGTGATTTCATCCATAAGGGAAGAAAATGAGACACTACGAAATCGTGTTTCTGGTCCATCCGGACCAGAGCGAGCAGGTCCCTGCCATGGTCGAAAAGTACCAGGGCATGGTGAGCGAAGCAGGCGGTCAGGTTCACCGCTCAGAAGACTGGGGTCGTCGCCAGCTGGCACACCCGATCAACAAAATCCATAAAGCACACTATGCATTGCTGAACATTGAGTGCCCGTTCGATGTGATCACAGAGATCAAGAGCGCGTTCAAGTTCAACGACGCTGTGCTGCGCCATATGGTGCTGGCCCGTGACGAAGCAGTCACGGAAGCATCACCCATGGCTGTTGCGGTCGCTGAAGAAAAGGCCAAGGAAAAAGAGGCGCAGCAGCGCCGCGAGGCCAAGGCGGCTGCCGAAGCCGCGCAGCGTGCTGAGGACGAGAAAGCAGCTGAAGCCAGGGCCGCTGAGGCTGCTGAAGAAGCTGCGGCTGAAGAGGCTCCTGCAGAAGAGGCTCCTGCAGAAGAGGCTGCTGCTGACAAGGAACCCGCTGCAGAGGCTCCGGCTGAAGAGGCTCCTGCGGACGAGGCACCTGCGACAGAGGCTCCGGCCGAAGAAGCGATTGCTGAAAACAAAACTGATGATGCTGACGCTGCCGAAGCCGAAGCTAAAAGCGCCTGAGGAGATAAGAGATGAGTCGTTATTCACGCAGGCGTAAGTATTGCCGTTTTACCGCTGAGAACATCAAGGAGATCGATTACAAGGATCTCAATCTGCTCAGGGCATACGTTACTGAGACAGGCAAGATCGTGCCCAGTCGTATTACCGGAACGAAGTCTCATTACCAGCGCCAGCTGGCTGCGGCGGTTAAGCGCGCGCGCTATCTGGCTCTGTTGCCATACACTGACCGGCACTAGCCGCCGTCGGAGGGAATCCCTTGCAGGCGTTTGTTGCTTGGCTGGTTGCTAGGCCACAGAACGCTATTGTGGGTCTGGTCGTAACGCTGTTACTGCCGATCCCCGGGGTAACCAGCGTACTCAGCAGCATGATTGTGGTGCTCCTGGTGATGCTACAAGGCTCGAGAAAGGCGGCCATGGAGGTCGCAATTGCGTCGGTGATCCTGGTCGGCATCTCGGTTGTTGCAGGTTTTGCAGTGCCGCGACTGGCAGAGTTGATGGGACTGTTCTGGGCGCCGGCATTACTGCTTGGCATCTTGCTGCGACGGACACGGTCACTGACCCTGACGATGCAGGTTTCGGTGATAACGGCAGTATTGGCATTGACGGCGTTTTTCGTGGTCATGCCGGACCAGGTCGCGTACTGGCAACCGCGTGTTGCCGAAGCCGCCGAGATAATGCGTGCGAGCGGCCTGGAATTGAATACCGAGCGACTTGACCTCGAGTTTATGACAGTTTCGGCTGTCTTGATGGTCTGGACTCTCGGCACGGCAGGCTTCCTGTTCGGCTACGGCGCGTACAGGAAGTTGGCGGACGAAATAGCGCAATACGGGCTTTTTCGTGACTTGGATTTTGGACGTGTTATTGCGTTTACTTTGGCGCTGGTTTCGTTGCTTGCGTTCCTGGTCGACGTAACCTGGCTACAGAATGTCGCGTTGCTGATGTTCGTGACTTTCTGGATTCAGGGCTTGGCGATCGTGCACTACATGCATGCGGAGAAGTTGATCCCATGGGGTGCAGTCGTCGCAGTATATGTACTGGTGCCGTTGCTCCAGGTAATGGTGATTACGGCACTGGCAATTCTTGGATACATGGACGCCTGGTTTGGTATTCGGCGTCGAATGAAAAAAGCGTAAGGGTTCGAAAAATGAACGTTATATTGTTGGAAAGCGTTGAAAACCTGGGTGGCATTGGGGATCTCGTCAAGGTCAAGCCCGGTTATGGCCGCAACTACCTGTTGCCGCAGGGTAAAGCTGCTCTGGCGACAGCTGCGAACATGAAAGCTATCGAAGCTCGCCGTGCGGAACTCGAAAAAGCTGCAGCTGAAGAGCTGATAAAGGCAAAGGAACGCTCAAAGGCGTTTGCTGGCATCGAGGTGGTCATTCCTGCGAATGCGGGCGCCGAGGGTAAACTGTTTGGTTCAGTCGGTCCGGTCGACATTGTTGCCGCGCTGGAGGCCGTGCAGGTCGAAATCGAACGCGCGGAAGTTCGCATGCCGGATGGTCCGATTCAGGAGCTCGGCGAGTTCCCGATCGGCGTGCATTTGCACTCCGACGTTGATGTCGAAGTTCTCGTTAAGGTCGTCGGCGAAGAGTAGAAATTTAGCGGCCGGCCTGCGGGCCGGCTGTGTTACCTTTTAGTCAGGAACTAACCTGGCAGGGGATATCGATCAATGGTCCGAGCTGTGGACGATGGCTACGCAGATGGGGGCGCTGAACAGCGCCTCAAGATACCGCCTAACTCCATAGAGGCCGAACAGTCCCTGATCGGTGGCCTGATGCTAAACGCTCAGGCCTGGGACAAAGTGGCCGATGTCGTATCGGCCGAAGACCTGTACCGAAAGGACCACGGGCTCATTTTCAAGTCGATCGCCCGTCTTATCGAAGACGGCAGTCCTTGCGACGTCGTGACCGTTTCCGAGCACCTGGAGAATCGTGGGGAACTCGAACAGGCTGGCGGCCTCGAGTACCTGGCAATGCTGGCCAATGAAACGGCCGGTGCGGCGAACGCGCGCGCATACGCGAAGATCATTCGGGAACGTTCGATGCTACGAGCGCTCATCAATGCGGGTAATGAAATCAGTGGCAACGCGTTTGCGACTGACGGCAGGTCAGCGGCGCAGGTTCTTGATGACGCTGAGCGCATGGTCTTTGAAATTGCCGAGAAGGGCAGTCGCGGCCGCAAAGGCTTCAAGGCCCTCAAGGATATCCTCCCCGCTACGGTCGATCGCATTGACGAGCTGCACCAAACGGACGGTAGCATCACCGGCATTTCAACCGGCTACAACGAATTCGACAAGCTGACCGCGGGTCTGCAGGGCGGCGATCTTGTCATCGTCGCCGGACGCCCTTCAATGGGTAAGACCACGCTGGCGATCAATATCGCTGAGAACGCGGCTATAGGATCGAAAAAGTGCACGGCAATCTTCTCCATGGAAATGCCCTCGCAGCAGCTGGCGTTTCGTATGATTTCGTCGCTCGGACGAGTTGACCAGACACACTTACGGACCGGCAACTTCCCCGACGAAGACTGGTCGCGTATCAATACCGCGGTGCAGCTCATGTCCGAGGCGCCGATTCACATCGATGACACGCCAAGTTTGTCACCGACTGAGATTCGCGCGCGCGCGCGTCGTCTGCATCGCGAGCATGGTCTGGACCTTATCGTGGTGGATTATCTGCAGCTGATGCAAATCGACGGCACCAAGGAAAACCGCGCCACGGAGATCTCCGAGATATCTCGTGGCCTCAAGGCGCTGGCAAAGGAGCTCGACGTTCCGGTTATTGCCCTGTCACAGCTCAATCGAAGTGTGGAACAGCGAACAGACAAACGGCCGGTAATGTCCGACCTGCGCGAATCAGGCGCTATCGAGCAGGATGCTGACCTCATCATCTTCATCTATCGTGAAGAGGTCTACAACCAGGACACGCCGCGCAAAGGCATTGCCGACATCACGATTGCCAAGCAACGTAACGGTCCGATCGGCGACTTCCCGCTAACCTTCGTCGGTCGCTATACCAAGTTCGAGAACTGGGTTCCGGATACTTACAACGAATTTCCGGATGAGGGATATCAGTGAGTTTTGGAGCACGAGCGCTTATCAGGCTCGGCGCGCTGGAACACAACCTCGAGGTCATCCGCAAAGCTGCTCCCGCCAGCAAGGTCATGGCCGTAATAAAAGCGAATGCCTATGGGCATGGAATGGTTCATGTCGCACAGCATCTGTCGCATGTCGATGCTTTTGCGGTGGCTCGCGTTCCCGAGGCGCTGGAACTAAGGGCTAACGGCGTTGCGGGCCGGATCATTCTGCTAGCTGGCGTGATGAATACCAGTGAGTTGGCCGCAGCGATGGAGTACGAGTTTGAGCCCGTCGTTCATTGCTCACTGCAACTTGATCTTCTCGACCATTCCATTGGCGGTAAGGTCAACGTTTGGTGCAAGATCGATACGGGGATGAACCGGCTGGGATTCGACGCCGATGATGCGCCCGGCGTTCTCGCTCGACTACAACAGTCACCAGGCGTCAACGAGATTCGACTGATGACGCACCTCGCCAGCGCAGACGAGCTTGGCGGCAGGACGACGGCTGAACAACTGGACCGGTTTCGTACTGTGGCCAGCGGCTTCGATGGAGATGTCAGTGTCGCTAACACCGCTGCAACGCTGGGGTGGCCGGCGGCTGCGGAGGCGCGGTCGGAATTTGGATTTAGCGGCGACAACTGGATTCGTCCGGGCATCGCTCTTTTTGGCATTTCTCCTTTTGCCGATAAGACGGGTACAGCGCTCGGTCTGAAACCTGTCATGCAATTCGAAGCCCGGCTTATTGCCATCAAACCGCTCAAAGCCGGAGACCGCGTTGGCTACAAGGGCGCTTATCGAAGCCAAAGTGCCACGACTATGGGCATTATTTCGGCCGGCTATGGCGACGGCTACTCAAGACATTTCCGCAGTGGCACACCCGTTCTCATAAATGGTCGAAGGGTACCCGTGGTCGGCAATATTTCCATGGACATGATCGCCATCGATCTCGGCGATGCACCTGAAGACAGGGTTGGCGATATCGCAACCCTCTGGGGAGACGGCTTGCCAGTAGAGGAGGTCGCCCCTTGGGCGAATGCGATTCCCTACGAACTGGTTTGCGGCGTAATGAACCGCGAGGACAGCGAGGTAATCGAATAAAAAAGGGGACAGTCACCTTAACTTCGTGAGCTAAGGTGACTGTCCCCTTATCTGTTTATGCCGCGAAAAAGCCCATCTTGACGCCGGCCAGTTGTACGACGTCATTATCGCTGAGCTTGCGAGCCTGTGCTCCGATGGGTTGACCGTTCACAAGCGGGAAATCATCTTCCTTACCCGACTCAACGTGCACGATGTAGTAGCCCTCGGCACGACGCGTGATTGCCGCGACCTGGACACCCGGACGACCCAGCGTCGTTAGTGCCTTGGTCAGCTCGAGTTCACGGCCTGCGAATGCTCCGCTCAATACCTGAAGCTTGGCCAGTGGCAGTGCATTTGGAGCCTGGGACGGATCGATGCCGGTCATCGTCGCTGAATGGGCGACTGGCTCGGCCTTTTCCTCAATCTTGGCAGCCGGAGGAGCAGGCGGAGCAGGAGGAGCCTCCGGAGCAGCCGCTGGGACATCGTCTTCAAGCGCTGCAGCTTCTTCCGGATCCAGTTTCACGGACTCGGCAATTTCGTCGTCAGTGCCGTCATCGACCGCGGCTGCGACGGCCTGGTCGGCGGCTTTCTCAGCCATCGCCAACTGGTCAGCATTCTGCTGGCCGGTCGGGATAACCATGGTCTTTTCGAATTCGTCCTGCTCGGTTTCAGGGGCCTGCTGGTCCGAGAACCGAAGCTGATGGTGGCCGATGGTGATGACATCGCCATGTTGCAGTGCATGTTTCTTGATCAGCTTACCGTTGACATAGGTGCCATTGGTGCTGTTCAGATCCTCGAGAAAGGAATCATTCAGAATATTGATGATGAGCGAGTGGTGACCACTGACCGCAGGGTTATCGATACGAACATCGTTGTCCGGCAGGCGGCCAACGGTGTACCGCTCTTTGGTCATGTTGTATTCAGCCAGGACCTGGTTATCCAGGCTTAGAATTAAACGTGCCATGTTTTCTCGCTCTTAGACCAGTGCATCCTTACGAACGGAACAAGCCAGCAATCTTCGCAAACAGGCCCTTTTTTGCCGGGAAGGCTTCCTTAACCTGTGCAAGCATAACTGACACGTTATCGCGTCCGCCGTGGTCGTTGGCCATGTCAATAAGTTGTTGACCAACTACGTCAAGACTAGCATTAAAAGTACTGATAGTTAAGTGAATATCGTCATCTTCGACCATGTCTGGCAAGCCATCCGAACACAGCAGGTAGACATCGTCGGGTATTACCTCGTACTCGCGAACTTCGACCTCGACCGTAGGCTCGACACCCAGGGCACGGGTGACGTAGTTGCGGTTGGTCGATCGCTGGGCCTCTTCTTCGGAATAGAAGCCACGGTCCACGAGTTCCTGTAGCAGCGAATGGTCCAGCGTGATCTGGTCAAGCTGACCCCCACGCAGGCGGTACGCGCGGGAATCGCCCACATGGGCTACCGACACCTTGTCGTCGTAGAACATACAGGCCACGATCGTCGTGCCCATACCTTCGCAGTGCGTCTGACTCTGGGCTGTCTGGAAAATAATCTTGTTGGCGCGATATACAGCATCGCGCAGGATAATCGACTGCCGCATGAGGCTGCTGTGCGGATCGATGTCGTTCAATTCTTCGCGAGCCGCACCCTCGCTGGCGAGCTCGGTAACGATCTGAACAGCGATGCCACTAGCCACTTCACCCGCATTGTAGCCACCCATGCCGTCAGCCAGAACCATGAGTCCGATGTCGGGATTGGAACCGATCGCGTCCTCATTGTGCTCGCGGACGCGTCCTGTATCGGTCAGTTCGGAAATTTCAATTTTTGCGCGCAGGCTCATCAGTCAGGGTTCTTATCGCTCAATAGCTCTTATGAAACTCTGGCGCAATTCCGCAGTGCTATAGCCATTTCGGCCCCACAGGAAAAGCGATCATTAGGTCGTTTGGCCATGGCCTTGGCCAGGACAGCGTCAACGCTCGGCGGTATCCCAGCCCGGCGTGAGGAAACAGGCGCAGGGTCTTCGGTCGTTATTTTCGTCATTAGTACTGCGATGTTGGATGCTCTGAACGGAACTTCACCTACTAAAAGCTCGTATAGAGTAACACCAAGCGAGAATAAGTCCGATAGTCCTGTGAGGTTTTCTGCGCCAAGTTGCTCAGGCGACATGTACATCGGCGTACCCAATACGATCCCTGTCTTGGTGCTGTTGTTGTCTGTTATACGAGCTACACCGAAGTCGCTGATCTTGAGCGAGCCTTCTTTCGGGTTATAGAGGAGGTTTGCCGGCTTGATGTCGCGATGTATGACGCCCTGGTTGTGTGCATAGTCGAGCGCCTCGGCGGTCGTTGCGGCCAGTTCCAGCGCGCGTTTTGGTGCCAGAAGTTTTTGCGGATCCGTGAAGCTCCTTAGCGGAATGCCAGGAACATATTCCATGGCAATGTACGCAAGTCCTTTGTCCTCCCCGGCATCGAATACTGTAATGATATTCGGGTGTGTCAGCCGACCGGCCGATTCCGCTTCACGATAGAAGCGCAGTCGTGCTTCCTTGAGTTCCTCGTCTTCGAATTCCTTTTCGATAGGAATGACTTTTAGTGCTACCGGCCGGTTGATGCGTGGATCCTTGGCCAGGTAGACGGCACCCATGGCGCCACGACCGACACGCCTTTCGATAACGTAACGTCCGAGTCGCTGCGGCGCACCGCTGAGCTTTCTTACGGACAGTGTGTCGTCGATGTTGGTGTCGGCAGTGCCGCTGTGAGTGCGCTTCATCCACTCGATGACGGCCTCCGCGCGCTCGGGTTTGGCCTGCTGCTCAAAGGCGAGCGAAAGTTTGTACATGACTGCAGCGATGGTATCCGACGGGTTACAACGGCGAAACTCGGCAAACGCCGGTTCGAGACGTCCTGCGGCGAGGAAGTCGGAGCCTTTCTTGAAAGCGTCGACAGAGATCTTCTTTACATTGCCCACAAGATAGGAGCTTAAGATTCCGACGCCCACGAACATCAGTATCGGACGTCCCAGATCGATTCGTACGTGCAGGCCGATGAGGAGCAATGCCTGGAACAAGAGGAGTGCAAGTACACCGGTAATTGCCACGACGATTATTTCCCGGCGATTGCGGTCTGGCATGAACAGGATAGCGACAATCGCCAGGAGCGCCGGCAGAAGGAATTCCATGGCACGCACCCAGGCGGGCGCGAGAATCATGCGGTTGTTCTGAATGTCCGCGAGCAGAGCGACAGTAATTTCCGAGTGGGTGACGAATTGCCCCGAAGGAATGACCTCGATAGAACCGACAATCGCTGGATCCGCGTCGACGAATACGGTCGCGCCATTCAAGAGGTTCGGATCGGTGGTTTTCAGCAAGTCTGCTACTTCGATGCGCGGGACTTCTTCATAGCTGGAAAAATAGATGGCGTCGTCCGAGCCGGACATGCGCGGTGCGGCAGCCGTGGCCGAGTCGGAAAACGCTATTGCAAGCGGCAGTGATGGCGACATGACACCGCCGTTGAGGTGCCATAGGTTGGAGCGGCGCAGTATTCCATCCTGGTCGACCGCCAGATTCACAACTCCAGAGTTGCCCGAAACATCCGCGAAGCGATGGCGTTGCGGCACGAAGACCGGTGCTCCCGAAGTCAGCAGTGGAGCCCAGTTTGGTAGTTCGGCAGCGGCCGGGATCTCCGGCGGGTTGCTGAGGACAATGCGGCTTACGTTGCTCTCCTGCAGTTTCTCAATAACCCGACCGTATGCGGAGAGAATGTCGTCTGCGGACGCTCGTTGCGGATCGATACTGACGATGTACGCGTTGTCGAGTGCCTTGGCCGGGCGCCCACCTGCGAGCTGGTCGTAGAGCGTACGATCCGCCGCTACGAACCACTGCGCGAGCGGCCCGTACATCAGGAATAGCAATACGCTGACAAAGCTTAGAGCAATGATGCGATTACGTTTTTGATTGTCCGGCTTCTTCAAAACGGGTCATGTCTCTGTTTCTATGGGCAAAATTATATGGAAATGCGGCTTGCCTTAATGAGATAGGGTTGGCACTTTTTATGTAATACCCGGTCCTGGAGGCGGTGCTATCATTGGCTTTCAACAGGGCCGAACGAATTTAACAATAATCTGTATTGTGGTCGCCCCGATTTGCTGTCTGAAATCATAAAAGCCTTTTAAAACAAAGATATATAGCCTATGGCCAAGGCAAAAACTGCCTACGTTTGCACTGAATGTGGCGCTCATAGCGTCAAATGGGCGGGTCAATGCCCTGAATGTGCGTCCTGGAACACACTCGCCACGACGAAAATCAACAGCCCGGCGGCGCCGGCGGGACCGGGCATTGCCGCAACAACGTTGCAGGCGGTAGCGGGCGATTTAGATGAGCGTTACCAGACAGGATTCAACGAGTTCGATCGTGTGCTCGGGGGTGGGCTGGTGCCCGGTGCCGTGGTATTGCTGGGCGGTGACCCGGGGGTGGGTAAATCGACTCTGCTGCAGCAGGTGTCGGCTGGCCTGATGCAGGATCTGCCACTCTGCTATGCGACGGGCGAGGAGTCGTTGCGCCAGATCGGACAACGCTCATTGCGGCTTGGCCTGGATGCCGCTGCCATGAACCTGCTGGCGGATACATCGCTGGAAAACGTGATTGGGCAGGCACAGCAGTGCAAGGCGAAAGTGCTGGTCATTGACTCGATTCAGACAATGACGAGCGAAAACCTGCCATCTGCACCAGGGTCAGTGGCACAGCTGCGTGAGGGTGTGGGGCGGATAGTGCAGTTCGCCAAACAAAACGAAGTCTCGGTGTTCGTTATTGGACACGTCACCAAAGAGGGAGCGATTGCGGGTCCGCGTGTCGTTGAACACATGGTTGATACGGTTCTCTACTTTGAGAGCGATCCGTCGAGCCGCTATTCGATGATTCGGTCTGTGAAGAACCGCTTCGGTGCGAGCGGGGAAATGGGCGTGTTTGCGATGACAGAAACGGGTTTTCGGGAAGTGAGCAACCCGTCGGCTATTTTTCTTTCTCGTGAATCGGTCGACGAGCCGGGTAGTGTGGTATCCGTCGCCTGGGAGGGTAGTCGTCCACTGTTGGTTGAGATTCAGGCACTCGTTGCCGACGGCAGTAGCAACTATCCGAAGCGACTTGCGCAGGGTGTCGATCAGAACCGCCTCGCATTGTTACTCGCAGTGCTCCAAAAGCATGGGAGTCTGGCCGTAAGCGATGAAGACGTGTTCGTAAACGTGGTTGGGGGGCTGCGTATCGGTGAAACGGCGGTCGACCTGCCGACGCTGTTGGCGATTGTCTCCAGTTTTCGTGATCGGGCTGCGCCGGATCGGCTGGTCTGTTTCGGAGAAATCGGTCTGGCGGGTGAGATTCGCCCGGTACGCTTTGGGGGTGAGCGTATTGCCGCAGCCGCGAAGCAGGGCTTCACCCGGGCTATTGTGCCGGTCGGTAACGTCCCGAAAAACACGCCGCAGGGGATAGAGGTTATTGGCGTGCGTCGTCTGGCCGACGCACTGGATGCGGCCTGGTAGGCTACCCGTCGACCGTAGCGGTATCGTCTCTTTGCCCAACGCGAACGGTACGCACCCGGTTGTCGTCCGTTTCCATGATTTCGATCGGGTAACCATTGACCTTGAGGCACGTACCCGGTGTCGGAATCGTCTCGAGTAATTCTACGATGAGTCCGTTCAAGGTCTTCGGACCGTCCGTTGGCAATTCCCAATCCTGAGATCGATTCAATTCACGTATGTTGGCGGTGGCGTCAACCAGGAACGTATCCGATCCTTCGGACACAACGTCCTCATCCGAATCGGCCGGATCGGTCGTGAATTCACCGACAATTTCCTCAAGAATGTCTTCGAGAGTGACAATTCCCTGAATGTCACCGTACTCATCGACTACAAGAGCTATACGCTCGCGGCGCCGCTGAAATTGCACAAGTTGAGTACTCAACGGTGTGCCTTCCGGCACAAAATAGGGTTCCGTCAGTAACTGCTGCAGTGTGTTTTTGGTCAGCGCTGTCTTTGCCAGATTCGCCAGCTTGCGCAAGTGCAGGACACCAATGACCTGGTCGATGCTGTCTCGATAGACAGGCAGTCGCGTGTGCTCGCTGTCCGAAACGATTCTCTCGATTTCATCATCGTCGCTATCGAGGTCAATGCCGATAACCTCGTTGTGCGGCACCATGACATCGTCGACCGTAACCTTTTCCAGGTCCAGGATGCTCAGGAGCATGGTTCGATATCTGACTGAGATCCGCGATCCGGCTTCATGTACTACTGTCCGCAGTTCTTCCCTCGTGAGAGCTTGCAGTTCCGTGTGGCTCGAGCGTACGCCGAACAGGAACAGGACGCCGTTCGCACACATGTTGGTCAGCCAAACGAGCGGGTACGTTATCTTTAGCAGTGGGTAGTAGACCATTGCCGCGGGGAATGCCACGCGCTCCGGGCGCAATGCGGCCAGGGTCTTCGGCGCGGTCTCTGAGAATATTAGTACTACCAGCGTCAGCAGTACTGCTCCGAAAAAAGCAGCTGGTTCGCCCCCGACCTTGTACGCATACACGCCAACCATGGAGGCTGCGAAGAAGTTGACAAGATTGTTACCGAGCAGAATCAGCCCGATGACACGATCAGGTCGTTTAAGGAGTTTTTCCGCCAGCCTGGCACCGCGATGCCCTTCACGCGCTTTATGCCGCAATTGGTAACGGTTGAGGCTCATGAGTGCCGTTTCTGATCCTGAGAAAAAGGCAGAAAGCAGCAGCAACAAGAAAAGCAGGCCAATCAGGCCGGCTAAAGGAACGTCGTCGCCCAAAGAAGGGCACCTCCAATTCAGTCAGAACTTTGCAGTTCAACAGTGCGGTGTCAGCCTGTCAAGATCGCAGGACGCAGTCTCAGCTCCAGCTGCGTTGGAAAATCTCTTCGAGGATCAAGCGGCTGCCAAAGTAAGCGACGCATAGAAGCGCAAAACCACCGAGATAAAGCTGCACCGCACGCTTACCACGCCAGCCTTTGAAATGGCGCCCTGCAAGCAAAATGCCGAATACGAGCCACGCCAGAAGAGACAGGCCGAACTTGTGTGCCAGATGCTGTTCGATGAGATCGTCCACGAACGAGGAGCCGGACACGATCGCGAGTGTGAGACCGGCGAATCCCGCTGCAGCGACGCCAAAAAGCAATTTTTCGGTGGTCTCGAGAGGTGCGAAAAGCCGGTTGACAGGCGACAGCTTGGCGGCTTGCAGACGGCGCTCCTGCGCCAGTGCATACAAGGCCACGATGGTTCCGACAGTCAGGAGTCCGTAAGACAGCAAGGCGACGAGAACATGTGCGCGAACTTGCCAGGCAAGTGTGACAACGCTTGCGGCCTCCCCGGATGGGCCCATTAACAACACCGTCAGCGCGGCGAGAAATATCAGGCCGCCACTGATGCCGCGGAGAGTGGGTTCGATGGCCGCGACAATTCCGATTGCCGCGAGTTCCAATCCGATCATTGATACGGCGTTGCCTACAGACAGATCGAAACCGTTAGCGGGCAGAATGAGGCCGAACAGGGCCTTGCCGTGAATGGCAAGACCGGTGGCGGCAAACACTGTGGCTGCCACAAACAGTGGCCTTGAACGGGAATCAAAACGCGGTAGGCGGCTCGCCGTGAAAGCCGCGGCTGCCAAGAGATATAGCAAAAGAATTGTGATTTGAGACACAGACACCCGGCAGGCATTGACCTAGTTTTCAATCATCCCATAAGCACCAGTTTAAGAGAACCCTCCAGATGCGAATTCGTGTACTAGGTTGCAGCGGCGGAATCGGTGCAGGCGCACAGACGACCGCAATGCTCGTCGACAGAGATGTGTTGATCGATGCGGGCACCGGTATTGGCGACCTGGATCTGGATGATCTCGACTCGATTCGGCATGTCTTCCTGACGCATGCGCATCTTGATCATGTTGCAGGACTGCCCATGCTCGCGGACCGCGTCTTCGACGAGAACTTCGAGGTGCCGCTCACAGTGTACGCACGCGACGAGACACTGCGTGCCGTCCAGAAGCACCTGTTCAATGACGTCATATGGCCGGACTTCACGAAATTACCGTCACCGGAAAATCCGATGTTGCGATGGCACGTTTGCTGTCCTGGCGACACAGTCACTATCGGCAACCGCAATTTCTATGCTGTCGATGTGATGCACACGGTGCCCTCGCTCGGTTTCACGGTGCAGAACTCCGGCGGCGTGTTTGCGGTAAGCGGAGATACCCGTACCAACGAGACATTGTGGCCGGTTCTGAATGCCTGTGAAGATCTTCGTGTATTGGTTATCGAGGTCTCGTTTCCGGATGAAATGGCGACCCTGGCGGTCGACTCCGGCCATTACACCCCGAAATCACTGACCGACGACCTGAAACGCCTGCGTCACGAGCCCGAGATCTGGCTGACGGGCATGAAACCTGGCGAGGAGGATCGAATCTTCGCGCAGGTGCTCGAAGCCGCGCCGAACAAAAATATCCGGATGCTGTCGCGCGGGACCATCCTTACGGTCTAAACTGCCCGCATGTTTGAGAACCTAACCGGGCGTCTTTCTGACGCCGCCCGACAAATTGGCGGCAAAGGTCGACTGACCGACACCAATATCAAAGACACATTGCGCCAGGTGCGGCTGGCCTTGCTGGAGGCGGACGTCGCGCTGCCTGTCGTCAAGATCTTCATCGAGCGCATCAGGGAGCGGGCGGTCGGCGAGGAAGTGGGCAAGAGCCTGACGCCAGGCCAGGCCTTCGTGAAGATAATTCACGCCGAGCTGGTACAGATACTCGGCAGTGATTCGGTACCGCTGGACCTGAAAGCGCAGCCACCGGTCGTCATCATGCTTGCCGGCCTGCAAGGCGCGGGTAAGACGACGACAGCCGCAAAACTCGCGAAACGCCTGATAGAAACCGAGAAGAAGAAAGTCATGCTTGTCAGTGTCGACGTGCACAGGCCTGCGGCGATCCTTCAATTGCAGACGCTGGCTGGCGAGGTCGGTGCGCTGCACTGCGAGAGCTCAGCCAAAGAAAAGCCGACGAAGATCGTCGATCGGGCACTCGATGAAGCACGTCGATCACATGTCGACGTCCTGATCGTGGACACGGCGGGTCGCTTGCATGTTGATGAAGACATGATGAGCGAAGTCCGCGCGGTGCATGCAAGGGCCGAACCGCATGAGACGCTCTTCGTTGTCGACAGTATGGCCGGCCAGGATGCCGTGAACGCGGCTACCGCGTTCGGGCAGAGCTTGCCGTTGACCGGTGTCGTCCTAACCAAAGCGGACGGCGACGCCAAGGGCGGTGTCGCGCTGTCGGTTCGCGAGGTGACCGGCAAGGCGATTCGTTTTATCGGCGTTGGCGAGAAGACTGATGCGCTTGAGGCGTTTCATCCGGACCGCATGGCATCGCGGATTCTCGGCATGGGCGATGTTCTGTCCCTCGTCGAGGAGATCGAGCAGAAGGTCAATAAGGACAAGACGGAAAAGCTCGCCAAAAAGCTGAAGAAGGGGAAGGGCTTCGACTTGTCGGACCTCAAGGACCAACTTGAGCAGATGATGAACATGGGTGGTCTTGCGTCGATGCTTGAGAAACTGCCATTGCCAGGCAACGTGAACCCCGCTGCACTAAAGGACAGCGCCGACGAACAGAAAATTCGCCGGCAGATTGCGATTATTAATTCCATGACCCCGGGCGAGCGCCGCCTTCCGAAAGTCATCAACGGATCACGCAAGAAACGTATTGCCGCCGGGGCGGGGCAGCAGATCCAGGACGTCAATCGCCTCCTGAAGCAGCATCTTCAGATGGAGAAGATGATGAAGAAGATGTCCCGGGGTGGGATGAAAAAGATGATGCGCGGTATGCCAGGAGGCGGCATGCCGCCGGGCGGGATGCCACCCGGATTCCGCTAATTTCGGCGAAAATCGCTGCAAATCGGCACCGTTTCGCGCCATTCTCTTCGATGATTCCGAAGCGGGTTGGCAAGTGACTGAATTAAAAGGGTATTTTCGCCGCCAAAACGCTTCACATTTGGCCCAAAACCCGTACAATGCGCCGTCTACTCGGGTCCGCCCGGGTCAAGGCATGTCTGCCTTCCTTTGAATTTAATACGGAAATGTAATGGTTAGTATTCGACTTTCGCGCGCTGGCGCGAAAAAGCGTCCTTTCTATCACCTGGTGGTCACCGACTCGCGTAATCGTCGGGACGGCCGGTATATCGAGCGTGTTGGTTTTTTTAACCCTGTCGGTCAAGAGCACGAAGAGAACCTTCGGATTGACGTCGAGCGCGTTGATTACTGGATCGGCCAGGGCGCACAGCCATCCGATCGCGTTGCCTCATTGCTGAAAAAGCATAGTAAGGCAGCTGCGGCGAGCTGATTGGGCGTTACGACGCAACCCGTCATCCTGGGCCGCATTTCGGGCCTGTTCGGGGTTCGGGGTTGGGTCAAGGTGTATTCGTACACCGAACCGCGTGAAGCGGTACTGGATTTTGGTCGCTGGCTGCTTTCTGGCAAGGACGGATGGCGCGAAGCGACAGTCGCTGAAGGCCAGCGGCATGGCAAGACCGTCATCGTGCGTATCGAGGGATACGATGATCGTGACGAGGCAGCGGGGCTGATCGGTACCGAAATAGGGGTACCGAGAGACGAGTTGCCGGAGACCGCGAGCGATCAGTACTACTGGTCGGATCTTGAGGGGCTCAGAGTCGTCGATCGTGACGGCGCCGTACTTGGCAAGGTGGATCACCTGCTGGAGACTGGGGCCAACGATGTGATGGTGGTAAAGGGCGAGCAGGAACGTCTGATTCCTTTCGTCATGGACAAGGTTGTACTCGGTGTTGATTTGGCCAAAGGTGAGATCAGCGTCGACTGGGAATGGGACTGACAGATGCATATCGATGTCATCAGCCTGTTCCCGGAAATGGTAGCGACGATCGCCGAATACGGCGTCGCAGGACGCGCGCGCCGCCGGGGGTTGGTCACGCTGGATATCGAAAATCCACGCGATCACACAAGCGATGCGCACCGCACGGTGGATGATCGGCCGTACGGCGGCGGCCCGGGCATGGTGATGAAGTACGAACCATTGGCCGGGGCGGTGGCTGCCGCACGAAACCGGTCGCCGGAAGGTAGTCCGGTGGTGTACCTGTCGCCGCAGGGCAGGGTGTTCGACCAGGCGGCGGCGAATCGATTTGCCGGACTGCCGGGTTTGATTTTGCTGGCGGGAAGGTACGAAGGTGTCGACGAGCGCTTTATTGATGCGCAGGTCGACGAGGAATTATCGCTGGGTGACTTTGTGCTTTCGGGCGGTGAAGTCGCGGCGATGGCAGTAATTGATGCAGTAGTGCGTTTGTTACCCGGTGTGTTGGGTGACGACGAATCGGCAGCTCAGGACTCTTTTATGGAGGGGCTGCTTGATCATCCGCACTACACGCGGCCTGAACAGATCGAAGGCCGCACAGTGCCGGACGTGTTGTTGTCCGGTGACCACGCTGGAATAGCGCGGTGGAGATTGAAAGAGGCCCTGGGTCGCACGCTGATGCGGCGCCCGGATCTTATTAAGGAACTTGGATTGAGTGACGAGCAGCAGATGTTGCTCGACGAATTTTTGAAAGAGCAGAGACAATGAGCAAAATTATCGAAGCGATCGAACAAGAGCAGATGGGTAAGGAAATTCCGTCATTTGCTCCGGGTGACACTGTTGTTGTACAGGTCAAAGTAAAGGAAGGCACCCGTGAACGCCTCCAGGCATTTGAGGGTGTTGTCATTGCCAGGCGCAATCGCGGCCTCAACTCGTCATTTACCGTTCGCAAAATCTCGCACGGCGAGGGCGTTGAGCGCGTTTTCCAGACCTACAGCCCGGTCGTCGACTCGGTTGAGGTCAAACGTCGTGGCGACGTGCGTCGCGCCAAGCTGTACTACCTTCGCGGTCGTACAGGTAAGGCAGCGCGTATCAAGGAAAAAATCTAGCTTCCATCAGGAATTCATCACCCCGGCGCGTCAGTCACCGGGGTGCTTTCCGATATAATGCGGCCAGCTACAAAAGCTGAACCAATTGCTTTTAGCGGGGTCCGTGATCCTATGAAGAATGCTCTGCTCATCGGCGTCGTCGCCATCACCCTGAGTGGTTGCGCGTCGCTTATTTCCTCGGCGACGAGCGGCTTTACGGACAACCTGTCCGCATCCATCCTGAACCAGGACGATCCTGAGACGGCCAAGGCCGCGCTCCCGACCTTTATGGTCACGATCGACAGCCTGCTGCGTAACAACCCCAATGACCCCGACCTGTTAGCCTCTGGCGCAACGCTGTATGCATCGTATGGTGCGATTTTCGCTGACGATGAAGTCCGCGCATCGCGGCTTACGTCGAGAGCCCGGCGCTACGCGCTGAGCGCAATGTGCGAGACCTATGCACCTGCCTGCGGCTGGCCGGACAACAACTACGATGAGTTCGTCGCCACACTCGATGGCATCAAACCCAAGCACAGTGAGGTTCTTTATACCTACGGTTTTGCCTCGCTGGCCTATCTGCGTGCCCACAGCGCCGACTGGAACTCATTGGCTGAGTTGCCGCAGGTCGAGGCACTTTTCAACCATTATCTGGACATAAGTGGTGACGAAGTTAACGGTTCGGTCTACACCTATATGGGATTTTTCTGGCGTTGCGACCGCCAGCGCTTGGGGGCGAGCCGGAAAAGGCCCGCGAATACTTTGAGCAAGCGATCGCAATAACCGACGGCCGGGACTTGGGTGCCAAGGTCGAGTTCGCTCGCGGGTACGCGAAATTACTGTATGAACGGGAATTGCATGATCGCCTGCTCAATGAAGTCATGGCGGCGGACCCGGATTACGACGGCTTCACGTTGAGCAATGTGCTCGCCAAGGAACAAGCGGCGGCCTTGCTGGCCGAAGCCGATGATTATTTCTAACTGGAATGACGATGAAAAAACTGTTTCTGACAGTACTTATATTGGTCTTTAGCCTGCCGCTGCATGCGGCGACGCTAAAAGTTGCCACGGTGACGCCAGAGGGCTCGCAGTGGATGAACGACATGCGCGCCGGTGCGAAAGAGATCAAGGAACGCACAGAGGGCCGGGTCCAGATCAAGTACTACGGTGGCGGCGTCATGGGTAACGACCAGAAGGTCCTTAGTCGAATCCGTATCGGTGCGCTGCAGGGCGGCGCGTTCACACCAACGGCGCTGGCAGGGCAGTACTCGGGCCTGAACCTTTACGGCCTGCCAATGGTGTTTGATTCCGAAGAGGAAGCCGCATTTGTGCGGAGTCGCCTCGACAGCAAATTGAGTGCGGGTCTCGAAGAAGCGGGTTACGTCAATTTCGGGTTCGCGGCCGGCGGCTTCGCTGTTCTCATGTCCAATACACCCATTGAGAAGTTCGACGATCTCAAGGGTAAGAAAGTCTGGGTCCCGGAAGGCGATACGATCAGTCGCAAGGCAATGGAGTCATTATCGCTATCTCCGGTTACGTTGCCATTGACTGACGTGCTGACCGGTCTTCAGACCGGGCTTATCGATATCGTCGGCATGTCGCCAATTGGTGCACTCGTGTTGCAGTGGCACACCAAGGTCAAGTACATGTCGGATCTGCCGCTCATGTATACGCTGGGGTTCATGGCGGTCGACAAACGTGCATTCAACAAGCTGAGTGACGATGACCAGGCGATAGTGCGTGAAGTGATGGGAGGGATTTACCGAAACTTCGACAAACAGAACCTCGTAGATAATCTCGGCGCGCGAGACGCAATGCTCAATACCGGAATCGAGACGATTTCGTTTGAGCTCGCCGAGTACCAGAAAGTACGGGCTATTCTCATGGAGACAAATGCGAAGCTGGGCGAGCAGGGTATGTTCAGAAAGGACTTGTACGACGAGATGCTGAAGTACGTGGCCGAGTACCGAAGCGAGCATTGAGAAAACTTCTCGACAAGCTGGAGCAATTCGGAAGACTGGCGGAGAACACCGCGCTTGTAGTCCTGTTGGGCACGATGATCGGACTCTCTGTATTTCAGATCATCAACCGACAATTGCTCGACAGCGCATTTAGCATTTCATGGGCCGACGAGCTCGTAAAGATAATCGTGCTGTGGCTTGCGATGGTTGGCTCGATTGCCGCCTGCCGTGACAACAAGCACATCCGTATTGACCTGATTTCTCACGTGCTCTCCGGGCCTGTAGTCGCCTGGAGTAAAGTCGTTGTAGATCTGTTCGCAGCGGCAGTGTGCGCGATGATCGGCTGGCAGGCGTGGCGCCTGATCCGCGAAGAAATGAGCTGGGGCGATACGGTCTTTGGCGATATCCCGCTATGGATGTTGCACGCGATCGTTCCGCTGGCATTTGTGCTTATTAGTTACCAGTTCCTGGTACGCGTCGTTCGATTATTGATAGGTATTTTTGGTCCCGGCGAAACGGAGCAGGCGTCGTGATCATCATAAGCCTGTTGTTGCTCGTGCTTGCGATCTTCGGTGCGCCGCTGTTCGCGATTATCGCCACCAGTGCAATGATCGGTTTCCAGAGCAATGACACCGAACTAATGACGATCGCCCTGGAGCTTCTCAGCATCTCGCAAATGCCGGTACTCACGGCAATCCCGCTATTCACGTTTGCCGGATACCTTCTAAGCGAGAGTAATGCGCCGAGTCGTCTGGTACGACTCACGAGTGCCATGTTCGGTTGGATGCCGGGCGGTCTCGCGCTTGTGTGCATCGCGGCATGTGCATTTTTCACGGCCTTCACCGGTGCGTCCGGCGTGACGATTATTGCGCTGGGAGCGATTCTGTACCCGGCGCTCAAGCAGGATGGCTACAGTGATCGTTTCAACCTCGGGCTGGTCACATCATCAGGTAGCCTGGGGCTGTTATTTGCTCCATCGTTGCCGATCATTCTGTACGGCGTAGTCGCGAAAGTCAGTATCGATGACCTGTTTCGAGCCGGCATTCTTCCGGGCCTCGTGATGCTGCTCATGCTCGGCGGCTACAGCATCTGGGTGAATCGCGCTAATCGTAAGCCGCTAAACACGTTCTCATGGCGCGAAGTGGGAGCGGCATTGCGTGAAGCGGTCTGGGAGCTGCCGCTTCCGTTCGTTGTCCTGGGTGGTATTTACTCGGGGTTTTTCGCCGTTTCCGAAGCGGCCGCGATCACGGCCTTATATGTCTTTATTGCTGAGGTGCTGATCTATCGTGAGATAGCGTTCCGTGATTTGCCCCGCATCATACGGGAGTCGATGGTCCTGGTCGGCGGCATACTGATGATCCTGGGTGTATCGCTCGCATCCACGTACTACATGATTGATGCGGAGGTGCCGCAGAAGCTGCTGCAACTCGTGGCAGATCTTGTGAGCAGTCCGACCTCGTTCCTGATTCTGTTGCTGCTATTCCTGCTAGTGCTGGGCGCAATTCTCGATATTTTTTCGGCGATCGTGCTCGTCGTACCCCTGATATTGCCAATCGCGGACGGTTTCGGTGTGAACGAGGTGCATCTTGGGATCGTGTTCCTGGCGGCGATGCAACTCGGTTACCTGACACCGCCAGTCGGCCTCAACCTGTTTATCGCGAGTTACCGTTTCAACAAACCGATCATGCACGTGTACTCTGCAACATTCCCGTTCCTGATTATTCTTATGTTGTCGGTAGTGCTCATTACATTCCTGCCAGAGTTGTCACTGCTCTTCGTTTCCGGTGACTAGTTCGGAGGGCTTCACATGACTTACAAGACAGTTGTTGTTTATCTGCTGGTCGTTTTTTCATCTGCGGCGAGCGCGTCCCTTGACGACGTGCAGCTGCCGCCCGGATTTTCGATCGAAGAGTATGCGGACGTGCCGAATGCTCGATCGCTCGCGATAGGGGATAAAGGCACTCTTTTTGTTTCGAATCGTAAGGGCAGATCAGTCTATGCAGTCGTAGAGAATAGCGACGGTTCGACACGTACCATCGAGCTGCTTGACGGAATGAAGACGCCAAACGGTATTGCGTTTCACAAGGGTGACTTATACGTCGCCGAGATTGGCCAGGTCTTCCGCTATGCGAATATAGAAGACAACCTGGATAACGTTCCCGAGGCCGAGTTGCTTGAGATCGACTTGCCGTCTGACAGACATCACGGTTGGCGCTACATAGGTTTCGGTCCTGATGACAAGCTCTATATCAGTATCGGCGCGCCTTGCAACATTTGTGAGGAGCTGGATTATGCGCAGATCATAAGAGTGAACACGGACGGGTCCAACAGGGAAACCTACGCCTCGGGTATTCGCAATTCCGTGGGCTTCACCTGGCACCCGGAAACCGAGGAACTGTGGTTCACCGACAACGGGCGGGACATGATGGGTGACGACTTGCCGCCGTGCGAGCTGAATCGTGCGCCACGTCAGGGCCTTCATTTTGGTTATCCTTACTGCCACGCTGACGGGGTTCTCGACCCGAGATTCGGCAAAGGACGAGATTGTTCCAGCTACACTCCGCCGGTCCAGTCGCTTGGGCCACACGTCGCTCCGCTGGGTGTGAAGTTCTATACGGGCGAGATGTTTCCTGCCGAATACCGCAACCAGGTATTTATTGCGGAACACGGCTCGTGGAATCGCTCCAGGAAAATCGGGTATCGCGTCTCGCTAGTGCGCCTTGAAGGGAATCAGGCTGTATCATACGAACCATTCGCCTTCGGCTGGTTGCAGGGCGAATCAGTTTCAGGGCGCCCTGTAGACCTTATCGTGAAGGACGATGGCTCATTACTGGTCAGCGACGACTTCTCCGGTAAAATCTATCGCATCAGCTATACCGGCAATACAGAGTAAAGGACCACCGTATGAGTAGCAGGAACATCGTGTTTCGATTCATTGGAGCAATCTGGCGAGGGGCAGATGGCCTGCGCAAGGTCCTGCACCTGCTGCTGATGATCTTCATCTTTCTGTTGTTTTTTGGCGCGCTTTCCGGCGAGGCGCCACAGCTGATGCCGCAGAAAGCTGCTCTCTTCTTGAAGCCTGTCGGGTCACTTGTCGAGCAAGTGGCCGGTAACCCATATGACCGCGCCATCGCCGAGGTCATCGGCGATGCGCCGCCCCAGACACTCGTTGCCGATATTGTCGAGGCACTGGAGCATGCCAGCGACGATGATCGCATCGAGCTTGTACACCTGGAGCTCTCGGCGCTTGGTGGCGCGGGACTCAATAAACTCCAGCAAGTCGCGGCAGCGATGGAGGATTTTAAGTCATCGGGCAAACGTATTGTTGCCAGCGCCGACTTCTATTCGCAGCAGGCCTATTACCTTGCGGCACATGCCGACGAGGTTTACATGCACCCCGAGGGTATTGTGTTTCTGCAGGGGTACGGTACCTATCGCAACTACTATAAGGATGCGATCGACCTGCTACGTATCGACTGGAATGTATTCAAAGTCGGGACACACAAGTCGTTTGTTGAACCGTATACACGTATGGATATGTCTCCCGAGGATCGCGAATCGCGAAGCCGCCTGCTCGGGCAATTCTGGAAGATGTACCAGGCCGACGTAGTCGCAGCACGCGGCTTGCCAGACGGGGCGGTGAACGACTATTCGCAAAACCTCGTGGAGTACGTAGCCAGCGCCAACGGCGATATTGCTCAGGCGGCACTTGACCGCGGTTTGGTCGATGAGCTGTTAGGGCGCGCAGCGCTGCGTGAGTTATTGCAGGGGTACGCCGGCGTGGATTCGGATGACGAATCGATGTATTCGGCCGTGCACATGAGCGATTATCTCGGGCAAATAAACCTGTTGCGTGGAGATCGCCCGCAGTCCGAGAACATAGCCATCATCGTTGCAGCAGGTGACATTCTTGATGGATCACAATCGCCCGGGACAATTGGTGGTGACTCGACAGCGGCACTCATGCGCCGAGCGCTGACCGACGACTCTGTCAAAGCAGTGGTGTTACGTGTCGACAGCCCGGGCGGAAGTGTCTTTGCGTCGGAGGTTATTGCCCAGGAAATCGTTGCCTTGCAGGAAGCAGGAAAACCGGTGGTAGCTTCACTGGGTAGCGTCGCAGCGTCGGGTGGTTACTGGATTTCAGTGGTTGCCGACAAAGTGATCGCGAGCCCGTCAACGGTGACCGGATCGATCGGCATCTTTGGCATGATCCCGACGTTTCAGCGCTCCCTGGAGTTCGTCGGGGTTGCGACTGACGGTGTGGGCACGACGCCCTGGTCGGGCGAGCTTCGACCGGATCGGAAGATGGCTGAACACACCAAACAACTGTTCCAGATGGTCATTGAAGATGGGTATAACGACTTCATTTCCGGCGTAGCCGAGCATCGCGAACTCGAGAAGGCGTACGTTGACTCCATCGGGCAGGGTCAGGTCTGGACGGGTAACGAAGCGTTCGAGAATGGCCTGGTCGACCAGCTTGGGACCTTCGACGACGCAGTAGACGCGGCGGCTGAACTGGCAGGACTCAATGACGGCGAGTACGGCCAGAAGCTGATCGAGAAGCAACTGACTCCTACCGAGCAGATGATTCTGGATTTCCTGACTATTGTACGTGCAACGGGTATCGATCCGGAGGCACTGGTTAGCGAGCCTGCAGCTATCGAGGTATTTGCTGATCGCTTTCAGGCGCTGCTGTCAAATGTCGATCGGTTCAACGATCCGAAAGGAATGTACTCGCACTGTTTCTGCGGACTCGATTAGGGCTGTCGGTACGCACATCTCCGAATTGACGGGTACTGCCCCTGTTGCATAATAAAGTTGCGAAAAGGCAAATCTGACGAAAGTCGGTGACGCAACGCCACGGGTCCTAGCTTCCTCCGCGACGCTCTCCGTGACGCCTCGAAGGACCCAGGATAGCCGGGCTGCCGACACAGTGAACGGCTAACCAAAAAGGAGACGGGTCGTGATGTCCTACCAAAAAATCCCGATTTCGCTAGTATTGATAGCGCTTGTCGTGGTGTTCTTTCTTGCAACAGGTCAGCTGCCTTAGGAAGACAGGCAGGGAGTGAGAACGCGTTGTGGCGTCAATATGCAGTCCTCGGTCGGAGGGCCGAGGACATGGAGAGGAGATTGATTAGCTACTTCGTGAGGTAGAACGAAATAGTGGTGACTACACGAACGTCTTTTTCAATTTTGGTTGTGTCGGAGTAGTTTTCGCCGACGTCTCTGATAATAAACCCGCCTTGCCTGGCAAAACGAATCCCGCCAACTTCAACCCCAGCGTTTGACGCAAACTCATTAGCTGCCAGCCGGGCATTGGTAGTCGCTTCTTTCAGCATTTCGGGTTTGATTTCATTGAGCCCCGTGAAGTAGTAGGACGGCGAGTTGTTACGAATGTCGACGCCCTGTGCGATAAGTTCATTCAGCTTGGCCCGGGCATCGGACATCAGTCTGACTTTTTCAGTTTCAACTTCGATGGATCCGGTCAGGATGAAGCGCTCCTCGACGAGGTTCTGGTCATCGTCCCGGAACTCCTGGTGATTGTAGTCGACCACACCAGGGGCGACCTCGGCTTCCTCGAAGCCGCTTTCTATCAGCAAGGACACGATCTTCGACTGGTCCGCCTTGGATTTTTCATACAGCTCAAGAATCGCAGCCTTGTCCTTGCCGGATACCGTGTATTGAATACGCCAAAAAGCGCGGTCGGCCTCTACGCGTCGCTCTGCCAGGCCCTTAACCTCCGCCGTATTGATACCAACACTGGAGTTGTACATCGTCTGGCCGACGAAATACCCGGCGGCGGCGATGCCAAGTGCGAGGATTAGCGCTGATAGAAATGTGGTGTGGCGGTTAGCTTGGGGCATTCTAGTTCCAGTGCAGGATGACTTTGCCGGACTGGCCCGATTCCATGAGCTCGAAGGCCGGTTGAAATTCATCGATATCAAAGTGATGGGTGATGATTGGCTCCATATTCAGGCCGCTCTGCAGCATGCTCGACATCTTGTACCAGGTCTCAAACATCTCACGGCCATAGACGCCTTTCAAAATCAGGCCTTTGAATATTACATCATTCCAGTCAATAGCCATGTCGCCTGGCGGAATGCCGAGAATGGCGACCTTGCCGCCGTGATGCATAGTACGAAGCATGTCGCGGAAGGCCTGCGGGTTACCTGACATTTCCATGCCGACGTCGAAACCCTCAACCATACCGAGTTCTTTCATCGTTTCGTCGATCGTCGTTTTCGTCACGTTGATCGCTCGCGTTGCGCCCATTTTTTCTGCAAGATCCAGGCGGTAGTCATTGACGTCGGTAATAACGATGTGGCGGGCCCCGGCGTAGCGGGCGATTGCAACAGCCATGATGCCAATAGGCCCGGCGCCCGTGATCAGAACATCCTCACCGACAAGATCGAACGACAAAGCAGTGTGTGTCGCGTTGCCGAGCGGGTCCAGGATTGACGCCATCTCATCTGTGATGGCATCAGGAAGTTTGAATGCATTAAAAGCCGGGACGGACAGATACTCGGCAAAGGCGCCCTGCCGATTCACACCGACCCCGACCGTGTGAATACACAGGTGCCGCCGACCGGCGCGACAATTGCGACACACGCCGCACGTAATGTGGCCTTCGGCGGATACGCGATCGCCGATTTCGAAGCCGCGGACCTCAATGCCCCTGTCGACAATCTCACCACTGAACTCGTGGCCCACAGCCATCGGGACCGGAATCGTCGCCTGCGCCCAGTCATCCCATTTAAAGATATGAATATCGGTACCGCAGATCGCCGTGCGCTTGATTTTGATAAGAACGTCGTTGTGACCGACTGTTGGCTTGTCGATATCTTCCATCCAGATGCCACGTTCTGCTTTTGCTTTGACGAGTGCCTTCATGAAATCACCCCGAGCTCACGTCCGACATCGGTAAAGGCATCGATTGCCTTGTCGAGTTGTTCGCGCGTTAGTCCAGCTGACATCTGCGTGCGTATACGCGCCTGTCCCTTTGGAACGACCGGGAATGAAAACCCGATGACATAGATTCCGCGCTCGAGCAGCTTGTCGGCCATCTTTGTCGCAAGCTTTGCGTCGCCCAGCATGACCGGGATAATCGGATGTTCGCCGGGCTTCAGGTCAAAACCGCGCTCTGTCATTTGGCTGCGGAAGTAGGCTGCGTTCTCATGCAGCTGCTGCTGTAAAGAGTTGTCGCGCTCGAGCAGGTCAAGCACGGCGATCGACGAGGCCGCGATCATCGGTGCTACGGAATTCGAGAACAGGTAGGGACGCGACCGCTGGCGCAGCCAGCCCACCACTTCCTTGCGACCGGAGGTATATCCGCCCGACGCACCACCGAGCGCCTTGCCGAGGGTGCCAGTGATAATATCGATACGGCCCATTACGCCGCGGTATTCATGCGTACCCTTGCCATGTTCACCGAGGAAGCCGGCAGCGTGACAATCGTCGATCATGGTCAGGGCGTCGAACTCACCTGCGAGCTCGCAGATACCCTCCAGATCGGCGATTGTGCCGTCCATTGAGAACACGCCGTCAGTCACGACCAGGCTCACGTTTGCGTCTTTCGCCGCTTCGAGCTGTATCCGCAGGTCGGCCATATCATTGTTGGCATAACGATAGCGGCTGGCTTTGCACAGGCGAACGCCATCGATGATGCTGGCGTGGTTCAGCGCGTCACTGATTACGGCGTCCTCAGGGCCCAGCAGGGTCTCGAACAGGCCTCCATTCGCGTCAAAGCACGATGGGTATAGAATCGTGTCTTCGGTCCCCAGGAACGCACTGATTCGCTCTTCGAGCGCCTTGTGGATCGTCTGTGTGCCACAGATGAAGCGCACCGACGCCATGCCGTAGCCGTATTCATCGAGCGCCTTGTGCGCGGCAGCAATGACCTCCGGGTGATTGGCCAGCCCGAGGTAATTATTGGCGCACAGGTTAAGGACCTCGGTTGTATTGCCATTTGACTGTACGTTGATGGCGGCCTGTTGTGGTCCGGCGATGAGGCGTTCCGTCTTGTACAGCCCTTCATCACGCAGGGCTTCGGTTTGTTCGGCGAGAGCAGTAAGAAAATTGGCAGGCACGGGATTGCTCTGTAGGTTGGAAGGACGCAAAGTATATCAGTACGAAGACGGAGATCGATTGTGGCTGACCGCACTCTCAGGCTTGACAGATGGCTGTGGTTTACACGTTTCTATAAGACGCGATCGGCGGCAAGCGCCGCCGTGCAGGGCGGTCACGTACGCCTGAATGGCGAGCGCGGTCGATCCTCATCAAAGGTCGGTATCGGCGATCGAATTCAGCTTGTCAAACAGCAGCTGACCTACGACTTAACGGTCGCGGACATCCCGCTGCGGCGTGGTCCGGCGCCTGAGGCACAGGCCTGTTACAGCGAGTCCGAGGAGAGCGTAGCCGAGCGCAAACGGCACCTGAGTGACCTGCACAGTGACCGGCTGCAGATGGCAACAACACCGGGTAAACCGGACAAACGCACGCGCAGGCGGCTGCGCGACCGGAATCGCGGAAAGGCCTGAGAATCCGGATGAATACGAGTGCCTGTCTCGTTATTTATACCCTATAATCGCCGGCCTCGGACCCGTAATCGGGCGCAAACACGAATCCACAGAAGTGGACGGACGGAGTGTGGTATGAGCTTCATCGATCAACCGGCTGCGCAACCGAGCAGCATTCCTTACATCAATCAACACTACCTGGCTGACGAGCAGGCGGTCGTTCGCGAGTTGGCGGCGGCGGCTGACCCTGGGAAGGCCGTTCGACAGAAGATCATCGATACTGCCGCACAGCTGGTGCGGGCCGTTCGCGAGAATACGAAGAACGACGGTGGCATCGAGGCCTTCCTTAAGACCTACGATTTGTCCTCAGATGAGGGTGTGTTGCTGATGTGCATCGCCGAGGCGTTGCTGCGCATTCCGGACGCCGATACGGCCGATCGCCTGATTGCCGACAAGATCACAGCAGCCAAGTGGCAGGACCATGTTGGCACCAGCGATTCGCTGTTCGTGAATGCGTCGACCTGGGGCCTGATGCTGACTGGCAAGATCCTGACACTCGATGATGTTGGCAAGGGCAACCCGACACGGATGCTTGGCAAGCTGGTCAGCCGGGCCGGTGAACCCGTGGTTCGGACAGCCAGGCGCCAGGCCATGAAGATCATGGGCCATCAGTTCGTCATGGGACGAACGATTGGTGAAGCGCTCAAGCGTGCACTCAAGAACAACGAACTGCCGTATCGATACTCGTTTGACATGCTGGGTGAGTCTGCACTGACGGCAGCAGACGCGCAGCGATACCTTGAGAACTACCATGAGGGCATCAAGAGCATCACCGGCGGACCGCAGATC
>Ga0265303_10000102_pt1 | contig 38405 bp, 39 predicted proteins | sample Helome_2_FD_192494 | JGI IMG/M metagenome (GOLD analysis project Ga0265303, IMG submission 192494) | Marine sediment microbial communities from subtidal zone of North Sea - Hel_20160317 (Illumina Assembly) | ecosystem: Environmental > Aquatic > Marine > Subtidal zone > Sediment ... | reverse complement strand
TCTTAGCCATAAGATTAAAGACCACGATAAACAAAACACCTAAAAACAAGGTACCATAAAACCAATCATTTTTTGGAATTTCATACAACTGTATGGGCTTGTTGTAAAATAGAACTCCTACAAAACATGCGGTAAAATAATTTATAATTATCGCATAAATAGTTTGGACCTTGTGTGTGTCAAATAATTTAAAAATTACAAATATCAGACTTGAAAAAAGGATACTTAATGAAAGGTCTAACATTTTAATATTTTAGTATTTAGGTCTAAAATATCCTCTTCACCAACCTTAAGGTTCCAGCATGTAATGCCTAATTCTGCAGCTGCAGAGGTATGTTCCTTACTGTCGTCTACGAAGAACGTTTTTTCTGCCCTGAGATTATTTGAATTCAGCACATATTCAAAGATGGCAGGTTCGGGTTTTCTCAAATTAAGCTCATGAGATAAATAGAACTTTTCAAAACAGTTTTTAAACCGTACAAACCTTTCTTCACCCATTCTCTTCTTTGCAAATTCTATGTGTAATTCATTCGTATTGCTTAACAGAAAAAGACGATATTCTTTCTCTTTAGCCAATTTTTCTATAAACTTTAATCGCTGTTCTGGGAAATCAAGAATTATAGAATTCCACGCGTGAATTAAATCCAATCTACTTGCTTTGGGAAACATATGATTAGTTTGATTAAGAAAATGTTTAGTTGTAATCAATCCTTTTTCATAATCTATAAACAACCCTTCCAGATCAGGGCTAAGATTTTTAAAGCCATATACCTGCATTTCCCTCGCAGTTGCTTGTTTGTCCAGGTTTATGAAGACATCTCCAAAATCAAAGATGATATTCTCAATCATGTAAGAGTGTCTTTATGATGTTATTACCTATCATTTCTCTATCAACCGGTTTACCTTCAATATGTGGTGCTTTTGTGCCTGCACCAAAAATTATATCTCCGGTAATTATTCTAGCTTCATCCCATAGTCCGGCATTGATAAAAGTGGCTAAGGTAAAAGCACCTCCTTCAATTAGAACACTGGCTATATTTTTTTGATACAGTATCCTGCAGGTTTCTTCGGCCAGATTCTTCTCAAAATCAACGATTTCATATTGCAAACCTTCCTGAAACTTAGTTTCATCCTCAATCTGAGTTAGGATTATGGTTTGGGCAGAATTGTCATAAATATGAAGATCTATTGGTAGTTTTAGCATTTTGTCAATAATTATTCGAACAGGCGAGGTTCCTTTCCAACAACGAACATCTAATCTAGGATTATCTTCTAAAGCGGTATTTGTCCCAACTAATATTGCTTGTTGTTCACTTCGCCATTGATGCACGCGTTGTTTCGCATAAGAATTACTAATCCAGTAAGGTTGTGGGTTAGATTTGCGCATGTTCGCTTTGGGGGCAATAAATCCATCTTTAGTCTCGGCCCATTTTAAAATAATATAGGGCCTGTGTTTTTCATGAAAAGTCAAAAAACGCTTGTGATGCTCCCTGCACTCATCTTCTAATACTTCTGGTAACACTTCACATCCGGCTTCCTTAAGCTTTTTGATACCACGGCCAGATACCTTTTTATTAGGATCCTGAATGCCTATAATCACTTTTTGCAAGTTATTTTTTATTATTAGATCTGCACAGGGTGGGGTTTTTCCATAATGGGAACAGGGCTCCAGCGTAACATAAAGTGTAGCTTCTTTTAAAAGTGATTTATCCGCAACAGAATTTATTGCATTCACTTCAGCGTGTGGTCCGCCATATTGACTGGTGAATCCTTCCCCGATTATTTTATCTTGATAGGTTATTAGACTTCCAACCATTGGATTTGGAGATGAAGAGCCCAGGGCTTTTTTGCCTAATTCAATGCAACGACGCATATATTTTTCATGTATCTTCACCTTGCAAAAGTAGGATTTTCCTGAAGAATAGTGATGCAATTGGAATTCAGAAAACAGCTGATTTTCAAAGTGTCATTTTTGGAAGTACATAGCTTTTAAGAAATGTTATTAAAAGAGATCAAGGACATATATCACAAGGAATTGGATTATAACTATTCCAAGGAGGAAGTGGACAGTATGTTTTATTTAATGATAGAACACTTTTTAGGTTTGGAGCAATTTATTCTGGCAATAGATCCGGGAATTGTTATCACTAAGGAGGAAGAACAGTATATGTTTGAAGGTTTATCAAAATTAAAGAATGAACATCCTATTCAATATGTTTTGGGAGAAACCACTTTTATGGACCTGAAAATTATGGTAAATGAGTCTGTTCTTATACCAAGACCGGAAACTGAAGAATTGGTAAACTGGGTGCTTGAAGATATTGAAAATTTGGATGATAATCTTAAGATTATTGATATTGGAACTGGAAGTGGATGCGTTGCAATTTCTCTAGCCAAACTAAAATCAAATCTAAGGGCCACTGCAATGGATATTTCCAAATCTGCACTGGAAGTAGCTACAAAAAATGCGTTAAAGAATGATGTGGATATTGAATTTATTCAGGCCGATATTTTAAAGATTACCTCCTTAAAGGAAAACTATGACATTGTAGTTTCTAATCCTCCTTATGTTAGGGAAATGGAGAAAGATAAAATGCATAATAATGTCCTTAAAAATGAGCCTTATTTGGCATTGTTTGTTCCAGACGGGGACCCGTTACTCTTCTACAGACCTATAGTTAAACTGGCAAAAAAGAGCTTAACTGCCAAAGGTGTTCTTTATATGGAAATAAATCAATATTTAGGTGAAGCAGTAAAAGAGCTTTTAGAAGAATTTGGTTATTCTGAAATTGAGCTTAGAAAAGATATCTTTGGAAATGACAGAATGATTAAAGCTAAGCAACCCGGATAAACTCAAAATGTGTTTAAATTGTCTTTTTTAATATTTTTAAAGCCCCGAGAACATATAGGAAATGAATAGTATTGTTGTCTTTTGTGGTAGTAGTGAAGGAAAAGACCCTCTAATATTGGATAAAGCTTATTCCCTTGGGAAGGAAATGGCAGAACGATCTATTAAACTCGTTTATGGAGCAGCCAGAATTGGTGTAATGGGTAAGTTGGCGAAGGGAGCACTGGACCATTCAGGAAACGTTGTTGGAATTATTCCGGATTTCCTTAAGCTTAAAGAAGTATTTCATACTGGTCTGACAAAATTGATCGTAACAGAAAATATGCATGAACGTAAACTCAAAATGCATGAAATGTCTGAAGGAGTAATAATGCTGCCAGGAGGCTATGGTACTTTGGAGGAATTTTTTGAAATGATAACATGGGCTCAATTGGGATTGCATCACAAACCTATAGGAATTTTAAATATTAACGGATTTTACAACAGTTTAATAGGGATGCTAAAAACAATGGTTGATCAGGGATTTGTCAAACAGGAAAACTATGATATGATACTTATAGACCATTCAATTAACGGTTTATTGTATAAGATGATGCATTATCGCCCTCAATATGTGCCTAAATGGATAAATAAAGATCAGGTTTAATGACTATCAAGGAAAAAATAGAAGCCTTACGCCGGGAATTGCGTGAACACAACCATAAGTATTATGTACTCGCCAGTCCGACTATATCAGATTATGAGTTTGATATGAAATTAAAGGAGTTAAAGGCATTAGAGGAACAGTATCCTGAATTTATGGATGCAACTTCCCCGACCATGCGAGTAGGAGGCACAGTCACTAAGAATTTTGAGACAGTAGTTCATGAACACAGGATGTATTCACTGGACAACTCTTATTCCAGAGAAGAGTTATTGGATTGGGAAAAGCGGGTATTGCGCATTTTGGGAGGTTTCACGGTTAACTTTACTTGTGAACTTAAATATGATGGTGCCTCAATTAGCCTAACTTACGAAAATGGGGAACTTGTCAGAGGGGTTACAAGAGGTGATGGATTTCAGGGCGATGACGTAACTGCAAACATAAGAACCATTAAATCTGTTCCCCTTAGATTGAAGGGAGATTTTCCATCTAAATTTGATATTCGGGGTGAAATTGTACTACCAATAGATGGTTTCGCTAAAATGAATGAAGAGCGAATCAATAATGGGGAGGATCCTTATATGAATCCCCGGAATACTGCAGCCGGAAGCCTTAAATTACAGGACAGTTCGCTGGTCGCGGAAAGGCCTTTGGAATGCCTTCTTTACGGAATTACCGGAAGTAAACTAAATTTTTCATCCCAATTTGATATGCTTCTTAAAGCCCGTGAATGGGGTTTTAAAGTTCCTGCTGCCGCAAAGCTTTGTGAAACTACTGAAGAAGTAATGCAGTTTTTGGAGTATTGGGACATTGAGCGCCATAATCTTCCTTATGAAACCGATGGTGTTGTGGTAAAAGTTAACAGCCTTCAACAACAGGAAGAACTGGGTTATACAGCAAAGTCGCCCAGGTGGGCTCTTGCCTATAAATTTAAGGCGGAACAAGCGGTTACAATTCTTAATGAAATTAGCTATCAGGTTGGAAGAACCGGAGCCATAACACCGGTAGCAAATTTACAAGCGGTGCTCTTAGCAGGAACCACAGTTAAAAGAGCTTCATTACACAACGCTGATCAAATAGCCAAGCTTGATATCCGTGAAGGGGATACGGTACATGTTGAGAAAGGTGGTGAGATCATCCCTAAGATTGTGAGTGTCGATTTGTCAAAACGTCCTGCCAACTCTATACCCACACGGTATATTACAAACTGTCCCGAATGTGGTACAAAGTTGAGAAGAAAAGTAGGGGAGGCCCAGCATTTTTGCCCTAATGAAAGCGGTTGTCCGCCTCAGATAACCGGGAAAATTCAACATTTCATTTCCAGAAAAGCCCTGGATATTGAAGGTTTGGGAAGTGAAACAGTAGAATTGCTTTATAAAGAGGGCTTGATAAATAATTATGCTGATTTGTATACACTTACAAAAGATCAGCTCATGCCTTTGGAGCGTATGGCAGAAAAGTCTGCCGAAAATTTGATTAATGGAGTGGCGGCATCTGTTAATATTCCTTTTGAACGGGTGTTATTTGGACTTGGCATACGATATGTTGGGGAAACCGTGGCAAAGAAATTAGCCAGGGCTTATAAGAATATAGATGCATTAATGGTAGCCACTGCGAATGAGCTGGAAATGGTGGATGAAATTGGAGAAAGAATTGCAGAAAGTGTAGTGAATTTCTTTGAAGAGGTAAATAACAGGGACATTATAAACCAGCTTAAGGAGTATGGTCTTCAGTTTTCACTTACCGATAAGCAACTGGATGGGCAAACTGATAAACTTAAGGGTCAGACCTTTGTGGTCTCCGGCGTATTTGAAAAAGTAAGTCGAACGGAACTGAAAAAGAATATTGAAGATAATGGGGGTAAAGTTAGTTCTTCCATTTCCTCAAAGACTTCTTATGTGGTGGCGGGCGCCAATATGGGCCCCAGTAAAAAAGAGAAGGCAGATAAATTAGGTATTCCAATTATTTCAGAAGACGAATTTTTAGCACTAATCAATTAAACCCTCTTTTTTCAGAAAAAGAGGGTTTAAAGAGTTTGTTTGGCTACATTCTAGTCTCCACTAAGTTCTTTATTGTATACCCATATTTCATCCCAACTATTATCCATTACCTGGCTCATGTTACGGACGAAAGCATCCCAGGATTCCTCTCCATTAACCTTAAAAAAGGTTTTCTTAAATGTAGGAGCTTCATCTAACTCTGCCCAATTTTTATAAAATCCAACAGTGGCAATATGCCGGCCAATTCTTGAACCTTGCCTAAATTGGTTATAATAAACACCCCATGCATTGTTGCCATCCATTGCTTTAATAGTTTTGCTAATAAGTTTTAACATTGCTTCAGCGTTATGCGAGTGTTCACTATTAACTTCCCAATATCTTACGAATTGGATAGGGTAGAGCGAAGGATCATCCGTTAACATATCTGTATTTGACAGCTTAACATCACCTTTCCAATATTCCCCATGTTCCATTTTCTTTACATAGGCCATGACGTTATCTCTCCAGTCTTCATCATGTCCTCCTTCGGCAGGTCTGGAATCGAGGTGTGCATATTTTAATGGCCCCATCATCCATACAATTTTCCCAATATCCGGGCCACTGGAAATATTGTAAACTATAGCCTTATATGCACCTTCGTTATGGTATTTTAGGTTGTGTGCCCTCATATTTTCGCCAAGAACTTTTAACTTAGTGTTATCGGGAGTTAATACAATAGATTCCCACATGGGGGCTTCTGCCTCTTGTGCAGTAACCATAACTATTGAACCCAAAAAGAGCGAAAAGATTAATAAATAAGCAAGTGATGTTTTTTTCATAATCATTGTGTTTAATTTTAAGTGATTTTTTTCTATCTAACCAAATAAAAGATTATTTGTTTTTTAATTCAAATCAAAAAGGACCAACCAAGTGAAAATATGTCCGAAATGATGATATAATTTATCAAGGCTTAAGATGAAAGAATCATTCAACTACGAAGATTTTTTAAATTCCTTAAAAAATGAGCATCCATCGGTGCTTTGGCCGAAGGTGTTGCAGGCACTCTGGTATGACGCAAAGGGGAATTGGAATGCATCACATAATATTGCGCAGGATCTACCTTCAGATCTTGGTTTTTGGATGCATGCATATCTGCATCGCAAAGAGGGCGATAAATTCAATGCCGATTATTGGTATGGAAGGGCGAATAGGCCTTATCCGAATAATACCTTAAAGGAAGAATTCAGAATTTTAGTAGACTATGTCATAAACAACTAAGTACTAAATAGTTCATTATGACATATAATCCGGATGATAATAGATTTCTATAATTTAAAGAACTGTAGTTGTTCATCTACTACTTCAATACAAACCTTCATCCCATATGAGAGCCCGGAAATTCTTGGCAGAATTAATTCTAGTATTGATAGTTCCTGAATATGATCAACCTTGGTAATTGGGTCAGGCATATAAATTAATCCTTTGTATTTTTTATCTCCGAAAAAGAAAATAACATCAAAAAAATAAAAATTTTCTGGTGGGATATAAACAGACCATGGTATAGCCACAAAAGAGTATTTTGGTTTTCCTATTTTAAAGAGGTAGGGTGTAATATTTAGATTGATAGTACCTAAAAAGTAAGCGGAAAGATCCAATCCTCTTTCCTGAAAATATGGCAGTTGTTCATATAAAGTACCCTTTGGATATCTTTGAGTATCAGATTTACCCGAAGCTACCCCATGACCTTCGCATATCAAGCCGTTTACTTTCATAGTATTTTAAAAAAACTACGGTTTAATAAGAATCAGACAGAAATGGAAATCCCCTCTGACTTAATATTCTTTTCAGAATCAAAATAAAAATCGATTCTACCGAGATTTATTCCATAGCAACCAACCTGATTCACCAAAACTGATTTATCTAAACGATTTTGTCTAATAACAGGTTTATCTAAAAATGTATGTGTATGTCCGCCAATAATAAGATCAATATTTTCTGTATTTGCAGCTAGTGTTAGGTCACTTGGTGTTTCAGCATCCTGGTAGGAGTAACCTAAATGTGATAAACAAATAACCAGATCACATTCTTCTTCTTTTTTTAATAAAATACTAATATCCTGTGCAATTTCAATAGGATTATGATAAGCGGTCTCTTTAAAAAGGTCCTTGCCAACAAGGCCAGCAAGTTTTACTCCCAATCCAAATACGCCAATCTTGATGCCATTAAGCAAAAATGTATTGTAGGGTTCTACAAAACCATTCATCACAGTATTGGTAAAATCATAATTGGCCGAGAGTAATTTAAACTTAGCAAATGGTATCTGGGCTAAAAGGCCTTCAATACCATTATCAAAGTCATGGTTACCTATTGTAGCAGCGTCATATTTAAGCATGCTCATCAATTTAAATTCCAATTCGCCCCCATAAAAATTAAAATAAGGTGTACCCTGAAAAATATCTCCGGCATCCAATAAAAGGGTATATGGATTTTCCTTTCTTATTTTTTGAATCAATGTAGCCCTTCTGGCAATGCCACCCATATTCGGAAATGAATTATGTGTTTTGGGAAAAGGATCTATATGACTGTGCACATCATTGGTATGCAGTATGGTAATGCATTCTGAATTCTGAAAATGACAACTATTCAAGCTAAGTCCACCCATACTTATGTAGGAGCCGCCGGCAAATGAATTTGTTACAAAGTCCCGTCTCTTCATTTCTATTCAATTTTAATAAAGCGGTCGTCCACTTTGGCAGTAAGGGTATCTACTTTTTTAAAATAATCAATCATTGCATTTCTAATCAAATAATTTAGACCAACAGTGTTGAGACCATCTTTAAAAAAGCCCATGTCGTCACCTCCATCTGCCAGGTAATTTGATGTAGCTACATAATAAGTTCTATTTTCATCAAAAGGCAGCCCCTGAATATTCACATCCTTAAGGGTTTCGTTATTATTCAAAACAATCTGAATACCGGCTATAGGATGCGGATTATCTGCGTTAATTAGAAAAGAAACCAGATCTCTTACGGACTTGCCTTTAATAGCAACAATCACTATAGAATTATCAAATGGCATTACTTCATAAGCTGTTCTGGCACTTACCTTTCCTTCAGATATTATACTACGAATACCGCCATAATTTGAAATTACAAAATCTATTTCATGTCCAGTTCTCGATTTAAAAATGGGGTTAGCTTCGCTAAGCATTATATCAGCCATTAAGTTACCTTCTGACGTATTGTATTTACCGTCTTTTTTGGTGATTTTAACGGGCGCATATGCCAAGGCACTATCTAAAACCTCATTTACGCGCTTTCTATAGGGTGCTACATAGATATCTATGGAATCTGTATTGTCTATAGAATCAGTAATTGGCAGCTGCTTACCAGATATTTTACTAAGCTTTTTCGGAGTTTCATTGCAGGCACAAAGACAAGTAATTGTTACAAAAATAACAAAATGTTGTATTTTTAAATTCATTATCCTTTTTATCTTAGCATAATAGTTGCTTGGATATTAATTACATTTGCTTAAAGGTAAAGGTAAATGTTTTTAAAGGCACTTAGAGATAAATTTAAATACAAATCAGGGTTAAAATATTTAAACCAACAACTTAAAAATCCGCCAGATGAGGTTGAACGTAATAAGGGTATAACATCAATTGCCATTATTGTAGATCTCGACAAATTTGACAAAGCGGAATTGTTCTATGAATTTTTAGAAGATTTTAAATTAAGGCCCAATGCGGTTAAAATAATTGGTTACAAAAATTATTACGATAAGAATTCACCTTATGCAACCCCTGTTTTTTCAGATAAAGACCTTGGTTGGCATGGGGACATTGAAAACAGTTATGTACTGGAGTTTTTGAGTAGGGAATACGATATGCTGGTAAATTATTATAATCAAGAGAATTTAATGCTCCAGTTAATGACCATAAAGACCAGAGCAAGAATTAATGTTGGTTTTGCGGAGATAGACGAAAGACATAATGATTTAATTTTGGAGACATCGTTCACAGACTTTAATACTTTTAAGAAAGAGCTTAAAAAATATCTTAAAGTTCTTGGTGAAATCGATGCTTGATGTAAATAACTATGAAAAATTTATTAGGAACTGGGGTTGCATTGATTACTCCTTTTAACCTTGATTTATCTATTGATATTAACGCCTTAAAACGCGTCGTAAACTTTTGTATTGAAGGAAATATAGATTACCTCGTTGTATTAGGTACCACTGGAGAATCTGTAACACTTACCAGCTCTGAAAAGCAATTGGTAATTGATGTGGTTGTTGAAGAAAACGCCGGAAGACTTCCTCTCGTTGTTGGTATAGGAGGAAACAATACACAACTTTTAACTGAGGAATTACTTCAAACCAATCTTAAGGATTTTGCGGCGGTGCTATCCGTATCTCCTTACTACAATAAACCTACTCAGGAGGGAATTTATCGCCATTATAAAACTTTAGCAGAAGCCTCCGAGAAGCCTCTCATTTTATACAATGTGCCTGGAAGAACCGGAAGTAATATTGAGCCGGATACGGTTCGCAGACTTGCAAATGAGTGTTATAATATTGTTGGCATAAAAGAGGCTTCAGGGGATATGACTCAGTTGAAAAGTTTGATAAATATATTACCCTCGGATTTTTTGGTGATTTCAGGGGATGATTTTACAGCACTGCCAACCGTTATAGAAGGAGGGGTAGGGGTTATTTCTGTTTTAGGACAAGGTCTGCCAAATGAATTTTCCAAAATGATAAGATTGGGATTACAAGGCAAAGCAGAAGAAGCTTATGCCTTACACAATGCCATGGCAGAGGGAATGAAATTAACTTTCCAGGAGGGAAATCCCGCAGGGATAAAATCGGTTTTGGAAATTCAAGGAATTTGTGGGCCAACAGTGCGTTTACCATTGGTTGAAGCATCCTCAAGACTTAAAGGACATATTAATGAATTTATGAGGACTTTTGCAAAAATCAGAGCTTAAGTGAATGATCAAATTTTCTCTGGAAACCGTATTTGCGGTATTATCGTAGAAATGAAAAAGCCAAAATTGGGTTAAAACTTCATTAAAATCCCTTTTTAATAGCCTTACAGGTACTATCTTAGTATTTAATTAATGTTTTTTATTCCGCCAATTATTCCTAATTTTGCAAAATGTTTTTTAGAACCAAAAATCTTTTTTTCTTAATCATAACCATTAGTGCCTTAAATTCATGTAGTGAATACCAGAAGGTATTAAAAGACACTGATACCAGGGCAAAGTATGAACTTGCAGAAAAACTATATAATGAGGGGGATTTTAAAAAGGCCAATCGCTTATTAGAACAAATTGCTCCTGGATATGTAGGTAAACCACAAGGGGAGAGAGTAATGTTCTTTTTTGCCAACAGTTACTTTCAAATTAAGGATTACAATTTTGCTGGTTATCAGTTTGAACGTTTTTTGAAGTCCTATCCTAAAAGTGATAAGGCCTCTGAAGCTGCATTTATTGGAGCGAAAAGTTATTATATGCTTTCACCCAGATATTCTGTAGACCAGACTGATACGGATAAGGCCTTAACCAAATTGCAGTTGTTTATTAATCTTTACCCTGAATCTGAGCACTTTGCCGAGGCAAATATTATGGCAAAGGAATTAACAACTAAGAAAGAACGGAAAACTTTTGAAGTTGCAAAACAATATACAAAACTTGGAAAATCATATATTTTAGATTATAGTGTTTCCGCTATAGCAGCCTTAGATAATTTTATTTCAGATAACCCCGGATCAATTTATCGGGAGGAAGCGCTTTATCTGAAAATTGAGGCAACTACGAATATAGCTTTAAACAGTACAGAGAATCGCAAAAAAGAGCGTCTGGAGGATGCTAAAATGGCATATAATAATTTATTCAAATACTTTCCCGAAACCAAATATGCGGAAGTTGCCAATGATTTGATTGAAAAAGTAGATGAGCAATTAAACAGTTATTCCGAACAAAAAACCCTTTCAAAATGAATATGAACGATTTGAAGAATTCCAAAGCCCCCGTATCAACCATTACAATCAACAGAAATGAGTTTGATGAAAATACAGATAATATTTATGAGGCTATATCAATAACTGCCAAAAGAGCGATTCAGATTAATTCTGAAATTAAAAAGGAACTTCTGGAAAAACTTGAAGAATTTGCCACATATAGCGATAGCCTTGAGGAGGTATTTGAAAATAAGGAGCAAATTGAAGTTTCAAAATTTTATGAAAAACTTCCCAAACCACATGCTTTGGCAGTAATGGAATGGTTGGAAGATAAAATTTACCATAGGAATACAGAGAAAGACGAGCAGTAATATGTTAGGCGGCAAAAAAATCCTTTTAGGTATTACTGGGGGTATCGCCGCTTACAAAACCACTTTTCTGGTTAGATTATTTATAAAAGCAGGCGCTGAAGTTAAGGTTATCTTAACTGAAAGCGCTCTTTCATTTGTTACCCCTCTTACTTTAGCTGCCTTATCAAAGAATCCTGTACTTACCAGTTTTATCAAAGAAGAAGAAGAGAGCGTGGATTGGAACAATCACGTAGATCTTGGCCTATGGGCTGATTTAATGCTTATTGCTCCGACTACAGCCAATACCCTGAGCAAAATGGCTAGTGGTACTTGTGATAATTTATTGCTAGCGATCTACTTATCTGCTAAATGCCCGGTATTCTTTGCCCCGGCGATGGATCTTGATATGTATAAACATCCAACGACAAAAGCGAGTCTTAAAAAATTACAGACTTTTGGCAATATTATGATTCCAGCTGGCCAAGGTGAACTAGCAAGTGGGTTATTTGGCGAAGGACGCATGGCAGAACCGGAAGATATCCTACGGTTAATGCAGGAATATCTTTCCAGTAACTTGCCGCTAAAAGGAAAAAAAATATTGATTACAGCCGGGCCCACATACGAAGCCATAGATCCTGTACGTTTCGTAGGCAATCATTCCTCTGGTCTTATGGGATTTGAATTGGCAAATGCAGCTGCTAATCTTGGGGGAGAAATTGTATTAGTATCAGGACCTTCAAACTTAAAAGCCAAAAATCCGTCAATAGAAATAGTAAGGGTAGTTTCTGCTCAGGAAATGTTTAATGCCGTTCATAGGTATTATAAGGAATGCGACATTGCTATATGTGCCGCTGCGGTTTCTGATTACAGACCAAGTCGGGTATATGAACAAAAAATAAAAAAAGAATCTGAAACCCTTCAAATAGATTTTGTAAAAAATAAAGATATTCTTTTATCAATGGGAGATAAGAAGAAGAATCAATATTTAGTGGGATTTGCATTGGAGACTGAAAATGAGGTGGAGAATGCAAAAAAGAAATTAAAGAAAAAGAATTTAGATGCAATTGTTCTGAATTCACTTAATGACAAAGATGCAGGGTTTGGTAAGAGAACAAACAAAATAACTTTTATAGATAAGAATTTAGAGATAAAAACGTTTGAAGTTAAGAATAAGGCCGAAGTAGCCTTAGACATATTGAACGAAATCATCATTAGGGGTCATGCGTAATTTTCTAATTCTCTTATTTATCCTTCTTTTTGCTAATATCATTAGTTCCCAGGAAGTTAATTGCACGATCACACTTAATGCAGATCAGGTAAACCAGACTAATAGGCAAATATTTGGGACTTTGGAGCGTGCTCTTAATGATTTTGTCAATAAAAGCCAATGGACGAACAAAATTTATAAGGAAAATGAACTGGTAAACGCCAGAATGTTTATTACAGTAACTGATTACTCTTCTGACAGATTTAGTGCTAATATTCAAATTCAGTCTTCTCGGCCAGTCTTTAATACCTCTTATGAAAGCCCCATTTTTAATTTTAAGGACAATCAATTTAATTTTCAGTACATTGAATTTCAACCTTTAGTTTATAACCCGAACGTATTTGATTCTAATCTGGTTGGAGTTATTTCCTATTATATATACATAATACTCGGACTGGACGCAGATACTTTTGCCTTGGAAGGTGGTAATGAGTTTTACAAGAAAGCACAACAAATTGTTACTCAGGCGCAGAGTAGTAATTTTTCTGGCTGGAGACAAACGGCTTCTGACAACAGAGGACGATTTGAGTTGGTAGATAACCTCTTGTCAAATACTTTTAGAGAATATAGAATTGCCATGTACAATTATCATCGAAAGGGGTTGGATATTTTAGGGGATAACAATAGTACCGGAAAGCAAGTGATAGCAGGTTCTATGAGGTTGTTTGAGACTTTAGTACAAAGAAGGCCTAATGCATTCTTAATACAAACTTTCTTTGATGCCAAATCTGATGAAATACAAGACATATTTTCTGATGGGCCAAAAGTAGATATTGTTGCACTGAAAGAGACATTAAATAAAGTAGCTCCATTTTATTCCACAACCTGGGATGAAATAACATATTAATCACTTCATTTTCATTCCAATAATAATTTATCTTTACAGACCATATTATATAATATAGTTGTGCTGATAAATCTGTCTATAAAGAATTATGCATTAATCGATAATCTCAATGTTAACTTCACTGGTGGATTTACTACTATTACGGGTGAAACAGGAGCTGGCAAATCTATTCTTTTAGGAGGCCTTTCCCTGGTTTTAGGAAAACGCGCAGACATGTCTTCTCTAAAAGACAAAGAAAGCAGATGTGTAATTGAAGCCGTTTTTGATATCAAAAATTATAATTTGGAATCATTTTTTAATGAATATTATATAGAGTATGACTCCAATACTATTATACGTAGGGAAATTCATCCTAGCGGTAAATCGAGAGCATTTGTAAATGATTCTCCAGTTACACTGGATATATTAACGCAATTAGGCAAACGACTTGTTGATATTCATTCACAGCACCAGACATTGCAGTTGACAGAGCACGATTTTCAGTTAAAATTAATTGATGCTTTTGCAGATAATACAAGGATCCTGAATGCATACAATATTAAACTAGCAAAATACAAAACTACTTTACAAGAATTTGATGAGCTTATAGAGTTTCAAAAAAATGCTATTAAAGAGCATGATTACAACACTTTTTTGTTAAATGAATTGGATGCCATATATCTTGAAGAAGGGCTTCAGGAAAGACTGGAAGATCAATTCCAACAATTAAATAATGTTGAGACTGTCCTTGAAAATTTATCCAAAGGAAATCACCTGTTGAGGGATGAACAAATGGGGATTGTAAGTTTGCTTCAGGAACTTAAACTGATATCAGGAAAGCTATCCGTTATAGGAAACAAGTTTGCAAATCTTAAGGAACGAATTGATTCAGTTTTTATTGAATTAAAAGATATAGCCGAAGAAATACAAACTCTTCAGGAATCTATTGAACCCGATCCGGGGAAACTTGAAGAAATTAATGCTAAATTACAAGTCCTATACGACCTGCAGAGAAAACATGATGTATCCAATGTTTCTCAATTAATAGTTATAAAAGAAACACTTACAAAAAATGTTAGTGCCATACAAAATCTTGAAGAAGAAATTAAAGATAAAAGGAATTTACTTGAGGTACTAAAGAATGAGTTGGATAAAGAAGCCAATTTGTTATCTGATCGCCGCAATGCTGTAATTCCGGACATTAAGGAAAAACTTGAACATTCTTTACATTCTCTGGGCTTGCCTAATGCTACTTTTAAAATTGAAGTATTTCCAACTCAAGATTATAAAACTAACGGTGTTGATACTCTATTGTTTTTATTTTCGGCGAATAAAGGGTCAGATTATAATACTTTAAAAAAGGTTGCCTCCGGAGGTGAACTTTCTCGTATTATGCTTGTAATAAAATCGATACTTGCCCGATACGAACAATTACCGACCTTAATGTTTGATGAGATAGATAGTGGTGTTTCCGGTGAAATATCAAACAGAATGGGGGACATTATGCAAAATATGAGTCTGAATATGCAGGTTTTTTCAATAACACATCTTCCTCAAATTGCTTCTAAAGGGGATCATCATTTTAAAGTATTTAAAATAGATAAGGGCGATAGTACTCAAACACAAATGAAAGAATTGCTGGAGGATGAAAGAGTTTTCGAATTAGCAGAAATGCTAGGAGGCAAGAGCCTTTCCGATTCCGCTCTGGCGCATGCCCGGGAGCTTTTAAATTAAAAAGGCAAAAAGATCTTTAACTTTATTTCTCCCCTTCTTAGTATGTTTCAAATATCCCTTAAGAGCGGTTTAGTTTCTACTTTTTTAGATATCTTTGACTTCAAATTAATCCAAACCACTTAAAGATGGCATATAATTTATTAAAAGGGAAGAAGGGAATTATTTTTGGGGCACTTGATGAAAATTCAATTGCCTGGAAAACCGCTGAACGCGTACATGAAGAGGGTGGTACTTTTGTTCTTACAAATGCTCCCATTGCCATGCGGATGGGTCAGATTAATGCGCTGGCAGAGAAAACAGGTTCACAAATAATCCCCGCTGATGCTACCAATGAAGATGACTTGAATAATTTGATTGCAAAATCCATGGAAATTCTGGGAGGAAAAATGGATTTTGTTTTACATTCAATTGGAATGTCCGTTAATGTCCGTAAGGGTCGTTTATATACGGATGAAAAATATGATTTTACAACTAAAGGATGGGATGTTTCTGCTCTTTCGTTCCATAAGGTTATGCAAAGTTTATACAAAGCAGACTCAATGAATTCATGGGGAAGTATAGTGGCATTAACCTATATGGCTTCCCAACGTACATTTCCAGATTATAATGATATGGCAGACAACAAAGCTTATCTTGAATCTGTAGCCAGAAGTTTTGGCTACTTTTTTGGTAAAGAGAAAAAGGTAAGAGTTAATACAATTTCTCAATCTCCAACACCAACTACTGCCGGGCAGGGTGTAAAAGGTTTTGATGGCTTTATTAATTATGCAGAAAAGATGTCTCCCTTAGGTAATGCAACAGCTCAGGATTGTGCAGATTATACCGTATCTCTCTTTTCAGATCTTACAAGAAAAGTTACGATGCAGAATTTGTTTCATGATGGTGGTTTTTCAAATACTGGTGTAAGCCATGAGGTAATTGAGCATTTTACTGAATAACAGTATCTAAAAAATCAGAAAGCCATCCCAGTACAGGATGGCTTTTGTGTATACTCTAATTGAGATATGGAACTTTCTTTTTCTTTAATAATTCCTGTATTTAACAGACCTGATGAAATTCGCGAACTGCTGGAGAGTCTATTGCATCAGTCCTACAATAAATCACATGAAATAGTCATTGTTGAAGACGGCTCTGTTACCACATCTAAAACTGTAATTGATGATTATAAAGGAATATTAAATATTACTTATCTTTTCAAAGAGAATACAGGTCCTGGGCATTCCAGAAATTTCGGGATGCAGCGCGCTAAAGGGAATTATTTTATAATATTGGATTCAGATTGTGTGGTTCCTGTCAATTATCTCGAAAAGGTCTCGGATAGCTTAAACAACAAGTACGTAGATTGTTTTGGTGGCCCTGATGCCGCGCATCAGTCATTCTCAAATGTTCAAAAGGCGATAAATTATGCCATGACTTCTATTTTTACCACTGGAGGTATCAGGGGAAATAACAAATCTGTAGATAAATTTCAGCCCAGAAGTTTTAATATGGGGATTTCTAGAAAAGCTTTTGAAGACTCAGGAGGCTTTGGAAATATACATCCGGGAGAGGACCCTGACCTAATTATGCGTTTATGGGATAAAGGATATGAAACTAAATTAATTGGCGAGGCATTTGTTTACCATAAGCGAAGAGTAAGTTTCCATAAATTCTTTATACAGGTTAAAAAGTTTGGTATGGTGCGTCCAATTCTTAATAACTGGCATCCAGGTTCTTCCAGAATATTCTATTGGTTTCCAACCCTTTTCTGTATGGGGCTTATAATTTCTCTATTAATGTTATTCATTGGACCGGGAAGATACCTATGGCCCATTATACTTTATGCCGCCTATTTTGCGTTTATTTTTTTAGATGCCTTAATAAAAAATAAAAACTTTGTAGTTGCCTTTTTGGCTACTATTGCTGTTATGATTCAGTTTCTTGGTTATGGATATGGTTTTTTAAAATCAGTAATCTTAGTTAATTTTAGCAAAAATAAACCACTGGAACTTTTTCCCGAATTATTTTTTAAACAAATTTAATGGAGCAGAAAGAAGTCAAAAGGAGTAATGATAAAAGAAAGATAAATATATTTTTAATCTTCCTGTTGTGCTCTTTCCTTGCCTGGCTTGTAAGCAGATTATCTGAGACCTATGTTGACCGGACTACTTTTGACCTGGAGTATATCAACGTACCCGACAGTCTCCTTTTAGCTGATAACTCTTTAAAAAATGTTGATGTAAGACTTAGAGCCAGCGGGTTTCAATTTTTAGGATTTTATTATAATCGTAAAAAAATTGAGATAGATCTGTCTAATATGGCTAACGATCAATCAAAATTTTACGTTGCCCAACTTGATTTCAAGAAACAGATAGAGAGTCAATTATCAAGTTCTATAACCCTTTTAGAAGTAGATAGGGATACACTCATTTTAGATTTCTACCAGGTTGAATTAAAAGATGTTCCCATCTCTCCAAATATTAGCTTAAACCCGGCCCAGAATTATCTTGTAGACGGCAAATTAAAGTTGGAGCCTTCACTAATTTCAATATCGGGACCAAAAAAGGAGTTGGATTTAGTAAATTCGGTTTCAACATCGGAGGTTGAACTCAATGAAATTACTGAGGATTTTTCTATAGTAGTTGATTTGGTTTTACCTGAAGATTTCCAAAATATAGAACTTTCCGAAAAAATGGTAAGAATCTCCGGGAAAGTTTTTCGATTTTCTGAAAAATTAATAGAAATTCCAGTGGAGGTCATTAATCTCCCGGAGGGAACACAGATAAAAACTTTTCCCAACACAATTGCCGTACTTTGCAAGGCCAGAATTGATAGATTAAAGGATATTAGCCCTATAGACTTTAAAGTTGTGGCTAATTTTCAGGAACAAAGAGGTGAAAATCAAAATCTTCAAGTAATCCTTATCGAAAAACCCAACGATGTGTACAGTGTTCAACTAATGAAGAATGAAGTGGAATTTATCTTGAAACGTCAATGAAAATTATTGGATTAACCGGTGGGATTGGTAGTGGAAAAACAACAGTAGCCAAACTGTTTAAAGAATTGGGTGTCCCTGTTTATAATTCGGATTTGAGAGCTAAAAAACTAATGAATAATTCTAAGGGGATTAGAACTGCCGTAATCGATTTGTTAGGAAAAGATTCATACGAATTGGAAAGGTTAAACAAAAAATATATAGCAGATAGGGTTTTTAGCAATAAGGAATTACTTCAAAGGCTTAATTCAATAGTACATCCGGCTGTTAGAAAGGACTTTAGTAGGTGGGTAAAAAAGAAAAAAACTTCATATGTGATCCAGGAGGCAGCAATACTTTTTGAAAACAATGCCTATAGTAATTTTGATAAAATAATACTTGTAAAGGCCCCAAAAGAGGTCCGTTTAGAAAGAATAATAGCAAGGGATAATGGTTCAAATGAAGAAATCCTGGCACGAATGGAGAATCAATGGGACGATTCTAAAAAGATTCCTTTATCTGATTATATTATCGAAAATATAGACTTAGATAAGACCAAATTACAAGTTGAACAGATTCATCGCCAACTTACTAAAACAGCGGTTTAACAGCTTTTTTAACATTTTTGTTAAGGTTAGGTTAAACAGGTGATCCGCTAAATGTTAAATTTTTAAATTTACCAAATAGATGAATAAGAGATTATTTGTTAGCCTGGTCATTTTAATGAGCCTCTCTCTTATTGGGATTATCTCTGTACAACTGTATTGGATAAAAAGTTCTGTTGAAGATAAAGAAGAACAATTTTCAAATGCAGTTTCTGAAGTTCTTAACAAAGTAACGGACAAAATTGAAATCCGTGAAATGGACGACTATTCTGAAAGATATTTAAATCTTAAGGATAGTGTAGGAGAACTTAAGAGTTCTCATTTGAGTAACATTTTTTTTATTGATCGCGATTTAAATTCTAACGAGGTTTTATTTTACTCGCATGGAATTTTGGAAGAGGATTATAATATTGCATCTACGTTCTTTGACAATAGCAATGGTAACGATACCACAACAATAAAAAATTATACTAGTAAACGTACCAAAACAGTTTACAAGGAGGATTTTGGATTGGATGGCAAAAGCTATAAACTAACTCCTATACAAAAATTGGAAAAAATAGGTGGCTTAAAATCCGTAGAAAAGGCATTTTTTGAGGACGTCTATAGGGAATATGCTGAAAGAGTTCCGATCCATAAACGCGTTTCAAAACAAGAGATAGAATTATTACTGGATCGGGAGTTGGAAAACCGGGGTATGGATATTGAATATGAATATGGAGTCTATAGCAAAGGTCTCCCTACTAAAGTAAAGTCTAAAAGATTCAAATTTGGAGGTACAACAGTTTATAGAGCTCCATTCTTTAAGAACAGTGAAGGAATGAGTAATTTTACTCTCCTGTTGTCTTTTCCTAAAAAGAAAAAGTTCTTGCTTCAATCAATCCTTGGAATGGCGATTTTATCTTTAGTATTTACTCTTATTATAGTTGTGGCATATTCGGGAGCAATTTATCAGTTAATAAAACAAAAGCAAATTTCAGAAATAAAGTCAGATTTTATAAATAATATGACACATGAGTTTAAAACACCCATTGCTACAATAAATTTGGCGGTTGAAGCTATCAAGAATCCAAAAATCATTGGAGATCAGGAAAAGGTACAACGATATTTGAAAATGATAAGGGAAGAGAATAAAAGAATGCATGCTCAGGTCGAAAATGTCCTAAGGATCTCTAAACTTGAAAAAAATCAATTGGATATTAATAAGGACAGGGTTGATGTTCACGAAATTATTAATAAAGCTATTAATCATGTTCAGCTTATTGTAACGGATAGGGGAGGATATATTCATACCAATTTAGATGCGATAAGATCGGAAGTGTTAGCTAATGAGATGCATTTTGGAAATGTGATTGTAAATATTTTGGATAATGCTGTGAAATACTCACCAGAGGCACCTAAAATTGATGTGTTTACAGAGATTGCCAATAATTATATTGTCATTAAAATACAGGATCATGGTGCTGGAATGAGTAAAGTGGTATTGAAAAAAGTATTTGAAAAATTTTATAGAGAACACACCGGAGATATACATAATGTTAAAGGACATGGGCTAGGACTGGCTTATGTAAAAAAAATTGTAGAAGATCACCAGGGGGAAGTTTACGCTGAAAGTGAAAAAGATAAAGGAAGTAGCTTCTATATTAAGCTACCATTAATTTAAAAAATTATGGAAACTGTAAACAAAAAAATACTATTAGTCGAAGACGATCCTAATTTTGGAATCGTATTAAAGGACTATCTATCCATGAACGATTTTGATGTTATTTTGGCAAAAAACGGAATGGAAGGTTTTGAGAAATTTAAAAAAGACAATTATGACATCTGTATATTGGATGTGATGATGCCTTATAAGGATGGGTTTACCCTGGCTAGAGAAATTCGGGAGAAGAATGAGAATGTTCCAATCGTTTTTCTTACAGCCAAAACTATGAAAGAAGACGTTCTTAAAGGTTATAAAGCAGGTGCTGACGATTATTTAAACAAACCATTTGATTCTGAAGTTTTGCTAATGAAATTAAGGGCTATTCTTCAAAGAAAGGCTTCCAATACCCTGGCTGATAGCAAACAATTTGAGTTTAATATTGGAAACTTTCACTTAAATTCTAAGTTAAGGTTTCTTAAGTATAAGGATGAAGAGCCAATAAAACTCTCTCCAAAGGAAAATGAATTGTTAAGATTGTTGGCTTTACATGAGAATGACCTTATGCCCAGGGAGTTAGCTTTGACTAAGATATGGCGTGATGATAATTATTTTACCTCAAGAAGTATGGATGTTTATATTGCCAAATTGCGTAAGTATCTTAAAAGAGATGATGTGGTTGAGATTCTGAATATTCACGGCGAAGGATTCAGGCTTGTAGTAAAGACACAGTAAAATCTAAAAGCTAAAGAGAATCAGGCATCCGACAATGGATGCCTTTTTTATTAAAACTATATTAACTCTAATATCCGGTTAACAATTTCCTCAGGAGGCATATTTATTGAAACCTCAATAGCTTTTTGAGGTACCTCCAGGGTTTCAAACTGGGACTTAAGAAGTTCTGCAGGCATAAAATGACCTTTTCTTTGGCGCAAGCGGTTCATTGCGTCTTCATAAGAACCACTTAGATAAATCCACTTTGCATTTTCCTGAAGATTAGCATCCAATATTCGCCTGTAGGATTCTTTTAATGCAGAACAACCAATAATTGCACCCTCGTCACGATTAGTAAGGGCTATTTCATTTAACCGTAATAACCAACCCATTCTATCTTTGTCAGTTAACGGCTGTCCGGAGGCCATTTTATTTACATTGGTTTTAGAATGATAGTCATCCCCATCATAGAAAGGTATTTTGAGTTCTTTTGCTAATAAATTCCCAATAGTAGATTTGCCACAACCAGAAACACCCATAACAAAGTAAATTTTTGGATTCGTCTTTATCATTCTACATGACCTTTTTTAAATGTATAATTTTATCCAGTATCTCATCAAATGGAGTGGAGACGTCAAACCAAATAATATCTTTATTTTTCCCAAACCATGTCAATTGCCTTTTTGAAAATCGACGTGTATTCTTCTTTATTTCTGAAATCGCAAAATCCAGGTCCCATATTCCATCAAAAGAATTAAAAAGTTCTGTATAACCAACAGTTTGTAGAGCATTTAAATGTTTGTGTTTATATAATGATCTGGCTTCCTCTATAAGTCCGCTTTCAATCATGGTATCCACGCGCTTATTTATTTTATCATAAAGTATGCTTCTTTCTGTCGAAAGACCTATCGCAATTGAATCAAATGGACGAGGAGGCTTTTTTTTATTTATAAAGGAAGAATAGGTTTTACCAGTACCCAGGCATATTTCAAGAGCGCGGATAATTCTATGGGGATTTTGAATATCTACTTTTGCATAATATTCCGCGTCTAGTTCTTTGAGTTGGTTTTGTATAGCTTCAATTCCTTTCTGCTTAAAAATGGTGTTTAATTTGGTTCTTATTTCCCTATCAACCTCGGGGAAAGAGTCCAAACCATAAATAACCGCATCAACATATAAGCCGCTGCCGCCCACCATGATAGCAATATCATATTTCTCAAAAAGGTTATCGAGAACATTCAGGGCACCCTTTTCAAAATCCCCAACATTGTAATTTTCCTGTATACTATTATGTTGTATAAAATGATGGGGAACAGCATTTAATTGCTCATTGGAGGGTACCGCAGTACCTATAGACATCTCTTTGTAAAACTGTCTGGAGTCGGCAGAAATGATCTCAGTATTGAAATATTTGGCCAGATCAATAGCCAATTTTGTCTTACCAATTGCAGTAGGGCCCACAACCGAAATAAGCTTCTTTTCCATTATAGTTCATTTCCGCAATTAAAACAATGATTGGCATCCGGTGAATGGCCTTGTGTTAAACAATTAGGACAAGCAATCAGCTCTTCTTTTAGATTTTTTTTATGTTTTTTGGAAAATTCTACCGTAACAATTCCTGTTGGTACAGCAATAATACCATAACCAATAATCATAATTAAGGTAGCTATAAACTGTCCTAATCCTGTTTCCGGTGAGATATCTCCATAACCCACGGTTGTCAAAGTTACAATAGTCCAATACACGCTATGGGGTATACTATTAAAGCCATGTTCCGGACCTTCAACCAAATACATGATTGTCCCCAGAATTACGGAAACAATAAGAACAAAAAAAACAAAAATCAAAATTTTGGTTCTACTGGCTTTTAAAGCTCTCAAAAGATTATTAGACTCACCAACATAACGAACTAACTTTAGAATTCTGAAAACACGAAGTAGCCTTAATGCCCTAAAAGCAGTAATATACTGGGCAGCACCGATGAAAAAGGACAAATATTTTGGGATAGTGGAAAGAAGATCGACGACGCCAAAAAAACTAAAAACATATTTCGATGGTTTTTTTATACAAATAAGACGAAGTATGTACTCCAGAGTAAATAAAATAGTAACTACCCATTCCGAAATGTTAAGAAAAGAATGATACTTCGCATCTATTCTGGGAACGCTTTCCAGCATAACTATAATAACACTATATACAATTACTATTAGCAGAACTATATCAAATAGCTTACCTGCTGGCGTATGTGTGCCATAAATTATTTCGTAAAGCTTATATTTCCAGCCTTTTTTTGGTTTAAATTCTGTCTGTGTATCTGTCACTGGTGGTTTTTCAATTCAATAATCTCAAGTACTTTTTTTTCTCTCAGGTACGATTCAATAATTTTCTTGGCATTCCGAGAGCTACTCATAGGGGTAATAATTGATTCTAAGATATGAATATTATTAATTTGATAATTAAGGTTATAGAAACCCAAACCACTAAACTCCCCTTTCTTGATTAGTATAGCACTGCGCTCACCAATTTCCCGGCCCTTGTCAACAATGACTACATTATCTGATAATATATCATATCCATTTATTTGTACAAGATGTTTTTTATTTGCGAATGTAATTTTTTTACGCTGTATATTATATTTGGGTTTGTTCTCAATGAGTTCTTCATTTTCCTTTAGCAATGCTATTAATTCATTGCCGGTTTTTTCATAGGTGACCTTTTTGGTCTCTTTTTGAATTTGTCTGGCCAAGTCCCCGCTTTTTAAAAAATGACGGTTAACACGTTTTTTGATATTGTTACTTTTACCTAAGAAAATTATTTCACCATCTTTATTGTGCATGTAATATACGCCAACCTCTAATGGCATACTTGCCACAATATCCAACTGCCTTTGTGAGAGTTCTCCCAGAGACTCTTCACGTACAATTTCTTTGATTATAGACTTATCACTGTCTTTAGTAAGAAGAAGTTTGAATAATTTTAATGTGGCCAATGCATCACCATTAGCTCTATGACGGTCACTTACAGGTATACCTAATGAGCGTACCAGTTTGCCCAGGCTGTGCGATTCCGCATCCGGGATCAACCTTTTTGACAAATCAACTGTACAAAGGGTTTTCCGCTCAAAATCAAATCCTAATCTTCGAAATTCAGTGCGTAGGATTCTATAATCAAATTGAGCATTGTGTGCCACAATGACCGTATCTTTCGTTATTTCAACAATGCGTTTTGCCACTTCATGAAATTTAGGAGCAGTACGCAACATTTTGTTATTAATTCCTGTGAGATTAACTACAAAGGGCTGAATTTCCTTTTCTGGATTTACAAGACTAATGAATTTGTCTACAACCTCATGTCCGTCAAATTTATGAATGGCAATTTCGGTGATCCCTTCTTCATTATATTTTCCTCCCGTAGTTTCTATGTCAAGTATGGCGTACATGTACTGTTTTATAACAAAATTTTGATATACCTAATTTACATTAGTTATTTCTAATACCAAAGATACTACTTCCTATGCGTACCATTGTACTGCCGTGCTGAATTGCAATTTTATAATCCCCACTCATACCCATTGATAGTACATTTACATCGGGTTTTATGTTTTTTAATTTTGAGTAGATTGAATTTAAATATGAAAACTCCTTACGTATTTGTTCTTCGTTATCGGTAAAAGTGGCCATACCCATCAATCCCTTTACATTCACATTTTTGAGATTTCCAAACTCCTCATTACCCATTATTTCAAATAACTCTGTTTCATTAAGCCCAAATTTTGTTTGTTCCTGAGCAATATGCATCTGAAGTAAGCAGTTAATCTTACGATTATGTTTAATGGCCTGTTTGTTAATCTCCTTTAGTAGTTTTAGACTATCCACACCATGAATTAATGATACAAACTCACCCATGTATTTTACCTTATTGGTTTGTACATGTCCTATCATGTGCCATTCAATATCTTTGGGTAATTCACTCCATTTAAGAGCCATTTCCTGAATTTTGTTTTCCCCAAAAATGCGCTGGCCCGCTTTATAGGCTTCCATTATTTCTTCATTGGATTTTGTTTTGGATACAGCTACCAGGATTATCTCTTTAGGAAGATCATCAAGAATTTTAAGAAGATTTTTTTTTAAGGACACTTATTTTTAATTTGAAATTTGTCAATTATATACTTGGCATGCCCGTTCTACGCTCTTCTGAATCCGTCATTAGTGATGGCATTAAGCTGAAGCTTTAACTTTCTGATAAACCTAAATCGTATATGGCGAGTGCACTTCTGAGTTTTGGTTCAATGTATGTACTTTTTGGGGGCATAACCAATCCTGCATCAGCTATTGCCTTTATCTCTTCGACATCTAATGGGACCAAACCAAAACCTACGGCAAAATTCCCTCTGTCAATTTCATCTTTCATCTTAAGGACATTGCGTTTTCCATAACCATATTGGATTCGTTTGTCATTTCTTAAATCTTTTATTTCCAGAATAGGTTCAAGAATGGTCTTGTATAAAATTTGGGTATCGAGCTTACCCAGAGCATCGGTAAATTTATAAACACTTTTCCTTAGAAATAATGAATAAAATGAGCCCTTAATATACATGCTAAAATGATGCTTTTTATTTGGTCTGTATAATTGATTACCATGATTCTTAATCCTAAAAAATTCATCGAGTTTTACGAGAAACTCTTCAGTCGTGAGACCGTTTAGATCTCGAACCATCCGGTTAAATTCGAAGATTTTAATTTCTGATTCGGGGATTAAATAACTCATTATAAAATTATAAGGTTCGTTACCAGTGTGATCAGGGTTTTTCTTTTTCGATAAAATCGATAAAAGATTGGAAGATGCACTTCTGTGATGGCCATCCGCTATATATAAGGTTTTAACCTTGCTAAATTTGTTCTGAAGTACTTTTAATGTACTTTTTCCTGAAATCTTCCAGAGCGTATGGGTTACATTGTCTGGTGTTGTAAAATGACATTCTGGATTATTTGATGTCTCCTTATCAACTATATTCGAAATTTCCTCCGAATCCGGGTAAATCATCAAAACCGGCTCTGCTTTGAACTTAACTAGTTGCAGATAATTCGCAAATAATTTTTCCCGGTTTTCAAGTGTATTTTCGTGTTTTTTAATTACAGAATTCCTGTAGTCCTCGGTACTCGTTGCACATATAATTCCACAACAATTAAAATTATCTTTTTCTATTTTATAAATATAAAAGCTTTCCTCGTCATCCTTTAAAAGAATTTGGTCTTCTAAAAACTCCAAATAACGGTTATGAACAAGTTTAAAACGCTCTGCGCCTGAAACTTTTTTATTAAACCTGTTTCCCGGATTAATTATATTTAAAAAGGAATATGGATTGTAGTTTAAGACGCAGTCCAATTCTTTTTTTGAATATTCTTCGTAAGAACGCGAGGCAACGAATGACACTTTATCCTTTGCCGGCCGTATTGCTTTAAATGGTTTAATAACTGCCATAGAATTATTGGACGAATTGGGTGGCTACTTTTTCTGCTTTTCGTGATTCAGAATAGTCGTAAAATCCTTCTCCAGATTTAACTCCGGTTTTACCCGCCATTACCATATTAACAAGAAGTGGACATGGGGCGTATTTAGGATTTTTAAACCCGTTATGCATAACATCCAAAATTGAAAGACATACGTCAAGTCCAATGAAGTCTGCTAATTGCAGTGGCCCCATAGGATGTGCCATACCTAATTTCATTACCGTATCAATTTCTGATACACCGGCCACATTGTTATAAAGGGTTTCGATTGCCTCATTTATCATTGGCATCAGAATTCTGTTTGATACAAATCCAGGATAATCATTTACTTCTGTGGCTATTTTACCTAATTTTTCAGAAATTTCCATTACCGCAATGGTAACGGAATCACTTGTGTTATAACCTCTAATAATCTCTACCAATTTCATTATGGGTACGGGATTCATAAAGTGCATTCCAATTACCTTGTCTGCTCTTTGAGTAACTGCGGCAATTTGCGTTATTGAAATGGAAGATGTATTAGTCGCAAGAATCGTATTTTCGTCGCAATGGATGTCGAGTTCCTTAAAAACAGATAATTTTAATTCCACATTTTCGGTTGCAGCTTCAATTACCAGGCCCGCTCCATTTACCCCTTCCTTCAATGAGGTATATGTAGAAATATTCTCTAATGTCTTTATCTTTTCATTTTTTGTAATGACATTCTTTAACAGCATCCTATCCAGATTATTGGCAATTGTTAAAGTCCCTTTGTCGAGAGATTCCTGCGAGATGTCAACCAAGTGAACTTTATAACCATTTTGTGCAAATACATGTGCAATTCCATTACCCATTGTACCTGCTCCTATTACCGCAATTGTTGTTACCATTTTATACTGATTAATAATTGAAAATTACTCAATGCACTTTTTACCCTGAACCAATTAGTTTTTGAAAGACGAAATAACCTGTAATGCTACATCCAATGCCTGAGTACCCTGTTTTAAAGTTACCACAGGAGTGCCATCATTATTTATAGCCTGTGCGAAGGTTTCAAGTTCATCCTTGATTGCATTATTATTTAAAATTTCGGGATTTTCAAAATAAATCTGTTTTTTATCTCCTTCTGCATTCTGAAGTACCATATCAAATTCTCCGGGTTTTTCAGGAGCGTCTTTCATTTTAACAACTTCCACTTGTTTTTCAAGGAAATCCACAGATATATATGCATCTCGCTGAAAAAACCTTGATTTTCTCATGTTTTTCAATGAGATTCTACTGGCAGTAAGATTAGCAACGCATCCATTTTCAAACTCAATTCTGGCATTGGCAATATCTGGTGATTTACTAATTACGGATACGCCACTGGCATTAATTCTTTTTACTTCGGAGTTGACTACACTAAGAATTACATCTATATCGTGAATCATTAAATCTAAAACTACCGGTACATCAGTCCCTCTGGGGTTGAATTCTGCTAGCCGGTGAGTTTCAATAAACATAGGGTCCTTAATTTTATTTTTAACCGCTCCAAAAGCGGGGTTAAATCGTTCTACATGCCCCACTTGTCCTTTCACCTCATTCTCATTCTCAATTATCAGAAGCTCCTCCGCTTCCTTCAAAGTGTTAGTAATCGGTTTCTCGATAAAAACGTGTTTTCCTTTCTCCATGGCTTTCTTCGCACACTCGTAATGCGATAAGGTAGGAGTGACAATATCTACAACATCTACCTCGTCCATTAGGGAATCTATATTTTCAAAATAGGAATATCCAAATTCTGCCGCAACCTTTTCACCGTTCTCGGCATCAGGGTCAAAAAATCCAATTAGATCATATTCACTGGATTCACTAAGAAGGCGCAAATGAATTTTACCTAAATGTCCTGCACCTAATACGCCAACTTTGAGCATAAGTTTATGTTTTTTCAAAAATAAGGAGATTAATTCTAAATTATGCCAATGTATCACTTGTAAAATGCACCTATTTACAATTTGATTTTCTAATTTTAGCAACACAAAACCAAACTATTGAAAGATACTTTAAAACATAAGGGAATGCGCAATAAACTTGTAGACATTATTGCTGCCAAGAATATAAAAAATAAGAATGTTTTAGACGCTATCAGATCGGTCCCAAGACATTTATTTATGGATAGCAGTTTTGAAGATCACGCTTACCAGGATAAAGCCTTTCCCATTGGTGCTGAGCAAACCATATCGCAACCATACACTGTAGCCTTCCAAACGGAATTATTAGAATTAAATCCTGGAGATAAAATATTAGAAATTGGAACAGGAAGTGGTTATCAGACCGCCGTGCTTCTGAAATTGAAGGCCAGGGTATTCACCATTGAACGACAATTGGAATTATTCAAAAAGACCTCTTTATTTTTTAAGAAAATGGGATACAGACCCAAAAAAATTATTTTTGGAGATGGATATAAGGGTCTTCCCGGGGAGGCCCCTTTTGATGGTATTATAGTAACTGCCGGGGCCCCTGAAATACCTAAGGCTCTGCTGTCTCAATTAAAAATTGGAGGTAAATTGGTAATCCCGGTTGGTCTGGAGGATCAGATTATGACTCGTATAATTAGAAAATCAGAGAAGGAATTTGAACGGCAGGAATTTGGTTCCTTTCGATTCGTTCCACTTCTAGAAGATAAAAATTGATCAATTCATATTCAACTTAACAAATAATAGGGCGTTTAGTTATTAAAACTCTTTTTAAGACGATCAAGATCTCTTTTATTGTCCCTATCCTTAATGCTTTCCCGTTTGTCATATAATTTTTTTCCTTTAGCCAAAACAATTTTAAGTTTAGCAAATCCCTTGTCATTAATAAAAAGATTTAAGGGAATAATAGTAAGTCCTGTATTTTTAACTTCTTTCTCCAGTTTTCTTAATTCTTGCTTTTTTAACAGAAGTTTGCGGGCAGCTTTGGGTCTGTGATTAAAATGTGTGGCGTGTGAATATTCATCAACTTGCATATTTATAACGAAAAGTTCTCCTAGTTCATTAAACTCACAAAAACTTTCTGTGATTGAAGCCTTACCCAGTCGAATAGATTTTATTTCGGATCCTGAAAGTACAATTCCTGCTATATAGGTATCCAGGAATTCATATTCAAAGCGGGCTTTTTTGTTCTTTATGTTTATCGCTTTCTGCATAAGCAGCAAAAGTAAGAACAAATACCAGAGTACTATATATTGGAAATCGAATTTATTTTTGTGAAAAGTGTAAAGAAAACAAGACTTTTACAATTACTGTAAAAACTTTACTATGTTGAGATTTACATTCGTCATTATCTTCTTCACAATAATTGGCTGCAGGAATAAGAATACAGATAATATGGCCGTTCAGGATATTATAGACAAATCCATAGAGGTCTCTGGAGGTAATCTGAACACATCGTGTAATATATCTTTCGCCTTGCGTGATGTTAGGTATGAATTGGAAAATAGTACAGGAAGTAAGATATTAAAGCGAATTGTTAATAATGATTCGACCACGGTTTTGGATGTTCTTAAACACAATAGTTTTCAGCGATACATAAATGGCAAGCCTGTAATTGTAGCGGACTCAATGGCCGCCAAATATTCAAATTCAATAAATTCTGTTCATTATTTCGCTTATCTTCCATATGGCTTAAATGACCCGGCAGTGAATAAAAAGCTTCTTGGTGAAACGCAAATAGGGGACAGGCAATACCATAAGGTGGAAGTTACTTTTGATGAAAAAGATGGAGGTAAAGATTTTGATGATATTTATATATATTGGTTTAATAAAGAGACTTTTAAGCCAGATTACTTAGCCTATGAGTTTAATGTTGATGGCGGAGGAACGAGATTTCGCGAAGCATTTAATGAAAGAATAATAAATGGTATTCGGTTTGTTGATTATAATAATTATAAAGCTGCGGACAATATTTCTGTGTATGAGCTCGAGGCACTTTTTAAAACCGAAGAATTAGAACTTCTATCAAGAATCCGTTTGGAAAATATTGAAGTTAATCCGGACAATTGCAATTGAAATGTAAACGATTGGAAGATACATTTTTCCCAGTTACCTGGACAATAAAAAGGCTACCATTGTCATAGTCATCCATGGCTGTATATCTATCTTCTCCCAGTATCCTATTTACAAAATCTGGTGTTGAATTACTATGTCCGACTATAAGAACATTTTTGCCTAAATTATCGATTTGAAATTGTTCGATATTAAAATTCTCGGGATCGTAATATTGAACGGTTAATTCCTGTTTTACTGAAGTAGGTGCTGCTGTCATGGTTGTTCTCTCAAAATCTGTAGAATAAATTGCATCAAGTTCAACGTCATCCAGTATTTCTGCCCAGTGCATGGCTCTTCCAAGTCCTTTTTGGCTTAGTTCAGGATCTATGTCTTCTGAATTACTTCTGATCTTTTCTGCATGTCTTATGAAATAATAAGTAGATACCGCGGGCTCAGCATAAGTATCTGATAATTTTTGATCATCTTTGCAAGAGATAATGCCTGTTATTAAAAAGGCAAAGATTAGAAGTTTAATTGTTTTCATGCTAGATTGTTTCTATAAGTTAAATGAGTGCTCTAATTTAACTGTATTTCATCAAAATTAGTATGTTAACCCTTTGTTTTTTCTATAGTTATGTTGAATAAAATCCTGTTTCTAGGCATGGTTTTGACCCTATTTACGGTGAAATCTCAGGAGCCGGAATTACCTTATGACTACAGGCAGCATAACCTTACGGAATTTAATAGTAGTTTATTAAGTCCGGTGTTTTTGTTGGATAGAAATAATCCACAATCCATAGCATTATGGACCAGATGGCAATGGCAGACCCTGGATAGCAACCCCACAACCTTATTTTTAAACTATTCTCGAAAGTTAAACGAGGAATCTGGTATTGGAGGCGGGTACATTCAAAACAATACAGGCGTTTTTGTAAATCGGGGAGGACTTTTAAATTATGCATATAACTTTGAGTTGAGTGCCAAAACCCAACTAACGCTGGGTATCAATGTTATTGGTTTCCAACGAAAACTGGCCAATGAATTTGTTTTGAATCCCGATATAGGCTTACCAATATTTGAAGAAAAAAGTAACTTTATTCTTCAAGTTGCACCTGCCGTTAAACTTCAGTTGAATGCTTTTAGTTTTGGTATCGCCATAGAGAATTTGGTAGATCGAAACTTTACAACAAATGAAGGTAATGCCAGTGCTTCTGGTTTAATTTATATGGGTCTGGCAAGCTATGATTTCCCAATAACTATTTTTGGTGATTCCTCCACATCTTATATAAGACCAACTATTTACTATAAGCGTTTGCCCGATTTTGACAATCAAATAGGATTTAACACCTTTTTTTCTACGCCGAAATTTTGGGCACAAGCGGGATATAATAGTTTTTACGGCATTTCTACGGGAATAGGGGGCCACTTCTTTAAAAAGTTGTCTCTCGGGGCATTGGTTGAATTTGGAACCAGTTCGGAGATCAAGGGTGAGGATCCGAGTTTTGAAATTATCACTGCCTTTAGTTTTGGGCAACAAACTTTTGAAATTCCCGAAGAAATAATCGATGAGCAACCAATTGAGGAGGCTGCAGTTTTGGAAGCTGAACAGGAACAAATAAACGAAGAAGAGGCCATACAGGAAGCCCAAAGAAAACAGGATTCTCTGGCGGCTGTTAAGGCAGCAGAAATATTAGCGCTGGAAGAACTTCAGAATCAGAAACGTAAAGATTCAATTGCATTAGCAAATCAACAAATTGAATTGGCCAAGACCAGAGAACAAGCAGAAAAGAAAAGAAAGGACTCCGTAAGGATAGCTAAAGAGATGACTGCCATTGCGGCCATTAAAGCGGAACAGGAGAAAAGAAGGATAGACTCCCTAAATGCTGTTAAACAGGCAGAAGCATTGACAGAGGCCAGAGAGCAGAGGGAAAAGAATATACAGGATTCTATTAAGGCGATTGAAAAAGAAAAAGCTGCTACAGAAGTAGTAGTATTGAAAAAAGGTGAAGTATACGAGGAAGTGGCTTCTGAGGAGGGCTTAGAACCTGGCTATTATTTAATAGCTAACGTCTTTGGTACCAAAAAATACTTCGAAGCCTTTATGAAGAAGTTATCGGATGAGGGATTGCAACCTAAATCATTCTATCGGGCGAAGAATAAATATAACTACGTGTATTTAAAAAGGTATGATTCAATGGATGAAGGCAGAAGAGCCAGGGATTCTAAATTTGGTGGACGTTATAGCGGAAAAACCTGGATTTATAGAGTTGTAGGTAAGTAAGTAACTATTTTTTGATTTCTTTTTTAACCAGAACATCAAGGTACACAATTGTATTAATAAGATATTTTCTGTCACCTGTAATTGTTGCCATGGCTGTAGCCCCTTGAATCATAGTGTATAATTGCTTTGCAAATTGCAAAGGAGTAACGGGTAATTTCAACTCATTGTTCCTTACCCCATTTTCCAGAATCAAAGCAATTTTACCTTCAATTGTGCGAATTGTTTCGTTGGCTGCCGCCTTTAGGGTAGCGTTATTATATTTGGCATCAACCCCCACATTTAGAACGGGACAACCTCCCATGCTTGCTGTGAAAGTGTCATAATTACGATAAAAATCAGTAAGGAAAAATAGTTTGTCCAGAGCTGTACCTTCGGTATTCAACTTATCATCAATTGCCGTAAGAAGTCTTTTGCTGTTATATTCAAAAGCAGCAAGGGCAAGGGCCTCCTTATTTTCAAAATTACCATATAATGCCCCCTTTGTAAGACCTGTTGCCTCAGTAAGGTCGTTCATGCTGGTTCCTACATAGCCTTGTTTATTGAAGATAGGGGCTACGGTTTCAATAATGTATGCAGTGGTTCTTTCAGCTTTGGTGGGCATAGGTCTTCGATTTTATACGAAGATAAAAAATCTATATACTGTATGGTATTTTAATTCATAAAAAAAATGTACCCTTTGACGAAGAAAATCGCAAGGGTACATTTTTCAATTAGTAAGGGGCTTAATTAACTAATTCATTTTGATTTCGAAACACCAAACCGTCATCAAAAGAGTCTATTAACACAATACTATCCGCTTTAACTTTACCTCTGAGTAATTCTTTTGAGAGGTTGTTTAACACCTCTTTCTGGATCACTCTTTTTATAGGTCTGGCCCCGTATTGCGGGTCATAACCACGATTGGCGAGGTAAGCAATGGCCTCATTAGTCGCATCAATGGTGATATATTGCTTGGAGAGCATTTTTTTAAGCTGCTCCAGTTGCAGTTTAACAATCTGTGTAATATCCTCTTTATTAAGGGGGGTGAACATAATAATATCATCTATTCTGTTAAGGAATTCAGGTCGAATGGTTTTTCTAAGAAGCCCCATAACTTCAACTCGGGCAGACTCCATTGCGGAATAAATGTCATCTGTGACCTCAAATTTTTCCTGTATGATATGGCTGCCCATATTGCTGGTCATTATGATTATAGTATTTTTGAAATCAGCAATTCTTCCCTTGTTATCTGTAAGCCTTCCTTCGTCGAGAACTTGCAATAAGACATTAAATGTATCCGGATGTGCTTTTTCTATCTCATCTAAAAGTATTACAGAATAGGGTTTACGGCGTACAGCTTCAGTGAGTTGACCCCCTTCATCATAACCAATGTAGCCGGGAGGTGCCCCCACTAATCTACTTACTGAGTGACGCTCCTGATATTCGCTCATATCAATTCGGGTAAGGGCGTTTTCATCATCAAACAGATAAGCAGCTAGAGTTTTTGCCAGTTCGGTTTTTCCAACCCCGGTGGTTCCCAGGAATAAGAATGAGCCGATTGGGCGTTTGGCATCCTGCAAACCAGCTCTGCTTCTTCTGATTGCATCAGATACGGCCTGAATGGCCTCATCCTGCCCAACAACACGTTTGTGTAGCACATCTTCCAGGTTCAATAGTTTTTCGCGTTCGCTTTGTAACATTTTATTCACCGGAATACCAGTCCATTTTGCAACAACTTCTGCAATATCTTCGGTTGTTACTTCTTCTTTGATAAGGGTTCCTTTTTTTTGCTCATTAGAAAGATCCTTTTGAAGTGATTCTAAGCGCTTATGAGCTTCTTTTATTTTTCCATATCGCAATTCCGCTACTTTACCGTAGTCTCCATTTCGCTCTGCTCTTTCCGCCTCTTGTTTGAAATTTTCAATATCCAGTTTTGTTTTTTGAATATTATCAATTACTGTTTTTTCGCTTTCCCACTTAGCAAAAATTTCAATTCTTTCTTCTTTGATATTGGCCAGATCTACATGAAGTACTTTAAGTTTAGCTTTATCATCTTCTCTTTTGATGGCTTCAATTTCAATCTCCAATTGCATGATCTTTCTGTCCAGTACATCCAGTTCTTCTGGTTTGGAGTTTATTTCCATTCGCAGTTTAGCCGCAGCTTCATCTATTAAGTCAATAGCTTTATCTGGCAAAAATCTATTGGTAATATATCGTTGCGATAATTCTACTGCGGAAATAACAGCCTCGTCCATAATTCTTACTTTATGGTGTGCTTCATATTTTTCTTTAATACCACGTAATATTGAAATAGCACTTTCCGTATCAGGTTCGTTTACTATAACTTTTTGAAACCTGCGCTCCAATGCTTTGTCTTTTTCGAAGTATTTTTGATATTCATCCAAAGTTGTGGCACCAATAGCCCGTAATTCTCCTCTTGCCAAAGCGGGTTTTAGAATGTTTGCCGCATCCATTGCTCCCTGTCCTCCACCGGCACCAACAAGGGTGTGTATTTCATCAATAAAAAGTATAATATTACCATCTGATTCTGTAACCTCTTTAATGACAGCTTTTAGACGTTCTTCAAACTCTCCTTTGTATTTTGCACCTGCTATAAGCGCGCCCATATCTAGGGAATAAACAACTTTATCTTTTAAATTTTCTGGGATATCTCCTTGAACAATTCGATGTGCAAGTCCTTCGGCTATTGCGGTTTTACCGGTACCTGGTTCCCCAACCAACATGGGGTTATTCTTGGTCCTTCTTGAAAGAATTTGAAGTATTCTTCTTATTTCCTCATCCCGACCAATAACAGGATCCAGTTTACCTTTATCGGCAAGATCATTCAGGTTTCTCGCATATTTATTCAATGAATTATAAGTTTCTTCGGCACTTTGCGAAGTAACTTTACCGCCTTTTCGCAATTCTTCAATTGCAGCCAAAAGCCCTTTTTCCTGTATACCCTGATCTTTTAATATTTTTGAAATTTTACTTTTAGATTTAAAAAGAGCTATTATCAGATGTTCTATGGAAACATATTCATCCTCCATCTTTCTAGCAATAACATTAGCTTCATTTAATGTTTTGCCTGCTTCTTTAGAAAACAGTATTTCTCCTCCGGAGACCTTGGGTAAACTTTCCAGGTCTTTCTCAAGTATTTGATTTACAAGAGATATATTGACATTTAATTTTTTTAAGATAAATGGGAGCACATTCTCATCAATCTCCGCGATTGATTTATAAATATGTTCATTTTCAATTTGCGGATTTTCCATACCCTGCGCAATTATTTGAGCATGTTGTATGGCCTCCTGGGATTTTATGGTAAAATTATTAATGTTCATTATATATATTTTTTCGAGTTAATGTTTAATTTTGAATTATATAGGACAACAATCTTACCATGGAGAATAAACAGACAAAATGTCGGAAAAATCACGCATTAGCAGGACATTTCGACAGCTTGTATGGAACTAAAAAAAATCCGACTAATCGGTTTTAAAAAGAAAATGGGAATATTTAATAACTTATTTAGCAGTAAAAACACAAATCCTGAAGAACAGAAGGACCAATTGAAATGGATACCATTAACAACTGTGGATCAGCTCATTGAAATTGAAAAAAATTCTTCCAAAAGGCCTCAGATTATTTTTAAGCATTCCACTACATGTGGTATCAGCAGTATGGTTCTCAGATCATTCAGGAGTTCCTATTTTCTTGAAGAGAATCAGGCCGATTTGTATTTTTTGGATTTGCACAGATACAGAGAAGTTTCGAATGAAGTTGCAAGTAAATTTCAGGTATACCACCAATCACCTCAAGTATTAATAATAAAAAATGGTGTTACAGTAGCTCATGAATCTCATGGAGGAATTACATCACTAAATTTATCAGGTTATATATAAAAAAACCCCGAAAGTTCGGGGTTCTGATTTTAATTAAACTTGTGTTTTACGACGATGTCCTTCAATCTTGATTTTAAATCTTCACCTGCATCATAAACCATTTGCTCATTGGAAGGAAATGGCACGGCAACCCTATTTAAAAGTGGAACAAGATCGTTGTCTAGCGCTCTTTTATCACCGTTGTAATTTGCATAAATATGCTCAAATACAAATTCGCTACTAATTGGGTATGAATTGAGTTGTTGTTTCTTTTGTAAATCTATATAGCTTACATTACCGGTAACTTGCGCCGATTTATGCTGTGTAAACTGATAGAAATTACAACTAACCGTCCTGAATCTGTCAACCTTTATTTCATTACCCAGACTGTCTTTTACTACCCGTCCATCTGCATCAACAAGTACTTCAACTCCGTCTTTAATCTGCTTTTCCTTAATAATCTGTTTTTCCTGGATTTGTTCAGGAGAGATGTTAATGGCCCTGAAGGCTACTTCCATTTCATAATCATAGTTGACTTCAGCTAGTGGATTGGTATGATACTGTGTCCATTGGTCGTTTAATCCGTAAGTGTTAAAATTCAATAGTTCTTCTTCTAAACGCTCAGGAACTATTTGCTCTGTATCATTAACCATGTTTACTTTAACATAGTCCAAGCCTTTTATATAAGCCTCGTCCATTTTTTCCCTGCCATCAGCAAATCCCGGACTTAATTCATTCAGATATTCAAAATCCCTATAGGCATTTCTATAGTCCTCCTTGTATTTCGCATTCTGTAGCAGTTCTGAAGCGTTATTGTATAAATAGTCAGATAAATTATCTTTTGCTACAAGTATCTCATTATCGTAATTTGTAAAAGAAAATCTGGCATTCCTATCTTCTTCATATACCTGTAGGGGCAAAAGTGGCTGAATTTGTTGCTGAATATTTTTCAGGCGGCTATACCCTTTAAATATCTCGTTGTAATTAGCAGGGTTACCTTCTTTTTTTAAATAGGCAATATTTTCTAATTCCCTTTGTGTATATTTTTTGAACGCTTCTTCAAGAAGCAACACATAGGGTTGGTTGCTTTTTTTAGTTTTATTATCGGCCAGATTTCTTATAGCCTTATTTATGGCTGCGGAATAATTGCCAGTATTTATGGCTTCCTGGGTTTTTTTAACACCTCCACATGCTATTAAAATAGCCAAAATTGTTATAAAGAGTATCATTTTTTTCATG
>Ga0265303_10000101_pt1 | contig 38438 bp, 28 predicted proteins | sample Helome_2_FD_192494 | JGI IMG/M metagenome (GOLD analysis project Ga0265303, IMG submission 192494) | Marine sediment microbial communities from subtidal zone of North Sea - Hel_20160317 (Illumina Assembly) | ecosystem: Environmental > Aquatic > Marine > Subtidal zone > Sediment ... | reverse complement strand
GCTGCGTGCGGCCGCCAAGAACCATGCCGCGGTCACGGTGGTGGTGGACAGTGCCGACTACGAAGCAGTGGTCGCTGAGCTGCAGGCCAACGACGGCGCCATCACCGATGCCACGCGCTATGCGCTGGCGGTCAAGACATTCGAACACACCGCGCGTTACGACGGCGCCATTGCGAACTATCTCGGTGCCATCGAACCGGGCGGCACGCAGCGGGATTTCCCCGCCACGCTGAACCTGCAATACCGCCAGGTGCAGACCATGCGCTACGGTGAGAACCCGCACCAGCGGGCCGCCTTCTTTGTCGAGCATGCACCGGCCGAGGCCTCGGTGGCCACGGCGCTGCAGGTGCAGGGCAAGGAACTTTCCTACAACAACGTGGCGGATACCGATGCGGCGCTGGAATGCGTGAAATCGTTTAGCGAGGGGCCGGCCTGCGTGATCGTCAAGCATGCCAACCCCTGCGGGGTCGCGCTGGGCACGGACAGCCTGTCCGCGTATGACCGTGCGTTCAGGACCGATCCGACCTCGGCCTTTGGCGGCATCATCGCCTTCAACCGGCCGCTGGACGAGGCGACGGCGCGCGCCATTATCGACCGTCAGTTCGTGGAAGTGATCATCGCGCCGTCGATCGAGGCGGCCGCGCTGCCGGTGCTCGCGGAGAAGAAGAATGTGCGAGTACTTGAATGCGGTGAATGGCCGGAGACGCCGGCGCCGATGCTGGATTTCAAGCGCGTCAACGGCGGCCTGCTGGTGCAGGACCGTGACCTCGGCCGCGTGGCGGCGGCCGACCTGAAGGTGGTGACAAAGCGGGCGCCGACGGAGACCGAGATCGCTGACCTGCTGTTTGCCTGGCGGGTCGGCAAATTCGTCAAATCCAATGCGATTGTCTATTGCAAGGACAACATGACCATCGGTGTCGGCGCCGGCCAGATGAGCCGCGTCTACAGTGCGAAGGTGGCTGCCCTCAAGGCCGCCGACGAGGGACTGGAAGTGGCCGGGTCCGTCATGGCCTCGGATGCCTTTTTCCCGTTCCGCGACGGCATCGACCAGGCCGCCGGGGCCGGTATCGCCGCCGTGATCCAGCCGGGCGGTTCGATGCGCGACGACGAGGTGATTGCCGCAGCCGACGAGCACAACATCGCGATGGTGTTTACCGGCATGCGGCATTTCCGGCATTGATGTCGTGCTTGATGGGTTTTTTGAAAAACTTTCCTCGCGCAAAGACGCAAAGCCGCCAAGAACTCGCACTACTGTCATCCCTGCCCCCGCCTCCGCGGGGACAGGCTCCGGCGGGGATCCAGCTGGAAAAAGATGCAGTGTTGTTTGCCGTTTCAACTGAGGCTTTAAACGTCAGCTGTAGGAGAGCACCAAGTGCGCGATATAAAATCTCGCAAACAGGCGCGAAATTAATATTTCCTGTCATCCCCGCGCAGGCGGGGATCCAGTCCAAAATATACAACTACAATTAATTTCTATGAATCGTCAATATAGTGTTATGTCCATACGCTGTACGTATATGAATTACAGGATTGTATGTTTGCCACTGGATTCCCGCCTGCGCGGGAATGACAGGAAATATTGACTTTGCGTCTTCGCGCGAGGAAATGGTTGTTTATGAATATTCACTTTATAGGCGGCGGCGAGAACGAGCATACACTGGTCCGCAGGGATGATCGTAGTAAGAGTTCTTGGCGGCTTTGCGTCTTCGCGCGAGGAAATAGTTTCTTATGAATATTCTCATCATAGGCGGTGGCGGGCGTGAACATGCTTTGGCCTGGAAGGCGGCGGAGTCCTCACAGGCCGATGTGGTCTATGTCGCGCCAGGCAATGCCGGCACGGCACTGGAGCCGGGCATCGTGAATATCGATATCGGTGCCGATGATGTCGACGCGCTGGTCGCCTTTGCCGGCGAGCGTGACATCGGCCTGAGCATCGTCGGGCCCGAGGTGCCGCTGGTGGCCGGCATCGTCGATCGTTTTGCCCGGGCCGGGCTGCCCTGCTTCGGGCCGACCGGGGAGGCCGCGCAGCTGGAGGGCTCCAAGGCCTTCAGCAAGGATTTCCTGGCCCGTCATGCCATTCCCACCGCGGCCTACGCGACGTTTACCGAAATCGCCCCGGCCTGCGATTATGTCCGCACACAGGGGGCGCCCATCGTGGTCAAGGCGGACGGGCTGGCGGCCGGCAAGGGTGTCATCCTGGCGCAGACCGAGGCCGAGGCCATTGCCGCCGTGGAGGATATGCTGGCCGGCAATGCCTTCGGTGAGGCCGGCAACCGGGTCGTCATCGAGGAGTTCCTGCAGGGCGAGGAGGCGAGTTTCATTGTCATGGCCGACGGCGAGCACTGTCTGCCGCTGGCCACTTCGCAGGACCACAAGGCGCGCGACAACGGCGACCGCGGCCCGAATACCGGCGGCATGGGCGCCTACTCGCCGGCACCCGTGGTGACGCCCGCGATCCATCAGCGTGTGCTCGACGAAGTCATCATGCCGACGATCCGGGGCATGGCGGCGGAAGGACGGCCCTTTACCGGCTTTCTCTACGCCGGCCTGATGATCGCCCCGGACGGTTCAGCGAAGGTGCTTGAATACAACGTGCGCTTCGGTGACCCGGAGACCCAGCCGATCATGCTGCGCCTGCGCTCCGACCTGGTGGCGCTATGCCTGGCGGCGCTGGACGGCCGGCTCGATCAGGTCGAGGCGGAGTGGGACGAGCGCGCCTCGCTGGGGGTGGTCATGGCGGCCGGCGGTTACCCGGGCGCCTACCGCTCGGGTGATGCCATCAGCGGCCTGCAGGACGACCTGGACTGCAAGGTCTTCCATGCGGGTACCCGGACCAATGGAAAGGCGGTGCTGACCAGCGGTGGACGGGTACTGTGCGTCTGCGCGCTGGGCGAGGATGTCGCCGAGGCCCAGCGCAGGGCCTATGACTGCGTGAGTAAAATTCACTGGTCGGATGTTTATTATCGAACCGATATCGGCTACCGTGCTATTGCGCGTGGGTAGCAGGCCGGCTGATGCAGATGCAACAGGGGATAACCGGTTATCACAAGCAAACAGAGGGTCCCTTCTCTTTTGTGCCCGCTTTTCGGGTACTCCGGGAGAAGGACAGAACCCGGGGGATGAGGGGGCCAAATCGCACTGGATCATCAATTGATCCCCGGCCCCTCGCTTCGCTCTCCCCAACCCTCTCCCTGAGGGAGAGGGAGCTAAAGGAGAGGGAGCTAAAGGAGAGGGAGTGATGTGTGCCAACCATCAACCGGACTGCAAGGATACCGGGAGGTCAATGGTAATGTAGGGTGCGCTGTGCGCACCGGAATATCTGCCACGGAACCGCACTGAACTATTCCATCAATTAAACAAACCACCGCAATTACCGATTACAGAGTCTGCAACTACCAGGAGTCTGAACATGGAAATCATTGGCTGGGGGCTGCTTGCCCTGATCGTGATCATCCCGCTGTGGGGTGTGCTGCTGTACAACAACCTGGTCAACCTCAAGAACCAGGTAAAAAATGCCTGGCGCCAGATCGATGTGCAACTCAAGCGTCGTCATGACCTGATTCCCAACCTGGTCGAGGTCGTCAAGGATTACATGTCCTACGAGCAGGAGACCCTGGAGAAGGTGATCCAGGCCCGTAACCAGGCGGTGGGTGCCGCCAATACCGAGGAGGCCATTGCGGCGGAGGGCATACTCAGCGGAATGATGGGCAAGCTGTTCGCGCTGATGGAAAACTACCCGGACCTCAAGGCGAACGAAAACACCTCGCGCCTGATGGAAGAACTGAGCGCAACCGAAAACAAGATCTCCTTCTCGCGCCAGTTCTACAATGACAGCGCCATGGCGATGAACAACGGTGTGGAAACCTTTCCCTCGAATATCGTCGCCGGCATGTTCGGCTTCAAGCCGGCCACCTATTTCGAAGTGGTAGAGGCCGAGACGGCCACGCCCAAGGTGGATCTGCGCTGACATCGCCGGGCAGGGTAAATAATCAGCATGTAGGGTGCGCTGTGCGCACCGGACGGATTCAGACCATGCTGGTGCGTAAAACGCACCCTACAGGTTATTGATTGTGCCACCTTCTCACAAAATCCAATGCCCCGAGTGTGGTGCGCACAACGGTTCGCATGCCGCCAGCTGTACCCAGTGTGGCGCGCCGTTAAGAGCTGACTGGCAGAACAGCCGCCGCATGCGCAACAAGGTGCTGCGGCGTACCGACTTCATGGCGGCGGCGCGCGCGAATCGGCGTGCGACCCGGCGACTGGTTTTCGCACTGCTGCTGATGCTGGCCGTGCTGGGCTACCTGCTCGGCTGGGGTGTGCAGCTCGCCATGGGTCACTATCCACCGGAGTCGGAGTCGGTCCTGTTCGTCAGCCGCTGGGGTGTCATGTGTGCGCTGGCCCTGCTTGCCATCGGCAGCATCTGGACCGGGATCGCGTTCCGCAGCGGCGACCGTATCGTGCTGCGGCTGACCGGGGCGACGGAGGTAAGCCCGGACGAGGAACCGCTGCTGCACAACGTGGTGGACGAGATGGCCATTGCCGCCGGTATCGTCAAGCCGCGCGTGTATGTGCTGGAGACGCCCGCACTCAACGCCTTCGCCACCGGCATGACCCCGGCGCGCTCGGCCATCGGCGTGACGCGCGGCCTGCTGGACTCGCTCAACCGCGAGGAATTGCAGGGCGTGATCGGCCACGAGATGGGCCACGTCGTGAACTGGGATATCCGTTACGCCACCGCGGTGGGTGTCATTGTCGGCCTGATCGCACTGGTCAGCGATGCGGCGCTGCGTTCGCTGTATTTCTCCAACCGTTCACGCGGATCGTCATCCGGCAAGGGCGGCGGCAGTGCCGCCATCGTGATGATCGTGCTGATGGCGTTTGCGGCCCTGGCGCCGGTGTTTGCCTTCCTGGTGCAGATGGCGGTCTCGCGCCAGCGCGAGTTCCTCGCCGATGCCACCAGCGTGCGCCTCACCCGGCACCCGGAAGGCCTGATCTCCGCGCTGGAAAAGCTGGCAGCCAGCGCGCAGCCGTTCAAGGGCGCGAACCGGGCGACGCAGCATATGTTCATCGTCAATCCGTTCAGGAATTTCCGCGAACGCACCAATCGCCTGTACGCCACGCACCCGCCCCTGGAGTTGCGCATGCAGCGCCTGCGTAACCTGGGGAATGACTGAGCGTGAAGCGTAAAAGCTTAAAGATTGAAGGCGGAAGATGGTATGTACTGCGTGAAAGGTGATACGTAATCAGAAGAATTCATCGCGCACACGTTGCGCTCCTACAACCTCATATATCAACAAACCGGATATATCAACAAACCGGTCATTCCCGCCCCCGCCTCCGCGGGGACAGGCTCCGGCGGGAATCCAGCGGTAAACAGTGTTCAGTACGACAATCTGTCCACTGGTGTTGAAAAATACAAGTATTTATAGAATCTGGCGGCAAACAGACGGGCTGGATCCCCGCCTCCGCGGGGATGACAACAAGGTATATCCGGATGCTTTTGTGCGAGATTCAATCGCGGATGCAATCCGTTCCTACAGATGACCCCTCATAAAACAACTAACCAGTCATCCCCGCCCCCGCCTTCGCGGGGACGGGAATGACAAGAGGAGTTTGTGGATACTGTTGTGCGGGACTTTTTCGCGGACAGCGTCCGCTCCTACAAGTGTATCTTTTGGCGTAGGAGCGCAGGCATGCGCGAATTCCCGGATTTGATTTGTTCGCGGACAGCGTCCGCTCCTACAGGATTTTCTATTGGTGTAGGAGCGCAGGCATGCGCGAATTCCCGGATTTGATTTGTTCGCGGACAGCGTCCGCTCCTACAGGGTTTTCTATTGGCGTAGGAGCGCAGGCATGCGCGAATAATCGATCAGCGCTTCATTGACTCGAAGAACTGCGCGTTGCTCTTGGTGGCCTTGAGCTTGTCGAGCAGGAACTCCATGGCGGCCAGCTCGTCCATCGGGTGCAGCAGCTTGCGCAGGATCCACATCTTCTGCAGTTCCTTGGCATCGGTCAGCAATTCCTCGCGGCGGGTGCCGGAGCGATTGAGGTTAATGGCGGGATAGACGCGTTTCTCGGCGATGCGGCGGTCGAGGTGGATCTCGTGGTTGCCGGTGCCCTTGAATTCCTCGTAGATCACGTCGTCCATGCGTGAACCCGTGTCGACCAGCGCGGTCGCCAGGATGGTCAGGCTGCCGCCTTCCTCGATGTTGCGCGCGGCACCGAAGAAGCGTTTCGGGCGCTGCAGCGCGTTGGCGTCGACACCACCGGTCAGCACCTTGCCGGAGGAGGGCACCACGGTGTTGTAGGCGCGGCCGAGGCGGGTGATGGAATCAAGCAGGATCACGACATCGCGTTTGTGCTCGACCAGGCGCTTGGCCTTTTCGATGACCATCTCGGCGACCTGGACATGCCGGCTGGCCGGCTCGTCGAAGGTACTGGAGACGACCTCGCCCTGTACCGAGCGGTCCATCTCGGTGACCTCTTCCGGGCGTTCATCGATCAGCAGCACGATCATGTAACACTCGGGATGGTTCGACGTGATCGACTGCGCCACGTTTTGCAGCAGCATGGTCTTGCCGGCCTTCGGCGGGGACACGATCAGGCCGCGCTGGCCCTTGCCCAGTGGCGCCACCAGGTCGATGATGCGTGCGGTGATATCCTCGGTGCTGCCATTGCCGCGTTCCAGCCCCAGCCGTTCGTTGGGGTGCAGCGGCGTCAGGTTTTCGAAGGCGACCTTGTTCTTGGCCTGCTCGGGCTTCTCGTAGTTGATCTCGCTGACTTTCAGCAGCGCAAAGTAGCGCTCGCTGTCCTTCGGCGGCCGGATCTTGCCGTCGACGGTATCGCCGGTGCGCAGACTGAAACGGCGGATCTGGCTGGGCGATACGTAGATGTCGTCCGGTCCGGCGAGGTAGGAACTGTCCGCCGAGCGCAGAAAGCCGAAGCCATCCTGCAGGATTTCCAGTACGCCGTTGCCGAAAATGTCCTCGCCCTTCTTGGCGTGCGACTTGAGTATGGAAAAGATAATGTCCTGCTTGCGTGAACGGGCGGTGCCCTCGATGCCCATTTTCTGGGCGATCTCGATCAGTTCAGTGGCAGGTTTCAGCTTGAGTTCGGACAGGTTCATAGAGTGCCTTTGGAGTGTTTTCGATCAATTATCATGAGGGCCTGCGGGGCCGGGGAAGAGAGGGTTAGCGTGTACGTCATTCACACAACAGCGGCTGGGCCGTGCGACTGCACCGGTATGTGTTGAAGTCCGTGTACCCTCGTTGTTAAAGAATGTGGTTGTGTTTAAAAGAATATGGTTGTGTTAGATATTGCTGTCGATAAAAGCGGTCAGTTGTGATTTCGACAGGGCGCCGACCTTGGTCGCTTCCACGTTGCCGTCCTTGAACAGCATCAGGGTCGGGATGCCGCGAATGCCGTATTTCGGCGGTGTCTGCGGGTTGTCATCGATGTTGAGTTTCGCGACCGTGATCTTGCCGCCATATTCACTGGCGATTTCTTCCAGGATGGGCGCAATCATTTTGCAGGGGCCGCACCACTCTGCCCAGTAATCGACGAGTACCGGACTGGATGACTTGATCACGTCATCTTCGAAGGAATCGTCGGTCAGTTGCAAAATCTGTTCACTCACTGTTTGAAATCTCCTGAAAAGAAAGTTGCTGTATGGTGCGCATGGAGGGCAGGCCGTGCCCGCAAGGTTATGTAACTAAAATGGAAATCTGTTTTGATAGCCAGGGCCCGGCGGTGTGCGTCCCTGAGCCGGCTACTTGATATGCAAGTTGTAATATTATTGCACGTTTGTTGCGGCCTATTTCAGCTTAATTCCGTTCAATTTACAAGCCCGACTGTCACATTTGTTCCGCGCAGGCGGTCGGCGTGTGACGCACATCCCTGTCGGCAGGGGGCCTCGGTCAGTGCTACCCTGTCGGCCTGTTACGCCCCGGCCATTGCGGCGGACAAAACGACGGCCACGATAATAAGTGAAACTATCGATAGCATATTAACAACCATCTGAAATATAATACGAAATTTACAGCTCACGCCCTTGCGGCGACCCGGAATCTCCCTGTTATGTCTGAAACCCATCTGACCGACACTGCCTACAGCAGTTTTTCACTTCCCGTTGAATTGATGCAAGGCATTGATGAAGCTGGATTTTCCATGTGTACACCGATCCAGGCCGAAACCCTGCCGGTGGCGCTTGCCGGGCAGGACGTGGCAGGGCAGGCCCAGACCGGCACGGGCAAGACGGCGGCCTTCCTGGTGGCGGTCTACAATCACCTGCTGAGCCATCCGCCGGATGCGAGCCGCCAGAAGAATCAGCCGCGCGCCCTGATCCTCGCGCCGACGCGCGAGCTGGCGATCCAGATCCGGGACGACGCCGAGGTGATTGGGCGGCACACCGGACTCAGCCTGGCGATTGCCTACGGCGGGACCGGCTACGACGAGCAGCGCGATGCGATCGCCGCCGGGGTGGATATCCTGGTCGGGACGCCGGGACGCCTGATCGACTATTTCAAGCAGCATGTCTACAACCTGAAGCAGATCCAGGCGCTGGTGCTGGACGAGGCGGACCGCATGTTCGATCTCGGTTTTATCAAGGATATCAGGTTCCTGCTGCGACGCTGCCCGCCCCCGGACCAGCGCCTGGGGCTGCTGTTTTCCGCCACGCTGTCGCACCGGGTGCAGGAACTGGCCTACGAGCACATGAACCAGCCGGTCCACGTGGATGTGGTGCCGGAGAAGGTGACTGCCGAACGGGTCCGCCAGGTGTTGTATCACACTGCCAATGAAGAGAAAATTCCCCTGCTGGTCGGCATCCTGAACCATACCGATCCGCATCGCAGCATCGTATTCGTCAACACCAAGCGTGCGGCCGACCGGGTGTGGTCCTACCTGGAAGGAAACGGCTTCAAGTGTGCGGTCCTGTCCGGGGATGTCCCGCAGAAAAAGCGTCAACGGCTGCTGAAAGAGTTCCAGACCGGAAAATTGCCGGTGCTGATAGCAACGGATGTAGCCGCACGCGGCCTGCATATTCCGGATGTCAGCCACGTATTCAATTATGATTTGCCGCAGGATGCCGAAGATTATGTACATCGGATAGGTCGAACGGCCCGGGTGGGCAAGGACGGCGATGCCATCAGTTTCGCCTGTGAGAACTTCGTCTATTCGCTGCCCGAGATCGAGGCCTTTATTGGGCACAAGATACCGGTCGAGGCCGTACCGGATGGCTATATCGGGGTTCTCAAGCCGCCGGTAAAAATCGATCGTCCTCCGCGGCGGCCCGGTGGCGGTCGCGGCAAGCCGGGTGGTCACCGTCCCGGCGGGGGCGGCAAGCCGGGCAGGCGGCGCAGGTGACAGCAACCCTGACCCGCAGGAACTGACTGGAGCATTACCTGATACCTGGACTGACATGAGTTCACTAGCGCTGAAACAGGCTGATTTACTGAGAATCCTGCAAGCCGGGAATGTGAAGTACGTCATGCTCGGCATCAACCTGCTGCTGGTGGTGTGGATTGCCGCGCAACTGGCGACGTTGACGTGGGGGCTGCTGGCGCCGGCTGCGGAGGATGCGCCGGTCGTGAATGCCGCGCGCAACATGCCGGTACAGCAGGATCAGGACAGACGGCTGATCGCCCAGATGCCCGGCTGGCACCTGATGGGCGTCGTGACCCGGACGGTCGCGCCGGCCAAAACTGCCGTACCGGAAAATGCACCCGATACCCGCCTGAAACTGACCCTGCGCGGTGCACTGGCATCGGATGATCCGGCCAATGCCCGCGCCATCATCGCGGACCCAAAGGGCCAGGACGAGCAGTACTCGATCGGTGATACCCTGCCGGGCAATGCGGAACTGAGCGAGATATATCCGGACCGTGTGATCCTGAAACGCAGCGGGCGTTATGAAACCCTGCGCCTGCCGGTGGACACTCAGCCGGCAGGCAACAGTAGTGCGTCCCGGCGCAGGGTTCAGCCGGCTCGCCGGGTCGGCGCGGCACGTGGCAATCCGCAGCAGCGGCTGGCTGCCGTCAGGCAGCAGCTGAGACAGAATCCGAGGGACATGCAGGGTCTGCTGCGGGCATCGGTTCACAAGGACGGTGCAGGCAAGATGATCGGCTACGCGCTTTCACCGGGCAACGACCCCGCCATGTTTGCCGAAATGGGGCTGGTGGACGGTGATGTAGTACTCCAGGTCAATGATATGGAGCTCAGTGACCCGAACAATGGTGCCAGGGCATTGCAGGCACTGCGCAGCGGCGAACCCGTTTCGGTGATGTTGCTGCGCAATGGACAGGAGCAGCTGGTCACGCTCGATGGCTTGTGAGCGCCGGGAAAAGGTCATTGAGATCAGGCAAGGTGTGCATCACCGGGTCGATATTCAATTAGCGAAACATATAGAATGGGCGCAGGTGTCGAGGGACAAGGGATGAATTTTTCGGGATATCTGGTTTCAGCCGTACTGATGTGCTTCGCACTGGTGCTGCCGGTCCACGCAGAGACGGTGACGCTGAACCTGAAGGATGCCGATATCAGTGCGCTGATCAGCACCGTCGCCGAGGTGTCCAACAAGAATTTCATTGTCGATCCGCGCGTCAAGGGCAAGGTGACGGTGGTGTCCTCGCAGCCCATGAACAGTGACGAGGTCTACCAGGTCTTTATGTCCATCCTGAAGGTACATGGCTACGCGGCCGTGCCGAGCGGCGAGGTCATCAAGATCGTCCCGGACGTCAATGCCAAGCAGGACGGAATCCCCACCACCACGGACCGCAATCCGGGGCGCGGCGACCAGATGGTCACGCGTGTAGTGCAGGTCGACAATGTCGCCGCCGCACAGCTGGTGCCGATTCTCCGGCCGCTGGTTCCGCAACAGGGTCACCTGGCGGCCTATCCGGCGACCAACGTGCTGATTATTTCCGACCGTGCCATCAACGTCGAGCGGCTCGTCAGCATCATTCGCCGCATCGACCAGGTCAGCGACAGCGAGATCGAGGTGATTGCGCTGTCGCATGCCTCGGCGAACGAGGTCGTGCGTGTGCTCAACAGCCTGCAGCGTGCCACCCCGGCAGCGGCCCCCGGCGGCAAGGCCGGTGCCGGCGGCGGACAGGTGCTGGTCGCCGACGAGCGCACCAACAGCGTACTGCTGGGGGGTGACCGGGCGATGCGCCTGCGCATGCGCGCGATCATTTCCCATCTCGACACCCCGCTCGATAGCGGCGGCAACACCGACGTGGTCTACCTGCGCTATGCCGATGCCACCAAGCTGGTCGGCGTGTTGACCGGCGTGGGCAAGATCGAGGCACAGGGCGCTGCCCAGGGCAAGGGTGCGGGGGCGGCCACGCGCAGCAATTTCGATATCCAGGCCGACGAGGCAACCAACGCACTGGTCATCACCGCGCCGCCGGATATCATGAAGTCCATCAAGCGGGTGATCAGCCAGCTCGATATCCGCCGTGCCCAGGTGTTGATCGAAGCCGTGATTGCGGAGGTGTCCGGCGACCTGGCGCGTGAACTGGGTGTGCAGTGGCTGTTCGCCGGCGACAGCGAGGATCGCGCCCCGGTTGGCATTGTCAATTTCACCAATACGGGGCGCAGCGTTACCGACCTTGCCAATGCGGCTGTCACCGTGGCGCAGGGTGGCACCCTGCCAGCCATCTCGGGTAATGTCCTGCTCGGGTTTGGTGATGTCGGCGATGACAACAGCTTCAACTACCTGGCGGTGGTCAATGCCCTGGCCTCGGATACCAATTCCAACCTCCTGTCCACGCCGACCCTGGTGACGCTGGACAACGAGGAGGCGGAGATCGTGATCGGCAGTAATGTCCCGTTTGTGACCGGTTCATTTACCCCGGATGTTGGCGCGGGCGCGGCGACCGCCAATCCCTTCCAGACCATTTCGCGCGAGGACGTCGGCCTGACGCTGCGCATCAAACCGCAAATCAACGAGGGCGATGCCATGCGCCTGGATATCGAACAGGAGGTCTCCAGCATCGCCCCGAGCGTGGCCGGTGCCTCCGATATCGTGACCGACAAGCGGTCCATCAAGACCAACGTCATGGTCGATGACGGCCAGGTGGTGGTGCTGGGTGGCCTGATCGAGGAATCGATCGGCGAAGACGTCCAGAAGATACCGTTGCTGGGCGATATTCCCTTATTGGGTAACCTGTTCAGGTCGCGCTCGGCCGATGTGACCAGGACCAACCTCATGGTGTTTATCCACCCGGTGATCCTGCGCGACAGTGTGGTCACGTCGAATTATACGAACAGCAAGTACAATTTTATCCGCTCGCTGCAGATGGGTGCCGATGAGGACGGTGTCAACCTGATGCACAACAAGAAACACCCGGTGCTGCCGACACTGGAGGAGTTCACGGCCAAGCCAGGTGAGGCAGCGGTGCCAGCCGCGCCTGCAGCCGAGCCTGCACCCGAACCCGCACCTGAACCGCAAACCAACCTGTTCCCGGATGAGTGAGCTGCACATTCAGGATGCCGATGAAAACCTGAGCGGCGGCGAGACCGCACCACGCCGTCCGCCGTTTATGTTTGCCAAGCGGCACGGTTTGCTGGTCAGCGGCGAGGAAAACGGCAAGGCCATCGTCATGCATACCGGCAACGTCGATCCGACCGCGCTGGTCGAGTTGCGACGCTTCATGGGTATGCCACTCAAGTTGCAGGCCATGGATCCGGAACGCTTCGAGTCGCTGCTCGCCACCAGCTACGAACAGGGCTCCAGCGAGGCCATGCAGATGATGGGCGACCTCGGCGAGGGCGTGGACCTGATGCATGCCGCGCAGGCGCTGCCGGAACCCGAGGACCTGCTGGAAAGCGAGGACGACGCGCCGATTATCCGGCTGATCAATGCCCTGCTCACCGAGGCCGTCAAGGAGAATGCCTCGGACATCCATATCGAACCGTTCGAGAACCGCCTGGTCGTGCGTTTTCGCTGTGACGGCGTGTTGCGCGAGGTGCTCGAGCCGCAACGCGTGCTGGCGCCCCTGCTGGTCTCGCGCATCAAGGTGATGGCGCGCCTCGATATTGCCGAGAAGCGACTGCCGCAGGACGGCCGCATCTCATTGCGCGTCGCCGGCCGGGCGGTCGACGTGCGCGTCTCCACCCTGCCGTCCGGTAACGGCGAGCGGGTCGTGCTGCGTCTGCTCGACAAGCAGGCCGGTCGTCTGGACCTCGAGCAACTGGGCATGGCGAAGCAGTCCCGCGATACCATCGATACCCTGATCAACCGGCCGCATGGCATTATCCTGGTGACCGGCCCGACCGGTTCCGGCAAGACCACGACACTGTATGCGGCACTCGGGCGCCTGAACAACAAGCGGCGCAACATCATGACCGTCGAAGACCCGATCGAGTATTACCTCGACGGCATCGGCCAGACCCAGGTGAATACCAAGGTTGACATGAGTTTCGCGCGCGGCCTGCGTGCAATCCTGCGCCAGGACCCGGACGTGGTGATGGTCGGCGAGATTCGTGACCTGGAGACCGCCGAGATCAGCGTACAGGCGAGTCTCACCGGACACCTGGTGTTTTCCACCCTGCACACGAATACCGCCACGGGTGCGGTGACCCGCCTGCGTGACATGGGCGTGGAGCCGTTCCTGCTCTCGTCCAGCCTGATCGGCGTACTGGCGCAGCGGCTGGTGCGTGTCCTGTGCGACACATGCAGGGAGCCCTATACCGCGGGGCCGGCCGATTGCGAGATGATCGGAATCCCCCTGCATGAACCGTCCACGCTGTATCACGCCAAAGGTTGTGAGAAATGCAACCAGCTCGGCTACCGCGGCCGAACCGGTATCTACGAACTGGTGACTATCGACGATACAATGCGCAGCATGATTCACGACGGCGCGGGGGAACTCGAGCTCGAGCGTGAAGCGCGCAAGAGCACGTCCGGTATCCGCCAGGATGGCTGGCGCAAGGTTCTCGAAGGCGAGACCACCGTCGAGGAAGTGTTGCGCGTCACCCAGGGTGATTAGTACGGCTTCAATCTGGTAAAAAAATGGATATTATGGCCACGGAATCCACGGAAGAACACGGAATAAATAAATGCCTTACTAGAAATATTTCCGTGTTCTTCCGTGGATTCCGTGGCCATCAAATAAAAAATATTGGTACTCGGAATGGTGCGCACAGCGCACCCTGCATTGAACGTTAGTTATGGGTGCCTTTGAATATACGGTTCTGGATCCCGCCGGGCGCGAAAAGAAAGGCGTCATGGAGGGCGATGCGCCGCGCCAGGTGCGGCAACAGCTGCGTGAGAAGGGCCTGGTGCCGCTGTCTGTCCAGGAAGTGGCCCAGCGCGAGACCCGCAGCCACCGGCAGTTTTCGTTATTCAGGCGCGGTATCAGCGCCACCCACCTCGCCCTGGTGACGCGCCAGCTGGCCACCCTGGTGCGGGCATCCCTGCCACTCGAGGAATGCCTGCGTGCCGCCTCGCAGCAAACCGACCGTTCCCGCCTGAAGAGCATGTTGCTTGCGGTGCGCTCGAGGGTGATGGAGGGGCACACGCTGGCCACCGGCCTGGGGGATTTCAAGCATGTTTTCCCCGAGCTGTACCGGACCACCGTGGAGGCCGGCGAGCAATCCGGGCATCTCGACCGGGTGCTTGAACGGCTGGCGGACTACACCGAGAACCGCCAGCAGATGCGGCAGAAGATACAGCTGGCCGTGTTTTATCCGGCGATGCTTACCGTGGTCGCGATCCTGGTGGTGGGCGGCCTGATGACCTACGTGGTACCGCAGGTCGTGCAGGTATTCGACAATATCGGCCAGAATCTGCCGCCGCTGACAGTCGGTCTGATCGCGGTCAGTGATTTCATGCGTCACTACGGCCTGATGCTGCTGCTGTCCCTGGTCTTTGCCGGCATCCTGTTTTACTGGCTGTTGAGGAACGATGACAACCGCCGCCGTTTTCATCGCATGCAGCTGTCACTCCCGCTGGTCGGTCGACTGGTGCGCGGCATGAACACGGGGCGCTTCGCGCGCACCTTCAGCATCCTCACCGCTAGCGGCGTGTCGGTGCTCGAGGCCTTGCGTATTTCGGCCCAGGTCGTCTCCAACCTGCCCATGCGCGATGCGGTCGACGAGGCGACGGCGCGGGTGCGCGAGGGTGCAAGCATCGCCGCAGCCCTGGAGAAAAGCGGCTATTTCCCGCCCATGACCGTGCACCTGATCGCCAGCGGCGAGTCGTCCGGGAAGCTGGAAGAGATGCTGGAACGTGCCGCGATCTTTCAGGAACGTGAAATTGAAACCATGATTGCGGCATTGCTGGGTCTGTTCGAACCCATGCTGATCCTGGTCATGGGCGGGGTCGTGCTGATTATCGTGCTGGCAATCCTGTTGCCGATCTTCGATCTCAACCAGCTGGTTCAGTAACCGCTGGCGGTCTGGTCGATGGTCCCGGGGATATTGGCGAGGCGTTCCACACCGGTCTCGATGCGTCCATCCGGATGTAACAGCAGCCAGCGATAGCCGGGCGAGACCATATCCACCGCAAAGTCGCTGCTGTTCGGCATGAACTGGATACAGGTGGAGGGTGTCGACATCAGCTGCACGCCGTTGCGGGTTTCGGTGAATTCCTGGTGAACATGTCCCCATAGAATGCCGCGTATCTGCGGATGCCGGTCGATGACGGCGAAGAATTCGTCCGGATTGTCCAGTGCCATGGTATCCAGCCAGCGGCTGCCCATCGCGACCGGCTGGTGGTGCATGCACACCAGGGTGTGCGCGTCGGGCGAACCGGACAGCAGACGGTCGAGTTCCTGCAGGCGTTCCGCGGGGAAGTGCGCGCCCTCGCTGCCGGGGATGGTGGAGTCGAGAAAAATGAAATGCCAGCCACCGTGGTGCAGGTGTGTTTCGAACCGGCACAGCCCGCCGTCAGTCAACCTGCTCAGCAATTGCCCCTCGTCGTGATTACCGGACAGGCAGTAGACCGGCAGCCCCAGCTTGCACAGATTGGAAAAGACGCGTGCATAGGTGGCCGGCGCCGGCTTGTGAGCCAGATCGCCGGTAGCCAGTACCAGGTCCGCCGGCAGGTGCCTGTGCGCCACGTCGGCAATGACCGCCTGCAGCGATTGCTCCGTGTTCAGGCCAAGCAGGCACCCGTCGGGATCGTCAAACAGGTGGGTATCGGTAATCTGCAGTACCTTGATGGGCCGTGCGGCTGTTGTTTCGCGACTGATCGTTTTCCCCCTGCCGGTTTGTGACAGACTGTCCGTCGTCCGGCCTAGTGAGTGGCGCACATGGTGACATTAGAGCGCCGGTTTGTCATCGAGCGTCACCAGAATTGTTATCGTCCGCTGTGTCCAGCAGCTTGATAAACACCTTGGAGTTGCGCTGGTAGTTGTACAGCATTTTTCTGCCGGTGGGCAGGTCGGACCGGTCGCCCGGCTGAAAACCGCGTTCACGGAACCAGTGGGCGGTGCGGGTCGTCAGGGCCACCAGTTTGTGAATACCGCTGCGGATCGCCCGGTTTTCCACGTACTGCAACAGGGTGTCGCCGCGCCCGGAATCGCGATAGTCGGGGTGAATGGCCACGCACGCCAGCTCGGCATACCCCTCCTGTGCACAGGGGTACAGGGCGGCGCAGCCGATAATGGTGCCGTCGCGCTCGATGATCACGAAGTGCCCGATCTCCATTTCCAGCAGCTCGCGCGACCGCCGTACCAGCACGCCCTCGTCCTCGAGTGGCTTGATCAGCTCCAGGATGCCGCCCACGTCCTCGATGGTCGCTTTGCGCAGGCCCTCGTAGACGTCGGCGGTCACCAGCGTGCCATGGCCGTCGCGCGTGAACAGTTCCAGCAGCAGGGCCCCGTTGTCGGCACGGTCGAGAATATGCACGCGCCGGACGTTCTGCTGGCAGGCCTGGACGGCAAACTCGAGAAACCGGCGGACCGGCCCGTCGAGCCGCCGTCCGCCCGTCAACAGGGCATTGGCCTCGTTGATGTCCAGTTTCGAGATCAGCCGCTTGCGGCTGTCCCGTGGCCGCTTGCCTTCGGTCAGGAATATCAGCTTGTCGGCAGCGAGTGCCGCTGCGGTCCGGGTCGCGATTTCGCCGGCACCGACATTGAAGACTTCACCGGTCGGCGAGTAGCCGATCGGTGAGAGCAGCACGATGCGCCGCTCCGCCAGGTGTTGCCGGATCACCTCGCTGTCGATGCGCCGCACCTCGCCGGTATGGCAATAGTCCACGCCATCGCGCACACCAAGCGGCCGGGCGGTGACAAAATTCCCCGATGTGACGCGAATGCATGCGCCGGACATGGGTGTGTTCGCCAGGCCCATCGACAGCAGGGCCTCGACCTCGACGCGCACGCTGCCGGCAGCGTCCTTGACGCAGGCCAGGGCGGCATCATCGGTAATGCGCAGGCCGTTTGCATATTCGATATGCGCACCGGCCGCTTGCAGCCTGCGCTCTATCTGCGGCCGTGCGCCATGCACCAGCACCAGCCGGATACCCAGGCTGTGCAGCAGGGCGATGTCGTGTACCAGGTCCGGGAAGGTGTCCGCAGCGACGGCCTCGCCACCGAAGGCCAGCACGAAGGTGGCGCCCCGGTGCGCGTGGATGTACGGCGCGGCCTGCCGGAAGTCGCTGATAAAGTGTTTGTGCGGTTTGCTGGTTTTCATGGTCGCGTGTCCGAAACGCCTTTTATAACAGGGGGGCGGTATCGATACAAACTGATTTTATGAACTGTTTCAGTAGATTAACGGTTGGATCGAGGCGCTCCAGTGCCAGGTATTCATCCGGCTGGTGGGCCTGCTCGATGTTGCCGGGGCCGAGCACCACCGTTTCCATACCCAGGCGTGACAGGTAGGGTGCCTCGGTGCCGAACGCGACGGCGCCGGGGGTATAGCCGGTGAGGCGTTCGGCGAGCCGCACGATGCCGGCGTCCGCCGGGGTTTCCATGGCCGGTATGCCGTCGAACAGTGGCTCGAAGCGAATGCCGATACCGCTGTCCGCCAGTGCCCGTCGGGTTCTGTGGTGCAGCTCGGCGCGCAGTTCGTCGATGTGCATGCCGGGCAACGGCCGCAGGTCAAGCTGCAGCTCGCACGCTGCACAGATCCGGTTCGGGTTGTCACCGCCGTGGATATGACCCAGGTTGAGTGTCGGTACCGGTACGGCGAACAACGCGTTTACGTTGCGTGCCTGCAGTTCACCGCGCCAGTCGAGCAGCGCACCGATGACCCGGTGCATCGCCTCGAGCGCATTGTTGCCGAGCGACGGATCGCTGGAATGCCCGGAGTGGCCCTGCAGATGGATCGACTCCATCATGATGCCCTTGTGCATGCGCACCGGTTTCAGCCCGGTCGGTTCGCCGATCACGGCATACCGCGCATGCGGGCGGTCGTGTTCGACCAGCGCCTTCGCTCCGGACATCGAGGTTTCCTCGTCCGCGGTGGCCAGTATCGTGACCGGCTCATGCAAGTCGGTGCTCCGCAGGTCCCGGCAGGCCTCGATGGCGAGTGCCATGAATGCCTTCATGTCCGCGGTGCCGAGGCCGTACAGCCGCTGGTGCGCCTCGGTCATGCCAATGGCATCGAATTGCCAGCGGCCTTCATCGTAGGGGACGGTATCGGTGTGGCCGGACAGCACCAGTCCGCCCGGCCCGCTGCCGAGGGTGGCGATCAGGTTGGCCTTCGCCGGACTGCCGGGCAGCGGCATGATTTCCACCCGAAAGCCGGTATCTTCGAGCCAGCCGGCAAGCAGGTCGATGACGGCACGGTTGCCCTGGTCGAGGACCGGGTCGGCACTGCTGATCGAGGGCGTGCTGACCAGCGCCCCGATCATGTCCAGCAGTGGCGGTGTTTCTGACATTGATCCTTCCCCTGCGCGCGCATTGACAGCCGTCTGTAGCGCTGAATATATCGCATAGTCGGCAGCCATGCGGCACTTTGTCCGTTGCCAGCCCGGTCAACCGGCGATAACAACGAGATGCGGGCGCATGGTGTGGGTGAAGTCGTGCAGCGGGAGCGGTTTCGCGTAGGCGTATCCCTGCACGTAGTCCACGCCGATGCTGCGCAGTTCGTCGGCGATCTCGAGGGATTCGACGAATTCCGCAATGGTTTCCTTGCCGAGCAGTTGTCCGAGTTCGTTGATCGAGCGCACCATTGCGTAGTCGACCGGGTCTGACAGGGCGTCGCGGACGAAGGCACCGTCGATTTTCAGAAAGTCGATTGGGAGTTTTTTCAGGTAGGTAAATGAATAAAGGCCGCTGCCGAAATCGTCCAGCGAGAACCTGAAACCGCAACCCTTCAGTGTGAGCATGAAACTTGTTGCGGACGTGATGTTGGTAATAGCTGTTGTCTCGGTAATCTCGAAAACGACCATCTCCGGAGAAACTCCGGTCTCGTCCATCTTGTCGATAATGAAGCGCAGCATCTCGGCGCTGCCGACGGTCTGTCCCGAGATGTTGATGAAAACCGTCAGCGGCCGGTTGCCGTCACCCGTATTGGCGGCGATCCACTCCAGGGTGGTGGCGATTACCCAGCGGTCGATATTCGCGGCGAGGTTGTATTTGTCGGCTGCGGGCATGAATACACCGGGTGCGATGACGGTGCCATCGTCGTCGAGCAGGCGCAGCAGGACCTCGATCAGCCGGGTGCCGTTATTTCTGCGTGCGCAGGGAATGATCGGCTGGTAGAACAGTTCAAAGCGCTTCTCTTCCAGCGCGCGCGTCAACCTCGATACCCATTGCATCTCGCCATGCCGCTCCTGCAGCTTGCGATCACCTAGATGGGCGATCTGCACCCGGTTGCGGCCTGCCTCCTTGGCGATATAACAGGCGGAGTCCGCCGCGCTCAGGGCCATGGCAATGTCGGTCGTGGTGCGGTCGATCGGTACCACACCGATGCTCATGCCCAGGGTGAAGATGTTGTCATTCCATGTGAACTGGAACGAATCCATGATCTTGAGCAGGTCGTTGGCGATGGATACGGCCTTGTCGAGCGGGCAGTTCTCCAGCAGCATACCGAACTCGTCACCGCCGAGACGGCTGAGGGTATCGCGGTAGCGGACCGAGCTCAGCAGCAGTCCGGACAGCTGTTGCAGGAGTTCGTCGCCGGCGGCATGACCGCAGGTATCGTTGACGATCTTGAACTGGTCGAGATCGACATACAGCAGTGCATGGGCGCCGGATTGTGCCCGCGCGACGCGGATGGCCCGGTCGAGACGTACCTCGAATTCGCGCCGGTTGATCAGGCCGGTCAGGGCATCGTGCGATGCCTGGTAGGTCAGTTGACGGTTTTTGGAAGAGACATGGCGGATAACGGTACGGGCGACGATCACCGAAAACAGCAGTACGAACATCGACAGCGCGATCAGCAACTGGCGGGTCGTCCTGTAGTGCGCACGGCTGACGGCCAGCGCCTCCTCGGTGTTGCGCAGTTCAATTGCGACCAGCTCTTCCAGCTTGTCGAGCATCATTCTCTGCAGGGCCACTGCATTCCTGATAACGGATTCGAGCTGTTCCGGCGGGGCATCGCTCATCAGCAGTTCTGATGCCAGGTCGTTGTAGGGCTGTGATGTCCGGGCGAGCTGTTGCAGCTGTTCGTGCAGCAGGCTTTCCTGTTCGTCCATGCCGAGACTGACAAGCCGTTCGCGTGCGCGGCGATATTTCCCCGCGTGACTGATCAGGCGCAGAGACTCCGCATCGCGCTCGAAAATGTCGGTGGTCAGCTGCATGGTCTTGAGGCTGTTGGCGCGCAGACGGATTGCGTCACGCATGGCATGGGCCGCTGCCGTTTTTTTGTTGGTGCGCTCGACCAGGTACTCCATGCTCTCGTTGGTTTTCTGCAGCTGGAGCAGCGCAATCGTGACCAGCGAGAACATGAGCGCGAGGACAGTCAGGAAGCCAATGGTCACTAACAGGCGGGTGTTGTCTTTCATCTACGCGGCGGGCTCCCGGTGGATTATCCGCGGAAGCATATCCGTGGGCTCATCAGTAACTAGAATCGGCCGGGGAGGGCAGGAACTGAAGGCCGTTCTTGGCTACTAACCAACTGTAAAAGAAAGGAAATTAGGTGGCCGGCCGGGTAATGGCGCGAACCGGGTGCAATAGCGTGACCGGGGCACCGGCAGGCAGGGGCAGCGGCTGGACGGCGGGTGCCGGCAGCGGCTGTGTGTTATGGCGGTAGCGGGTCGTCGCCGCGGCTGGACAGGGCGGTTGACGACCTTGCCCGGTCGTGTGGATATCCCCGTTCTGTCAGGACGGCCGCTGGCGCGACCCGGGTCAGGATGTGACGGTGGAATGCCCGGCGTGGTGAGTGGGCATGCCGCAGCGCAGGTTGGCGGGCAGCGCCTCTAACAGGCGCTGTGGAGGATCCAGTTTGATACTGCTCACCGCATCGATGAATGCCTCGCGACTGACATGTGCGCCGATTTGCGGGTTGTGGGTTTTTTCCTCGCCGATGGTGGAACAGGTCATGCCGTGATAATCATGACCGGGGTATACCAGCGTGCCGTCGGGGAAGGCGAACAGCTTCTCGGTAATCGAGTCGTACTGCGCGCCTGCATCGCCGGAATGGTGATCGGTGCGCCCGCAGCTGCCGATCAGCAGGGAATCACCGGTAAAGATCGCACCCGGTATGGTCAGGCAGACATGGTTGTCGGTATGACCGGGTGTGAACAGGATGTTGATGCGCTGGTGTCCGAGCGGGATGAAATCACCGTCCCTGACGAGTACATCCGCGCACTTCGTGCGACTGTTTTCGTGCGCGATCACGATTGAATTCAGGGCCTGCCGCAAATAACCCGACCCGGTGACATGGTCGCCATGCACGTGGGTTTCGAGCGTGTACTTCAGGGTCAGTCCCAGCTCCCGTACCAGACCGGCGTCGCGACCGGCCTGTTCCTGAACCGGGTCGATGAGGGCGGCCTCACGGCTGTCGTTGTCCCACACCAGGTAGCTGTAGGTGGAACTGCCGGAATCGAATAACTGCCGTACACGCATGCTATTGCCGCCTCCCTTGACCTTGTCTCGTTGGGCCGTGCACAGCGCCAGACCCGTTGTACACACACCAGGCTTATTCTACATCAAATAATAAGCATATATTAAAATACCTGGCAGCTATATAGCAATAACAAATTGGATTTTCGCATGGATTTTAATGGAGGGAAAATTGTTTTATCCTATTGTTTCACATAAAATTTTATAAACATGGCATGTCAATTTTATGACTAACTGGAAAATTCTGCGGGTGGGCCCGGCCCGTGATGCAGGAAGGCCGCTGCATGCAGCGCCACGGTCACCCTCTGTACAATAGCGGGCCGATCAAGCCCCGGCATGCAGGAGTGGAGAACAAGATGACCCAGAAGCTGAACCGTTACAGTTCACGAATTACGCAGCCGAAGTCGCAGGGCGCCTCGCAGGCGATGTTGCACGGGACCGGTCTGACCGATGCCGACATGGACAAGGCGCAGGTTGGTATCTCGAGCGTGTGGTACGAAGGCAATACCTGCAACATGCACCTGAATGACCTTGCGGCAAAGGTCCGCGAGGGCGTGGTGGATGCCGGCCTGGTCGGCATGCGCTTCAACACCGTCGGTGTCAGCGACGGTATCTCCATGGGTACGGACGGCATGAGTTTTTCCCTGCAGTCGCGTGACCTGATTGCGGACTCCATTGAAACCGTCATGAGTGCACAGTGGTACGACGCCAATATCTCCCTGCCGGGTTGCGACAAGAACATGCCCGGATGCCTGATTGCCATGGGACGTCTTAACCGTCCGTCCCTGATGATCTACGGCGGCACCATCAAGCCCGGCCACTACCACAACCAGACGCTCGATATCGTCTCGGCGTTCCAGAGCTATGGCGAATTCATAGCCGGCAAGATCGACGAGACGACGCGGCAGAACATCGTTGACCATGCCTGCCCCGGTCCGGGTGCCTGTGGCGGCATGTACACGGCCAACACCATGGCCTCCGCCATCGAGGCCATGGGCATGTCGCTGCCGTACAGTTCCTCGACACCCGCCGTCGATCCCGGCAAGCTGGCAGAGTGTTACAACGCCGGCCAGGCGGTCCGCCACCTGCTCGAGCAGGACATCAAGCCGCGTGACATCATGACGCGCGCCGCCTTTGAAAATGCCATGGTGATTGTCATGGCGCTGGGCGGCTCCACCAATGCCGTGCTGCACCTGATCGCCATGGCGCGTGCCGTCAATGTGGACCTGGGCATCGATGATTTCCAGTCCGTCAGCGACCGCATTCCGTTCCTGGCCGACCTGAAACCGAGCGGCAGGTATGTTATGGAAGACCTGCACAACGTCGGCGGCACGCCGGCGGTGATGAAATACCTGCTGGCGGAAGGACTCATCGAGGGCGACTGCCTGACGGTCACGGGACACACCGTCGCGGACAACCTGCAGGACCTGCCGGGGCTGGCCGACGGGCAGGACGTGTTGCATTCACTGGCAGAACCGATCAAGGCGAGCGGCCACATCCAGATCCTCAAGGGCAACCTGGCGCCGGGCGGTTCGGTGGCGAAGATCACCGGCAAGGAGGGGTTGCACTTCAGCGGGCCTGCGCGGGTGTATGACGCGGAGGAAGACATGCTGGCGGCACTCGAGGCCGGCAAGATCGGCAAGGGTGATGTCGTGGTGATCCGTTACGAGGGGCCGAAGGGCGGTCCCGGCATGCCGGAGATGCTGACGCCGACCTCGGCCATCATGGGTGCGGGACTCGGCCAGGATGTCGCGCTGCTGACCGACGGACGTTTCTCGGGCGGTTCGCACGGATTCATCATCGGTCACATTGTGCCCGAGGCGCAGGAAGGTGGTCCGATCGGCCTGCTTCGCGACGGCGATGTCATCACCATCGATGCCGGGCGGAAGCTGCTTGCGGTTGATGTCAGCGACGCGGAGATGCAACAGCGCCGGGCCGCGTGGGAGATGCCGCCCTACAAGGCCGCACGCGGCACCCTGGCCAAGTATATCCGCCTGGTGAAGAATGCCTCGGAAGGATGCGTGACCGACGAATAATCAGATTGTCATTCCCGTCCCAGCCTGCATGGGGGCAGGCTTCGGCGGGAATCCAGCCCAAATAGAAAGCACCTCATCAAATGAATATATGTGGTGTACGATTAAAACGTAGGAGCGGACGCTGTCCGCGAATGAAGTTCGCACACCAGTATCCGGAAATACCTTCCTGTCATTCCCGCGCAGGCGGGAATCCAGCCCGTCTAATTGCCACCTGCCTGTAGAATTGTTTGGTTTATTCAAAACCGGTGGGCAGATTGTTGCATCAAATACTGTTTACCGCTGGATTCCCGCCTGCGCGGGAATGACGGGTAATGAATTAAAACGTATCCCAGCTGGATTTCTTGCGCCAGCGGATACGCGGGATGATCAGTCCGACGATGATGCCCAGCAGGACCACGGCGGCGCCGACCATGAACCAGTCACGCGCCGTGCGGTTCTTGAGGCCCTCGTTTTCCTGTTGCAGGGTCTGCAGCTCACGTTCGATCGACACCACCCGGGTTTTCAGTTCCTTGTTTTCCGTGTCGATTGCCAGTGCGCTGGACGCGGTACGCTTGATCTCGGCCAGTTCCTGGCTGACCTTGCGACTCTCGCTGTCCAGGCTGCCGAGATTCTTGCTCAGTTTCACTTTTTCATCTTTCAGCGACGCCAGGGTGGTCTCGAGTTTGCGGTTTTCCAGCTGCATTTCGGCGAACTGCTTTTCCGCGCCGGCCAGCCGGTCGCGCGCGGCCGGGGTCTTCATCAGGAAGCGTGACAGCACCCAGCCTTCCTTGCCGCTCCTGGTGCGCACATGCGTATAGCCGGTTTTCTTGTCCTCGTCGAGCACCTCCACCTGGGTGCCGCTGCGCAGCATGCGGGTAATGCCGTAACTCGTACCCTTGCCGCTGCGCATGGTAATTTCCAGCGTATCGCTGACGTAACGGGTTTCACCCATGGCCTGACCGGCCACGAACAGTGCGAGCAAAAAGAGAAGGCGTGCGTTATTCACTGCGACTCCGGCTTGTGCTTAAGAATTTCGGGAGGCTATTCTAGCCTATACGACCAGTGCCTGTGCAGTGCGGCGCACGATGTTTGCCGACATGCGTTAAACAATGGAAAAACAACGGGATTGCTTATCATTTGTCGATCGTGACAGTATATTGGGTGTTCGACCAATGAGACAACAGTGCAGGAAACATGAAGTCAGACCCCGCAGTTGACTGCCTGCCGGACGCCCGGCAGGTCATGTCGCCCAATTGCGACGAGCGGCCGGAGGGCTGTGCCGTCGAGCTGGTCGTCATTCACGGCATTAGCCTGCCGCCGGGTCATTACGGCGGTCCGGAAATCGACCAGCTGTTTACCAACTGCCTGGACCCCGGTGCACATCCCTATTTTGCCGATATGGCGCACCTGAAGGTGTCGAGTCATCTGCTGATCCGGCGTGACGGCGAACTGATCCAGTACGTCCCGTTCAGCAAGCGGGCCTGGCATGCGGGCGACTCCTGTTTCGATGGCCGTACGGCGTGCAACGATTTTTCCGTGGGCATCGAGCTGGAAGGTCTGGACGAGGAAGCCTATACGGGCGCGCAGTATGAACGCCTGGCTGATGTGGCAAGCCGTTTACTGGCCATGTTCCCGCGCCTGTCGCCCGGGGCGATTACCGGGCATGCGGATATCGCGCCCGGGCGCAAGACCGATCCCGGGCCCGGTTTCGACTGGGCGCGTTTCAGGCAGTTGCTGGCCACGCGCCATGGCTGACCAGGCCGGGCAGGAGACGGCGATCGAGTTGTTGCGACACGGTGAGCCGGTGGGTGGCAGCCGTTTCCGCGGCCAGGTCGATGACCCGTTGAGCGAGCGCGGCTGGCAGCAGATGCAGGCGGCACTTGCGGGACGCCATGACTGGCACCAGGTTGTTACCTCTCCCCTGCAGCGCTGCCATGCCTTCGCCTCGCGGCTGGCGGAGCAGCACGCTATTCCGTTAGCGGTGGAGGAACGCTTCGCCGAGGTCGGTTTCGGCGAATGGGAAGGCAAGTCCCGCTCGGAACTCGAGCAACAGGTCCCCGGCCAGGTGACGCGCTTCTACCGGGACCCGGTGGCGAACCGTCCGCCCGGTGCGGAGCCGCTGGATGCATTCGTTGCGCGTGTAAGCGCCGGTTTCGAACAGCTGCTTGAACGCTACCCGGGCCGGTCGGTGCTGGTGATTGCCCACGCCGGTGTCATTCGCGCCATCCTGGCCAACGTGCTCAGCATGCCGCCGGTGGCCATGTACCGTATTCACGTGGCCAACGCAGGCCTGACACGCCTGCGTACCGACCGCTTGCGCAGGTTCAACTTCGAGGCGCACGGCAGACCCTGACATGCGCATCGGCATCGACCTGGGCGGCAGCAAGATCGAGGGCCTGGTGCTCGACCGCGACGGCAGCGAATGCGTGCGCGAGCGCGTGGCGACGCCGCAAGGCGATTACCAGGGCACGCTGCGCGCCATCGGCGCTCTCGTCGCCTCGCTCGAGGCAGGGGCTGCTGCAACCTGCAGCATCGGCATCGGCATGCCTGGCACCCGCTCACGCGCCACCGGCCTGGTGAAGAACTCGAACTCGGTGTGTCTCAACGGGCAGCCGCTGCATCGTGACCTTGAGGCGCTGCTGGGGCGCGAGTTGCGCTTTGCCAACGATGCCGATTGCTTTGTCCTGTCCGAGGCCACCGACGGTGCGGCGGCGGGTAAGGACTCCGTGTTCGGCGTCATTGTCGGCACCGGCACCGGCGGCGGCATCGTCTACCATGGCAGGCTGTTGTCCGGGCCAAACGGGATTGCCGGCGAATGGGGGCATAACCCGTTGCCCTGGCCGCTTGCGGACGAACTGCCCGGGCCCCGCTGTTATTGCGGTCGGCGCGGCTGCATCGAGACCTGGCTGTCCGGCCCGGGGCTGGCACGCGATCATGCCGCACACACCGGCGAGTCACGCGATGCTGCAGCAATCGCGGCGTATGCCGCTGACGGGGATCCCGCCGCGTACACTTCGCTCGAGCATTATGCCGACCGCATGGCGCGTGCGCTGGCCAGCATCATCAATATCATCGACCCCGACGTCATCGTACTGGGCGGCGGCATATCGAATATCGAGTGGCTCTACGATGCCGTACCACGTCGTTGGGGCGAGTATGTCTTCTCCGATGCCGTCGATACCCGCCTGGTGCGCGCGCAACACGGTGATTCCAGTGGTGTGCGCGGCGCAGCCTGCTTGTGGCCGGTCTGACCGACTGATCCCTGTCCAGTAATCCGCGCGCCCGTGCGCTGCGCTGTCTGGCGATCCGACCATCGCACTTGCCAGCTGGAAACCGTCGCTCGGCCGATTCATGTGACCTCCATCTCAAATTTACAAAGAGATGCTTGCGCTGTTATAAATTTGGGATTATAGTCCCAAACATGGAAACTACAGTCAGACATGCGCTTGCCAAGGCCTTTCTGCGTCTCTTCAGGCCATTGGCCAGGATATTGATTCGTAATGGAATTTCATTCTCTGCCACGGCGGACTGGGCGAAGAAGGTGTATGTGGACGTGGCCTTTGAGGAGTTTGCCGAGCCCGGCAAGAAGCAGACGATTTCCCGGGTTTCGGCGCTGACCGGCCTGTTTCGCCGCGAGGTCAAGCGCTTGCACGAGCTCGACCTGGATGAGGACCTGGCGGCGGGCGATCGCTACAACCGGGCGGTGCGCGTTATCAGTGGCTGGTTGAATGATGCGGACTACCAGACACCGTCCGGTCGAGCAGCAAGCCTGCCGTTCGAGGGTGAGCGCTCCTCATTTACCTCGCTGGTGCGTGCCTACAGTGGCGACATTCCCGCACGCGCCATGCTGACGGTTTTACAGTCTGCCTGTTGCGTCGATGAGACGGCTGACGGAAAGCTGCGGCTGGTGCGGCGCATGTTTATCCCTGGCAATGATTCTACCGACAAGCTGCACATTCTGGGTACAGATGTTGCGGAGCTGGTTGCCACCATTGACCACAACCTTACCTCCTCACCGGATGATCTTTATTTCCAGCGCAAGGTCTCCAATACGCGTCTTGATCCTGCAGCCGTTGCAGAATTTCGCGCCCTGGCGCGAGAGCGGTCGCAGGCGTTTCTGGAAGAGCTGGATACCTGGCTATCGGCACACGAAGTCAGGGGAGAGGACCCGGAACAGGAGGCGACATATGTCAGCCTCGGTATTTATTACTCGCAAGATACAGGTTCTATGGAGGACAGGTCATGAAACTCGAAAATTTATTGCAGCAATGCATCCTGGCAACGACGCTTACCCTGCTGGCTGCATGTGGTGGCGGTGGTGGCAACGTGGCAGGCATAGGCGGTACCGGTATTACCGCCTCGGGAACCATCACCGGATTTGGCAGTATCTTTGTCAATGGTGTTGAATACGAAACGGGCAGTGCGAATATTACCGCTGACGACAACATTGTCGGCGAGAACGCGCTGCAACTCGGTATGGTAGTGACGGTGACCGGTACACTGGATGCAGGTGGCACAACCGGCACGGCAACATCGGTTTCGTTTGATGACGAGGTCCAGGGCCCGGTCGCCACGCCGCCGGTCGACCCGACGGGAGATGGCCAGCAGCTGCAGTTCACGGTACTCGGTATAACCGTGCTGGCCGATATGACCGCGACCGTATTTGATGACGGTGTTACCTTCGCATCCCTGATGCAGGGCGACTTCATCGAAGTCAGCGGTTTTGTTGACCAGGCTGGCGTCCTCCATGCTACGCGCATCGAGGGCAAGGGTATGTTTACCGCCGGCGTCAGTGAGGTCGAACTCAAGGGAGTGGCCGCCAACGTTGTGGGCAACACCTTCGATATCGGCAGCTTCGACGTCAATACGGTCGCTGCCGACCTGTCGGGTGTGCCCGGTGGTGTCGTCATCATGGGCATGCAGGTCGAGGTAAAAGGCACCCTGACTGGCACCACGATCGCCGCCAGTGAGGTGAAGCAGAATGATGACCTGCCCGGCGCGAATCTCAACAAGGCCAGCATCGAAGGAATCGTGTCCGACTTTACCAATAACAGCAGTTTCAAGGTGGCTGGTCAGCCGGTGGATGCCTCTGCCGCAACTTTTGATCCGCCGACCCTGCTGCTGGCAAACGGTATGGAGGTCGAGGTCGAGGGACCGATTGTAAACGGGACCCTGGAGGCGATTCGTGTCGAGGCGCGCGCGGGTGACGTTAAGCTGGATGCCTTGGTGCAAAGTGCTTCAGTGGTTGCAGGGAGCATTACCCTGCAGTATGCAACCGGTACTGCCACTGTACTGGTCGACAACCAGACCAGTCTGCGCGATGACCTGGGTGTTTTCGATCCCTATACCCTGGCTGATATCACAGCAACGGATTATCTGGAAATACAGGCTTCGCTTGACGGTGGCGGTAATATCGTTGCTACAGAAATCCGCAGGGATAATCCGGATGATGACATCCTGCAGGGGCCGTCCTCCAACTGTGACGGTACCAGCATCACTTTGTTTGGCGTCAGTTTCAGCCTGGTTAACGGCACCACCGTGTTTGAGAACGAAAACGATCAACAGGTTTACGCAGACGCGGCGGCCTTTTGTGCGGATGTGAATGCACGCGGGTTGTTTGTGAAAATCAAGGATAACTCGATTGCCAACGGCATTGCCGATGAGGCGGAACTGGAAGACTGACCGGACTCTTTCCTGCTCCCCCGCAGGTACGGCGCCTTCGGGCGCCGTTTTTTTTTGTACGCAGATGACAGCGGGCTATCGCTGGATCTGTTTCCCAATGGCCCTTGCAACCGGTCGAATCACGTTGCTGCCGTTTGCTTGCAGATTGATGATCACATTGTAGCCGGTGCTGAAATCCAGGCCGCTGGTGTCGCCGCTGATCACCGCCGGTGTCAGCTGGTCAAGTGTGACATAACCGCCGCAGGCCTCGCCGGCATCGCAGACAGATCCGTCGTTGTCGAAGTCGGTACTGGCCAGGATTTCATAGGTGCCGGCCGCGACATTGGTGAAGCTGTACGGGTATACGCCGTTGCCGGCGGCCACAGCCTGTTGCTGTACCGTTTGTCCCGTCGACGTGTCGATCAACCTGACATGGTGGTATCCGGCATCACTGTTCTGTGTCTGGGCGGATACCTGCATGATCACACCGATCTGCTCGGTATTCGCCGATGAGGTAAACGTGATGGTTGCATTGTAGGTGCCTTCTGCCAGCCCACTGCGGGATACGGTCACCCGGTAGGTGCCGATGCCACTGACGGGATCGATATTCTCTGCCGCAACCGCCAGCCACGCTGCATTGTCGGTCGGCGCATTCACACCAAGACTGCCGCCACCGCCATTGCTGACCGACAGGATCGCGCTGGTGCCCAGGCTGCCGAAATTCAGGGCACCCGGCGAGGCGACCAGTGTCGGTGGTACCGGCGACACACCGCCCTGTGCGGCTACCACGGCAAGATGGGCATCGATCAGGCCAAAGCCATACTCGTCATCCCGTCCCGGGGGACCCAGGTCCTGGGTGATCTGGCCACTGGCCAGCAGGTTGTCCAGTTGTAACGGTGTCAGCCCGGGCGTGACCGCCTTCATCAGCGCGACCACGCCGGCCACGTGCGGTGCGGCCATCGATGTACCCTGCAGGAAGCGGTAGTTCAGTTGCAGGCTGCCGCCCGTGTCTTCACCGCCGGTACTCAGTACCGCATCCGGATTGCCGTCACCGTTGACGTCCTGCGTGGCATCGCCGCCCGGTGCGGCAACATCCACAAAGGCGCTGAAATTCGAGTAGGGCGCGCGCTGCCGGTTGATATCGACTGCGCTGACCGAGATCACGCCATTATAGGCGCCCGGGTAGAACGGCACGCTGGATGCATTGTTCCCCGCGGCAGCAATCACGATGGTGCCCTGGCTGCGCACGAGGGTGAACAGGTCCTGTTCCTGTTGTGAAAAGCCTCCGCCACCGAGGCTCAGGTTGATGATGTCGACCGGCTGTGTGAGCGTTGTACCGGAATCATTGCTCAGTCCTGCGGCGTAGCGTACCGCCTGGCGAATGTCATAGGTGGTCCCGCCGTTGAGTCCCAGTACACGCAGCGGCATGATGCGGGTGGCCCAGCTGCTGCCGGACACGCCGTCGGTGTTGTTGGTCGCGGCGGCCACGGTGCCGGCGACGTGGGTGCCGTGGTAGCTGCTGCCGCCGACACCCGAATCGCCCGGGTCGGACGGATCGGAGTCAATGCCATCGCCGTCGTTGGCATTGAACGGATCGCTGATAAAGTCGAACCCCGGTACGAGCTGGCCCTGCAGGTCCGGATGCGCACTCAGCACACCGGTATCGATCACGGCAACCGTGACATTACTGCTGCCGGTGGTGATGTCCCAGGCCTGCGGCAGGTTGATCATTGGATAGTGCCACTGCAGCGGATATAACTGGTCGAGCGGCACCAGCGTGGAGTGGCGAATGTAGTTGGGTTCGGCATATTCGACGTCTGCCTCGCGCCGCAGCCGCTTGATCGCCCGCATGGTTTCCCATTTCCCGAGCAAGGTAGCGTTGTCAGTCAGCAGTACGGGTTGCGCGTTAGCCGCTTGCGCGAAGTGGCCGCCCTGTCGCCTGACGCCCAGTAGCATGGCGCGGTCGCGTGCACCGGCCCGGGTGGTCATGCCGTGCGCGGCAGCAAGCTGGGCCACCGATTGCATGGAGCGGGTTGCCGGCATGTCGCGGAATTTGACCACTACTTCGTCGCTGACGAAATTATCGGCGACGTTCAGTGTCGGTGTGGCTGCGGTGGTAATTTGCTGACCCAGCACCAGCGTGTAAGAGGATGCGCCGGAATGGGCAAAGACTTCGATCATGTAGTCGCCCGCCAGGGCCACGGTGAGCGATTCCGTGGTACCCACGCCTACGGAACTGTCGAGGAACACGCCGTTGGCATCGCCCAGGAACAGGTCGAGGTCACCGTCAGCGCTGTTGGCGATGGTCAGGGTGATGGTCTGGTTTGCCGCCAGCGTGACCCGGTAGACGTCCGAGGTATCACCGATGATTTGCGAGCGGCCTGCCGCACCGCTGCCGGGCTGGTTTACATAGCCGCCGACGGTGACCGGGTTGGGGATGTCCTGTGCTGTGGCGAGGATGCTGTTATCGGTGAAGGGTGCAGCCGGATCGTTCACATCGCTGTCCACGGCACTGCTGGATGCGGCTGTGATCGTGCCGCTGACCAGTAAAGCACCGGACGCGGCCGACTGCGCCCCGCCCCCGCTGCTGCCACCGCAACCGGCCAGTGACAACATGAGCAGGCAGGCCGGGACGATTCCCCAAAATGGCATGCCACTGACAGACATCAATATATACTGGCCTCCCTGTTAGACCGGTTCCTTGCGCCGGGTCACACTCCGGATTACGGCTGCACGCCGCGAGTCTGAAGGATTCGTGCCTGGAAAAGCGGCTACAGCGACCCGGGATCAGGCCTGGCGGCCGGCGATCTCACGCAGGCGTGGTACCGCGAGACCGGCCGCATCGGCCTGTTGCAGGGCGCGCACCAGCCGGAGCGGGGCGCTGCGCCCCATGCAGCCATGCCCGGGATCGCCCTCGAACGCCACCAGCATGGCCCTGATCAACTCGTCCGCATCCAGGGACTTGCCGGTCAATGCTGCCTGTATCGCGATGACCTCGCGGGCAACGCCATCGGCGAGTTCGCGGTGGTTTTCCCAGAGTTCGCTGACGGTGCCGCCGGTTACGAGCCCGGCGCAGTTGGTGGTGACGATGTAGACGTTCTTGACCACCAGTTCGAACAGCAGCTCCTCGTCGCTGTTCAGTACGCGGGTGGGGATATCGAGGGCAATGAAGCAGTCCACCAGCACGCTGGCCTGTGGACCGAACACCGGTGACGGAATAAGCACCTTGACGTCCTGGCCCTGCTTCTTTTCGAACCAGACCGAGATAACGGTCGGGCTGCTGAATCCGTAGTGTTCCCAGTCGGCCGGCAATAACTCGTTTTGCAGCAGGGCAACGCGGTCGTGCCAGGCGGTCGGCAATGCTTCCAGAGTGGCATGCAGGTCTTTCTCGGCAACGGCGACCAGTACGAGTTCCGGGGCCGGGAGCTGCTGCGCCAGTGCCTCGATATCCGACTGGCGGGTGACGGGATAGACGGGATAGCCGGCGCGCAGCAGTCCGCGTGCGAAGACACCGCCCATTTCGCCGATGCCGATTACTACGACGGGTGATTTCATATGCCTGTTCTTGCCTGCATGGATGATGGTGGGGGAGTATAGCGTATAGTTTTACCGGTAGACGATATACGCAAGTCGTGATGGCATGAGAAAATTATATTTAATCACAGAGAACACAGAGGCCGGCAGAAAAATGAAAAAACTCTGTGAACTCTGTGGCAGATTATTTTCAGTCGCCAGACTGCTGTTGCCGGTCGTCTGCCTGTTACCTGCAACTGTGCTTGCAGAAATCCGTGTAACCGACGATGCCGGCCGGGTGCTGTCGCTTGAACAGCCGGCGCGGCGTATCGTGAGCCTGGCACCGTATCTCACCGAACTGCTGTTTGCTGCAGGGGCGGGAGACTCTGTTGTCGGCGTGTCCGGCTTCAGTGATTACCCGCCGGCTGCACGCACAATCCAGCGTATCGGCACAGGCGCCGGACTCGACCTGGAGCGCATCGTTGCACTGCAGCCCGACCTGGTAGTTGCCTGGCAAAGCGGCAATCCGACAGACCAGGTCGAACGTCTGCACGGGCTGGGCCTGACGGTCTTCAGGTCCGAGCCGCGCACGCTCGAGGACATCGGCACCACGCTGTCCCGGCTTGGCGAGCTGGCTGCCACGCGTGAGCAGGCACAGTCTGCCTTGCATGCCTTCACACAGCGCCTCGCGGTGCTGCGTCAGCGTCATGCCGGCAAGTCCCCGGTCGACGTTTTTTACCAGGCCTGGGGCCGGCCGTTGATGACGGTCAACGCTGACCATGTCATCAGCGATGTCATCCGCCTGTGCGGCGGGCGCAACGTGTTTGCCGGTCTTGCCCGGCTCGCGCCGCAGGTCGGCATCGAGGCCGTCCTGGTGCGGGACCCGCAGGTAATTATCGCGACGACAGGCAGTGCCGGTGATGCGGATGGCCTGGATCAGTGGCGTCGCTGGTCGGGGGTGCGTGCCGTCGCGAACAGTCATCTATACACCATCGACGATGACCTGCTGGTGCGGCATACCCCGCGCATCCTGGACGGTGCGGAACAACTGTGCGGGATTCTTGATCGGGTGCGTAATAATAAATTGTAGGAGCAGATCGCACAATGCAAAGGGAGAATGTGAGACCGGGAAGTAGTCGAGAGGCTGGTCCGGGTTGTGCCCGTAGTTACAGACGGATGGGGCGCCGCGAAAAATAACTTCACGCAGAGACGCAAAATACAAACACAATTCCTGTCATCCCCGCCCTCGCGAAGGCGGGGGCGGGGATGACAGGAATTTTTCAGAATCGGACCATCAGCTACGTCATTCCGTCCCTTGCATTCGGGGACCAGTTTTTCGCTGGGATGACAACAAGGCATTCACTCTCGTGAAAGACGTTGCCTGTTTTCATTCCCTGCCATGCTCCCACAACACGTCCGGCTCACCAGCCTGCCGGTTGAGGTAGCGTGCCATGACGAACAGCAGGTCCGATAGCCGGTTGAGGTAGCGGATGCTGGCGGCGTTGATCTCCGCCTCCTTGCCGAGGGTATGGACGCGTCGTTCGGCGCGCCGGCACACGGCGCGCGCCTGGTGGCAGAGGGCGGCGGCGCGGGTTCCGCCCGGCAGGATGAAATCTTCCAGTGGCGGCAGCCCGGCGTTCAGTTCATCCAGTATCTGTTCCAGTTTATGTACATGGCTGTCGGCAACCATACGGTGGCCGGGTATGCTGAGCTCGCCGCCGATATCGAACAGCCGGTGCTGTATGCCAATCAGGCATTCATGGACAGTGTCCGGCAGTTCCTCGCACAGCAGCACGCCAAGCACGCAATTCAGCTCATCCACGCTGCCGATGGCCTCGATACGGCTGTCATCCTTCGCGGTACGCGAACCGTCACCCAGTCCGGTGGTGCCGTCATCGCCGGTGCGCGTGTAGATCCTGGTCAGGCGTTTACCCATATCAGCTGTCCGTCAGGCGGTATTCGACCGGTATCAGCATATCGATTTCACGGCCATCCAGCCAGGCAACGACCTGCGGCATACTGATGCCGGCCAGTGAGCGCAGGGCTGCGCGGTCCAGTAGCGGGACGCCGGAACTGTCTGCGAGCTGGATTTCCGAAAGGTGGCCATCGGGCATGATGCGCAGGGATACTATCACGGTGCCCTCCCAGCCGCGCTTACGTGCGCGGCGCGGGTAGGTAAAGCGGGCCTGCAGTGCGCTGAAGACAGCGGCCCGCAACGAGTTCAGCGTATCCCGGTTGTCGGGATTATCCTGCGCAACCTGCGCGATTGCTTCCCTGGCGGCAGTGTTATTCTCCGGCGTTTGTTCAGTGCGGTCCCGAACCGGTGGTGTGATTTTCCCGGCAATAGCAGCGTTTTCCGCGTCCGCATTTTCAATGTATGCCTGCACGGGCGTGCCCGGTATGCCGGCAGCGGGCGCCGGTGCCTGTTGTGCCCGGGCTGTCTTTTGTTGCGGTGCGGGTGGTGGTTGCGGACTGCGGGCAGGATCGCTGAATGTTTGCAGTGTCAGCGCGATGGTTCGCCCCGGCAGCGGTAATGCATCGCGGGTTGTATCGGTATACTGCAGCAGCAATGCCGCAATAGCGTGCAGCAGGACTGAAACCAGCAGGAAGTTTCGCATGCTGTCTGCCTATCCGCCCGCAGCGTAACGCACTGTCAGAAACAGGCTGCGACCGGGTGTGTTGTAGGTATCGACGGTCCGGTAGTTCTTGTCGAGCAGGTTGTCGACGCGTCCTTCCAGTGTCAGGCCTTGTCCCAGCTCATAGGAACCGCGCACATCAAGCTTGCCGAAGCCGCCGACCCTGATCGTATTCCCGGCGTCGTCATACCTGGAGGACTGGGCGATGAAGGTGGCGCCCAGGCCGGCCTTGCCGAATGTGCGGTCCATGTCGATTCGCAGGCTGCGCCGGGCGCGTCGCGGCAGGTCATTGCCGGTCGCATCGTCCTCCGCGTCCAGATAAGTGGCTGTGGCGGAGGTGTCCCAGTCCAGCAGTACACCGGACAGGGCCAGTTCCAGGCCATTGATCACCGCGTCATTGATATTAGCGGGCAGGAAGGTGGCGAGATCGAAGACAATCAGGTCTTCGATGTCTGTGCGGAACGCGCGCACATCCCAGTCGAGCCGACCGGCCCGTCCCTCGAGTCCGACTTCCAGGGACTCGGAGGTTTCCGGTCGCAGGTTCGGATTACTGGTCGGGAAGCCCATGAAGTCCGGGAAGTACAGGTCATTGAAAGTCGGTGCCTTGTAGGCCGTACCATAGGAGACGGTGACGCGCATCGTTGCGCCGACCGGGTAACCCCAGGCAAGGTTGCCGGTGTTGCGATTGCCGAACTGTTCGTCATGCAGCCGCCGGATACGTGCCAGCAGGGAATGGCTGGCAATTTCTCCCTGGTATTGCATGAAACCTGCCGTAGTGGCGCGTGATGTCTCGTTGTAGACAGTGGTGCTGTCGATGCGATCGTCGTGGTAGTCGATACCGGCCGACACCACGTCGTCACCGGCCAGCGTGAAATCATTTTGCAGCGAAAGAGTGTAGCGCTCGGTGTCGAAGGTAAATTCGGATCCGGGCGCACCGGAACGAAAACTGTCGCGCTTATCGAGGCTGCGCCCTGCTGACAGTGTCAGGTCCCAGTTTTCGGCAGGCATGGTCGTCAGGGTGACACCAAGCGCCTGTTGTACAAAATCATCCTCGTTGGCGGACGGTGCAGTCGTGTCGTATTCGGTATTGCCGGCGGCGTGCAGGCCGTGGAATTCGATTTCGCTGCCGTCTGCAAAGCGGTGGCCCAGTCGCAGGCTGGCCGAGGTATTGTCATACCCGTCCCTGTCCGGATCATCGACCGGGCTGCCGAACTCGACGGTGGGCTGACGGGCATCAAAACCGTCTGTCTGCCGGTGTGCAATGCGCGCGGAATACCAGCCATTGCCGGCACTGCCGCTGATATCTGCGCCGGTTTCCAGCGTATCGTAACGACCGCCGCCTGCCGACACGCCCCAGCGAACAGGTCCGTCACCACGCCGGGTGAAGATCTGAATGACACCGCCAATCGCCTCGGAGCCGTACAGTGCGGAGTTCGGGCCGCGGACCACTTCAATTCGTTCTACCTGTGCAAGCGGCAGGAACTCCCAGGCGACGGTGCCCGAGGTGACCGATCCCATGCGAATGCCGTCGACCAGCACTGACACATGGCCGGGATTGGTGCCCCGCAGGTACAGTGATGTCAGCTTGCCGTTGCCGCCCTGGCTGACAACATTGACACCGGTGATGCCCTGCAGCAATTCGCCGAGCGAGCCGGCCTGGCTGCGTTCGATTTCCTTGCGGGTAATTACGGTGACGGAAGACAGCGTCTCATCGGCAGTTCGGGCAACCCGGGTGGCGGTCACGATAATGGGTTCCTGTGCGGCGAATGTCGCGACGGGGGAGGCAATGAAAATCCAGCCGGCGAGCTGGCCGGTAATTCGACGAAAGCAGGAATGCATTCCTTCTCCAGTGCGTCCACCCGCGCGTGAGGGTCACAGAGGAGGAGACAACGAAGCCGGAAATCAGCCTGTTGGTATCGCCCTCCGCGACACGATCAAGTCAATTGCAGGCCGGTCTCCGGGCTCGCGAGCGGTTTCCCCGGCGAATCACCTTCCCGCTTGCGCAGTGGCGTATGGATTCACCTCGACTCGCTTACCGTTGCGGGGGCAGCGCCGGAGTTGTCAGTGTGACGCACCGGCTTCCCGTTTCATCCCGGGGACGATTGTCCACGGGACACCTGCAACAAAGCGGGGCAGACTGTACGGCCGCACGGGCAGGGGTGTCAAGACAGATTTGTGAACGCGGTTGTTATCAAGTGCTTGTCTGATGGAATGTCTATCGCGCCTGCAAGGCGCTCCTGCAGGTGTATCGATGGGCGTAGGAGCGCACGACTGCAGGGATGCAGGAGGTAGTGCAATGCATGGAGCAATTGCCGAGGCATGCGCGAACAGCCGGGCAGATCTGTTCGCGGACAGCGTCCGCTCCTACGGTTGTGTCGATGGGCGTAGGAGCGCAGGCATGCGCGAACAGCCGGGCAGATCTGTTCGCGGACAGCGTCCGCTCCTACGGGTGTATCGATGGGCGTAGGAGCGCAGGCATGCGCGAACAGCCGGGCAGATCTGTTCGCGGACAGCGTCCGCTCCTACGGTTGTGTCGATGGGCGTAGGAGCGCAGGCATGCGCGAACAGCCGGGCAGATCTGTTCGCGGACAGCGTCCGCTCCTACGGTTGTGTCGATGGGCGTAGGAGCGCAGGCATGCGCGAACAGCCGGGCA
>Ga0265303_10000100_pt1 | contig 38543 bp, 36 predicted proteins | sample Helome_2_FD_192494 | JGI IMG/M metagenome (GOLD analysis project Ga0265303, IMG submission 192494) | Marine sediment microbial communities from subtidal zone of North Sea - Hel_20160317 (Illumina Assembly) | ecosystem: Environmental > Aquatic > Marine > Subtidal zone > Sediment ... | reverse complement strand
GTCCGACGAGGTCAATCGATTCGCAAACGGATTGCGCTCCCTCGGCGTCACGAAGGGTGACCGGGTCGCCATATACATGGGCATGGTTCCGGAGCTGGCGATTGCCATGCTGGCCTGCGCCAGGATCGGCGCTCCTCATTCAGTGATCTTCGGAGGATTCTCCGCAGCGGCCATCATCGACAGAGTCGACGATGCCAAGGCGAAGCTCCTCATAACGTGTGACGGTGCATGGCGGAGGGGAAACGTGGTTCCCCTCAAGGACAACTGCGACACGGCAATGGCGTCGTCTCCGTCGATCGAGCATTGCGTGGTCGTCGAACGCACCCGCCAGGGTGTCCACATGGAGGAAGGCAGGGATGTCTGGTGGCACGACCTCGTAGAAGAGCAGACCACCGAATGCGAACCGGAAGTGATGAACGCCGAGGATCTCCTCTACATCCTCTATACGTCCGGGACCACAGCCAAGCCGAAGGGCATCATGCACACCACGGGTGGGTACCTCACCGGGGCAGCGACAACCCATGCACAGGTCTTCGACATCAAGCCTGACACAGACGTGTACTGGTGCGCCGCAGACATCGGTTGGGTGACCGGCCACACCTACATCGTCTACGGACCGCTTGCGAACCACACGACCAGCGTCATGTACGAGGGAACCCCCGACTACCCGAACAAGGATCGGTTGTGGGAGATCATCGCCGAGTACGGGGTGACGATCTTCTACACGGCACCAACAGCGATCAGGGCTTTCATGAAGTGGGGTTCCGACTATCCAGCATCCCATGACCTGTCGAGCCTCAGGCTGCTCGGAACGGTCGGGGAGCCGATCAATCCGGAAGCGTGGATGTGGTACCACGAACACATCGGAGCCCAATCGTGCCCCATCGTCGATACGTGGTGGCAGACCGAGACAGGCGGGATCATGATCTCCCCGCTGCCTGGGGTGACCGCCACGAAACCAGGCTCAGCGACCAAGGCCATGCCGGGGATCACAGCCGAGGTCGTCGACATGGACGGCGATCCCGTTCCCCTCGGCAGCGGAGGATTCCTCACAATCTCGAAACCATGGCCATCAATGCTTCGATCCATCTATGGGGATGACAAGCGATACGTCGACACGTATTGGTCGAGGTATCCGGGCCGCTACTTCCCTGGCGACGGGGCGAAGATCGACGAGGACGGCTACATCTGGGTGCTCGGACGGGTCGACGACGTGATGAATGTCTCCGGCCATCGGATATCGACGATGGAGGTGGAGTCGGCTCTCGTGGACCATCCAGCGGTCGCTGAAGCAGCCGTCGTCGGGGCAACGGATGACCTCACTGGCCAGGCCATCGCTGCGTTCGTCACCCTCCGCGGAGGCTACGAGAGCTCGGATGAACTCCACGACGAACTCAGGGATCATGTCGCGACGAAGATCGGAGCGATAGCAAAGCCTCGCTCGATCATCTTCACTCCCGACCTCCCGAAGACCCGATCGGGCAAGATCATGCGCCGGCTGCTTCGGGACATCTCCGACCACAGGGATCTCGGCGATGTCACCACGCTCGCAAACGCCGAGATCGTGCAGGCACTTGCAGATCAGGCGGACGCCCAACAGGCCAAGGAGTAGGACACCAATGCCAGACAAGGACCCAAAGAAGGCAACGGACGAGGCAAAGGCGGAAGAGAAGGAGACTCCCCCTCCCGAGCACCACGAGGACGCCCTGTCAGAGACCCAGCACACCATCGCGGTTGATGATCAGGACATCTCCTACACCGCCACAGCTGGACGCATCGTGCTCAAGGAGGACGATGACACCAAGAAGGCGTCGTTCTTCTTCACGTCGTACGCCAAGGAGGGCGTGGAGCCAGCCGACCGACCCATTGTGTTTGCGTTCAACGGTGGACCGGGCTCGTCATCTGTGTGGCTCCACCTTGGGATCCTCGGTCCCAAGCGAGTTGCGCTCGACGACAAAGGGAACCTCGAGATGCATCCCGGCGAGCTGATCGTCAACGACCAGACCCTCCTCACGCATGCTGACCTGGTCTTCATCGATCCGGTATCGACGGGGTTCACCAGGGCAATCGAAAAGGACGACGAAAAGACCTACCACCACTTCGAGAAGGACATCGAGTCGGTTGGTGCGTTCGTGCGCATGTATCTCACGCGCTTCAACCGGTGGTCGTCCCCGAAGTTTGTTGCTGGCGAGAGCTACGGGACGACGCGCTCCGCCGGTCTTGCGGGGCATCTGATGTCCCGGTACGGGATCTACCTCAACGGCGTGATTCTGATCAGCTCTGTGCTGTCATTCCAGACCATCGCACTCGATTCGTCGACGTACACCTTCCATCGAGGGAACGACCTGCCCTACGTCGTCTACCTGCCGTCGTACACGGCAACGGCCTGGTATCACAAGCAACTCGAAGATGAACTCCAGAAGCGGGAGCTCACCGATCTCCTGGCAGAGGTGGAGGCCTTCGCCGAGACGGACTACCTCCTCGCCCTCCAGCAGGGGGCCAGACTCGATCCCGAATCGTCGGCTGCAATCGCACAGCAACTCGCTCGCTACACGAGCCTCAGCGAAGAGTTCATCAACCGAAGCGACCTGAGGATCGAGAAGTTCCACTTCATGAAGGAGCTGCTCCGGGACAAAGGGGTCACGGTGGGTCGACTCGACTCGCGGTACCAGGGTGTGGACCGGTACGACGTTGGCGTCATGCTCGAACACGACCCATCACTCGATGTGTGGATGGGCCCCTACACGGCGACCTTCAACGACTACGTTCGGAGGGATCTTGGGTACGAGTCAGACCTCGTGTACGAGATCCTCAATCCCAAGGTGTGGCCGTGGAACTACGAGAAGTTCCAGAACGCCTATGTCGATGTTTCCGAGACGCTTCGCGACGCAATGACGAAGAACCCAGGCATGCGGGTCTACGTGGCCAGTGGGTACTTCGACCTGGCAACGCCGTACTTCGCAACGGAGCACACGATTGCCCACCTCGGGCTCGAGGACATGCTGAGGGACAACATCGACATCTCCTACTTTGATGCCGGTCACATGATGTACGTCCACAAGCCCTCTATCGAGAAGCTCGGCCCAGAGCTGAGAGCCTTCGTCGAGTCGAGCACGTAGGGAAGCCTTGGAGCTCCGGAGCGACGGGCTTGTCAGACACCAGACAACCGAGCGTTGTTCGGTACCCGGTAGCTGGAGGTCGGGCCTTGGGGTGTCCCTCGGCCAGTCGTAGACGGTCCTACGGTGAACGAAGCTCACTCAGATACCGTGCCGTGGCCCTGGCGGCGCTCTTGCCGGAGCCGACGGCTGCGGTCATGCCTCCGCCGCCGACCCATGCACCTGCGAGGAATAGGTTCGGGAGTGGCGTGGTCGGGCGGCGCCGATTCATCTGGTTCATCACCGTCTGTTCCCTGCCGTAGAGGCTCCCTGCCCGCTGGCCCACGTATCGGACATTCGTGAGCGGTGTACCGATGTCGATGGTCTCGATCGAGTCCCTGAGGCCGGGGATGAGACGCTCGGCCCTATCAATCAGCAGATTCCCCGCCTTGTCTTTCGCAGCGATGTAGTTGGGGTTCACCCTGTAGTTCACCAGGTCGCCGCCGGTTCCCCATACGTTGTCGTGGTCCCACGGAGCGAGCGACGTGAGCACCAGCACGGTTGCGCCTTCCGGTGCGTTGGATGGATCCACGATGGAGTAGTTCGAGACGATCATGCCCGCCTGGTCGAAGCGACCGTCAACGATCGACTGGTACTCGGCCTCCGTGTCGTAGCCGACCATGTCGAAGAACTCATGGTGGTTCCAACCCTCAGCGGCGAGGTCACGGTTCACACCAAGGTGCACAACAAGGCTCGACAGCGACGGAATCTCGGCACGGAGCTCTTCGACCCAGGAGGTATCCACGGATCCGTCCGGGAGAAGCTCGGCGGTTGCCAGCGGACTCGCGTTCGATACCACCGCCCTCGCATTGATCCGGGGACCCTTGTGCGTGTGCACGGTGACACCTGCGGACGTAGGCTCGAGTCCGGTGACCTTCGTGCGAAGCAGGACATCCCCTCCGTGTTCCTCGATGGCTTCTGCGATCGCCCAGGTCATCCTTCCCGAACCACCGGTGGGATACCAGGCACCCGCCGTGTGATACGACAGGAGCGTCAGGGCGAACTGGCCCGCCGAGAGGCGTGACGGTGGGAGGCCGAGGTATCCCCACAGCGTGGTTACCAGGGCCCTGGCCTCATCCGAGTCGAGATGGCGGCCGACGAACACCTCCCACGGGCTGGCGAAGGCCATCGCCATGTCCGGATACCGCTCCGGCATCTCATGCTGGGCCACCCGTATCCCAGACGAACGGTCCTTGGCGAACCGTGCCACGTCGTGGCCGATCCGCTTGATCGCAGCGAACATCTGCTTCGCTCCGTCAAGCTCCTCAGGGAAGATCTCGGCAAAGCGCGCGAGGTACACATCGATATCGGTGGGTACCTCCATCTCGAAGTCAGGGAACCGCACGGTGTAGAACGGATCGAGCTCGTTGAACTCCACCGTGTCGAGGATGCCGAGCGTTTCGAACATCGGCCTTGCCCACCCCCCATCGCCGAGACCGTCGAGCGCATGCAGTGCCACCTCGAAGCGGTAGTGGTCCTTGCGAAAGAAGTGGGCGTACCCGCCTGGCTTGGTGTGTCCCTCCAGCACGACGACGTCATAGCCCGCTTCCTGGAGATGCCGAGCGGCCGACAGCCCACCCAGGCCAGCCCCAACGATTGCGACGTCTGTGTCGACGAGTTCGGTCATGACTCCGAGGCTATGGCTTCCGCGTCATCACCGGACCACGGATCACGATCGATGAGCTTTCGCCAGATGTATACGACGATATCGCGTATGGATGCGATGACAGGAACCGCAAGGAGTGATCCGAGAAGTCCTCCAACCTGGAATCCGATCAGGAGTCCGATCAGGACGACCGCCGGACGGAGTCGCACGGCGGTACCCATGACGCGAGGCGCAATGATGTTCGCCTGGAGCTGCACGACCAGGAGGTAGATGCCAGCAACGATCAGAGCAAACCAGAAGTTCTCGAGATCTGGCCACCGCGTTGAGCCGGAAATCAATGCCGCAAGGACACCGGGAATCGCGGCGAGGATCGGCCCGAATGTGGGGATCATGTTGAGCACCACCATGATGGCGCCGATCAGGAAGGCACCGGGAAGCCCAACCGCCCAGAGCACCAACCAGACCAAGGCGCCCGTGATGAGCGAGTTGACGAGCTGCCCGTAGAGATAGCCGCGCCAGACGCGTTTCTGGGCCTGAAGCATCATCACGCCGTCGCGCTCGTATCCAGTTGGGACGTTGTTGAGGACACCTGCATGCATACGTTTGCTGTCCGCGTTGGTGTACATCGCAACAAGCACCGTGACGATGGCCGACGTGATGATTGCCGTCACAACGCCCACAACGGTTCGCACTCCGCTGAGACCCGCACCCACGTAGTCGAGCACTCGCTCCGCGTCGACGACAATGCCCCCCTCCCCATCGTCGTTGTTCATCGAGTTCTCCAGCTGATCCAGAACACCGTTCATGTCGACGGTCAGCCCAAGGAATGCGAGTTCGCCGTTCTCGTCGGTCTCGTCCAGGAGCCAGATCCGTGCTTCCTCGACCTTGCCCACCGGGTCCAGCTCGATCACGGACGCAACGATTGACTGTGCAAGCAACCACCCAAACGCGAGGGTCCCGACGAAGACCGCCAAATAGGCAAACAACAATGCGATCCCTCGAGGGATGTGGAGACGCTGGTTTGCGATGCGAATGAGTGGAGCAACGAGGAACGCTATCAACGCAGCCAGGGCAGCAATGGCGATGATGTTGCGCGCAAGGAAGACCCCGATGAGCACCAGGACAAAGCCGATCGCAATGGTCAGGAGCTTTGCGTTGTTGCTCCACATTGGTGACGGCGGATAGGCCGTTGGATCCGTGTGATCGATGTCTGTGGACTCGTCGACATCGGGTACGACGAGGGTCGGCTCCTGCTCGTTCGACGTGGGATCATCACTCATGGACCCCACGCTAGAGCACTCGCCAGCGAATCGGTCGTTACGATGCACCCGCATGAACGTGTATGTGCGGACGATGCGCAGCGTATCGAGAACCAAGGGCATGCGGTGGTTCATGCGAACCGTCCAGCCAACGCTCGACATGAAGCTGAAGGGAACCCGCTTCGCGCCTTCGACCTTCGGCGGCATCGACACCCCTCTCTGCTACCTCACGACCACGGGACGCAAGAGCGGCGGACCGCGAACCGTGCCCCTCGTCTACGTTCGTGCAGACGACGCCACGGTGGCTGTGGTCGCTTCGAACTATGGACAGGACCACCACCCGGCCTGGTCATACAACCTCGACGCTGACCCCGAGGCATCACTGGAGATCAACGGCGAGGACCCACGCAGCGTGGTTGCGTGTCGCGCCTCCGAGGCGGAGACCACCGCGCTGTGGCCGCGGTTCGATGCCGTCTGGCCCGGATACGAGACATATCGCGAGATTTCGCCCCGCGACATCAAGATGTACCTGCTGGCTCAAGACGCCTAGGCGCTCGATCCGGAATGCTCGCGGTCGCGTCGTACACTCTGTGCGTGCCAGAGACACCGAAGACAACGGACAACGTCCACGACTACGAACCACACATCGGGGCCTCGCGCCAGTACATGCGGGACATCATCCTTGGTGTCAACGACGGCCTCGTTTCCACCTTCCTCCTGGTATCGGGTGTCGTTGGGGGTGGTCTCACTTCAACCGACGTCCTTCTGACGGGGGTGGCAGGGGCCGTCGCCGGCGCAATCTCGATGTCGATCGGCGAGTACATCGCAACGAAGTCCCAAGAAGAGGTCTTCGATGCCGAACTCTCTCTGGAGCGACATCACCTCAGGGACCACAGGGAAGAGGAGATCGATCAGCTCCGTGACATGCTCGCCGCACGCGGTCTGGAGGGAGAGGACCTCGAAACCGTTGTACAGATCATCGACAGCGACGACACCACCATGCTGAACATGCATGCGGCCCTCGAATTCGGCATCGTCGACGACGAGCGCAGAAACCCCTACGCCGCTGCTGCTGCCTCTGGCTTGCTGTTCCTCGCAGGTGCGATTCCTTCTGTGGTCCCGTTCGCCATCTGGGATGACACCCGGACGGCCCTCATCGCTGCAGCAATCCTTGCTGGGATCGGCTTGTTCGCCGTGGGAGCGCTCAAGACGATCCAGACCCGCAAGAACCCGTGGCTGTCAGGCCTCGAGAACCTTGCGCTCGGTATGACGGGCGGTGTTCTTGCGTTCTTCGTCGGCAAGGCGTTCGATGCCCTGATTACCAGCTGACGAACCGGGTCAGAAGTCGAGGCCCTTGCGAGCCTGGATTCCGCTATCGAAGGCGTGCTTGACCTTGCGCATCTCTGTGACGGTGTCTGCAGCGTCGATGATCGCCTGGTGGGCATCCCTGCCAGTGATGACAAGGTTGACCTTCTTCGGACGTGAGCGAATGGCTTCCACGACATCCTCGACATCGATCCACTCGAACGTGACGGGGTAGGTCGCCTCATCGAGGATCACAAGGTCGTAGGCGCCTGAACCAACCAGCTGCTTTGCGCGCTCCCATGCGTCCTGGGCAGCGCGCTCGGTCGCTCCCATGTCCTCGGATTCCCAGGTGAACCCGTCTCCTCCGACAATCCACTCGACACCGAGCTGCTCGGCCATCTTCTTTTCTCCGGTCTGCCATTTGTCAGACTTGATGAACTGCACAACAGCAACCGACCACCCGCGGGCAACCGCCCGAAGCATGACACCGAATGCAGAGCTCGACTTGCCCTTGCCATCACCGGTGTTCACAATCACCATGCCGCGTCTGTTGCTCATCGTCGCTCCTTGTCCCGCATCGACACGATCACCTGGCTTCCCTCGATGTCAATGACTCGGACCGTTGGTTCGAAGACCTCACGAAGCAGGTCCTCCCTCAGTACCTCTTTCGGAGACCCTACGCCTCGCAGACGGCCCTGGTCGATGAGGGCGACCCTGTCGCAGAACTGTGCCGCAGCCGTGAGGTCGTGCATCGCAGACACCACAGCTATCCCGTTCTCGATTCTGATGCTGTCGATGAGCTCCAGGACTTCGTGCTGGCTCGCAATGTCCAGTGCGGCGGTGGCCTCGTCGAGTACCAGGACAGGTGCACGCTGGGCCAGAACCCTTGCCATCGAGACACGTTGTGTCTCACCTCCCGACAGCGAGGCAACGTCGCGCTCGGCAAATGACGTCAGCCCAAGCGACGCAAGCACCTCCCACACAATCGTCACATCGGACCTCGACTCCGTTGCGAGCGGGCCCATGTGGGGGGTCCGGCCCAGCAGCGCATAGTCGAACACCGACATCCCGATCGGAAACACCGGGCGTTGTGGCACATAGGCCACCAAATGTGCCCGTGACTTGCCCTGCACCGCGTGCATGCCGCTTCCGGCAATGGAAATACCGCCTCCGGTGATGGTGCCGCCAACAGCAGTGCGCAGGAGGGTTGACTTACCGGCGCCGTTCGGCCCGAGCACGCCGAACCACTCCCCCTTCCCGACCTCGAAAGACACGTCATCGACGACTGGGCTTCCGTTGTACGCGACCGTCACCGCATCGAAGGAAACCAAGGTCTCGTAGCCGGTGTCCTTCACGATCCGACGCCCTTGCTCGTGCGCAGGACAATCGCAAAGAACGGGGCGCCGATGAATGCAGTCACCACGCCGATGGGCACCTCATAGGGCGACTGCACCGTTCTCGCGATGACGTCGGCGATAACGAGAAAGGCTCCCCCGACGAGGATCGAAAGCGGAACGATGATGCGATACGAGGCGCCAGTGAGGATCCGAACAGTGTGCGGGACGATGATGCCAACGAAGCCGATCAATCCCGAGACGGCGACAACCGCTGCGGTCCCGAGCGTCGCGAAGGCCACAAGCACCAAGCGAACCCGGCGAGGCTGCACACCGAGGGACGAGGCCTCGACGTCGCCGACCGCAAGCACATCCATCAACCGGCGTCCCGCGAACACCACCACCAGCGAGATCACAACGTAGGGGACAACCAGCCGCACATCGGCCCAACTGCCGGTGGCGAGACTGCCGAGGATCCACCCGTACACCTCGCGCAGAGTTTCCGAATTCCTCTGTTGGAGGAACGTCTGGGTTGCCGTCAGGAAGGCGGCAACGCCAACACCGGCGAGGATCAAGGTCACGGCGGTGCGGCCGGATCGAACGCTGTACCCGAGCACATAGGCAAGAACCACACCGACGATTGCACCAACGAATGCCGCGAGTGGCAGAGGATCGATCAGCCAACCGGCGCTGTCCGGACCGTAGGCAATCGCCAGCGTTGCTCCGAGGCCAGCGCCTGCACCCGCGCCGAGCAAATAGGGATCCGCCAATGGATTCCGGAAGACCCCTTGGTATGCAGCGCCTGCTGCTGAGAGTGTTGCTCCGACGATCACGCCGAGCACGATCCTCGGCATCCTCACCTGCCACAGGATCGCCTCTGCTCGGTCATCGAGGCCAGCATCAACAGAGACGAACGGGAGACGATCCACAACGGAGCCAAGGACCCCGCCGATCGGTATCGAGAACGACCCCACCATCAGCGACACGATCACCGACCCCACCAACAATCCGGCTGCCCCGACCACCCACCACCAGCGGAGGCGCGTGGATGCGGGGCGGGCGGCATTCATGCGTTCGCCGAGACAAGCTCAAGGATCGCACCGACAATGTCGTCAGCAAGGAGGGCAATTCGAGGTCCCCATCGGCTTGCTGCATCGTCATTCAGCTCGATGATCTGACCCGTATCCACTGCAGTCATCGTGTCCCACCCCGGCCGCTCAGCGACGGTTGCAGCGGTCTGACCGCAACACAGGGTGTCGGCCAGCATGATCAGATCGGGATTCGCCCCGATGACGTACTCGGCCGTGAGCTGGGGATAGCCGTACCCGTCGGTGTCGGCATCATCCGCGATGTTTGCCATTCGTGTCCCAGCGAGTACATCTCCGACGAAGGTTGCCGACGTCAGGGAGAACAGGGTTGGATCAAGCTCCCAGTAGTAGGACATTCCTTCTGCTTCGGGGGGAATCGTCGCATAGGCAGCGTCGATCGCCTCCGCGGTCGCAGCGACAACGGCGAGCGCTCCTGCTGTGTTGCCCGTCGCCACACCAAGCTGTTCCCACTGCGCATAGGCGCCATCAACGGTGGAGGGGCCAGAGTGGAGGATCGCCGGAACTCCCACTGCCTCGAGCGCGGGAATCAGGCCGGCGTCCGGATCGAAGGAGAGCACAACGAGATCGGGATCGTAGGCAGCAATCGCTTCCACACTTGGGCTGAAGGCGGACAGATCGCTCACTGGAGCGTCGGCCGGGTAGTTCGACAGGCTGTCGACCGCGACCACCTGGTCACCGGCCCCGATGGCAAACAGCACCTCAGTCGATGTTGGAGAAATCGAAACGATGCGCATCGGGCGCTCCGCAATGGTTACCCGCCCATTCGGCGCATCAATCGTCACGGGGAACCCGCTATCCACCGTCGTGGTCGTAACAGCCAGCGTGGTGGAGGTGGGTGCTGGCGCGGATGTCGTCGACGATGACGTGCTCAGCGTTGGCGGCGGCGGATCCGTCGCATCGTTTGAGCCCCCGCACGCCGCCGCGAGAAGGGCAAGCGCGGCAACGAGGAGGGTGAGCTTGTAGAACATGTGGTCTCCTCTCTCTGGAGGAGACCTTCCGGGCAACGCTCGCTCTTCTCCTCCGGAGAGCACACGTTCACCGACACAGAGGCGACCTGGCTACCTCCACAGGAAGGATCACAGTTGCGGGACAGCGCCGGTTTCTCACCGGACTTCGCTCCATACCGGGACCCGGACAGTGTCCGGGGCACAGTTGTGACCCTAGCGCGCCATCGCCGATGCCATCGGTCTGGGCAGGGAAGGCGCAACGAGTAGGGAAGGGTCGACACGCACTATCGTCAGCAGCATGAAGAAACTGCTACCAATCATTGTCGCTTTCGCCATCGTTGCGATACTCGTAACCGTCAAAGTGAAGCGCCGTTCGAACGCGCCAGATGCACCGGAAGGCGCTTGGGAACCCGCTGCAGACGATTCCTCGCAGTGAGGGTCCTCGTCGATGCGACGTCAGACGTCGGACAGCGAGCCGTCAGGGTCTTCCTCGCCGAGAGTGATGTTTCCTACATCGGCCTGTGGGATACACCGGATGCAGCCCGCAACTCGAGGTCAGGACCTACGTTGGAAGTTGATGGCTACGACGTTGCCGTGACCGACAGGGCAGAACACATCAGCGATCTTCTGGCTCGCTGCTCGGTCGCCGGCGTTCCCTTGGTCCTGTGGCACGACGCTCCTGCCATTGCACCCGGTGGCGCTGCTATCCCTGTCGTGGTCGGAGCCAGTGTTGGTTCGGCCCTGGCTGAGGTGCTGGTACACCATCCCTCAGCGGCGCTCGCCGCAGGTGACGACGTACAGATCGCATGGACCGAGCCAGGCGATGCGTTCCGCAAAGGAACACCTGTTGCCTTCCCGGATCCCGTCGGCATGTCGTGGGCCAGAGAGCGATCACCCGGCCGATTCGTTGCGTTCCGCGACGACATGTGGTCCGGGGCCGTCGCCAGGCTTGAGGGCGACGGCGGCGAGCGCATCATTGGGGTCGCCGACCATGGGCCTCACCTGGAGGCCCTTGTGATGGCCGCAACGGCACTGTGCGTCGCTGAAGGTATCTACGACTCCGGCGTCCGATCTGCATCCGAGGGTGGTGAACACCTGGTGAACAAGTGCTCGTCGGTGGAACTCGACTTCGCTGTGTGGCGTTCAACAACCTGAGACACATCATGAAACCGTTCCTCCTCCTCATCGCCCTCGGCCTTGTCGCGGCCGCCTGCACCTCTGGTACGGACGCGTCGCAAGACGCGTCCACGACGACGCTTGATGGTGTCGAAACCTCCTCCACCGCCGAATACACCGGCGAATCGTTTGCTGGAGAGGTCGACGCACCTGAGTTCCCTGAGGGTCTCGACTGGATCAACACCGATCGACCGATCACGCTGAACTCCCTCAAGGGCAAAGTCGTGCTCCTGGATTTCTGGACCTACGGCTGCGTCAACTGCATCCACGTCATCCCAGACCTCGAGCGCCTCGAGGCAGAGTTTCCAGACGAGCTGGTAGTCATCGGTGTGCACTCGGCGAAGTTCACGAATGAGGGGGAAACGGAGAACCTCCGCGACATTGTGCAGCGATACGAGCTCTCCCATCCGGTGGTGAACGACAAGGACTTCGAGGTCTGGGGATTGTGGGGGGCAAATGCCTGGCCAACGGTCGCGCTCATTGATCCCGCGAGCAAGGCCGTTGGGGTCAGGGCGGGCGAAGGTGTCTACGACGCAGTTCAGCCCGCCATTGCTGCCCTTGTCGCCGAGTTCGATGCGAAGGGCGCCCTCAACCGTGACCCCATCGACTTCGCACTGGAGGCCGACACGTCACCCGAAACCGCCCTTCGCTATCCAGGCAAGGTGCTTGCCGAGGACGGCAGGTTGTTCATTTCCGACACGGGCCATCATCGGATTCTCGAGGTCGACCCATCGACCGGCGACGTGCGTGCGGCCTGGGGCTCGGGGACCAGGGGCTCCACGGACGGCTCGGCACTCGAAGCCTCTTTCAATGCCCCCCAGGGCCTCGCCCTCGTTGGAAACACACTCTTCGTCGCCGACACCAACAACCACCTGATCCGCGCCATCGAACTCCCAACAGGCCAGGTCTCGACCGCTGTGGGGACCGGCGAACAAGGATGGCCGCCAACCACGGGACCCCTTCTCCAGAGCGCCCTGTCAACGCCGTGGGATGTCGAGGAGGCGAGGGGAAGCCTGTACATCGCCAATGCGGGAACCCATCAGATCTGGCGAGCCGACCTTTCCTTCGACACCGTTGGGCCGCTCATCGGGAGCGCCCGCGAGGGGACGCTCAACGGTTCATTCCCGACAGCGGAGCTTGCGCAGCCCTCGAGTGTCACCCTCTCGGATGACGGGATGCTCTACTTCGCTGACTCCGAGTCATCCTCGATCCGCGTCGGGAACCTCGACACCGAGATCACGTCTCTCGTGGCGGGGTCGGATCAGGACCTGTTCTCGTTCGGGGACGAGGACGGGACAGGCAACGAAGCTCTCCTCCAACATCCTCTGGGAACCGAGGTTGACGGAGACACCCTCTACGTTGCCGACACCTACAACTCGAAGATCAAGCGAATCAACCTCACAGACAGCTCCATAGCGACGTGGCTCGGTGCCGAGGCTGGCTGGGCCGATGGATCCACCCCCCTGTTCAACGAGCCAGGCGGTCTCTCACTCGACAACGGAACCCTGTACGTAGCCGATACCAACAACCATGCCGTGCGCCTGATCGATGTCGCAACCGGTGAAACCTCGACGCTCATCCTCAAGGGTGTCGAGGCTTTCGATCCACCTGCCGAGTTCAGGGGGGACGTGGTCGTTCTTCCATCGACAACTGTCGCCGCAGGCGCCGGCTCCTTGCTTCTCGACTACCAGCTGCCAGACGGCTTCAAGGTCAACGATGATGCGCCATCCTCGATCACGGTGAGCACGGGTGGATCTGTGGTGTCACTCGCAGGAGGGGATCCCACCGATCTCACGGGAACGACACTCCCTGTCGATGTTGCCGTGACCTTTGACCAGGGCACGATCACCGCACACCTCGATGTGACAATCATCTACTGCTCCTTCGACGCAACCAGCCTCTGCTACATCGACCAGGTGCGATACGAGGTGCACCTCGACGTCGGAGCGAGCGGCCCGTCAAGCCAGATCGTCCTGCAACGGACGATTCAAGCGCCTGGATCCTGACGCATCCCTGCACCGGATTCGTAGCGTCACCAGAGCACCCCGAGGATCGGTCACCACAGGACAGGGAGTGATCGACCGGCAGGGGGCGGTTGACTCAGAGTGTCTGAGGCGTCCCGGTTTCGACGGTGTCCTCAGAGGTCATACCACTCGAGGTTCCGGTGGCTCCGCCGTTCGTAGCGGGCACATGCACGACAGGACGGACTGCCTGGGCCGTCGGCACGTCTCCATACTCCTCGAGCACAACCACCTCAACGCCCCCGACAACGTCAGAGATGAGGTTGTAGAGCACTGCAGCGAGTGTCATGGCAGCAGTGACCACGATCACCCACACAACAGCAAACATCACGACAACGCGGAAGTACAGCTGCCCATCGGGCGTGACCGCAATGGTCAAGCGGTCGAACACCTCGACAAAGGCGTCGGGTATTCCCCTTTGGACTGCGATTGACCACGCGATCCAAACACCAAGCGTCCAGATCAGTGCGCCGACAATGTTGAGGACCACGGCGACCTTGAGCACGGTCCATGGATCGACCTTGCGAATGATGCGACGAACCCTACGAACAGCCATCAGGCCTCCTTGGAGTCCGGGAGTGTACCGAGGGACACCCGTTCGGCCCTGCCTTACTGACAATGCCCCGCGGGAATTCGTTCCCTATTCGTCGCCATTTGCTGCCGCAATGGCGAGAGCCGACAACGTGGCACCATCGGCCAGGTTCATCACATTGACGCCCATGGAGTTGCGGCCATACCGGTTGATCGCCCCCACCTGCTGGCGAATGACGATGCCGTCAGACGACGTGATCACTGCCTCGTCCGTGTCGGTGACTGCCTTGGCTGTCACGAGCTCACCCCGAGTCGATACGATCTTGATCGCCTTGACTCCCATGCCTGCGCGGTGCTTGACAGGGAAGTCCTTCATGGCGGTCCTCTTCCCGAAGCCAGCTGAAGTCAGCAGCAGGACATCCTCTGCCTCGTCGGCGATGGCAGCTCCAACGACCTCATCACCTTCCCTGAGCTTGATGCCCCGCACGCCCTGAGATGCCCTACCCATCGGACGAACCTCGTCCTCGGTGAAGCGGATGCCCTGACCGTTTCTCGTAAACATCATCAGGTCCGAATCGCCGGTCGTCTGGCGGACGGCAACAACCTCGTCGTCGCCGACGAGCTTGATGGCAACGAGCACCTGATTCCGCGAGTCGTAGTCTGAGAACTTCGACTTCTTCACCTGACCGGACTTGGTGAACATCACGAGGAACCGATTCGTCTCGTAGTCCCTCGTGTCGATGACCGCCTGGATGAACTCGTCGGCCTCGAGCGGCATCACGGATTGGACCATGACGCCCTTGGCGGTGCGGTCCTTCCTCGGGATTTCGTGCGCCCGAATGCGGTACACCCTTCCCTTGTTGGTGAAGAACAGCAGATACGCGTGCGCTGACGTGTGGAGGAGATGCGTGACCACATCGTCCTCGCGCAGGCCCGTGCCCTTGACGCCCCTGCCACCCCGACCCTGCATGCGGTATGTCCGGGCGACAACAGACTTCACGTAGCCAGCGTTCGAGATCGATACGACGAGGTCCTCGTCTGCAATCAGGTCCTCGAGGGACATGTCGCCAGCGTCCGGAATGATTCGGCTGCGCCGATCGTCTGCAAACTTGTTGCGGATCTCGACGAGCTCCTCACCAATCAGCGTACGGCGCTGCCCCTCGTCTGCGAGGAGGCCTTCGAGATACCCAATCGTCTTCTCCAGTTCACCCAGCTCTTCCCTGAGCTTCGTTGTCTCAAGGGCGGTCAGCCTCCGCAGCGGCATGTCAAGAATGTGATTCGCCTGGATCTCGGAAAGCGAGAACTCGGCCATCAACCCGGTACGAGCGTCGTCGACGGTATCCGAGGAACGGATGATCTGAACCACACGATCGATGTTGTCGAGGGCGATGAGCAGGCCGCGGATGATGTGGGCACGAGCTTCGGCCTTGTCGAGCCTGAACTGTGATCGTCGTTCGATGACCTCGAGCTGGTGATCCACGTAGTAGTGCACGAGCTGGGCCAGGTTGAGCGTGCGCGGCACACCATCGACCAGAGCAACGTTGTTGACAGAGAAGCTGTCCTCGAGCTGAGTCATCTTGAACAACTGGTTGAGGATGACCTGCGGATTGGCGTCACGCTTGAGTTCGACCACCAACCGTGTGCCGTTGCGATCGGACTCGTCGCGAAGGTCGGCGATACCCACCAGCGTCTTGGCCCGCACGAGATCAGCGATCCTCTCCATGATGCGGTCGCGGGAGACCTGGTACGGGATCTCGGAGACGACGATCGCCATACGGCTCTTGCGGATCTCGACAATGTCCGTGACGGCGCGCATCCTGACGGAGCCCTTGCCGGTGAGCAGCGCGTCGGTGACACCCTTGTTGCCGACGATGTACGCACCCGTTGGGAAGTCCGGTCCCTTGACGAACTCCATGAGTTCCTCGGCAGTCGCATCGGGGTGGTCGAGTGCATGCAAAACCGCGTCACACGCCTCACCGAGGTTGTGGGGGGCCATGTTGGTCGCCATGCCGACGGCGATTCCGGTTGACCCGTTGACGAGGAGGTTCGGGAATCGGGAGGGCAGGGCCGTAGGCTCCTGGCGCTCACCGGAGTAGTTGTCCTTGAAGTCGACCGTGTTCTCGTCGATACCGTCGAGCAGGTGTGCCGACAGCTTGGCGAGGCGTGCCTCGACATACCTCATGGCGGCCGGCGGGTCATCGACGGTTCCGAAGTTCCCCTGGGGGTCGATCAGCGGCGCTCTGAGCGCAAAATCCTGACCGAGCCTGACCATGGAGTCATAGACAGCCTCTGGCGCGTGCGGGTGGAACCAACCAACGACGTCGCCAACGACACGGGAGGCCTTGCGATACGGGGTCCCTGGTCGGATTCCGCTGTCCCACATCGAGTACAGGACCCTGCGGTGCACCGGTTTGAGGCCATCTCGCACGTCGGGGAGGGCTCTCGACACGATGACGGACATCGCATACTCCAGGAAGGAGTCCTGCATCTCCTTCTCGATGTCGATCGGCCGGAACCGTGCTGTTGTGTCTTCGTGCGGCATCGTCTCCCCCTACGCGTCCAGGAATCGAACGTCTTTGGCGTTCTGCTGGATGAAGAGCCTGCGGGCCTCCACATTGGTCCCCATCAGGGTCGAGAACGTCTCCTCGGCGGAGAACTGTTCCTCGAGCTGCACACGCAAGAGGGTTCGTGCGTCTGGGTCCATTGTGGTATCCCACAACTCGTCTGCATTCATTTCGCCGAGGCCCTTGAACCGCTGGATGTTGATCTTGCGGCCCTCGTTGTTCGCCTTGAAGCGATCCAGGTCGTCGTCGTTCTGGATCCAGGTCGTCTTCGTCCCGATCTTTGCCGAGTACAGCGGTGGCTGGGCGATGTAGATATAGCCGTTCTCGATGACTTCGGGCATGTGACGGAAGAAGAACGTCAACAACAGCGTGCGGATATGGGCACCGTCGACGTCGGCATCGGTGAGGATGATCACCTTCTTGTACCGAGCCTTGTCGATGTCCATCTCATCGCCTATTCCGGTGCCAATCGCCGTGATGAGGGACTGGATCTCGTTGTTCTGGAGAACTCTGGCAAGACGGTTCTTCTCGACATTGATGATCTTGCCCCGGATGGGGAGGATCGCCTGGAACTCCGAGTTTCGGGCCTGTTTCGCCGAACCACCCGCGGAGTCGCCCTCCACGATGAACATCTCAGACATGTCGGGGTCCTTCGACGAGCAATCCGAGAGCTTCCCAGGAAGGCCAGCAGACTCCAGGAGGCTCTTGCGCCGGGTGAGGTCCCGTGCCTGTCTGGCGGCGGCTCGAGCCCTGGCAGCCTGTGAGGCCTTGTCGACGATCCGCCTGGAGTCCCCTGGGTTCTTGTCGAGCCACTCAGGGAGCTCCTGATTCATGGCCTTCTGGACAAACGACTTGATTTCGGTGTTGCCGAGCTTCGTCTTCGTCTGGCCCTCGAACTGCGGATTCCGAAGTCTCGCCGAGATGACAGCCGTGAGGCCCTCGCGAACGTCCTCGCCCTGGAGGTTGTCGTCCTTCTCCTTGATCACATTGCGGGACCTCGCGAAATCGTTGATCGACCTGGTGAGGGCTGTGCGGAACCCCTCTTCGTGGGTTCCTCCCTCATGGGTGTTGATATTGTTCGCAAAGGACAGGATCGTCTCGGTGTAGCCGCTGGTCCACTGGAGGGCAACGGCGATCTCTCCCTCATCGTTGCTGTGCTCGAAGTACGCGACCTTGCTGTGAATGGGTTCGCGGTTGGCGTTGAGGTATTTGACGAAGTCCACGATGCCGCCTGAGTACTTGAAGGTCTCGGAGAGCACTTCTTCAGGTCGTTCGTCCCTGAACCGGATCTCGAGGCCCTTCGTGAGGAACGCCATCTCCCTGAGCCTGCTGATGACCGTCTTTGTGGAGAAGACGGTGGTCTCTTCGAAGATGTCCGGGTCTGGCCAGAAGGTCACCTGCGTCCCGGACCGCTTCATCTCCTTGATCTTCTTCAACTTTGCCGTGGGAACGCCGTATTCGAAGTCCTGCCTCCAGAGGGAGCCATCACGCACCACCTCGACCCTGGTTCGAACTGCAAGGGCGTTCACGACCGAAATGCCAACGCCATGGAGGCCGCCGGACACCTGATACGCCTCAGAGTCGAACTTGCCACCGGCGTGGAGGGTCGTCATCACCGTGGTGACGGCAGCCTCGCCAGTCTTCTTGTGCTTGGCAACAGGAATCCCGCGTCCATTGTCACGGACACGGACTCCACCATCGGCGAGCAGGGTGACATCGATGCGGCTGCAGTGTCCGGCCATGGCCTCATCAACGGAGTTGTCCACAACCTCCCAGATGAGGTGGTGGAGTCCCCTCGGACCGGTCGAACCTATGTACATGGCAGGGCGTCTGCGCACGGCCTCGAGGCCCTCAAGGACCTGGATTGAGTCCGCTTCGTATGACGCGCTGGAGGAACGTTTGGCGTTGCTCACGGGGCTCCTTCGATTCCCTGGTTCAACAGGGTTTCGGGGGTTGATGACAGAGGTGTAAGTATAGCTCGTCGCTCTCGCAAAACCCTTTATTCACTTGGCATTTCGGGGGTCGCGCTGCGGTCGACGGAGATGCGTACGCCGGTGACCAGACCGGCCTCATATCGATCCTGTATGGCGCTGAGCAGGGGAGGGATTTGGTACCGCAACAGAGAGGCCGTTGCCCCATCCGGAACCGCCACGAGCAGCGTTCCCTCGCGGACACCAATCGGCACCGCGTTGCACCAGTCCTTCGGCACGAAATCCGCCCATTCCGATGCGAGCTGCCCGTGCCGAATATCGGCATCGACAATGGCACTCTCAAGAACCATTCCTATCAGCTCGCTGATCTCCTCTGGTTGCCGTCTCGGGTTTGTATCCAGGTACTTGGCGCGCATCACAACACCTTTCCTTCATGCACCGACCACTTCCGCCCCTCGATGGGCACTTCATCTTCTCGTGCGGTTGTGACAAAAACCTGACCGGCAGGCATCAACGACAGCACTCGTGACGCTCGGTCGTGGTCGAGTTCGGAGAAGACATCATCAAGGAGGAGGATCGGAGTGGTGTCCCGCAGCTCCTCGATCACGCGGTGCGCACCGACACGCAGGGCGATGGCCACAGTCCGTTGCTCGCCCTGGGAAGCCCGCGTTCTCGTCGACCTCCCGTCGAGAACCAGACCGGGGTCATCACGATGCGGTCCGACGGTCGTCGTCCTCACGTCCATGTCCTTCGTCCTGCTGTTCACCAGGGCGCTCGCCATGGCCTTGCGCAGGCTCTCCTGATCAAAGGCCTCGTCGCTCCCCCAGGTGCTCTGGTATGACCACCGAAGCTCACCTTGACCCCCAACGGACACATACGCCTCGACGAGGTGGGGTTGGAGGGCCGAGGCCACGGCTCTGCGATGACCCAGCACAGACGCTGCTGCGAGCGCAAGCCGGTCATCCCAGACATCGAGGGTCACGGGGTCAGTGGTGCGGCCCTCCTGGCGCAACAACGTGTTGCGTTGGCGCAGGGTTCGATCGAATTCCGTCAGGTCGGCCCCCGCCTGGGGCCACAGCCGTGCTGCCAGGTCATCGAGATAGTCGCGGCGCATTGCTGGCCCACGCTTGACCACATCGAGGTCGTCTGGCATGAAAGCGACGACGGGAACCGACAACAACACATCGCGCATGCGTTGTGGGCGTTTGCCGTTCACCAGCACCGTCCTGCGTCCGTCGATCGGCAGTTCACACTCAACAGACGTCTCCGTCGCTCCCCCTGCGATGCCTCCCCGGATCACGGCGGACGAAGCCGTGTCACGCACAAGCGCATCATCTGGGACGCCACGAAAGGACTTCATCATGCCCATGTAACCAAGGGCCTCAAGAACAGATGTCTTCCCCATCCCATTGGCACCGACGAGCACATTCACACCTGGCTCCGGCCGAAACTTCAGCGATTCGTAGCAGCGGAAGTCCCGCAGCTCCAGCCAGGAAACGAACATGGCGTTCGCTCAGAGGCGAACGGGCATCAACAGATACCGGAAGTCTGCGCTTCCCGCTCCGTGGATCAGGCCTGGCTTGAGGGGATCGCTCGTCTCGATCACGATCTTCTCGTCATCGACAGCCATCACACCATCGGTCAGGTATCGGGTATTGAAGGCGATCGTCATGTCCTCGCCCGAATACTCGCCGTCGAGCAGCTCCGTCGCCTCGCCGACCTCTTGTCGGATGACGCTCAACTCGACGCCTCCCTGGTGCATCGCAAGACGCACGGGGATGTGGTCCTCGGCAACGAGCGCCGCCCTGCCAACGGCCTCGAGCAGGGCATCCTTGGCAACGGTGAGGCGGTTCGAATGACCATCTGGCAGCAACTGCCGGTAGTTCGGGAAGGTCGCGTCGATGATCCTGACAGTGAGCCGCCCCCGATCGGTGACGAACGAGGCATCCCGGTCGCCGAGCGCGACCTTCATCGGTCCGGATCCGACGGTGCGGGCGAGTTCACGAAGCGCGCGATACGGCACGAGCTTGATCTGTTCGGTCGCAACGCTCGGAACATCCTTCACGGCCAACCGATATGAATCCGTTGCGACAAGGCGCAACGCTCCCTCATTCGCCTCGAACAGGACTCCCGTCAGCGTCGGACGTGCGTCGTCTCCCGATGCAGCAACACCCACCTGCGCCAACGCATGGGTCAGCTCGCCCCCATCGACCTCCACGGCATCACTGGTGTCGCTGTCTGCGATCTTCGGATAGTCGTCCACCGACATCGCCCGCAAATTGAATCTCGGTCCGTTGCCCGTGATCTCGACCTCGCCGTCCTTGGACGTGATGGAGACCGCACCCGACGGCAGCTTTCGCACGGCGTCAGCAGCGAGCTTGGCAGGGATGACCGTGTTCCCATCGTCGGTCACCTCGACGTCGAGAAAGGTCCTGACCGTGATTTCGTTGTCCGTGCCGGTGACCGTCAGCTTTCCGCCACCGACCTCACACAAGACACCCTGGAGAATGGGCAGAGGGGATCTCGTGCCTACTGCTCGTCCTGCTCGTGCCAGGACATCGGCAAGGTCGTCTCGTTCTGCTCGGATGCGCACTGTTCTTGTCCTCTGCTGTTGCTGCTGTATATATGAACTAAATAGTAGATGTAGTAGTAGGCCCTGTGGATTGTGGACAGCGCTCAAAATGGCAAGCGGTGCCTACGTTTGCTCGTCCACATGCCATGTGTATGAATCGGCTGTTGTCCACGGGGTGGGAAGGGGGGGCGTCGTGCACTGTGGACATCAGTCAGGTTGTCCTCAGCTGCTGGGTGATCTCTGTGACCTGGTCGTAGACGTCCTTGTCCTCGGGAAGGAGCCCGCGGATCTTCTCGACAGCGTGCATGACCGTGGTGTGGTCCCTACTACCGAATGCAGCGCCGATCTTGGGTAGTGAGAGTCCCGTGTGTTCCCTGCAGATGTACATGGCGATCTGTCGCTGTCTTGCAAGAGGCTGTCGACGAGAACTCCCTGTCAGATCCGACATCGGAATGTCGTAGTACCGCGCCGCCGTTGTCATGATCCCATCGGCCGTGAGTGGAGCTGCGCTCTGGAGCTTGACGACATCGCGCAGCACGCCTGCGGCCATGTCGACCGTGACAGCCTCCTTGGTGAGGAGCGCATAGGCCGTCACGCGCGTCAGGGCTCCCTCGATCTCGCGAATGTTGTCGAACACGTTGGCTGCGATGAATCCCAGGACGTCGTCTGGCACCTGCACACGCCCAGTGGCGGCGTTCTTGCGAAGGATGGCGTGGCGGGTCTCGACGTCTGGGCTCTGGATGTCGGTCGTGAGGCCCCACTCGAACCTGCTGCGGAGACGATCCTCGATCGTCCTCAATTCCCGTGGAGGTCGATCAGACGAGATCACGAGCTGGTTACCGGCTTCGTAGAGCGAGTTGAACGTGTGGAAGAACTCTTCGAGGATCTGCTCCTTTCCCTCGAAGAACTGCACGTCGTCGAGCATGAGGAGGTTCACCTTGCGGTACCTGTCCTTGAAGTCGTCCATGCGCTTGCGACGGATCGAATTGATGAAGTCGTTGAAGAACGACTCCGAGGTCACGTAGCACACCACCGCTGAAGGGTCGAGCTCCTGGCGGTGCTGACCAACGGCGTGAAGGAGGTGCGTCTTTCCGAGTCCGGCGCCTGCGTAGATGAAGAGGGGGTTGTAGTGGCGTCCGGGTTGTTCGGCCACCGCTTGTGCTGCGGCGTGGGCGAAGCGGTTCGACGGCCCAACAACGAAGTTCTCGAACGAGTACCTGGCAACAAGGTTCGATATGTAGTGCTCGGTTTGGTCTGCTTGGCGAGGGAGTGAGTCGGCCAGGGTTGGCTGGTGTGGAACCGGTTCGTCATCGATCGTGTCGATGGGCTCGATGGGGCTCACCGTGATCATCACCTCGAACGGTTCTGGCCATACCGACGATGCGATCTCACGAATCTGGTGGGTGTAGTTGTCCGTCACCCACGTTGCGTTGAAATGATTTGGCGCCTCGAGGTGGATAACGGAGTCCTCAACCGAGACGGTGAGGGGTTTGATCCATGTCTCCCACTTGGCCACGCCGAGGATGTCCCTCAGCCTGCTGTGGAACAAGTCCACCTGCGAATCGACCGCGCCAGAGGAGGTCTGTGTGATTGCCACCTGTGTTGTCTCCCATCAGGCTTGCGCCCAGCCCTACAAATCTGTCCACACATCTATCCACAAGATGTGGAGAAGATGTTGTCCCTGGTTTTCGGGGTCGAACCAGTGACCTCACTCCCCGGGGAAGAGCAGTTGTCCTTTTGGAGAGCGGGGGCGAGCATAGGGACGGTCTCCGGAACACTTCAAGAGAGGGAAATCCGCGGGTACCGAGCAGCGCTCGGAACGATAGTGCCGCTCAATAGCGCCGAATTGATGGGGTTTGCGAGGGGCTTCGCCCATGCTTGGCAGGACGCGGTCGCGTCCGATTCACCGGATCCGACCCTCGTCTGTGTTTCGCGAGGCCTTCGTTGTTTTCGCGCGCTGTCAGGGGAAGAGCGATTGGGGCCCGTTGCCCCTAGAATGTCTGCGTTCCGTGACTTGTGCGGAGCGAGCCTCGAACCCCAACAGGGACAACCTCATCATGAAGCGTACGTACCAGCCGAACAATCGCCGCCGTAAGCGCAAGCACGGTTTCCGTGGCCGCATGCGCACCCGCGCGGGCAGAGCAACCCTCCAGCGTCGCCGTGCAAAGGGACGCACCAGGCTCTCGGCCTGACGTCGGCCACTTCGTGCCGCTCCGTGGTAGCACCCGCTTCTCTTCGGTATACCGCAACGGCACGAAATCGCGTCGTGGCCCAGTAGTGGTCTTCTCCATGCCCTCCACAAGCACCGAACCGGAAGTCGGCGTCGTAGCCGGCCGCAGGGTCGGAAATGCTGTGTCCAGGAACAGGGCGAAACGCCGCCTCAGGGAGGCTGCACGCCGCTCCTCGCTCTCAGCCAACCGTGCCTACGTGATGGTCGCCTCCGAGGCAGTTGTGGACGTAACGTTCGATCACCTTGTTGAATGCGTCTCAGCAGCCGCATCATCTACGGAACGGGGGACACCGTGACCGGCCAAGCATCGCAAGGCACCTCAGTGGTGGCCCGCTCGGGCATGATCGCCGTGCGCGGGTACCAGAAGGTGCTGTCACCCGTCTTCGGAGGTAATTGTCGCTATTACCCCAGTTGTTCACAGTACACCTACGAAGCCATCGAGATACATGGGCTCGGCAAGGGTTCCTGGCTCGGCTTCAAACGCATCGGCCGGTGCCATCCATGGCACGAGGGCGGTCACGATCCCGTTCCAGGGTCGGTAGATGCGTCAACGGACACCACCGAAGGGGGTGACGCATGAACCCGTGGCAGATGCTCCTCGACCTCCTCGGTGGGATTCTGGCGTTCTTCTACAACATTGTTCCAGAATATGGAATTGCCATCATCCTGCTCACGCTCCTTGTCGGCTTGATCCTGTTCCCACTGACCTACAAGCAGACCAAGTCGATGAAGGCGATGCAGGACATCCAACCGGAGGTCAAGCGCCTTCAGAAGGAGTACAAGGAGGACAGGGAAGAGCTGAACAAACAGCTCATGGCCCTCTACCAGGAGCGGGGCGTCAACCCGGCAGCTGGTTGTCTTCCCCTCCTCGTCCAGATGCCGATTTGGTTTGCCCTGTACCGCGTGTTGTGGCAGGGAAGCGGAATTCCTGCAGACTCAACGCTCAGAACAGTCATTGACAACGCAAACCAGGCGCTCTATGTGACCGATCCCGCAACTGGTAAGTTCACCACCATGCTCCAGCCCGGCGTGGATATCGCAGCCGACCAGTTCTCGAACGTCTCGTTCCTCGGACTGAACCTCCTCGTGCGGCCCTCGGCAGCCGTTGATCTGGGCAACATCCTCGGATCGCTCCCCTACATCATCCTCATTGCGATCATCGTGGTGGCTGGCTTCTACCAGCAGGTGCAGACCACTCGACGCAAGAAGGACGACCCCCAGGCCGAGCAGAACTCCCAGATGCAGACGATGCAGCGGGCCATGCGCATCATGCCAGTCGTGTTCGGCTTCATATCGTGGAACTTCGTTGCAGGTCTTGGCCTGTACTTCGCTACCTCCAATGTCTTCAGGATCGGCCAGCAGGCCGTGATCCTGCGAACCGCTGGCAAACGTGGCGGTGACGGCGGCGACAACGGCAAAGGCAAAGAGCCTCCGGAAGACGCCCCGGATGAACCCGAAAGCGCGGGTCCGTCAGAGAACACCAGCAAGAAGCGCAACCGTAAGCGGAGGAAATAGCCCATGGAGTGGGTCGAGGTAGAATCAAAGACGGTCGATCTTGCCGTCGAGGTCGCCATGGGCGAGCTCGACGTGAAGTCGAGAGACGACGTCGAAGTCAAGATCGTCCAGGAACCGAAGCCCGGATTCCTTGGAATGGGTGGCCGTGAAGCCATCGTGAGGGTGACGAAGGCGCCAAAGAAGCGCCGTCGCCGTCGCAGCAGGGGCCGATCCTCAAAGCCAGAGGGCGGAGCGAACGGCTCGGGTACCGGAAGCAACAAGCAGCAGTCCCAGAACCGCTCACGTGGGAAGCAGTCCCAGAGTCGCCCCAAGGACAAACGGCGTCAGGAGAACAAGGTGTCCCAACCACAGGATGACAACCGGTCCAAGGACCGCGACGATCGACCCGAGCAGGCGCCGATTGAAGAACAGGCCAAGGTCGCTGCAGCCTTTATCCAAGGGCTGCTGGACGCATTCGGACTTGAGGGCACGATCGAAACACGCATCGATGACGACGTGCTCTATCTGGATGTTCGGGGCGAGCAGACCGAAGCGCTCGTTGGGCTGAAGGGTTCGGTGATGCAGTCGGTGCTCGAGCTGACCAGGACCGTTGTGCAGCGCAAGACGTACGGAGCCCCTCGGATGCGTATCGATATCGCCGGCTACGTCGAGCGTCGTCGTGCTGCCTTGAAGATCTATACCACCAAGTTGGCGGAACAGGTCATCGAGGACGAGAGCGAGGTCATGCTCGAACCCATGAATGCAGCGGATCGCAAGGTTGTACACGATGCGGTGGCCGAGATCGACAACGTTCGCTCGTTCTCCGAGGGCGAAGACCCCAGGAGAGCGGTCGTCCTTGCCTACGACGGCGGCAGCTGAGCTTCATGGTCGGAAAGGTACCTCTCCACGTCGGGCGGTACCTTCTCCGAAACACTCATTACCCGGGTGTTTCACGTGAAACACCCGGCCGACCCCTCTCGGCGTGCAATGTCCGACGTTTCACGTGAAACAGTGGACGACGGGTCCTCGGGGATCGGTCCAGACTTCCTCGCACCTCTCGCCGAGTTGCTCGGGGAACTCGAAGCATCCTGGAGTAATGACCAGATCGACGCACTCGGTCGGTATCGACGATGGCTCGTCGAGGAGGCCATTCCAGCTGGCGGCCTTGGTCCGGACGAGGAACCCCGCATCTTCGATCGGCACCTCGCCGATTCCCTCATGTACCTCCGAGGCATTCCCGATAGGGAGGCTTCGATCGTGGATGTTGGTTCAGGTGTGGGGCTACCGGGTATCCCGGTGGCCATTGGCCGGCCCCACTCCCGTGTTACGGTTCTTGATCGTTCTGAGCGGAGAACGCGGCTCGCGAGGCGAGCAGTGCGGGTCCTTGCCCTGGACAACGTGGACGTTGTGACTCGGGACGTACGCCAGGTCGGTGTCTCGCAGGATCAGGACGCATTTGACGTGGCGCTCTTCCGTGCATCGCTTCCGATTCCGCAGGCTGGCATTGCGTTTCGGGCGATCACGAGCGACGTCGGTACCGGCCTGGTGGGCGTTTCGAGACGTCCGGAGCGGCCGGAGATCCCAGATCCGCCTCCGGGGGTACACTTCACGCTGACCGCAGAGGAGTCATCGGTACTTGACTCACCGTTCTGGCTCCTTAGGATGCGGAGAACCTGAGCCCATCTACCAGGAGGCCACCACGCTATGACGGGCACCATTGCGCATGGCAAAGTTGTGGCAATCGCCAATCAGAAGGGCGGAGTGGGCAAGTCCACCACTGCGATCAACCTGGGCGCAGGCCTTGCGTTCCAGGGAGAACGCATTCTCATTGTCGACCTCGATCCTCAGGGGAACACGTCGTCGGGACTCGGCATCGACCGTGGTGCCATCGAATCCTCGACCTATGACGTGCTGATTGACGGCACGCCCGTTGCGGACGTCCTCGAACCGACGTCAGTACGGGATCTCCATATTCTCCCCGCAACGATTGAGCTTGCGGGAGCCGAGATCGAGCTGGTGTCGATCCTCTCGCGTGAGCAACGGCTCAAGACGGCGCTCGCTGCGATCCTCGATGACTACGATTTCGTGTTGATCGACTGCCCACCATCCCTTGGCCTGCTCACGATCAATGGGCTTGCTGCAGCCGATGAGGTCCTCATCCCCATCCAGTGTGAGTACTACGCGTTGGAAGGCGTGAGCCAGTTGACGCGCAACATCGGTCTGGTGCAACAGAACCTCAACCCTGAGCTAGAGGTTGAAGGTGTGCTCCTGACGATGTTCGACGGTAGGACAACCTTGGCCGCGGACGTCGTTGCCCAGGTCCGGGACCATTTCGGCGACACCACCTACAAGACGGTGATTCCCCGTACGGTGCGTCTCAGCGAGGCACCATCGTATGGGGAACCGATCGAGGCCTATGACTCGATGTCGCGAGGGGCCATTGCATACCGGGAGCTGGCACGCGAGTTCAGGAGGAGACATGGCCGCACGTAAGAGTGGATTGGGCCGGGGGCTCGATGCCCTCATCCCGCAGGAGCGTCCGACCGAGGGATATGGCCAGATTCGCGTGGACCTGGTCGACCCGAATCCGAATCAGCCGCGTGTCGAGTTTGACGCCGCAGCCATTGACGAATTGGGTTCTTCGATAGCAGCGGTGGGGCTCATGCAACCGGTCGTTGTGCGGGCCTCGGGGGATCGCTACGTCCTCGTGGCCGGAGAGCGGAGACTTCGAGCCGTCAAGCAGCTGGGGTGGGACGACGTTGCCGCTGTCATCAGGGACGAAGCGGACGAGGCAACCAACCTCACCGAGGCCCTCGTGGAGAACCTCCAACGCGAGGATCTGACCCCACTCGAGGAGGCGGCTGCCTACCGGGAACTCCTGGAAGAATTTGGTATGACGCACGAGCAGGTCGCTGACAGGGTCGGGAAGAGCCGCTCGGCCGTGTCGAACACGTTGCGCCTTCTCCAGTTGCCGGTGGGTATCCAGGCACTCCTGGCGAGCGGTGGCATAAGTGCAGGACACGCTCGGGCACTCCTTGGTGCCGAGGATGAGGCGTATGCACTCCACATCGCCGAGCGTGCCGCGTCGGAGGGCTGGAGCGTGCGTCGGGTCGAGGAGGCTATTCGACTGCGGAGCACACAGGGTTCGCGGAGGGCTTCGAGCGCCCAGGCGGTACGTCCAGCTGCGATCATCGAGCTCGAGGACCGGCTGCAGGATCGACTTGGGACCAAGGTGCGAATCGACTACCGCGGCAAGGGGGGAAAGATCACCATCAAGTACGCCTCACCCGATGATCTGGAGAGGATCTACCGTCATTTGTTCGAGCCGGAGTCCTGATCCTCCCGCTTCGTCTCGTAAATGGCAGCAACGGCGTTTGACGTTATGCGTCCTGCACGTCGGCTCATGGAACGTAGAGCGACGACCGCCGCCGGCGACCGGGTTTCCTTCAGAAGAGGCAGAGTTCTGCCGCTCGCAGGCACGCCCAGCCTGTCCGCCAGAAGCTGAGCCATCTCCATTCCGGCTTCGGATCGCGAGTGGGCCGATTCGAAATAGAACACGCCCTCGATGCCGTCGCCAGGCACGAAGAATCCGACAACGAGGTCCACGTTCATTCGGTTGGCGCGTTGAGCCCGCACGCTCGAGGGTGGAGTGGTGTCGACAGACCTGCTGAGCAGCGGCACTCCGCTCAACAGACGAATCGCCTGGGCAGCCTCAGTCGCCGCGACCCAGGTTTCGACGGCTTCTTGCGGTGTTCTGCACTCTGCGTCGAGGTAGATCCGCTGTCCAGCGATGGAGGAGGGCAGGGCCGACAGCCATTGTCGTTCGCGTACGGCTTCGCGTCCGTGCTTGTGGGCGGTCGTATCGACGAGGCGCAACTCCGAGGCAATGACCGGACCGGCTAGGCCATCCTCAGCAAGGCCGCGGTTCTGCTGGAAGTCCATCAGGCCGCTCAGCGTGTCGGGTCCGAAGATGCCATCAACCTTGCCTGTGTCGAATCCCAGAGAGTTCAAGCGCGCTTGAAGTTCAGAGACGTCGTCTCCACGCATCATGGGAACCCGGTGGTACAACATGCGATCTCCGAGCCGATAACCGGCATCGACGAGTGCCCTCCATGTATCGGGACCAACGATGCCGTCGACCGGAAGCCCGCGTACTTGTTGGAAGTCCGAGATCGCACGCATTGTGCCGTCGTCGAATACGCCCCGTGTGTCCCCATCAATGGAGAAGCCGAGGTTCGACAGGCGATTCTGGACATCGCGAACGGGTTCACCCCGGTCGCCAACGTGGTAGAGCCTCACGAGCCCAATGGTGGCAGGTTCGGACGCTAGGAGATGAACTCTGCGAGTTCGACCTGGAGCTGACCCTTGCTGCGTGCACCAACGAGGCGACGCTTCTCCTCACCGTTCTGGAACACGATGAGCGTCGGAATGCTCATCACCGAGTAGGCGCCCATGGTCGACGGGTTCTCGTCGACATTGAGCTTCGCGACGTTGAGTTTTCCTGCGTTCTCACCGGCCAGCTCGTCGAGCGGTCCGTCCATCATCTTGCACGGCCCACACCACTCGGCCCAGAAGTCGACGAGTGTCGGGGTGTCTGCTGAGATGGTCGAAGTGAAGTCGCCGTCTGTGACGGTGATGGTGTTCTGACCCATGTTCGTCTCCTTGATCGTGTCCCCACTGCAACGTTGTGGTGGGCCTGGGGATTCCTATTCCTCTGCGTCCAGCATGCGCTCCGCATCGAGTGCGGCCTGGCATCCCATGCCGGCAGCGGTGACTGCCTGGCGGTAGATCTTGTCCGCGACGTCGCCTGCAGCGAAGACACCTTCGATCGAAGTCTTCGTGGAGCCCGGCGCGGTGAGAATGTAGCCAGCGTCGTCCATGTCGAGCACGCCCTCGAATACAGACGTATTGGGCGTATGCCCAATGGCAACGAAGACGCCGTCAGTCGCAAGCTCCGTGGCTTCGCCGGTCTTGAGGTTCTTGAGCGTGACGCCGGTGACGACGCTGTCTCCGGAGATTTCTTCGACAGCGGAGTCCCACACGACCTCGATCTTTGGATGGTCGAGGACCCGGTCCGACATGATCGTCGATGCCCTGAACTCGTCGCGTCGATGCACAACCGTGACCTTTGATGCGAACTTGGTGAGGAAGATGGCTTCTTCCATGGCGGAGTCCCCGCCGCCGACCACGACCAGCTCCTTGTCCCTGAAGAAGAACCCATCGCAGGTGGCGCACGCAGATACGCCGAAACCTCGTAGACGTTCCTCTCCCTCGACCCCGAGCCAGCGGGCAGACGCTCCGGTGGAGATGATGACGGTCTCTGCTTGGTAGTCGTCAGCGCCCACCGACACCGTGAACGGGCGCTGGCTGAAGTCGACAGAGCTGACATTCGAGCTGATGATGCGCGTGCCGAACCGTTCAGCCTGCTTGCGCATCTGCTCCATGAGGTCGGGGCCCATGATTCCGTCGGCAAAGCCCGGATAGTTCTCAACGTCGGTGGTGATCATGAGTTGTCCACCGCGCTCCATGCCTTCAACCATGAGGGGTTCGAGTCCGGCGCGGGCGGCGTAGATGGCTGCGGTCAGTCCGGCGGGGCCGGAGCCGATGATGATGACCTTGTCGGTCATGGTCACTCCTGGGGTGTGCGGTCCTGGGGATATCGCCGAGCCCAGAGAATGGCTCCAATCAGGATGAGCACCAGTCCGACCACGGCGTATGCGGTTTCTGTACCCATCAGCGTCCCGAGGATGCGGAATATTCCTACGAGTAGCCAGATGACCGACAGGACGGCTCCCGTGATCAGGAGGACCGCAATTGCGGTCCAGGTGATGGCATTGGCAGCGCGGTCCACCGACAGCGAGCGAATCTTCACAGCGATTTGCTCGAGGAGATCAGCAATTCGTACGGACAGGGGTGCGTTGGACTCAGCCATGTGGGCGCCAAGGTTAGTAGCGCTGTGGTGGTCGAGTGCTACCTGGCGATTTCAAGGATCTGGCATGCTTCTGGAGCGATCAAGGCGACCGATGCGATGCCCGTTTCGTCTTTGATACCGATGAAGAGGGTCTCGATGCCGTCAACGTCTTTCGTTCCAAGGGTGATGATGTCCCCGGACGGCAGCTCGTCGCTGAGCCGTTCGAGGCAGGCCTCGATCGCTGAACTACGGGTAGGAGCGAGGGGAGCCATTCTCATTTGCGCCGTGTCAAGGCTGTCCTCAGCCTCGGCAGGGGTGTCGCTGCCCTCGGTTGCTGCAAGGACGTCGTCGGCTCGGAAGTCGTTCTGTTCCTCCGCTGCCGCATCTGACTGAGCACCGGCGGTCGTGGTGGCCTCGTTGGGCGAACCGGTCTCGCCCCCAGCTCCGTCGGTGCTCGTGAAGGATTCCTCCTCCACAGCAGCGGTGGCCGGGTCTGGTTGCAGGGCAGCGTCAGAGGCATCATCGCTCCCCAGGTTTGCCGGAAGGATGACAAACGCGGCAACGACTGCGGCGGCAACGGCAAGCCCCGCCACGGGCTGCCACCACTTCATCGTGCGTTTGGCAGGTGCCGCGGCGACCGGAGTCGCGGCGAGATTGAGTTGGGCGATCAGATTGGAACGGAGCTCGTCGCGCTCGGATGCTGTTAGCGCCATGGCAGGGACTGTGGACAGTGAGGAAATGGCGAGCTCCTGGCCCATCAGCTCTGCAACAAGTTCCGGGTCCGAAGCGATGCGCGCAGAGGCTGCCTCAGCATCAGCTTTCGAAAGCTGTCCTGCGGCCAAAGCCAAAATGAGATCGCGGTCCTGGTCGTTCATCGCTCTCCGGTGTCCCCGTTTTGATGCTCTTGGGGTGGTCTGAGGTTCCCAAGATTTCTGGCGAGTTGTTTGCGCGCGCGGAACAGGCGCGATTTGACGGTTCCGGTCGGTACTTCGAGGGTATCGCTGGCTTGGTCTAGCGACATGCCCTGGAGGTCAACGAGAACCACCGCCGCACGGAAGTCGTCCGAGAGGTTGGCAAGGGCCTCCTCAATGTCCGGCCGCACTTCCACGGCGTCGTAGAGGTCCCCCGCTGCGAGGTCAGGTGGATCGTGGGACTCGGGAAGTGGGTCTGCCCTCTTCCGTTTCTGCCTTCGGAGGTGGTCGTAGCAGGTGTTGACCGCGACTCGGTAGAGCCAGGTGGAGAAGGCAGCCTGCGCCTTGTACCGATCGGCCTTCCGGAATACCGTGAGAAAGGTGTCCTGGGTGGCATCGAGCGCGGCCTCGCGGTTCTGCATCATCCGGTAGCAGATCGAAAAGACCCGGTCCTCGTGGGCTTCCATCAACTCGTTGAACGCGTCAATGTCCCCGGCGAGGTACCGATCGATCAAGTCGATATCGAGATCTGCCCTGTCTGTCATGTCGTTCGACCAGAGTAGACGGGTCCTCGCCCAGCTCGGAGTCGGATCAGGGAACGAACCGGACCTGGGAAATCCTGCTCAGGAAGGATCCGTCCGGCCGCTCTGGCAGCCCGGTCAACCACAGCCTCCATAGGCCTTCGATCCGGTTGGGCAGCTGGATCCGGGTGTCTGACTCCTGCAGGGTGCCGCGGGCCACGTGTTCCCAGCCCGTTGCCGCCGAGGGTGTCGACGGCGCCCAACCAACGAGATAGGTGGTTCCGGGAGTTCCGATGACGAACATGGCAGAGGGTGAGCCATCGACGTCGAAGACGAGCCCGACTCCGTCCTTGAACTCACGGATCGGCTTGCTGTACGCCTCCGTGGACCACGCTGTGAGATTGTTGCCGTCGAATACGAGTCCTACCGATTCATCACCCTCGGTCCCGTCCCCGAAGGGGTCGTATACGACTGCCGTGGCACTGAGCGCCTGCGATTCGTCCACGTCGGCGACCTGAACCGGTGTGGTGACGGGTGGAGATACGGATTCTGCTCCGACCGGATACAGAAAGGGGGAGTCGGGATCGAAGTCCGCTGCCAGTCCAACGGCTGCGATGAGCGTGATGAGGCCGGCGATCAGTCCGAAGAGTGCCAGCGTGCGCCAGGGCTTCGGCGGTGTGTGCTCCGTTGGTGCGTCATAGGAGACGGCGCTCAGTTGCGTCGCGAGGGCCCTGGCGTCGAGGTTCCCTGCGATGCCCTCCCGAATGACGGTGTCCACGGTTTGAGGGATTCCGTCGATGACCTCAGAGGGGAACACGGTCCGATCTTCGGTACCTGTGATGGCCGCTCGCAGCACCTCGGACATGGCCATTGTGTCCTCTGCCGAATCGTTCCAGCGTTGGATTCTGCCGAAGGCAGCGAGCTTGGCCGGATGCGCAGCGGAGAAGTGGACCGCAGACGTATCGATCGCTCCATGGACTCCGCCGGCGTCGTGGAAGCGGCTAAGTGCGAGACACATACCCGACGCGTTCGGCAGGAATTCCTCGACCGGCAGACCCTCACCCACGCGAAGCCTGTCGGCAATTGTCACGCCTCCATCCCATTCCGACACCGAGTATGCGGAGGCGGTTGTCTCTCCCGCAGCAAACACGCGCTGGAGATGAATCTCGGTGAGCGCGGCCGCGGACTGCACGCCGGCGAGGAAGGCCTGGTGGCGGTCCGGCGAGGATTCCGGTGCGAGGTAACGGATGAGGACAGGCCGATCCAGGTTGTCGTCGGAGGCAAGCCACTCCTCAATATCGCCATCGCTGCCGAGGCGGATGTTGAGCCGATACCGCTCTGGTAGGCGTGGGGGCATATCCCACCTACCCGGCCTTGAGCACCGCGAGGGACTCTGGTAACTGGACGAACCCCTCTGACTCGTAGAGGGTGATGGCTGAGTCGTTGTCGAATTGGGTGTTGAGGAGCATGGCCTTGGAGCCGTTGCGACGTGCGCTTCGTGCGGCCGCCCTCACGAGGCTCCGTCCCATGCCCTGACCCTGCCACACCGGGTCCACGGCTACGCGCTGGAGGTAGGAGATTGCGTGCCCATACCCGGCGACGGCATAGCCGGTGATGCCGGATTCGCCATCGCGGATGACGAAGACACTCGAACTGGATGTTGCATGGGTGGATTCGAGAAGGGCGGCCCGGTCGAATCGCCAGAACTCAGGGAACGCTGCCTGATCGATGGCAAGCATCTGATCGAGATCACGGTCGTCATCGCGCACGACGAGGTGTCGAGGCGCCTCGATTGCACTGTCAAGGGACAGACGCATAAGAGCAAGGTCAAGGTACTCCGTGAAGCCTGCGGCCTCCCATGGACGACGGGCCGAGGGGGCAAGGGGGGGAGAGGACTGCTGGGGCACCGAGCGCCGTGAGCCTGTGGACGCACGCCTCCAGGAACGCCGACCCGCCGCGAAGCAGCCGCAGTGAGGCGTCGTCGACTGCATCATTCCACGGACGCGCTTCTGCCCTCGCCCAGCCGCGGCGCAGTGAAACGGATCCTGGCCACGTGCCCCTCTGGAACACGCGGGGTGGCGTATCGGCGAGTGCCATCGCGGTCCCCTATCGGTCCTACCAGCGCCTCTAGCGTACCCGTACTTGCGACGCGCAGAATCTACATCGAGCTGCGTACGTGGTGGTGGTACGCAGGACGGCCGTCTCCGGCTGCCCCGGTCCGTGCTTCTTCCGACTCTTGCCTCTTCTTCCGTCTCTCGCCGGCGGGGAGCGAAGCGTGCAGAGAGGGGGAGCCCCAAAGCTCAGGGCTTCCGGCCTCCACGGTCGTCGGCCGGAGGCAGACGCATCCATGGCACAATCTCGTGGTGTCGCTACTCCTTCTCACCCATGAACTGAGCCTGCAGCATCGGACGCCGCCGGGTCACCCCGAGAGGGTCGAGCGGGTCGTTGCTGCTGTTGACGGACTCCGCGGTGTGCCCGTTCCCGTCGTTGACGTAGAGGCACCGAGGGTCGAGCGGAGCCTGCTCGAGCACGTACACGATGCCGACTACATCGACCAGGTTCATGCCTTCTGCGTCGACGGCGGAGGTGCGTTCGACGAGGACACATATGCAGTACCGGCATCGTGGGATGCTGCGATGCACGCTGCAGGTGCTGGACCAGCAGCGATCGACGGCCTCCGTCGCGGAGTTGCGGAGACGGCGTTCGTTGCGATGCGGCCCCCAGGACACCACGCGGAGCGGCACCAGGCGATGGGATTCTGTCTGTTCAACAATATCGCGGTCGCAGCCGCCTACCTGCGTGCCCAGGGTGAGCGGGTGGCAGTTGTTGACTGGGACGTTCACCATGGCAACGGCACTCAGCATTCGTTCTATCGCGACCCGGACATCCTCTACGCGTCGCTCCACGAATTCCCGTTCTATCCGGGAACGGGATGGGTCACCGAGACGGGAGCGGGGCCGGGATCGGGCAGCACTGTCAACGTGCCACTCCCTTCGGGCACGTCTGCGTCGTCCTACCTCGCAGCGTTCGGCAGGGTTGTCGTCCCGATCGTCGCCGAGTTTGCCCCCGATTGGCTCCTGATCTCGGCTGGCTTCGATGCCCACGTGCGCGATCCCCTCGGTGGACTACGGCTCGAGTCGGTCGACTACGGACGTATGGCTCGCTGTCTCGCCCAACTCGTTCCCGCGCACAGGACGGTCGCATTCCTCGAGGGCGGCTACGACCTCGATGCCATCGCAGAGGGCGCCAGATACTCGGTGGAAGGCACGCTGGCCAACATGGACCCCGTCGAGCTCCCGACGGAGGTAGACGGGTCTGCAGCCAGGGTCGTCGATCTGTCGGTCGAGTATCTCCAGCAGTTCTGGGAACTTCGTTAAGCATCTGCCTTCGCTGGCCGATATCCCCCATTGGGTAGACACGTGGGCCAATACACGCGCGGAGGGAACGCAATGGATCAGATTCCGAGCCTCGATGAGCTTCTTTCGAAGCTCCAAGCGATCGGCGGTTCCGACCTTCATCTCAAGGTTGGATCTCCTCCTGCGTATCGCATCGATGGCGTGCTTCACCTCGCTGAGTTGGAACCGCTCACTGCACAGCACACCTCTGACCTCCTCGACGCCCTTCTCCCAGAGCATCTCAAGGAGGGCTCGGAGGACATAACGGACTTCGACTTCGCCTATGGCAGGTCCGGCCTTGGCAGGTTCCGTGTGAACTCCTATCGGCAGCGAGGCTCTGTCAACATCGTGGTGCGTGCTGTTGCGCCCTCATCTCAGGACTTTGCGGCACTCGGACTCCCCGAGGTCGTGGCAAAGGTGTGCGACGAGCAGGATGGCCTCATCCTCGTCACAGGACCGACTGGGTCTGGCAAGACCACAACGGTTGCGGCGATGGTCGACTACATCAACTCGAATCGTCGTGCCAACATCATCACGCTCGAGGATCCGATCGAGGTTCTCCACAAGGACAAGCGATCGATCGTCAGCCAGCGCGAGGTCGGTGTCGATACGAAGTCGTTCGCAGAAGGAATGCGGTCCATTCTCCGCCAGGACCCCAACGTCATCTACGTGGGAGAGCTTCGACACCCAGAGGCGCTCGAAGCTGCCTTGGTGGCGGCCGAGACCGGCCACCTCGTGATCTCGACGATGTACACGATTGACGCTGTTGAGACGATCCATCGAATCCTCGACTCGTTTCCCCCCTACCAGCAGCGCCGAGTTCGGCAGATGCTCGGAACGTCGTTGCGCGGTGTCATCTCCCAGCGGCTCATTCCGAAGATCGAAGGCCAGGGTCGGGTTCCCGCCGTTGAGATCATGCTGGGCACGGAGGGCATCCGTGAGCGCCTGGTCGATGCTGAGAAGCTGGGCGAACTGTTCGAGCAGATCGTGGAGGGCGGGTTCTACGGCATGCAGACATTCGACCAGGCCATCACCGCCCGCTACGACGCAGGCGAGGTCTCGTTCTCGGATGCACTCATGCACGTGACCTCTCCCAGGGACTTCAAGATTGCGACCGGTGTGATGTCGTCCACAGGCCCTGGGTCGCCACCTTCGATCTAGGCCTCCCTTCGCTCGGAATCGATTCCAGGGCGAATCCTTCCCGGCGTGCCCGCGCCTACCCTCGCCGCATGCCTGAGTTCACGTGCCAAGAATGCGGCGACACCTTTTCGCTCTCGCAATCCGTCCTCGATCGCTATCCGCTATGGACGCCGAAGCAGTGCATGTCGTGCAGGGATTCGTCGTCAACCCGTCGTTCGCCAAAGCGCGGGGCGAAACCAGTCTCGACAACGACGGACCCGACCACGGGGGTCTTCACCGATGGGAGCTCCGTTCCCAACCCGGGCCCAGGTGGTTGGGGAGCCGTCTATGTCGTCGATGGCGAGGTCATTGCGGAGGCGTGCGGGGCAGAGGCCGAGACCACGAACAACCGTATGGAGCTCATGGCCCTGATCCGAGCGGTCGAGCTGGTACCCGCCGGCACTCCGATGAAGGTCTTCTCGGACTCGAACCTCGCCGTGCGAACGATCAACGAGTGGGCCCAGGGGTGGGAGAGGCGCGGGTGGAAGCGAAAGAGCGGACCCGTGGAGAACCTGGACCTCGTCAAGGCCGCCTATGCGGCCTATCGCCAGCGGCCCGAGCTCGACCTCGTCTGGATCAAGGCGCATGTCGGATTCACCTGGAACGAGTATGCAGACGAGCTCGCCAACCGCGGAAGGGTGGAGGGCTGAAGTGGTACCGGATCGGCTCAGGGCGATTCTTACGGGCGACGTCGTCGACCTCGCCAGCCGATTCGCCGACGCCGGCCATGAGCTGTACCTCGTGGGCGGCTCGGTGCGTGACGCCCTGCTCGCCAGGGACAACAGCGACCTCGACTTCACCACGTCCGCTCGTCCGGACGTGATCGAGGACGTCGGGGCTACATGGGCACAGTCCTCATACCTGGCTGGAAAGGCCTTCGGCACCGTCGGCCTGGTCCGCGCAGGCACGACACACGAGATCACCACATTCAGATCCGAGGTCTACAGGGATGACTCGCGAAAGCCGAGAGTCACATTCTCCGACAGCCTCACCGAGGATCTCTCTCGCAGGGACTTCACGGTGAACGCCATGGCAATGCGGATCCCGCTCGAACCGTCGGAACAGCCAGAGATGATCGATCCGTTCGGTGGGCTTGTAGACCTCGCTGTGGGGATGCTGCGCACGCCAATGGATCCGGAGATCTCGTTTGGGGACGATCCCCTTCGCATGCTGCGGCTCTTCCGCTTCATGTCGACGCTTGGTTTCGAAGCCGATCCTGCCGCGGAGGCTGCGGTTGTCCGCATGCGGGACCGCCTCCAGATCGTGTCGGCCGAGCGGATCCGAGCGGAGTTCGACAAGCTCATGACCGGTGACCATGTAGCGGTTGCGCTCGCTGCCCTCATCGAGAGTGGCCTTGCCGAGGAGTTCATACCCGAGCTCCCGGCCCTGGCC
>Ga0265303_10000098_pt1 | contig 39083 bp, 38 predicted proteins | sample Helome_2_FD_192494 | JGI IMG/M metagenome (GOLD analysis project Ga0265303, IMG submission 192494) | Marine sediment microbial communities from subtidal zone of North Sea - Hel_20160317 (Illumina Assembly) | ecosystem: Environmental > Aquatic > Marine > Subtidal zone > Sediment ... | reverse complement strand
TTACTCTAGATAGCAATGTAAACGAAGCCAAATCTCAGGCAAAGTTTGAAGATGGCATGCTGGAACTGACATTGCCTAAGAAAAATGGGGCGGGTGCAAAACAACTTAAAATTAAGTAGCTTATTGCCAACTGCTTTCTCTTAATTTGAATGTCCGCTTTGTGCCATAAGCGGACATTCAATTTTGTTCTTAAAAATCTCTGTTGTATTTGTACTGAATTTTACAAAGAATCCCCCGTAGCTAAAAAAACTACATGGAAAAAGTTGGTGCTTAATAAGTTTATCAGTTCAGCTGCTAGAATATCTGCAGACATTCTGCACCGGTATCGATGGTCTGAGACAGTGCTTTCCATATATGATCAGATGAATTACACCCTTCTGCAATGAACAAAGTACGATGGGGACTACAATACTAGAATGAGCATGGTTCGAATCTGGATACTGTTTTTCGCGTTCATCTGCACTACCTGTGTAGCACAGATTAGGGAAGCACCCGCACAAAGTGAAAGCGAGTCGCGTAAAACGATTTATCTGGTGAATCACGGATGGCATGCTGGGATTGTGCTGCGGCGCGCCGATATCCCTGAAAACATCTGGCCAAAGCTTGGGAATTTTCACAATATGGAATACTTGGAGGTGGGATGGGGAGATATGGATTATTACCAGATACCCGATCCACACTTGGGGGTCACCCTGAAGGCAGCTCTGTTGCCTACCGCCAGCGTCCTGCACATTGTCAGTTTCAATGGCCACGTGTCTGCCTATTTTCCCTACAGCGAAATCATAAGGATCAAGTTGTCCTCTGCTGGTTTTGAACGTCTCTCACGCACGATTGCGTCAAGCTTCGCCCTGGACAAAGCCGGTAACACCACGTCTCTGAGCCCCGGTCGCTACGGAAACAGTTGTTTCTATCTGTCCAGGGAGACCTACCATCTGTTCAACACTTGTAATATATGGACTGCTCGGGCACTACGTACCGCCGGTCTTTCCATTACCCCAGCTACCGCCACTAGTGTGGGAAACCTCATGTCTCAGGCACGCAAGTATGGCGAAATTGTTCAATTCGAACCCGAACATTCGGAATGAAGCGTCAGTTGGTAATGGTGAGAGCCAAGCTGGAGAAAGGGAAGGAGGAGATACTACATTACACCAAGTTGTCATACATAGACGAATGTCCGCTTTGTGCCAAAAGGGGGCGTTCAAAGAAAAGTCCAATTATAATGATAATACTGTTATTTAGTGTCCCACCAGTGTCCCATAGAGGAAATAAAGAACGAATTAGATTTCCACAATCCGCCTATTTATTGGTGGAGACGAGGAGAATCGAACTCCCGACCTTCGCATTGCGAACGCGACGCTCTCCCAACTGAGCTACGCCCCCCCCATGGGTATTCATTTTATATCAAAATAAGCAGCTTAAAATTGACATTACCTTAGAGGCTGCGGATAATCTTTCGGGTTGGTTGATAACTATTGTTGCTAAGATATATTTTGTTTAGTAAGCCTTATTACCAGCCTGAAAATTTAAATGTGAGATACGCTCTGCAGAACCATCAAGAAATGGGAAGTACTATTTATTCCTCATATACTGTTTCAAATCCTATTTGTGAAAAACAAATCCTGAGCATATAAGGAGTAAGCATGAACAAAGACTCCCAGATCAATGACGCATTCTCAAAGTTGGCCGATGTCTCTGAATCGATCATCTTTTATAGCATTGATCTTGGTCTTGCAAATACGGCAGGTGATTCAATTAAAGTACCTTTGATCCTGCTGTGGCTTGCTGCAGCTTCAATATTTTTTACATTCTATTTTGGTTTTATCAATATTCGCTGCTTTAAACATTCTGTTGCAGTAGCTTTTAACCGTCATCCTGAGCCGGATGCAGATGGACAAATTACTTCTTTTCAGGCTCTTGCAGCATCACTTTCAGGAACGGTTGGGCTTGGCAATATTGCAGGCGTGGCTGTGGCGATTACAGTCGGTGGGCCAGGCGCGGCACTGTGGATGGCGATTATGGGCATGTTTAGTATGTCAACTAAGTTTATTGAAGTGACCCTTGGTGTGAAATACCGTCATCACCCCGATCCGGAGAATAGGAAAAAAATCTCAGGTGGGCCAATGTATTATCTCCGAGATGCGTTGAGTAACCGAGGAGTGCCTTATTTAGGAAAAATTTTGGCAACTTTATTTGCAATAGCATGTATTGGTGGAGCTATAGGTGGTGGCAACATGTTTCAGGCCAATCAATCCTTTGCACAGGTTCTAAATGTTACTGGTGGTGAGGCAAGCTGGTTTTATGGTAAGGGCTGGATCTTTGGTCTAATAATGGCTGTTATGGTAGCAGTAGTTATTATCGGTGGAATTAAGTCAATTGCTTCTGCAGCATCGAAAATTGTACCTTTCATGGCAGGAATATATTTACTGGCAGGATTTATCGTTATTACAATAAATTTGTCTGCTTTGCCAGAAGCACTTACTATTATTGTAACTTCTGCTTTCTCATTACAGGCGGGTATTGGTGGTTTTATTGGAGCCTTGTTGGCTGGGGTACAAAGAGCAACGTTTTCCAATGAGGCTGGTCTTGGTTCATCGGCTATCGTTCACGCGACAGCACAGACAAATATACCAGCGAAACAGGGTATTGCTGGGATGATGGGGTCTTTTGTCGATACAGTTATTATTTGTATGATGACGGCACTGATTATCGTAATTTCTGGTGTGTATAAAACAACAGATGGCATGGCTGGAGTTGAGTTAACCTCAGCAGCAATGGGAAGCGCTGTCTCATGGTTTCCTTATGTGTTAGCTTTTTGTGTCGTGTTATTTGCTTATTCAACGCTGATTACTTGGTATTATTATGGTGAGAAATGCCTCGCTTTTCTGTTCGGGGAAAAGCGGTATGTTACTCTGACTTTTAAGCTTATATTCTGCTCCTTTGTTGTTATTGGAGCAGCAGCAGAGCTGGGAAATGTTATTCGTTTCTCTGATGCTATGATTCTTTCACTAGGTATTCCAAATATTATTGGGCTTTATATCCTAGCACCGGAGATTAAACAGGATCTTAAAGAATATTTGCAAACACTTAAAAACTAAATATAGTATTTAGTTTTTGCTAATTTTTACTTACTATCTGTTGATCTTCGGCCTGATTTACGTCGATCTTCTTTACGTCGTTCTACATGCCTTGTAGTAAGAACAGCACAAGGAGCGTGCCTAACGATATATTCTGCAACACTTCCGATAGTAAATCGCTTCCATCCACTATATCCATGAGTTCCAAGGACTATAAGGTCCGCTTTTAGTTCTTTCGCAATACGAACCGTTTCTTCTCCAGCACGACCTTCCGTAAATACGGTATCTACTTTTATATCAAATTCTTCTTCTAATTTACGGAGAGTTTCTTTTCCTTGTTGCTTGCTATCTTCTACACCTTCAACTATTCCATCAAATCCTGGTTTTAAGTAATACTGTGAAGGAACGTTCCATACGGCGATATCAAACACATGCAGGGGGACGAGCTCTGCTTTTAGAGTTTTGGCTAACCACAGGGCATATAAGCTTGCATCTTTAGCAGTTTCTGAAAAATCAGTGGCTAAGATGATCTTTTTAATGGGGGCCTGCATTAGTTTCTCCTTGATATTGAATTTGATAAATGTGAATTTACACTATGTCTCTACCATGTGTAAATGTATTTGGTTTTGTGATACCCAGCTGGCTATAGGCAAACTGCCATAAGATTGAGGTGATATTTTAGGATACTAGTTACAAAATATTACAATTCGCTCTGGTATGATATTTTTTTATTTCAATAATTACCAAATAAATTGGCAATATAGCTTTCTAAATTTTGGAGGAGAGTATGAAGACTACTTTAATCACAGGTGCCAATCGTGGGATTGGGCTTGAGTTTTCAAAACAACTTGCCGATGATGGTTGGCGTGTTCTAGCTTGTTGTCGTAATCCTGAGAAATCAGATGTACTGAATAAGCTTGCGGCAAAATATCCCGATCAAATAACATTGTGTGTACTTGATGTGGCAGACCATGGGCAAATTAAAAGGTTATCACAAACTTTGGCCAATAAATCCATAGACTTGCTTATTAATAATGCTGGAGTCTATCCAGGTACAAAGGGCAGTAGTTTTGGTCATACAGACTATGAGGCGTGGGCACATGCTTTCTTAGTAAATACTATGGCACCGTTAAGGATGGCAGAAGAATTTATTACTCAGATTACGCGGAGTAGTAGAAAAACTATTGTAACTATAACTAGTAAGATGGGTAGTGTTGCCGATAACAGTCGTGGTGGCAGCTATATATATAGATCAAGTAAATCAGCTGTAAATATGGTTGTAAAGAGTCTTGCCATTGACCTAAGATCGAATGGCATCATTTCAGTTTTATTACACCCTGGATGGGTGAGAACTGATATGGGTGGTCAAAATGGGTTAATTTCTGCAGAGCAGAGTGTATTTGGTATGTTAAGTGTTATAAGAGGGATTACACTTGCTGACTCAGGAAAATTTATTGCCTATGATGGGCAGATAGTCCCATGGTAGATCATCTGTATATATCTGGAAAATAATAGTTTGTAGAAAGAGAATTTATAAAATTTCTGAAGGCTTATATATAATTCTTTTCATAAAAGCTAAAGAAATTCTAACATGTCATCGAAACTACCTTATATACGTTAAATATTGAAAGTAATTAGGAGAGAGGAAATGGGTAAAAATTTATTTACCAACAGATCAGTTATACGGATCCATAAATTATTTTCTCAGGTTGATTCTCAGAGCTGGGGAAATGAGGGGAGGTGTTTTCCCCTAACACGGTTTTTAGCTGATTTTATATATACTAATTCTGATGATGGCCGTAAATTACTTGGGAAAATGCATGTTGTCTTAGCGGTTTGTTGTTTGGTGTTAATTGGTACTAAAGTGCTAGTCCCTGTTGCTATGGCTGAGTCTATTTACAAGTCTGTAATGCCAGACGGGCGGGTTATGTATGGAGAGAAACCACAGCCTGGAGCACGTTCAGTTAAGAAATCTACAGTCAATATTAATAATACTGGAGTGAAGCCTGCCTCAAAAACAGAGATAGATAGTATAAACCGCCGCGCACAGAAGCGATCACAGGTATTGGATAAAACATTAAATACTGTTAAGACAGCTAAAGATGATTTACGTAAGGCAGAGATTGATCGTGAGACTGGAGTTGAGCCTCTCCCTGGGGAACGACTTGGAATCGTAGGTCGAGGTACTAGACTTTCAGAAGCGTATTGGCGGCGGCAGCAGATCTTGGAAGAACGTGTCAATACAGCTCGTCAATTATTGAAAAAAGCACGTCAAGGATATAATGAAGCACGCTGATACTGTTTTTATAGTGTAGTTCAATTCGCATTTCAGCTAGGGGTGAATGTACATGATTCTGATGATCACTTTGATTTATACCTATTTAGGTAAAATCTGCATAGAAGATATTGCTATTAAACGTTTTGGTATTATTTCACCACATGTTGTAATCTCTCCTAATCCTAGTAACCGTTTCTTTTTATCATATAGTCGGATTTCTTCTCTTTCCTGAAATTTATTTGCCAGAGTTGGGTCGGTTACAATCTGCCCATGTAGTAAACGTTTAGAGTCTATGTCGTTCATAATTACGGTTGGTAAGTTTTGTAAGAGAATGTCCGTCGGGTGTAGGCAGGAATCATATTGTGCGGATGGTATTTTTTTAAGTATATCTAAGGTATAGGCATCAGACAGCTTAAGATTACCTATGGCGATTCGACTCAGAGAAGTTACATATGCTCCGCCACATCCTAGAATTTTACCAAGATCTTCTGCCAAAGTTCGAATATAAGTACCTGTGCTACATTTGACTATGATGTCCATCTGATTTTCTTTAAGTGCTACAACCTGTAAGTCATATATTGTTATTTCGCGTGGCTTTCTTTCAATTTCTATACCCTTTCTTGCGTAGCTATACAAAGGTTTTCCTCTGTACTTCAGAGCACTATGCATAGGTGGGGTTTGCATAATTTTCCCTACCAAGCTTTGTAACGCTAATCTAACTTGCTTTAATGTAAGATTAACATCACCTGCGATGGAAATTTCACCGTCAGCGTCACCAGTTGAACTTATATATCCAAGTTTAAGAGTAGCTTTATACGTTTTGTCCGCACCCAATAAAGTAGAGGAGAACTTGGTGGCCTCACCGAAACATACCGGCAATAAACCAGTTGCCATCGGATCCAGCGTACCGGTATGTCCAGCCTTGGACGCATTAAATATATGCTTGGTAATTTGTAGCGCCTGATGGGAAGTGATACCAATGGGCTTGTTCAGTAACAGAACGCCACTAATGTTTCGTTTAGTTGGTTTAGTTAGCAAAATCTATAGATTTAACAGCGAGACGAATCTAAGAAGAATCAAGAGTTAACTCGTAACATTAAGAAGGATTTCCTCCTTGCTCATCTTGTTTTACAGCTTTATCTATTAACTGTGAAAGATGTATTCCCTGTTCAATTGATTTGTCATAAATAAAATGCAGTATCGGAACAACTCGAAGCCTTAGTCGATGTGACAATTGACTGCGTAAAAATACAGACGCATGTTGTAAACCCTTATCGGTCAGAAAATTATCTTCGGCGCTTCCTAATGTAGTGTAATAGACTTTAGCATGGCCATAATCTTGGCTTACCTCAACCCCTGTCAGTGTAATCATGCCAACACGCTTGTCTTTAAGCTCATTACGAATCAATTCTGCAAGTTCACGTTGAATTTGATCTGCAATCCGCAAAGCGCGGGAATAATCTTTTGGCATTATGTTCCTATATTACAGGCTTCTCGCAATTTCAATGATTTCATATACTTCAAGTTGATCACCAACTTGGATATCATTAAAGTTTTTTAATGATAAGCCACACTCAAAACTTGATCTTACTTCTTTTGCATCATCTTTAAAGCGTTTCAAGGAATCTAGTTCACCAGTATGAATCAACTCATTATCTCGCTTTAGTCGCACAAGCGAACCACGTTTGATATTGCCTTCAAGCACATAACAACCTGCTACCACACCGATTTTGGAAATACGGAATACTTCACGAACTTCAACAAGACCTACAACATTTTCTTTTCGGTCTGGGGCCATCATTCCTGATAGTGCTGTTTTAATTTCATCTACTGCTTCGTAGATAATACTGTAATAACGTACATCAACTCCTGTTGATCCGATTAGTTTTCGTGCAATCGCATCTGCTCTGCTATTAAAGCCAATTATGACAGCCTTAGAAGCAAGTGCTAAATTGACGTCTGACTCTGTTATTGAACCTACGCCACTGTGAATAATATTAACTCTAACCTCATCCGTTGAAAGTTTTTCTAACGCATGTGTCAATGCTTCAAAGGAGCCTTGCACATCGGCTTTGATGATCAGTGCAAGTATTTTAACTTCACCTTTTTGCTCGAAAACATTCTCTAATTTAGCAGCTTGTAATTTAGCAAGTTTAACATCGCGGAATTTACCCTGCCGGAAAAGCGCTATTTCACGAGCTTTGCGCTCATCAGCTAGTGTCATTACCACCTCTCCAGCTTTTGGTACTTCTGATAGTCCTTGGATTTCCACAGGAATGGACGGCCCTGCTTCTTCTACAGGCTTTCCATTTTCGTTTAACATTGCTCTAATCCGACCAAAAACTGCTCCTGCAAGCAGATTGTCACCTCGTCTCAGTGTTCCGGACTGGACTAAAATTGTTGCTACTGGGCCACGTCCCTTATCAATACGTGATTCAATAACAATACCCTTGGCAGGACCATCTTTTGCAGCCTTGAGTTCAAGAACTTCGGCTTGAAGCAACATACTTTCAAGTAATGTATCAATACCCTGACCAGTTTTAGCTGAGACTTCAATGAACATAGTGTCACCACCCCAGTCTTCAGGTAATACCTCTTGTGCTATTAATTCTTGTCTTATACGTTCAGAATTTGCTTCTGGCTTATCTATCTTGTTGATAGCTACTATCATTGGTACCTTAGCAGCTTTGGCGTGATGTATAGCTTCTATAGTTTGAGGCATGACGCCATCATCTGCAGCAACCACAAGAACAACTAGATCAGTAACCTTAGATCCACGAGCACGCATTGCAGTAAATGCTTCATGACCAGGCGTATCAAGAAAAGTAATCATACCTTTTTCAGTTTCGACATGATAAGCACCGATATGCTGTGTAATACCACCTGTTTCACCACTTGCAACACGTGTACGGCGCACATAGTCTAGTAAAGAAGTTTTACCATGATCAACATGGCCCATAACTGTAACAACTGGCGCACGCGGTTCTATTTTAAGGTTTTCGGTAGGGTCTTCATTATCTGATAGAAATGCTTCAGGGCTATCCAAAGCAGCATACTTTGCAGTATGGCCCATTTCTTCAACAACAATCATTGCTGTTTCTTGATCCAGCATTTGGTTAATGGTGACCATGCTACCCATTTTCATCAGAGTCTTGATTACTTCAGCAGCTTTTACTGTCATCTTCTGTGCAAGCGCTCCGACAGAAATAGTTTCAGGTACCATTACTTCATGTACGACGGGCTCCGTTGGAGCTGAGAAAGCATGAGCTGCCTGATCTTCACTAGGGGTGGGTTTAACGTGTCTATCTCTTCGAGTACGCCAACCTTTTCCTCCGGATAGATCATTACGCCCCTTATGTCCACGTTTTCCAACATTATCATCTTTCCAGACAACTTGTTTAGTCTGTTTCTTTTTCTTTTCAGCTTTTGCTGCTTTGTCTTCTGGTTTAACAATAGGCTTATGTAAAGTACCCTCTGTCGGAGTAAGCGGAGATACCCTTTTTTCTGCTGTATTTGGAGTTTCGGTAGGAGTTGGCTCAACCTCTTTATCATCGGTTGCAGCCGATTTCTTATTACGTTGCTTCTTTTCCTTAACTTCTGCAGTTTGGCGCGCAATCAGTTCAGCTTGTTTTTTTGCTTCTTCTTGACGTAATGCTTGCTGTTCGGCGTCTACTGAGGTAGTAGCTGCCTGTTTTTTAGATACTGGAGGCGTAGGAGGTGGTGAAGTAGTAGTCTTATTAGAATCGTCCTTATTTTTGGCTTTCTCTGGTGCCTCACGTTTAACAAATACACGTTTCTTACGTACTTCTACCTGGATAGTATGAGCCTTTCCAGTGCTGTCTGATTTTCTGATCTCAGAGGTTTGTCGACGAGTCAGAGTAATCTTACTTTTTTCGCCCTTAGTCCCATGAGCCTTCCGAAGATAATCAAGTAGCTGAGCCTTGTCTTCCTCAGTCAAGCTGTCTTTAGCTAATTGCTTGCTTACACCAGCAGCCTTGAGCTGCTCCAGTAATGCTGCTGGTAGCAGTCCCAATTCATTAGCAAATTGTTCCACTTTAGTTTGAGCCATTAAATGATAGAGCCTTTAATTTGTATACTATTCAAATGCCATTAAGTAAACCAGGGTGCTCGCGCAGTCATAATTAATTCCTTTGCCCGTTCAGTATCAATTTCGATCATTTCTACGAGATCGTCAACAGCCAAATCAGCAAGATTCTCTTGGGTTTTAATTCCTTTAGCTGCCAACTCCCGTGCTGTGTCATTGTCCATGCCCTCTAGTGAACGAAGATCCTCAGCCATATTTTCTACATTTTCCTCACTAACGATAGCTTCTGTTAAGAGCATATTACGTGCCCGGTTCCGTAATTCATTGACAGTTTTTTCATCAAGTGATTCAATTTCTAGCATTTCACTTAGAGGCACATAAGCTACTTCTTCCAAGGTGGTAAAACTCTCTTGTGCGAGGATATCTGCTACTTCTTCATCTACATCCAGTTTTTCCATAAAGAGTTTTCTTATTACTGAAAGTTCTTCCTCATTTTTAGCTACTGATTCTTCCATGGACATGATATTGAGCTCCCAGCCTGTCAATTCAGATGCAAGCCGCACATTTTGCCCACCACGACCAATTGCTTGAGCCAGATTCTCTTCGTCCACTACAATATCCATACAGTGCTTTTCTTCATCGACTACGATACTGCTGATTTCAGCTGGTGCTAGCGCGTTAATTACAAATGTGGCTGGGTCATCCGACCACAAAATTATATCTACTCGCTCTCCTGCCAATTCACTTGTTACAGCTTGTACCCTTGAACCACGCATCCCAACACAGGTACCAATTGGGTCCACTCTTTGATCATTAGATTTTACTGCAATCTTTGCTCGTGAACCGGGGTCTCTAGCAGCAGATTTAACTTCCAACAATCCTTCTTCAATCTCTGGTACTTCTAATTCAAATAGCTTCATAAGAAAATCTGGAGCTATCCGCGACAATATCAGTTGTGGTCCTCTGGCTGTACGATCAACTTTCGACAAATAAGCCCGAACACGGTCACCTACCCGTAGATTTTCTTTTGGAATCATTTGGTCACGTGGCAGAGCTGCCTCAACCTTACCAGATTCAATAATAGCGTTACCACGTTCCATACGTTTTATGGTACCGGTTACCATATATTCTTTACGTTCTAGAAAATCGTTTAGGATTTGCTCCCGTTCAGCATCACGTATTTTCTGAAATATTACTTGTTTTGCAGCTTGTGCTCCGATACGGCCAAACTCTATGGGTTCTAGTGGCTCTTCTATAAATTCTTCCAACTGAATCTTGTCATCACGTTTCTGTGCCTCTGTTATGGAGATTTGACGTGCGGGATCTTCAACACTATCGTCTTCTACCACCTGCCAGCGACGGAAAGACTGATAATTACCAGTCTCGTGATCAATAGCTACACGTACACCCGCATCTTCACGAAATCGCTTTTTTGTGGCTGAACCTAATGCCAGTTCCAAAGCAGCAAAGACTACGTCTTTTTCAACATTTTTTTCGCGCGCTAGCGCATCTACCAATAGTAAAACTTCGCGGCTCATGTTACCTCCAGCCAAATTCTCAGTTATTTATAATTTTGGGACCAGGCGGACCTTTTCAAGGTTGCTTAACTCAAGAGCAAACATTTCTCCGTCTACCTCCAACTGTAATACATCATCACTTACTTCACGTAAAATACCAACAAAATTTCTTTGTCCGTTCAATGACAAGCGTAATTTTAGCTTGACCATTTCTCCTGTAAAACGGATGAAATCAGACTTTTTACTTAATAGTCTGTCAAGTCCAGGTGAGGAGATCTCTAGCCGATCATAAATAATATTTTCGACAGTAAACAATCTACTCAAATGATGACTTACCGCTCCACAGTCATCAACACTAATACCGCCAGGTTTATCTATGAATATCCTCAATAATCGCCCACGAGAGGATCTTTCCACATCAACCAGCTCATAGCCCAAGCTGGTAAGGGTTGGCTCTAATATTTCATACAGCTCCATAGCATCGCCAGAAACAAAAAATGGGCTAAAGAGCCCACAAAAATTATCACTATATAATAGCAAAAAAATATAATAAATGAAAGAGATACTTGGCACCTTAAAATTGTAGTTAGCAGTATATCTTTTTTAGGTAGTTTTTATTCTTATGGATTGTACATAGGCAAAATTATTTGCAACTCATTATTTTGGTAGTGCAAATTTATTATTCAGTTTTTACACTAAATTAAAAGCATGGGGTTGATTCAGCAAATGCAGGTGATACAATTTCCCAGACATCAGCAAAATCTTAAAGAAGAATAGTCTCCGGAGGTATTCAGTGGCAACAATTGAATCAGTTTTACATGAGAACCGTCTTTTCACCCCTGATGATGCTTTTGCTAATCAAGCTAACTTATCGAGTGAAGAGGCCTATTATGCACTTTGTAAAGAAGCAGAAGAAGATTATGAAGGTTTTTGGGGCAGGTTGGCACGAGAATACATTCAGTGGCATAAACCCTTCACTCGAGTATTGGATGAGAAAAACTATCCTTTTTTTAAATGGTTTGATGATGGCGAGTTAAATATTTCTTATAACTGTCTTGATCGAAATCTCGAGGCTAATTCAGACAAAATTGCAATTATTTTCGAGTCGGATGAAGGTAGCATAACTAAAATCACATATCGTGACCTTCATCTACAGGTATGTCAATTTGCCAACGGACTTAGATCGCTAAATATTAAAAAAGGCGATCGAGTGATTATTTATATGCCTATGAGCATTGAGGCAGTAGTTGCAATGCAGGCTTGTGCCAGAATCGGGGCAATTCATTCTGTGGTGTTTGGCGGTTTCTCAGCAAAGAGCCTACATGAACGTATTGTTGATACCGCTGCCGTAACTGTAGTTACTGCAGATGAACAGATGCGTGGAGGTAAAGGTATTCTTTTGAAACCGGTAGTAGATAAAGCACTCGCTATGAGTGAAACAGAATCTGTCAGATCAGTAGTTGTATATCAACGCACTGGCAAAGATATAGAGTGGCATAACTCATGTGATATCTGGTGGCATGAGTTGATTCTCGATAAACCGGTTTACTGCGAGCCTGAGTGGGTCAATGCTGAGCATCCTTTATTCATTCTCTATACATCTGGTTCTACTGGAAAACCCAAAGGTATACAGCACTCTTCCGCAGGTTATTTATTGGGTGCGATGGTAAGTATGAGGTGGATTTTTGATTATAAGCCAACGGATATTTTCTGGTGTACTGCTGATGTGGGTTGGATTACGGGTCATAGTTATGTTGCTTATGGTCCACTGGCAATGGGGGCTACGCAAATTGTGTTTGAGGGTGTGCCTACCTTTCCTGATGCAGGACGTTTCTGGAAAATAATTCAGGACCATAAAGTTACCGTTTTTTATACTGCACCTACTGCAATTCGTTCACTAATTAAATTGGGACCCGAACTACCCGAAAATTATGATCTCTCATCACTACGCTTGCTGGGTTCTGTAGGTGAGCCGATTAATCCAGAAGCCTGGATTTGGTACCATAAAGTGGTTGGTCAGTCTCGCTGTCCAATTGTAGATACCTGGTGGCAGACTGAAACAGGCTGCCATATGATTGCTCCAGTACCAGGTGCGGTTTCGCTCAAGCCTGGTTCCTGTACATTTCCATTACCAGGAATTATGGCGACCATAGTGGACGAGACTGGCCATGAGGTAGAAAATGGTGAAGGAGGACTTCTGGTTATTAAACGCCCATTCCCTTCATTAGCACGCACGATCTGGGGTAATTCAGATCGCTTTAAAAATACCTATTTTCCTGATGATATTGGAAGTAAATATTATCTGGCTGGTGATTCTGCACACCGTGATTTAGATGGCTATTTTTGGATAATGGGGCGTGTTGACGATGTATTAAATATTTCTGGTCACCGCTTAGGTACTATGGAGATTGAATCAGCACTCGTGGCTAACTCGTTAGTTGCAGAAGCTGCAGTGGTAGGGAAGCCTCATGAGGTCAAAGGTGAGGTGATTGTTGCATTTGTAGTACTTAAAGGGCTATGTCCTAAGGGAGACGATGCCAAGAAAATAGCCACTGAGTTACGAAACTGGGTATCAAAAGAAATAGGCCCAATTGCAAAGCCTGAAGAAATACGTTTTGGGGATAATCTACCAAAAACTCGTTCAGGAAAAATTATGCGACGTTTGTTACGTGCTTTAGGAAGAGGGGAGCAAATAACTCAAGATGTTTCTACTTTAGAGAATCCGGCAATACTTGAACAATTAAAGCAGCCGGCATCATAAGCAAATAGCAAACATGTCACTATACTTAGAAATAGACATTGCTACTTTTATTAAGTAGTACTCATGACTTTACCCAATATTATTGATTACGATCATGGCATTAGTGCTATTGATGCGGAGTATTATCGTCCGGGACTTGCTGCAATTCATTTGATAGTTGAGGGCAACACAGTAGCATTGGTAGATACAGGAACCTATTTTTCTGTTCCGGGAGTAATAGAAATATTACACCAAAGAAACATTTCTCTTGAGAGTATTTCCTATTTATTTCTTACGCATATCCATCTTGATCATGCGGGTGGTGCGGGGGAATTTATGTGCCGTTTTCCTAATGCAAAGCTGGTTGTACACCCGCGCGCTGTTCGCCATATGGTAGATCCCTCTAGGTTAATTAAAAGTACCATGGCAGTTTATGGCGAGGAAAATTTTAGGCGTATGTATGGTGAAATTCGTCCAGTAGATGCAAGTCGTATAATTGAGGCGACTGATAAATTTTTTCTTACAATGAATGGCCGAACACTGTTGTTTCTTGATACACCAGGTCATGCTCGTCACCATTACTGTATTTTTGACAAAACAAGCCGATCATTCTTTACGGGCGATACTTTTGGTGTGTCTTACCGGGAATTTGATGTAAACGGCATAGAGTTTGTTTTTCCAACCACGACTCCAGTACAATTTGATCCTCTTGCGGCGCATCAATCTTTAGATCGGATCATGAGTTATGATCCACAATACGCTTTTCTTACCCACTATTCTCGTATTGGAAATTTAACTCATCATGCCAATTTGATGCATGAACTAATTGACGCTTATGTAACAATAGCTAGTAACATTTATAATCAGAGATCTGACGGACATATTTCCTTGGTAGAAAGACTTGGTGAGTTACTTATACAACGGATAAAAGCTCATGGATGTACTTTGTCACAGGATGAAATTCATGATCTGTTAAGTATGGACGTTAATCTTAACGCTGAAGGTCTTAAATGTTGGTTCGAATTGAATAGTAGGTAGTATTTTAGATAGTCAGCAGGGTTGATGATTCAGGAGAGATGACCGAGTGGTTTAAGGTACACGCTTGGAAAGCGTGCGTACGGTTTCAGCCGTACCGCGGGTTCGAATCCCGCTCTCTCCGCCAATATTTCATATAACTAATTGTTAATAAATAGTTATATGAATCTATATATTTTAGTGTATCCATTATTGTTACCACTTGGATTTACTAATATCTAGATAAAAAATCAGGAATAAAAACTCCTTTTACCATAGCTAGAGATCTAAGCTTATGTTATCTAATCTGAAATAACTTATACTTTTTCTACTATCCTTTTTCGTCGTTATTTTGGTTTTACGAATACCTCCTAAGTGTCCTTTTTATAAGGGTTTCCCTTAGATCAAAAGAAACTTCAAATGAAAACTCCTTTTGTAAAAAAATTCTGTACGTGAGTTGAACGAGTGGTTTCCAGTATTTTAACTGTGGAGATTTACCCCCCCCCTCTAAATAAGAGTGAGCTAAGAAAATAGAATAAAAGAAATACTGAACGTCCGCTTTTGGCACAAAGGAGACATTCTACTGGGCTCATCTTTGTTTGGGTCTATGCCTTGCCTGCTCAATCAATGAATGAATTATAGAAGCAAAAGTAGCATTGCTTGGAACAACGCCACCCAACGATTCAATTTTGCTGATTGGGTATCGAGCCTTGTACATTGTTCCGGAAGCCCAATCTTTGAAGTAAAAATGATGGAGATGCATAATTGCAGCTATATCGTGCTCTGATAACTGAAAGTCTAGCTTTACGGCAAGTTTACAGAGTTCAACTAAATCATGATGCTTGGGTAGTTTTTTATCTGCTGCCAAGAGGCAAGCTTTGAGAGAAGATTCCATGGCCTGGCCTGTCATTTGTAATATTGCTAAATAATGTTGAGAGTCTGCTTTTTCTACAATCGATGCAGCAGCGATATACTCTTCTGCGAATGAGACCCACTGGTTGACTACTATTTCAGGAGGGATATCAACCATTTCCATTGTCTGTTTTTCGGTTTGGTATATTTTTTCTATTTGTCGTTGTATTTGCTCTATGTCGATCACAGTAGATTCCCTATTTGTAACAAGAAAAATTATTAGAGTTTATTTCTTATAAGAAAAAGCATTTCAAAAAACTTTGATTACTTCCCTTCAGCTTTCACGAGTTATCATCATTTTCAACAATGATAGTGTATGGGGGGGGTTAGGAGAACAATCATAAGTTCACCTTGTCATTTTTGCGCAAACTGTCAGAATTCAAACTTTATTGTCAAAGACTTTCAAATTCTAATTATGGTGTGACTCCGTGACTCACTCTGTAATTATGACTACTTAACCAAGCTCAATAATAAAAGGTTAGCTAGTTTTATGTTATTTATTCTTATATTGTGGTTAATAAGCACAACAGTCTGGGCTACGCTGGCCGTTTACCTTGGAAACTCACAAAGTGAAACAGTACATTTAATATTTTCCGCTATTGTGGCATTAATTGGCTTGACCGCAGTAGTAACTTTGCTGTTTATCCCGTCCATACGTAATTGGTTATTATCGATTCATGGGATTGTCTTTTTAGTAGTGCTGCTGTGGTGGCTGAATATTCAACCCTCAAATGACCGCAACTGGCAAGCGGATGTAAGCAAGCTTCCTTATGCCAGTATTGAGAGTAATTTAATAACGGTCCATGATATACGTAATTTCAGTTATCGTAGTGAATTTGATTATTCCCCAAACTATTACGATAAGACCTTTGATCTGAATAAACTTAAAGGGGTTGATTTATTCGCGGTGTACTGGATGGGACCGGCTGTTGCACATATCATAATGAGTTTTGACTTTGGTGAGAATAATCACCTAGCAGTGTCTATAGAGACACGTAAGGAAGAAGGAGAGGATTATTCAAATTTGAAAGGTTTTTTTAGGCAATATGAGCTGATGTATATTGTTGCAGATGAGCGAGATGTAATTGGTTTACGAACCAATTACCGGCAGAACCCAACCGAACAAGTTTACCGTTATCGTATAAAAGCTCCGAAAGAATATGTTAAACGTTTATTTCTTGGTTACATTGACAATATTAATAAGTTATATAAAAAACCTGTTTTTTATAATTCGTTACTATCCAACTGTACCACTTCGATTTGGTTGCAGACCAGAGTAGTAAACCCGGGGCATATACCATTTTCTTGGAAAATTTTGTTAAGTGGCTATGTACCAGAATATCTTTATGAGTCTGGTCGATTAAACCAACAATTATCGTTTGCTGAACTTAGAGATAATGCTTATGTTAATCCACTAACACAGGGACAAGAAATTTCTCCGTTATTTTCTAGGATTATTCGTAAATAAGTATCACAAATATCTAATGGATGGACTAAATGATGAAAAAACATCTGATAATCGTAGTGAACTATATTTTATTTATTTTCGTTTCAACACTAGTGACACCTATATTTGCTAACTCAGACACTGAGTCGAGCAAAATGCTGGAACTGGCAAAAGATTTAGGCACTGTAGATAAGGAGGTCAATGCAAATAAAAGAAAACTAGTTGAAAAATATATGAAACTAACTGATGAAGAAGCTGAAACGTTCTGGCCTGTTTACAATGCTTACCAGAATGATTTATACAAAATTACTAAACGGCAGTCTAAAGCAATAGGTATTTACGCTCAGGCATATAAGAAAGATACATTGTCAAATGAGACAGCGGAAAGATTATTAGATGAATTTCTAGCTATTAAACTGGCAGAAGCTAAGTTAAAACAGTTATATATCCCCAAGCTTAAAAAGGTTCTTCCAATAGTAAAAGCAGCACGTTACATTCAATTTGAGACCAAAATTCAAGCAGTCATAGACTTTAGTCTTGCAAATAAAATTCCTTTAGTAAAGTGAGATATACATTTATAAGCATTAAAAGTTATTTCAATTTCTAAATAGATTTCTGCTGACCAGTATGCTTTGGAATACTTAAAGTTAACCTATATTTCTAGGGGGATTTGAGCATCCGATTCTGGCACAAAGCAGACATTCACAAATTACCTATTTTGACCTAGATCAAAATTTAATATTTCAATATGAACGATTAAATTAGTAGCGTTGTCGTAATTGGTAATATTACTATAACGAACTAATATGTCTCATCAGAACAGAGATTCTCTCAGTTATCAGGTTTGTACATTTCGTAAATGTAATTTTTTTCGTATTGTTCCAATACTACTGATTTTGCTAATTTGTAACGGCAAAGTCCATGCTGCAGGTAGTGTTGAAGTTGCAGGAGATATTTTGAAATATGTATTACCGGGAGCAGCAGGAGCGCTGGCACTTGGTCATAAAGACCACTGGGGAGCTCTACAGTTTGTAGGTTCAGCAGCTACAACACTTGGTGTCACTTACGACGACTACAGTCCAAAAAGGTATTTATGCCTTTACCTTTGATCAGAAGGGAATAATGGGTGGAACAGGTATTCAAGGCACGAAGATCTCCAAATTTTATCCATAAAACTTAGTAAATCCTTTTTAGAATGTCGGACCATCTGCATAAAGCCACGCCATCATAAGTTTATAACTTACGGCCAGAATCACTGCGCCAACGAACAATCCCAAAATACCAAAAGCAAGCATACCTCCAATAGCACCCAATAAAATAACAAGCATTGGGATATCAACACCCCGTCCTAAAAATAATGGCTTCAAGAAGTTATCAATCGAGCCTATTAGTAAAGCAAAAACTGTAAAAATCGTGGCCGGAGCGGTATCCAGTACACTGAAAACATAAATACTTATCGGGCCCAGAATGAGTATTGGTGGCAACTGCACAGTAGCAAGAATTAACACAAACAACGTCCACAGTCCCAGTAGAGGAATATTGAAAATAATTAATAATATGGCTGATGCAAACGCTTGAATCAGGGCAATACCCAAGATGCCCTGAACTACTGATCGGATGGTTCCAATGATCAGATTAATAAAATTCTCTGCGTTATCTCCAACCAGTTTTTTCGCAAATTCTTTTGCAGTTTCTACACCTACGTCAGCTTTAGCAAGCAATGCGCCAGCTATGATAATAGAAACAAGAAATTGTAGAAATGTTAAACCAATACTTGTCAATGTTTTAAGCACCCAGCCAACAAAATCTTTAACCTGTTCACTGTGTTGTCCATTGTATTTAGATAACAATTCCAGCAAATTATTGGAGGCTTGGACCCAGATACTGTAAAGATTCTCGCCTATCAATGGCCATTCCTTTACATTTTCTGTTGGGGGTGGGATCGTGAGTCTCCCTTCTTCAAAAGCCCTTAGCAAGTTCTGATAACCGGATGCAGATGATTCAGCCAGAATTAATGAAGGTATGATAATGATCATTAACCCTGCAAGGGTGAATAAAACAGCTGTTATTGTTTTTTTATTACCCAGTATTTCTGCAGAGGTTTTAAATAATGGAAATTGCGCTACTGCTATAATAACCCCCCAAATAAGTATTATCATAAACGGAGCGAGAATCATTAAACTGGCTGCTACGAGCAATATAAGTAAACCTATGTGAATTAAAAACTCGATATTTCTATTGTTATTTAAATTCTTCATAACATGTTCATTTTATTTTCGAGATTATTTAGATAAGCTTATCTCAGCTTGTAAAGCATCAGTCTTATAGATTATAACTTTGTTGCGCTCAACACTAAAAGATTGGGGAGTCAATGAATGACTAAAAGACTGATATCACTGCTATAGTAAATCAGGTTCGGCTTTTGAGCCATAACTACTCTTTATATGGCGGACTCTCTCTCCGCCATATATCTAATTCAGATCATTGATTATAAGTTGTTTATTATATGAAGCATTGCTGTTGTTCTTACCTATGTTCTTACCGCTAGTCTTTACTTGGTCAAGTCAACTGGAAGTTCCGGTATCATAGACGCGCCATAACATAACAGACAGCCCTATTCAGCGCTTTATTTTTTTAGGCTATTTCATTAGACCTATATCTACCCAACTATATGGGGTAGGGGTATTGAGCGGTAGGGTGACGATTAGGGAGCCCGTCGTTGTAGTAGCACATACAAGCTTTTACTATTTTCTCATTACTCTAATTTTTCTGAATATACGCTTTTGGCACAAAGCAGACGTTTAAGTTGTCAACGTTTGGCCTTACATGGCGTTAGATTTAAGAGGAGCATTATGTCATATACGAATACGATAAATTTATTACGTTACAAATCCAGCAAATAGGAGTCTAATATCCCCTTAAAGAAAAGATTCGAATATTGAAAAATAAATAATCGTTTCTTTTGATAGAATTTTTTCTTTGAAAATTAGCATTACCATTTCGGATTTACGTAATAATTCATAAATAACCGTTGCAATTCATTGCCTTAGAGAAGTATGAACAGACCAAAACAATTTGATCGTGAAGAAGTGCTTTCAAAGGCTACAGATTTATTCTGGGAAAGGGGTTTTGAAGAAACCTCTGTGAGTGACATCGTGGCCAGTACGAAAATTAATAAGTTTAGTCTCTACAGTGAGTTTGGTGATAAAGAGAACTTATATCTTTCCTGTATAGATTATTATAATAATGATTCCAAAAAGCGTATAGAACATATACTCAAAAGAAAACCTTTAGGATTGAGTAATATCGAATCTTTTTTAGAAGAAAGAATATCTCATACGGTTTCCAATGAGATTAAAGGGTGTCTAATTTTTAATTCTATAATTGAAGAAAAAGTGCTAACTGAAAAAATTAATAAAAAAATTGATTCACGTGTTAGAAAGATAAAATCCCTTCTTATGAATTGTTTAAACGCAGCGCAGAAACGAAAAGAGATTAGTGTAAATAAGGATTGCAAGCGCTTAGCTGATTTTCTGGTTTGCTTTATCTTTGGAATGATAAATATCGGTATGAAAGATACTACAGAAGAGGAATTAAGGGGCATTACACACGATATTTTATCAGTAATAAGAAACTAGATTCTTCTCTAGTTCTGAAACAATTATTAAGTAACCAATTATACAATTCTAGTCTGACTGAGACCGAGAGTGCTTAGTAGAAATGAAATATGATGACAGGTTGAAGCAAGAATAGCTGTTATCCCACCAAGGTATAAATCCTCATGCCTATTTTTGAAGGCGATTTATCCATTCCAGATGTAACTATCATGACTTCGTCTTCCTACAAAGTTGATATATAGAATCTTCTGAAATCTATAAAACCAAATCTTTACAGTCGTTGTATCCGTAAGGCAGATTTTTTTACAATTCACTAAATGATCGTTTAGATAATTTGTAAAAAGAAAATGTATTCCCTACTATTATTCAGATATATCAAAATTTTTCTTGTGTTAGTAATATCAGTCGTTCGTTCAGTTATTTCAATCAATTTAGTAAGATTATTAAGATACTGTGATATATATCAGCTTCTGACTCAAAATGACCTCAAGGCTCTACTAGGCTGGCCGTAACTATCTTTATTACTTGTGTTTAAAAAGCAACTAAAGGATCACATCTACTAATGAAAATCACAGCTTCCATACTGGCAAAATTATTCTCAATATTGTTTCTACTGTTTACTGCTCTTGGGTTCGTATCTGATCTAATGCCTACAGGAAGTGCTTTATTGAAAGCCAATACAATCCTTATTATGGCTCATATGTCACTAACCCTTGCTTTCTTCTTTGTAGCCTACCTCTATGCAAATATATCAATTCAATCCTTACAAATGATTGGAATAACCTACATATTAGCTAGTGGAGTGGGGTTTGTTGGATTAAGCATACAAATAAACGGTGAGTGGCCACATGTTATCTACCTGAATTTACTAAGCTATCTCCAATTTAGTTTCGGGGTTGCTCTTTGTGCCTCAGGTTCTATTTTGAAGAACCATCTAAGTAAAATTCTTGCATAGTGAAATTATTCATGACCAAGCATCTATAACTATCAAGGCATATAAATGAGAGTTAATCGAGAAGACAAAGAAACAGGATGTCAATATTAATGAATGATCGTACCGAAGTACTAAATGCTCTCATAAATCTCAGAAAACCACTTACGGTAATCTCAAAAGCTCTCATTCAATTTCCCTGGGATAGTGAAGAATTAGTAATTCTTGATGCTAATCAAGTTAAACAGATACTGGAACAATATTTGTCTGGTGAGATTAGTGAAGCCTTTGTAGAGGATTGGGCTAATCTAATTGAATGTCGGAATGATATTGGTTTTGATAAAAAAGATGCCCATCTTATAAAGGAATTAATGCGTGTGTTGGCTAATCCACATTTAACAGGAAGATTAACTCACAATCGGGCAAAATTTTTAATCCGGGATATTGATGAGGCAAATATTAACTAAAACAGTATATTGATATAAAAGTCTGCTTTTGGCACAAAGCAGATTTTTAGAGTCTATTTGTAGTCATATTTCTATGCTTCTCTAATCTTTTTACTAATCTGCTGATCATTTGTGTAGTTGATGAGTCTGTATCTATCTGCTGTTTAGTAGGAGTCACTAATTTCTTCTTCGCCTGAGTCATTTCTAATTTTTTCTTTGCTTGAGTCGTTTCTAATATCTCTTTCAAACAACTTCTGTACTCTTTAATTAATTGCGTATGCTCTTCGAATTCAATTTCTAACATTCTCGATTTATTTTGTAGCCTAAGAATCGCGATTTCACCCTCTTTGAGAGAATTACGTATTGACTCAACGTTTTTAGTCTCTTGGGCAATAATCCGATTTAGAAGTTCTGTTATATCTTTCATGTCAAAAAATGGTACCACTAAAATACAATCGTTCACAATTCAAATTTCTCCAGAAACTCAGATTTCTTACGAAATGGTGGTACACGTCATTTTCGAAAATCAATTAAAACATAGTGTTGAGGTTAATTTGATTTATTGGGAAAAGATTAAAAGTTTTTTATAATTTTTTTCTAGACAACAATAACCTCTCTCTATCTCTACCTTGTTTGAAGTCATGTAGTCGTGCTCTGGTTCGTCTGTTGGTACAGTAGCGAGCCCATACACTCATTAGTTCTCTTCGCCATTCAAATAAATCACTTCGTTGGTAAGCTTCCTCTGTTTTGTCTTTGTTGACATGTGCCAGTGCAAGTTCCAGAACAGCACTGGAGAATGATGTGGTTTCAGCTCCCCACTGCCGAAATGAAGATCTGAAACCGTGAACTGTTATATCTGATGCGACCGTATGAAGGGTCTTATTCACAATCACATCAGATAACAATCCACCTCGAACACCCGGAAATACATATTCATTATTATCCAACTGCCATTGTTGCATCTTAGTGAGTATCTCCATTGCTTCCTTACTTAGCGGTACTATATGTTCTCGTCCTGCCTTCATACGACTGGCAGGTATGATCCAAATTCTCTCATTCATATCAATCTCATTCCACAGTGCGCCCCTTGCTTCACCTGATCTGGTCGCTGTTAAGATAGTAAATCGCAAGCAATAAGCAGACAGAGAATCCTTTTCACGTAAGACTGACATTATTTTAGGGACATCGGTATAAGTTGCAGCTGCGTGGGGGATTCTCTTTGTAATCTTCCTTGCTGCTGGTAAAACCGTATCTAAAACACCTTTCCATCTAGCAGGGTTGCTCCTGTTTTGTTCGTTGTCATTAACAGCTGCGTAGTCAAGTACTGCCTCTATTCTTTGACGAAGGCGGGCCGCAGTTTCTGTTTTAATTGTCCACATAGGCATCAAGATCGCCTTAACATCGGCTGGTGAAACATCAGCAGGTAGTTTATTGCCAATGGAAGGATAAGCGTATTGTTTTAAGGTGTTTTCCCATTGCTGAGAGTGTTTAGCGTTGCGCCAGCCAGTACGCTTTACATTGATGAGCTCAATAGCGTATTCCTGAAATGTTTTTGCAGTAGGGTCATACTTTACTCTTACCAGAGTGACAGGATTTTTACCGTTTGCTAATTCTGTTCGCATTTTACTCGCCAGATCTCGTGCTTGGGCTAGTGTGCGTTCATTTATTGATCCAATACCTAACTCAGTCACTTTACTACTTAACTTATATCTAAAGACCCAACTTCTTGCTCCCGTTTTCTTCACTCGTAAGTAAAGGTTTCCACCATCAGGGTAGTTTCCCATTTTAAGAGTGTCCACTTGTCGAGTTGTTAATCGGTTAAGTTTTTTTACCATAATGCGCTTACAGTTCTTACTATAGTTCTTACCCTAATATACGGATAATGATGTAGGACAATAAGCTTGTCAAGCAATGAAATGGCCACATAAAGGTTATACTGGATGAAGAACAAACTGATAATATGGCGGAAGACTTCTCCGCCATATAGTGAAGTAAAACTATAATATTTAACGGTTTTAGTTATTTGTAATTCTCTAGTCTTACCGTCAGTTTTACCTTGTCTTCACAAAAAAAACCTTAAGGACTGTTCGTATAGATTTCTTCTTAACTAAATTGGTCAGAAAACTTCAATTACTATGAATGTCCGCTTTGGAACAAAGCTGACTTTTATCCAGATAGAAAAATATAAGCTCTTTGTTACATGAGCAAACACACTTTGTTTTGTATGAAGTCATTTCCACTTAAAAAAATTGTCCTTTTACTTTCTTCTTAAATCTTAGTTAAAAAATATTTAATCTAATATTTATCGCATAGTAAATTTTCTGATTTGGCTCACGTGCCTGACAGGAGTGTAAATTTTTGTCGAAATATTTTACGGTTTGAAACTACGTACTTTTCGTAATTATCTTATCTTCCTGATACGTATATTTATTTATTCTTTGGCCTGATTCTTGCTTAGTTTAATTATCTCTATAGAGAGTGGCAGCTGGATTTTCTTTGTCATTGATTAAACGTGAGGAAATTAAAACATGTGATTTTTATCACAGAGTAATCGGACACGTTGTGAAAAGATTACAAAAAATATTTGTTCTTATTAAAAATAAATTGTTAATAATAGGGAGGAGAACTCATGAAGATTTGTAATTGGTTGTCTACTAAACACCGCTTAAGTGTAACCGCGGCAATCTTTTCGTTACCTTTTTTTCTGTCAATGTCAGGCGGGGCTATGGCCCTCGAACCAACGGAAGAAGACTACGCGCTCAAGCTTTTAGGCAAGTATCTGTTTTTCGATAAAATATCACTTCCGAAGCGCCAGTCATGTTCTAGCTGCCACACGCCGGCTGCTGGCTGGACTAACGGAACTGCTGGAACCAATAAGAAACAAGTTGCGGTGACCGGTGCAGATCCTCACACTGTAGGCACCCTGAAACCCCCTACCAGTGCTTATGCGACCTTAATTCCAAATTTTGCTATAGTTCCAGGGCCATTTGGGGATTTACCGTTTGCAGGGAACTTCTGGAATGGACGTGCCACGGGAGAGGCAGTACGTGACTTGAAGGTCTTGGGAGAACCGGGAGATCCCTTGCATGTAAAATATGCTGAATACTTGGGTGCAGCCACCGATCAGGCGCATGCTTCCCCATTTATCAATCCTGTCGAGCAAGGGCTACCGGATATTATGGCTGTTTGTGAGCATGTTAAGTCGGCTAAGTACGCTCCGCTTTACGCTATTGCCTACGAAGAGCCGATTAACTGTGGTGCTGGTGACGTAGAAATTACGTTTGGACGATTCGCATTGGCAATCGGAGCCTTTGAGTTTTCCGGTGATGTGAATCAGTTCGCCTCCAAGCGGGATATAGCACTGGCTAACGACGTTGATGGTAATTTTCCTCTGGATGGTTTCACGGATCAGGAAAATTTTGGACATGACTTGTTTTATGGCATAACAAGCGACTTAAATCCTGCACCATCTAAGAATGCTGGTTGTGGCGCTTTTTGTCATCGAAACGGGAATAATCAAGGTACGACTCCACAGGAGAGGTACACCGGTGACGGATATTTCAACATCGGTACACCACGTAATGTTGCAATTCCGGGGAACCCTGAACCAAATGAAGGCGTATTTTTTATGACAGAGAATCCTGCCGATTTGGGGGCTCACAAGACTCCAACCCTGCGCAATGTTGACAAGCGCCCTGGTAAAGGCTTCGTAAAGGCGTTCATGCATAACGGTTATTTCAAGACTCTAAAGGGTGTTGTGCATTTCTACAACACATCTAACGTAAATGGGCCAACGGCAGCTGCATTTGGTGTGACGAGGTGTGATCCGGGTGTCGGCCTGACAGAGGAGGATGCACTGGCGAATAACTGCTGGCCTGAACCGGAATTCACTGGCAACATCCCTTTCTTTATCCTCGGAAGTCGAAATCTGACTGATGAAGAAGAAGATGCGATTGTGGCATACATGAAAACCTTTACCGATCCGACGACTAAGGCACCGAAGCCCTTCAACCTTAAAAAATTCCAAAATGGAATACCTTTTTAGATTGTAAATAGATGTTGGGTTTGGAGCGGTGACGGCCGTGTGATTGAACAGCTGTCACCGCTCTTTGTACATACCCTGAGATCTGTTTAAGGTGATGAAACCTATCCTAATAGGTACTCGGTTGTCAGTAATCTTTCAAGCATCTTAGTTAATTACCTGAGATGTAACTTTTCCCCATAGCTTTTTAAGTTATGGGGATTTTTTTACATTAGCATATCCAAGGTAGCAGGATATAGTCTTGTTTAAGTAGAATACTTACTATTATCGCAACAAATTTTACCCCTGAAATAACTTTTAAAAGAATAGATAAAATGGAAAAATTATTATTGGCTTTAATACTATCTATCATGAGTAGTAATGCAGTATCAGAGTGGCTTGAGGTTGATACTAGCAGCCGTGTTGGACTTACTGCCTATGCTGACCCTGCAACTATTAGCAAATCTGGAAGCAAGGTGGAAATGTGGGTTTTGTATGACTATAAGACAGTCCAAACAAATGCCAGAAAGCCATATATGTCGATCAGGGGTCAATGGAGGTATGATTGCAAAGGAAAAAAAGAACAACCCATTTATGAAATTTTGCTGTCAGGTAATATGGGTAGAGGCGAGGTGATTGGTAAATCTATTTATGAGGCATCTATCAAATGGATGTCCGTCACACCTGAAAGCGTTGGTATGGCTTTTTGGAAGCTAGCTTGTAAGAAATAATAAGCTTCGTGATAAGAAGCTTTTTACATTGACACAAAGAATATTAGTCATGAGCTCATGGAGAATTGCCAAGATTTCAGTTTATTAAGTAAAATACACTATTATTTAATATGCCTACTTAAGATATCAATCAAGTCGGAGATTTGCCAATTTTTGAAACATCAATTTCTGCTGCAACTGTCGATGCTTACCTTGCAACTGACTACAAGGTAAATACTGCTGAGCCGTTTGTTTTAAATGTCGGCAGACCAAGTGCTGAACTTGCCGAATGGTTTCAATCCAATAACGAGAGTCAGGCAGCTTACATCACAGCCTGGAACCCATTTGGTAAGAAAGCCTCTGATGATACGAATTTTATTGCTGAACAGAAGCTAATTACAGAGATAGAATCTCGTGATCTTTCTTATCTGAAAGGAGAGAGCATTGATCCATCAGGACAATGGCCCAATGAGCCAAGCTTGCTGGTTTTAGGGATTTCCCTGGAGTCAACGAAAGCATTGGTTAAAAGATTCTCTCAGGATGGGTTTATTTATATAGGTGATGATATAACGCCACAATTGATATTGTTGCGATAAAGGACTGAGCAAAGTTTTTCAGTCAGGAGTAGTTTTATGGAAAGTTATACCGGCTTTTTGAGTTTTTGATCTGACGCAAGGTGTTCTTCATGCCTGGACGGTAGCCAATCTTTTTTCTTCTGATAATCTCATCTCTAATTTCTTGGAATTGTTCTCTTGCTTCGTCTTCAATAAAGACATGTCCTATATATTTAAGTATCCAGATATCAGGAATAATATTTGCGTGATAGATAATACGTGTTTGATTACCTTCTGGAACTATTCGTGTAGTTTCTTCCATTTTACGCATATTTCCACTAATCATACGTTCTTTAATTTTTTGAATCGGGATTAAATTGACTTCTCGCACAGACTCAAAATTAAATGTGGCCACACTAAATCTTATTACTGAATTCTGAGTAACATGCAAAGTATTTCCTGTTCTGTTTATAATTTCACTGGACTCTACGCTTGAAATAAAGGTGGAGACATTATCAAAATCTGTCAATGTCTCCCATACTAATTGTGAGCTAACCGGAACAGTAAAGTATGCGTCGACAATAATGTGTTCGCCGTCATTTTGTATGGAAATATATATATCTTTACGGTGTTTATTAACAGGCTGATAATTTAAATTGGATAGTTTGGTTTCTTCTGCAGGAGTATTCCTAATTGCCTCATCTGTTAACGTTACTTCGTCAGTATCGTTACTAAACGAGACTGATGGTAAAAGTAGGAACCAAAAAATTATAAGCCGTTTGCTATGCATAACTATACCTATACTCATTTGACCCAGCAGTTACGTAGTTTCACGTTTCTAATTAATTGGCGGAAGCGGTGAGATTCGAACTCACGGAAGAGTTTCCCCTTCGCTAGTTTTCAAGACTAGTGCCTTAAACCACTCGGCCACGCTTCCTGATAGGGTTGGTCAAGATAATACCTTTTTGAAGCTGGCTTTACTAGCAAGGATTACTACAAATTATTTTGAGTTGTCGGCTACCAACCCAGTCTCATGCACTTTACTCTGGGTTTAAATTAAACCTGCTATAAAAGAAAATACTATTCAGGAAAATTGGCCAATTCGCATGTATAGAGCTATTCTTACAAGGATAAGGTTTATTTTCCCATATCTATTATGCTAAAATACTATGGTTTTTCTCCACTTTTTGCTGGCTTCCTGCCTAAGGAAGATCGAAACAGAGATATATGGAAGATATTGATAAAAAGAAAGAAATGAGTGGAAGAAGGCGATTCCTAATTACTGCAACGTCAGTAGCAGGGGGATTTGCGACCGCTGCCTGGGCTACTCCTTTTATTCTGAGTATGATGCCTAGCGAACGTGCCAAGGCCGCAGGAGCACCAGTTGAAGTCGATATTAGTAAACTTGAGCCTGGTATGTTGTTGCTGGTGGAATGGCGCGGCAAGGTAGTATGGGTTCTGAGCCGTACTCCAGAAATGTTAGCCAGTCTTACAAAGCTTGATAGTAAGTTAACCGATCCTAATTCAGAGAAAGATCAGCAGCCTGAGTATGCTAAAAATCCAACCCGTTCAATCCGGCCAGAAATTTTGGTGACTACAGGTGTTTGTACACATTTGGGGTGTTCTCCAGTTTTTCGCAAGGAGATTGCTCCGGCTGATCTTGGTCCCGATTGGTTGGGCGGCTTTTTTTGCCCTTGCCATGGTTCCAAATTTGACCTGGCAGGTCGTGTCTACAAAAATGTTCCTGCACCTACTAATTTATTTGTACCGCCACATACTTATCTCAGTGAGAATATTTTGCTAATTGGCGCGGAAAGTAAGGAAGCATAAATGGGCAAACGGCTAACATCATTTGTAGCATGGATAGACAAACGTTTTCCTTTAACTGCTAATTGGAAGGCGCATCTCACCGAATATTACGCACCCAAGAACTTTAATTTTTGGTACTACTTTGGGTCTCTTGCAATGTTAGTCATGGTAAACCAGCTCCTTACTGGTATTTTCCTCACTATGAACTATAAGCCAGATGCTGGTATGGCATTTGCCTCTGTTGAATATATTATGCGTGACGTAGATTTCGGATGGTTGATTCGTTACATGCATTCAACCGGTGCATCTATGTTTTTTGTAGTGGTGTATTTACACATGTTTCGCGGGATGATGTATGGATCGTATCGTAAGCCGAGAGAATTATTATGGCTTATTGGTTCATTGATCTTTTTTGTTTTAATGATGTTGGCATTTACTGGCTATATTCTGCCGTGGGGGCAGATGTCTTACTGGGGTGCTATGGTAATTGTTAGCATGATCGGGGCAATCCCGGTAATTGGTGAGCCACTGTCCCAGCTTCTCTTAGGTGATTTTACGCTTTCTGATGCAGCACTTAATCGTTTCTTTGCTTACCACGTTGTAACGTTACCAGTTTTACTGGTAACGCTTGTAGTAGTACATGTTATAGCTCTGCATGAGGTTGGTTCAAATAATCCTGACGGTATTGAGATTAAAGAAAATCGTGATCCTGAAACAAATATTCCAGTAGATGGGATACCATTTCATCCTTATTACACAGTAAAAGATATCTTTGGAGTAGTAGTGTTCCTGATATTATTCTGTGGGATTATATTTTTCGCACCAGAAATGGGCGGCTATTTCTTAGAATACAATAACTTTATTCCAGCAAATACGTTACAGACACCAGACCATATTGCACCAGTATGGTATTTCACACCTTATTATTCAATGTTACGTGCCGCTACTGTCAATTTCTTCTGGATAGATGCAAAAATCTGGGGAATAATATTGATGGGTGGTTCAGTTGCGATCATCTGTTTATTGCCTTGGCTGGATAGAAGCCCGGTAAAATCAATTCGCTATAAAGGGCCGTACTTCAAGACTGCCCTTACTCTTTTTGTAATTAGTGTCTTTGTTCTTGGTTGGTTAGGAACAAAAACTCCTACCCCTTTATACACTGCGCTTGCACAGATATTTACAGTTGTCTACTTTGCTTTTTTCCTTCTGATGCCTTGGTACAGCAAAATAGATAAATGCAAGCAAGAACCAAAGAGAGTGTCTTGATGAAAAGAATAGGAATCTTATTATTCTTTTTCTGTCTATTTCCATTGCCGGTATATGCGGGTGGAGCAGCAGTGTCATTAGACCAAGCGCCAATTAAAACAACAGACATACCTTCACTGCAGCGTGGCGCAAAAGCTTTCGTAAATTATTGTTTGACTTGTCATAGCGCTAATTTCATGCGTTATAACAGACTAAGAGACTTGGGGCTAAGTGAAACACAAATTAAAAATAATCTTATTTTTACAGGGCAAAAGTCAGGCGATCTAATGACAGTTGCTATGAAAGCGAAGGAAGCCAAGCAATGGTTTGGAGTGGTTCCTCCAGATTTATCAGTAATTGCACGTTCGCGTGGTGCAGATTGGCTATATACCTATTTACGTCAGTTCTATCGAGATGATTCTACTGCTACAGGTTGGAATAATCTGTTATTTGACAAAGCTGCAATGCCCCATGTATTACACCAATTACAGGGAGAGCAATCACTTAGGATAGAGAAGGTTGACGATGGTCATGGCGGTAAGCATGACGTAAAAAAATTAGAATTAAGTAAACCTGGCACGCTTACTAAAATTGAATATGACATGTATGTTGCTGATTTGGTAAATTACCTGGTTTATCTAGGAGAGCCTGCTGCAGCCCGTCGTGTACAGTTGGGAATAGTTGTTATGCTTTTCCTTTTTGGAATGTTGGGGTTAACTTATGCATTGAAGCATGATTTTTGGAGGGAGGTCCATTGATAATTTCTTGCCAGCAAATTCAGTTCAGTGCAATTTTACTAGTGAAGATTAAGTCATGATGACATTGTATTCAGCTACTACGTGTCCTTTCAGCCATCGCTGTCGGATAGTATTATTCGAAAAAGGCATGGACTTTCAGATTATTGATGTGGACCTGGATAATAATCCTGAGGACTTGGCAGTAATGAGCCCCTATGGGCGCGTACCGGTTTTAGTTGAGCGTGAACTTATTTTATACGAATCTAACATCATTAACGAGTATGTTGACGATCGTTTCCCTCATCCACAATTGATGCCTGCAGATCCGGTTATGCGTGCCCGTGCAAGATTATTCTTGCATCGTTTTGAACAAGAACTATTCTGCCATATTGACGCGGTAGAGAACGGAACTCCAAAAGTGGCAGAAAAAGCACGGGCAGCAATATGTGATAATCTGACAGTGATTGCGCCTGTATTTGCTAAACAGAAATATATGTTAGGCGATGAATTCTCAATGCTTGATGTAGCAATTGCGCCACTCTTGTGGAGGCTTGATTACTATGGGATTCAATTGCCTAAGCAAGCTGCACCATTATTAAAGTTTGCGGAACGCCTGTTCAGTAGACCCCCATTTATTGAGGCGTTGACAGCTTCTGAGAAAGCAATGCGGAGATAAAAAGACTCGGAGAGAGTGTTTTTATCTATAAAAAAATCCTTTTTATAATACCTTTCAGTTTTGTCCTTATCTCTATAGTAACTATAATTATGTTTATGCCGGCATAGCTCAGTTGGTAGAGCAGCTGATTTGTAATCAGAAGGTCCCGAGTTCGACTCTTGGTGTCGGCACCATTAAAAACAAATGGTTAGGTAGAAATACCTAGCTATTTTTTATTCTATGGGACACTTGCGGGACACTAGATAACAATATTATTATAATTTAGGATTTCTTTGAACGTCTGCTTTGTGCCAAAAGCGGACATTCAGCTTATCAGAAGATTTATTCTTCGGAATTAGTATTTCTGCCCAAGTGGAATTAGATGGTAACCCTTATCTTTGGTATTCCATGATACAAATATACCTTTAATACTTCTTAACAAAAATGGAATATCAGAATCTGATGTACTTTCTGCAATAGACTTGGATGGCAACCAACTCTTCCCACCATTCTTTGATTGCATTACCAGAATATTCGTTTTAGTCCCATCAAATTCTTTCCATGTAAGAAAAATGTTTTTTCCGTTAGCGAGCACATCTGGATAACCAGACATATTCTCCAATGAGCCGAAAGGAAACGGATTTGAAAAGTGTAATCCCTGGTCCGATGAATAGGCATAAAATAAACCCTGGCGGGTACTGCCTTGTGTAAACCACGCAACATGATATTCAGCATCTCCATTAATTGAAATTGTGGGTCCATGTTCTGAACATCCTCTGATCTTCCATTGATCAAAGGTAACACGCCATGAAGATGGCTTCTCGCCCTTCGAGGATACTCTGATAAGACCATGATCACGGATATTGTCTGGATAAATAAAGCGAGTAAATAAAATAGGTTGATTATCTTTATCAAAAGACACAGCAATACGACAACATTCACACAGGGAGTTTGCTATCTTCTGATTAACTAGGTTTTGATTATTCTTGCTGCCAAGCATTGCGGAATAGATTGAATACCCCGGCTTTCTCCAATCAGTACGATCTCGTTCATCAAGCCAGAATGCATAAACCTGGCCAGACGGACTCAAAGCCAGTCGACCCAGAAAAGATATGGCCTCAGGCGCCTTCTTACTTAACATTATTGGTACTGAGAAACTCCGACCACTATCATTGGATATACTAATGAGCTGGGTCGTTATTTGATCTATTTTTGCTGTATACGTAACGAATATCCGGCCAGAATGATCAACTAATATGTCAGGACGATTTTGTTTGCTTACTTTGATACGTTGTGGTTGTCTATTAATCCGTACCGGTGCACTGAAAGTTTCTCCAAGATCAGTTGAGTAATCTACATAGATAAACTTTTTTTCTGGTACGATTCGCCATAGTCGTCCCTCAGGACCAAAAGTGGCAGTGACTCGCATGCCCCCACCACTAGGATAGTGTGTGTAATCAGCCGTACCGCTCTTGGAAACAATATTTTCACCATAGACCACAGTATTTACTGCTATAGAACTGGCTAGCAATATAATACTGAAAAGCAGATTACTATTTTGTCTGTGAATTTGAGTAGCGCAGCGCATCATCGATTAATCAGGAGTATTCATTCAGATTAATTTAAAATCTGAATGAATACAATTATCGTTTAAGCTTCCTCGTCTCCAAAGGGGTCTAATACAAAGACTAAACGGAATGTAACCCGATAATCTGGATCAGTTTGGAACCCATTAGTTTCCCTTACAATTGGTGTGCCAATTGATAAAGCTGCATTCCAGTTATTGCCACCAGAATATCTAACTCCCGGCGAAATCCAAACAAGGTTTCCTCCCGAATTTGGGTCACGCATACCACTGGATTTTAGATAGTCTTGCCATACACCATTTAATTCCAGAATACCTGTCCACTGTGATCGGTTGCTGGAAGCGAACAAAGCATCCCTTGCCTGACCAGTAAAGGCATAAGAAAGTGCAAAGTTATATTCAAAGATGTCACCAAGATCTGTATTTCTCGCTCCTGTAGTTGCAACAGTATAAAGAACACTCGAATCAACCGAGAATTTACCCATAGCACGGGTAAAATTAAGGCCGGCAGATGGATTCCATGAGCCACTGCTTGGTTGAGAGTGTACTTCAATTAATTCGCCGGAAGACTTATCAAGTTGGCGGGTTGCGCCGGTCGGAGTTTTAAGACCTACTACTACAGACAAATGATTTAAATTATCCTCAGAACGAAATACGCGGTATTGCCCAAAGAAAGAAACGCCTCCAAACCCGTCAGGATTACCCTGGTCATGTAATTCAGCACCAAAGTCATGAGAAGATAATACATCATCACGTCGCACATAAGAGAATCTGGTGCCCAGAGTTAAATCATCGGTCACACCAATTGCTGCAAATACTTGCGGGACTGTAAGAGAATTTGTGCTGTGAACATCACTACGAGGTTCAGTCGAAGCAGCAGCACTTATGGCTGCTAATCTGCCAGCTGAAACATTATTAAACTGCGTAAACTGAGTAATTAAGCCTGTTGCAATTTTACCTTGGGGAAGAGTTATACCTGTTTGTGTAATAATTGGAGATGCAGTACCAATTCCAAACCCTATTGAACCATGATCAGCTACAACTGCATTGCTATAAATAGTAAACGCCGAGACTAACAAACAACTCAGGAAATATTTTTTTGTCGGATACATCATTGCCTCCATAACATTTCACTACATTCTTAAATGTTATTAAGACATAATTTTGCCAGCCTGAAAATTAGACAAATTGTCACATGAGACAAAGCGTCGCATGCGGCAAAATGCCGCATGATGTTATATCGCACTTTAATTTATTTCAGAATAGATCAGCTTAGATACGGGTATTCTGAGTGTCTGCTTTGCGCCAAAAACAGACACATATAATGGCTTAGCATTTGTATCTTTATGGATTTACCACAAACGATATAATTTAATGCCATAAAAACCACCACCATTTCCTACTTGAATATTCCAACCTTTGTAGGGTCGTGTAAAAATATAACTACTTAAAATACCAATAGCTGCACCGGCAATGACATCATGAGCAAAGTGATTATCAGATTCTACCCGGCTATAGGCGACAAATGATGCTAAAGCATAAGCTGGTATCCCATATTCCAGGCCATAACGTTTGCGCATAAACTCTGCTGCACTGAAAGAAAGAGAGGTATGTCTTGATGGAAAACCCAGTCCTTTACCATTTGGCCGCCTCGCATCAAACGTATATTTAAGACCGTAAGTGACACCAAGTGTTGTAGCCGCTGAACCCACTAATTGAAGGGCGCCCCAGTGATCTTTATGCCCAAGTGTCAGTGCTGCTCCTGCTCCCGGCAATAAATATTGCAAAACATCACCTGCTACTTCAACACTACCCGCTGCACGGGCTTCAACGTTACAAATAAGTAGAATCAATAGAACAGGAACAATATGGTGGAGGTTACATTTGCTAAATGTATGGGTTTGATAACTGAGAGAATGTCTTCTTTTGGTGAGTTGTGACATAACACATACTCCTTACATTATCCTCTTGTAGATATTGTATTCCTTAAAAAATAGAATTTAAAGTTTATTGTGAAGTACGCAATTGTTTATAGAGGGCATTAATCTTTATCTATGTATATATAACGGATATTTAGGATGAATACTTAAAGTCTGAATGTCCGCTTTGTGCCATAAGCGGACGTTCAAAGACAAGCTATGCCCCCAACATGCCAAACTCAACCGCTTTTTTGACGTAGAAAAGTTGCACCCCTTCATTTTTTAAGTGATCAAACATGAGATTCGATTCTTTCTCACTGAGGATCATCACGATTTCCTGCGGATTGTCGGCTAGCTCAAAGAAACGAGCAGAATGAATGTGGCGATTATGCCCGTATCCTTCACTGCCAGTCACAATTGTCGCACCTCGTATACCTAAATCACGAGCAGTGAGCAAGAGCCACTCGGCCATTTGTATCATACCGTGAAGACGATCTTGTTGAGTGAAAAAAGTAATTTCATAACCTTTCATTGCCATCTCCTCAAACATCAATTTGCTATTCATTATGCGGCATGAAGATACCAGAATTCTACACATGTATAGTTCATAATATATCCTACACTAATTATCAGACTCTAATTACCTCGAAGATGCTATTAGCGTCTCAAGGTTAAATTTATTCCTGGACCAAAAAAAGAGCCTATTGCAATATTAGGACTTAGATACAATCTACAGAAGATAGATTGGCTTGAAATTTTCACATGATACTAGTCAAGGTCTCTTGGTAGCATGGAATATCCAACTATACGAAACTAGATAAGAGAGTAAGTCATGGATGAAATATTGGTGCAATGGGTGAGTTATGTTGTTCCCTGGATTGAATCACTTGGCATTGGCGTAGTACTGTGGGGCATTCTTGAGGCGATTATACGTTTAGCACAGGGCAGTTGGTCAGTGTTAACGCGGAAGTCCTCACGAATAGAACTGGATGTTATCCGTCTTACTATGGGCGAGAAAATGGTGCTCGGTTTAGAGTTCTTTCTGGCTGGAGACATCATTCAGACTATCGTCGTGCCAACTTGGAACTCGTTGGCTATCCTTGGCGGGATAGTGGTGATTCATACAGTGATCGTTTATTTCCTGAACCTGGAGTTGAGCCGGGGAGCAAAACTGCGTAATGTGTGATATGGCAATATTTTGAAGGAACACACCAGCTTTTGAAGTAGTTCTTGTTTCTGAGTTTGACTTCCTGAATGTCTGCTTTGTGCCAGAAGCGGACATTCAGGCACGCACACAAAACCCCAGCTTTTGGCTGGGGTTAGTTATACTTATACCTGGTTTCAGATATTTATTTGAAAGGCTGTTTAGGAGTAGCCCTTTTCAGAGAAGACTATAGCTTAGTCCTTTCCATGCTTACCTTTACTGCGTGCCTTATCACGATGACCATGTTCGCCAGCTGCTTCATCGGCTCGGTCTAAACCCTTCATTTTTCCGTCGCCTGAGTTACTGTGTTCGTTATTGTCATGACCCTTGTGCTTACCCTTATTTTCATGGTCACCTTTTATCTTCTTGTCTTTCTTTTCTTTCTTAAGTTTCTTCTCTTTCTTACCTCCTTCCTTCTTTGCAAGGACCTGTACTGGTGTTGTCATTGTTGCCTGATGAATTGACATTGGAACAGAAGTGGTTACTTGGGTTAATGCCAGAACATTGCTGGAGACTAAAAATGTAGTTCCGGTTATCAATATAGTAATTATTCTATTCATGATGATCCTTTTTGGTTATTGGTTAGAAATATAGTCAAGCTTATTGTAAATATTAGCTTCTAACGTACGGGTTAGGTTTGGGTTGACACTCATTTTCCACCAATGTCTGCATTGTTCCATAATCAGATATTAAAGACTTCCTTCACTTTATCAATATTTCAACCAGGCTTCATTTAGTTTTGTACTTTGCGGACTGGTGAATTAGAACTATTCAAAGAGGCAATTTTTTCCAATATTTCTTGAGGCATCTCCTCAACCTCTAAATGATCCCCTTTATTAAAGGAAAAATTTAGTCTACTCCCAGTTCCTGATCCTTTAATATAAGTAACATTTTCCATATTTACATATTGAACTAACCCACCTTGTTTTGATTTAAGCTTAATCATGGTTACTGACATTTATTTGTCTCTCTCTATAAAATTGACGCTCACCTTTTCCTAGTTACTACTTGTATGTTAGTAACTCATAATGGCAGTATTTCGACAGAAATTAGGATATACATTTATAAATGTACTTCTGTACCAAAGTACATATTCAAGTATTTTCAAAATATTTGAAGCAAAAGTGTGCTGACATACTATCTTAAAGATGGTTCTTCATCAGAGCTACTAACGAAATTTGATTTCAACCTATAGAAAAAAATGATGAACCAACTGTATTTTTCTAACACTAAAATGAATGTCTGCTTTGTGCCAAAAGCGGACATTCGATAAGAGAAAAATCAGTTTCGTATTTCAAGAAACGCGTATAAGTATGTATTTAGAACCATAATCTCACCCCTGCAACAAAACGAACTTGGCTTGTATTGCCACCCTCTTGCCTTACACGATCAGCAGTACCAAAAAAACTTCTATCGTATGAAATACCTATATAAGGAGCAATCTCACGCTTAATCTCATACCGTAGGCGTAATCCAAGTTCAATATTATTCAACCCTCTTCCAATAGAAAACTTCTCTACTTTTTGAATTGCAGCGTGGGTTTCAATACGTGGTTGTAAAATTAACCGTTGCGTTAACAGGAAATCTTTTGATCCAACAAACCGAGCCGATACGTCGCCATGTTGACTGATAAATAAAGCGAATTCAATTTCATGATTATAGGGAACAAGGCCTTGTATACCAATAACAGCATGTGCGCGTGTAACATTTTTTCCCTGAAATGATTGAGTTTCTCCGCGCACACCAATCTGTAAATCATAGTATTGTTTGATGAATCGCCCATAAAGTAATTGAGCATCAATATCATAATCGGCTTTAAGAGCTGTATTTCTTTCGCCCTCACTTTTTACCCAAAGTCGATTATAGTCACCACCATACCATCCTTGAACATCCCATCTAAAGTCACTGTCTTTATGGTTTTGTCTAAATTCCAATATATCAGCAAGCATAAAATAATTTGGGGATTTATCAGCAACAGGACTGGGCCAATTTTTTGGTAGTGACAAAACATTAGAAGTTATGGATTTGTTAGTATTTGAATTACTCTTAGATATTGGAGATTTTGTCAGTAGATATGTATCAGAAGCTACGAAAGAATTGTGTTCAGATTTTGCCGTAACATCTGTAACAATAATACCTATACTCAATGGAATAACAATTACCATTTTTACAGAGTATCTAGTGAAAATTTTTATAGGGAAGTAACTCACTAGGAAACCTTTACTATGCGAAACATACCTGCTTTCATGTGCAGAAGTAGGTGGCAGTGGAAAGCCCAGTGTCCGGGTGCATCGGCAGTAATAGCGACGGATATCCGTTCAGCCGGTTTGACAAGAACTGTGTGTTTTCTTGGTAAGTATTTACCAGTGCCATTTTCCAGATGCATCCACATTCCGTGCAGATGCATTGTGTGTTCCATCATGGTGTCATTAACAAATGTCCAGCGAAGGCGTTCTCCATAGTTAAAATGAACTGGTTCTTTAGCATCAGAATATTTTTTTCCATCAAATGACCACATATAACGTTCCATATTTCCTGTGAGATGGATTTCAATTTCTCGTTCCGGTCTCCGCTGATCAGGGTATGGAAATAAACTTTTTAAATCTGTATAAAGTAAAACTCT
>Ga0265303_10000097_pt1 | contig 39142 bp, 40 predicted proteins | sample Helome_2_FD_192494 | JGI IMG/M metagenome (GOLD analysis project Ga0265303, IMG submission 192494) | Marine sediment microbial communities from subtidal zone of North Sea - Hel_20160317 (Illumina Assembly) | ecosystem: Environmental > Aquatic > Marine > Subtidal zone > Sediment ... | reverse complement strand
TGGAGCGCGAGTATGATCTGGATCTGATCACCACCGCACCGACCGTCATCTACGAAATCGAGATGAACGACGGCAGCGAGATCCTAATCGACAATCCAGCAGCTTTGCCCGAACCGGGCAAGTTCCGCGAAGTGCGTGAGCCAATCATCGAGGCACATATTCTGGTGCCGCAGGCTCATCTCGGTAACGTGATCAATCTGTGCGTGGAGAAGCGGGGACTGCAGAAGAACCTGCAATATCTCGGTGGTCAGGTTCAGTTGGCCTACGAATTGCCTATGAACGAGGTGGTCCTAGATTTCTTTGATCGTTTGAAGTCTGTCAGCCGCGGCTACGCTTCATTTGAATATGAGTTCAAACGTTTCCAGGCAGCCTCTCTGGTGAAGCTGGACATCCTCATCAACGGCGAGAAAGTCGATGCGCTTTCACTTATCGTGCATCGTGACAACTCTGAGAGTCGCGGTCGGGAGCTGACCGATCGTATGAAGGAGATCATACCGCGACAGATGTTCGAGGTCGCGATCCAGGCTGCGATCGGCAGCAAAATCATTGCCCGTTCGACGGTCAAGGCGCTGCGCAAGAATGTGACCGCAAAATGTTATGGCGGTGACGTGACGCGCAAGCGCAAGCTGCTCGAGAAGCAGAAAGCGGGTAAGAAACGCATGAAGCAGGTCGGCAAAGTCGAGATACCGCAGGAGGCATTCCTCGCGGTGCTTCAGGTAGGTAAAGACAATTGAGCGGGACCCTGCAGTTCGGCAATGAGTTTGGGAAGTAACATGCAAACGACCTTGATCTTTGGTTTTTTTGCACTGCTCGTCTGGGTGGTGATGGCTTTCGGTATCGAGCCCGCGCTGGCGCTGGCGTCGGTCGTCACCGGCATGGTCTGGTTGCTGTATCGCCTGGTCAAGGGCAAGGGTGACGACAAAGTCCCGACTACCGTCGAATACGCGCGCTCCTTCTTCCCAATCTTTCTGATCGTCCTGTTGCTCCGTGCATTCCTGGTCGAGCCGTTCCGCATTCCCTCGGGTTCTATGATGCCAACCCTTCTGGTGGGTGACTTCATCCTGGTCAACAAGTTTACCTACGGGATCCGAGTGCCCGTCACCAAGACCAAGCTGATCGAGTTGGGCGAGCCGGAACGCGGTGATATTGTCGTGTTTCGTTGGCCGGTCAATCCCCGTCTGGACTATATCAAGCGGGTTGTTGGTCTTCCGGGCGATCGCGTTCGATACAAGAACAAGACGCTGTTTATCAATGGCGAGCCGGCTCCGGTCGATGCGGTGGGTCCTTATCAGCCGGAGGGGTCAGGCATGCGTGCCATCGGCTCGGTCGAAGGTAGAGAACAGCTCGGTGGCGTCCAGCACTCGGTGCTGGTCAATCCGTTGGCCCCGGATTTCAGCAACGGCTGTCGCTTCCTGGAATACCGGGAGGTTACGGTCCCCGAGAAGCACTACCTCATGGTTGGAGACAATCGCGACGACAGCAATGATGGGCGCTGCTGGGGTTTCGTACCCGAACAGAATCTGGTCGGAAAAGCGTTTTTTGTCTGGATGAGCTGGGACTGGAAACGCTCGGGCTTTATAGCGCTGGGCCGGATAGGATCGATCGGCGGCTGAGCGAGACGACGTTTTTCAAGGCAGACGCTGGGTCTGCCGCTACATTGGATAACCTTGCTACAGGATTAGGCTTATGAAACCGGATCTTATGTTTAAAAGACAAAACGGCATGACCATGCTGTCCTGGCTCGTGGTGCTGGGCATTTTGGTCTTTTTCATGCTGATCGGCATAAAGATGGTGCCGACCTACCTGGAAAATTATTCGATCAAGACCATTCTCGCCAACATGGAAAACGATCGTAAGGTACGTTCCATGTCTCCTGCCGAGATGAAGAAATCCTTCATGAAACGTCTGAAGATCAACAGCGTTTACGAGTTCGATCGCAACTGGATCAAGATCAAGAAGGAAAAATTCGGCACCAGATTCTCGGTGGATTACGAAATTCGCAAGCCGATTGCCGGCAATGTTTCGATCGTCATGGTGTTTTCAGATTCGGCACTGCTACCTCCGAAATGAGGCGCCTGCAGCAGCGCCTCGGTTATCAGTTTCTCGATCATGGCCTGCTGGAACGCGCCCTGTCGCATCGGAGCCTGGGGGCTAGAAACAACGAGCGGCTGGAATTCCTTGGCGATGCCCTTCTCGGTTTCGAGGTCGCCGACCACCTCTATCGGCGTGTCCGGGATGCCGACGAGGGTCAACTGAGCCGTATGCGCGCCCACCTGGTCAAGCGCGAGACCCTGGCCGGCATTGCACGCGGGCTCGAACTGGGAGACATACTCAAACTTGGCGCCGGGGAGTTGCGCAGCGGTGGGCAGACCCGGGATTCAATCCTTGCCGATGCGATAGAAGCCATTATTGCTGCGGTATACCTCGATGGCGGCATTGATGCAGCCCGCGCCCTGGTCCGTCGATTGCTCGGTGAACGGCTGGCCGACCCGACTCCGGAAACCCGACGCAAGGACCCAAAGACACGGCTTCAGGAGCATCTTCAGTCCGTTGGCAAGGCACTGCCGCGCTACGAGGTCGTTGGCACCAGTGGCGATCAGCACGAGCAGATATTCCGCGTTGTCTGCTCCACCGGTCTTATAGACGACACCGAGGGTGAAGGCAGCACCCGGCGCCGCGCCGAGCAGGCCGCTGCGAAAAGAATGCTGAGACGGCTGGAGGAGGAAGCGAGATGAGCTATTACAGCGGTTATGCTGTCCTGGCCGGCCGGCCGAACGTCGGCAAATCCACACTGTTGAATCGTTTGCTGGGACAGAAGGTCGCGATCACGTCGCACAAGCCACAGACCACCCGTCACCGCATCATGGGTATCCGGTCTCAAGACGATGGGCAGATCGTATTCGTCGATACGCCCGGCATTCATGACCGTGGCGACAAGGCGATGAATTTCTACCTCAATCGCACGGCGCATAGTGCACTTCAGGATGTCGACATAGTGATACTCGTGGTTCAGGCGATGGCCTGGACCGAAGAAGATGAACGCGTACTCAAGGCAATAAAGAAGGCCGGCATCCCGACCATAGCCGCCGTCAACAAGGTTGACCTGGTCTCCAGAAAGGAAGAGCTGCTTCCCTTCATGCAAGAACTCGCCGCGCGGCATGAATTCGTGGAAATGGTCCCGGTATCGGCAAATGACGGCGACAATGTTGAGGCCCTCGCAGAGACCGTTATGAAAAGGCTGCCAGCGGGCGAGCCGATTTTCCCGGATGACCAGATCAGCGACCGCTCAGAACGGTTTTTTGCCGCGGAGCTTCTGCGTGAGCAGTTGATTCGCCGCTATCACCAGGAGCTGCCCTATGCAGTGACGGTCGAGATCGAGCGTTTCGAGGAACAGGATGGCCGTTACAATATCGGCGCCGTAATTTGGGTGGAACGCGACAATCAACGTGTGATCCTGCTTGGCAAAGGTGGCCTGGCAATGAAGGAGACGGCAACCGCCGCGCGCAAGGCGATGAATGAATTCTTCCAGACCCGCGTGCACCTCGAGGTCTGGATAAAGGTCAAGAAAAGCTGGTCCAGCGATCAAGCCAGCATGGCCAAACTCGGTTACACGGACTAGTGCCCGGTTGATTGAGATGCAGACTGCCTACGTTCTGCATACCCGTCGCTACGGTGACAGCAGCCTGATTGCCGAGCTGTTGACCCGCGAACAAGGTCGGGTGGCCGGCATGGCCAAAGGTGTACTGCGGTCCCGGCGCCCGGACAGCCGAATAGAGTCGTTTCAGCCACTGCTGGTCGAGTTGCGGGGTCGTGGCGAGGTGTTGACCTTGACGCGTGCAGAATCGGACGGTACCCCGCTAATGCTCAAAGGACGAAATCTGTATTGCGGACTCTATCTGAACGAGCTGCTTCTCCGACTCACCGCGCGCGAAGATGCCTGCCCGGAATTGTTTGACGACTATGCGCACGCGGTCTGCGCGCTTTCCGAGAAAGGGGCGGCGGAACCCACACTTCGCCGTTTCGAGGTTTCTATGCTGTCGCATCTCGGTCTGGGCCTGGCCTTGGAACAGGACAATATCGGAAGGCCGATTGTTGCCGACCGGCATTACACATATGACCCCCATTCGGGCGCGAGCCCTGCCACGGGCCAACACGCGGCCTCATGCAGCGGTACAACCCTGATCGCCCTGCGCACCGGTAGCTTTGGTGACGAAACCACCCTGAGGCAGGCGCGACGAGTGATGCGCCGTATAATTGACTTCCATCTCTGCGGTCGCCCACTACGCAGTAGGGAGCTGTTCCGCTAACAAGTGAAAGGCACTGCCGACCAAACAGGCATTCGAGCAAAATGAGCGATTATGAAAGACTGCTGGGCGTAAACATCGACCACATTGCCACTTTGCGCCAGGCGCGTGGTACGCGCTATCCAGAGCCTGTCCAGGCGGCTTTGGCGGCCGAACAGGGCGGGGCTGACTCGATTACACTTCATCTGCGAGAGGACCGGCGGCATATTCAGGATCGCGATGTGGAGATGCTCTCCGACGTGCTGCAGACGCGCATGAACCTGGAAATGGCAGCGACCACGGAGATGCTGGCGATCGCGACTCGTTTACGCCCCGCTGATTGCTGTCTGGTACCGGAAAAACGTGAAGAGCTCACTACCGAGGGTGGGCTGGACGCGGCTGGCGGCATTGCTATGCTGAAAGACTATTGTCTCGCGCTGTCGGAGGCCGACGTACGTGTGTCCCTCTTCATCGATGCCGAGCCCAGGCAGCTGGAGGCGGCGGTGGAGATCGGCGTGCCGGTTGTGGAGATCCATACCGGACACTACGCTGACGCGCAGGGCCGCCAGGCTTCAAAGGAGGCGCTCGGGTGTATCGCCAAAGCGGTCAGCCAGGGCATTCAACTGGGGCTGCAGGTCAACGTCGGGCATGGACTCGATTACCACAATGTCAAGGCGGTAGCGGCGATCGACGGTATCCTGGAGTTCAATATTGGACACGCCATTATCAGTCGGGCTCTATTCTCTGGCCTGCAGCAGGCGGTGACGAATATGAAGCGTCTGTTGCAGCCGCCCTCGGTCTGAATCGAAAAGACCCGTTGAGGGCATCAATCCGTGAGCTCGGTTACTTGCTTAGCCTGCTCCGCAACCTCGTCGAGCAATACCTTTACCGAAGGCTCATCCTCCAGCGCTATGGCTGGCTGCAGGTCTCCAAGGGCGTGGCACAGTGCAGGGACCCCGCAGACTGCAGCCGCACCATGCAGGCGATGCGATAACTGCCAAAGCTCGGACCAGTTCCGACGTCGCAGATTGTCGCGAAGGTCCTCGATGGATGTCGGCAGTTCGGCGCGCAGCTCTGCGAACAGTTTGGTGGCGATACCGTCCGCCCCCCCTGCAATACGCATCGCCTGATCCTTGTCACGTAGCGGCCACTTATGCCGCGGCGCACGCTGCACGCTGGCAACAACAAAGTCGCCCGGTCTGGTTCCCGCAACCAGCAGATCGCGGACCACCGAGCGCAGCTCCTCTTCATTGACCGGTTTGATCAGGAAACGATGGATACCGGCACGCGCTATCTCTCGCTGGTTTTTTTCCGCCGCATCCGCGGTGAGCGCGACAATTGGAATCGAGCGGCCGGAGTCGAGCGCCTTGATGTTTTTCGCAGCCTCCAGTCCACTCATGCGTGGCATATGCACATCCAGGAATACCATATCGAATTGATGCTCCTTCACCATCTGGAGCGCCTTTTCGCCATCCTCTGCCTGCAGCACGTGGGCGCCCATGTCTTCGAGCAGATGGGTTATCAGCTGCAGATTGATTGGATGATCATCTGCAGCAAGGCACAGTCGGTCTGCGAGCAGTTGATTCTGGTCAATAGGTGCTCGTGCTGCGGCATCCAAAGTCGCTTTGCGTATCGACGTCTGGTCTACCGCGCCGGTACAAAGACATCCACGCAGGCTTTCCCGTAGGTGACGCCTATGTGGGGGTTTGCTGAGGCAGTACATGGCCCCGGCATCGGCACAGCGCTCTAAGAATTCCGGCTCGGACGTGGACAGAAGGGCGATCACCGGCAGGCGCTGTTCTGCAGTCAACTCCCCGATCAGACCCAGACATTTCTCCAGCTCGGACTTATCCGCACTGCAGCCGAGTGCCACCAGCGCGTAGCTCGACAGATCGGCACTGCTGAGATCCGCATACTGGGCAAGTTCGTCTACCGCCAGCCCCATATCAGTAAGGGAGTTACGCAGCGCTATCCGCGAAAGCTCGTGTGGATCTACCAGCAGGCCCCGACGATTCAGTGGCAGCGCAGGACGGACCGATGGTGCATCCGGATCACGCTGAAGTGTCAGCGTTACGCGAAACACTGACCCTTCGCCAGATCGGCTGACAAGGTCCACATCGCCATTCATCTCCTTTGCCAGTGCGTGGCAGATACTCAATCCAAGCCCGCTGCCTCCAAATAGACGTTTGGTTGTAGATATGCCCTGATCGAAAGGCTGAAACAGACGCTGTTGTTCTTGCAGTGGTACTCCGATGCCGGTGTCGCTCAATGCGAAGGTGATGCTCACGAGATGATCTTCTTCTTCATCGAGCATGACCCGCAACACGATCTCCCCCTGCTCGGTGAACTTCACCGCATTGCCGATCAGGTTGTTCAGTATCTGAATGATTCGGGTCTCGTCGCCGACCAAATGCTCCGGTACGTCACTGTAGACCAAGGAGACCAGCTCGAGATGCTTGGCATGAGCCTGCGGCGCCCATAGTGTCACAGCACTTTCGACGCATTCGCGCAGGCCAAACGGTTCGTGAGACAGGATAAGTTTGCCGGATTCGAGTTGGGAAAAATCGAGAATATCGTCCACGATGCGTAGCAGAGAACTGGCCGACTTGTCGATAGTTGACAGATAATCATGCTGCTTTTCGTTGAGCTTGGTCTTGCCGAGCAGCCGGGTAAAACCGACAACACCGTTCATCGGTGTGCGGATCTCGTGGCTCATGTTTGCCAGAAACTCGGACTTGGCTCGGCTCGCCTCTATTGCCCGGCGGCGTGCAATATCGAGTTCAGCGTTGCGAATCTCAACGACCTCCATGCTCTCCTGGGCGTCGCTCACGGCCTGGTCAATGCGCTCCTGTAACAGATCCTGCTCGCTTGCCAGTTGCTCAGCCATGGCGTTGAAGCCGGCCTCCAGCTGTCCCAGTTCACCCTCGGAGGCGGTCGTGACCCTTACCTCCAGCTCGCCCTCGCGGACGCGTTGGATCGCGCGGTTGACTACGGCAATCGGCTTTTGCAGTCTTCGAAGTCTTTGGAGGGCAAGGGCCAGCCCGGCGATCAGTGAAGGCAGCAGGACGAGCAAACCGACCAAGGCGAGCCTTGGCTGGTTTTCCACCAGCCACAGATACAGACTGTACCCCCCGAAAGCCACCAGCGGGGGTGCCAGGGTGATGAAGAACGCCCGGTGGTAGGCGCTATCGAAAGGCTTGAATCTCGAGATAATTCGCAAGGTCATTCCTCGAATCCTGCGAGCCTGGAGAAACGGCAGGTTTTGCCCGGATACTGCCTCGTTTTGGCCTTTGCGATTGAGTAAACTGGCGCCATGGACTACCCAACGATTGAATCCTTTGTGGGCAACACGCCGCTTGTGCGGCTGCAGCGACTTCCCGGCGGTACCAGCAACATTATTTTAGCCAAACTCGAGGGTAACAACCCCGCTGGTTCAGTCAAGGACCGACCCGCGATGTCGATGATCCGGCACGCTGAGCAACGTGGTGAAATCATGCCGGGCGATACCCTGATCGAGGCAACCAGCGGCAACACCGGGATTGCCCTGGCGATGGCTGCGGCGATAAAGGGTTATCGAATGATTCTGATCATGCCCGAGAACCTGAGTGTCGAACGTCGTGCCTCGATGCGCGCCTATGGTGCCGAGCTATTGCTGGTCACCCGTGAAGACGGAATGGAGGGTGCGCGCGACCTGGCGTTGCGCATGGAGCGCGACGGAGAGGGCAGGGTGCTCAACCAGTTCGCCAACCCTGATAACCCGCTGGCGCACTATGAAACCACCGGGCCGGAGATCTGGCGCGACACCGGTGGCAAAATTACGCATTTTGTCAGCGCAATGGGCACGACTGGCACCATCGTGGGTACCGCGCGTTTTTTACGTGAGCAAAGCCCCCGGCCGCAGATCATTGGCGTACAACCCGCCGAAGGGGCGTCCATTCCGGGCATCCGGCGCTGGCCTGTTGAATACATTCCGGAAATATTCGACGCCTCGCTCGTCGATCGCGAGATGGATGTGACCCAGGAGGAAGCCGAGATTATCACCCGTCGACTCGCTGCCGAGGAGGGCATCTTTGCCGGCATTTCGTCCGGTGGATCAGTGTCAGCTGCACTCAGGCTGTCGCAGGAGTCGGAGAATGCCGTAATCGTTGCGATTATTTGCGACCGCGGCGACCGTTATCTTTCAACCGGCGTTTTTCCCGCTGCATAGTCATGCGATTTTCTGTCTTCGCGCTCTCATCAGTACCTGATACGGCCACCGCCCGGCAGCTGTTCGGGTTGGATGATCTGGACGACAAATCCGTATCCAAGGTGCTGTTTCACAGAAGAAAACAGCAAACCGGTTCGAGCGAGATCTTGCGCTGGGATCAGCGTGCAATCGCCGGCCTTACGCTGATTCAACATTCGGTGGACACCGTGCAACTGAATTCGATGAACTTCGCGACCCACAGCGAGGAGGACATGCTGCATGCCTTTTTCAAGGCGGTTCCCCACCAAGGCCGAATGGTGTCCTGGGATGGTGAAGACGTAGGAGTTCCACTGCTCCACTTTCGCACCCTTAAACACGCAATCAGTTATCCGGCCTATTGGCAGGCATTCAGCTCAGGGGTGGATATGCATATGGATATCTGCGGATGGCTGTCGCCCCCATCGGGTGATCGACCTACATTGGACGAAACGGCGCGCAAACTCGGTTTCCCCGGACAGCTGAACAGAACGGAGACGAGTGTCATGGATGCCTGGCTTCGGGGGCGACATGATGAAGTTCAGGCATACAGTGATATCAAGGCGATCAATACCTATCTGCTGGCACTGCGGTTGTTTACCGTGACCGGGGATATGACAGGTCACGATCACGGGCAAGCCAGAAACAGGCTGCTTGACGAACTGGGTAAGCGTGACGACGAACACCTGACTGCCTTCGTCACGGCATGGAGCACGACCTAGTGGGGCACCGGCGCAGACGCACACGTGTGCCGGAAGGAGAATTCGAGGCTGAAATCGTCAGCATGGGGCAGGACGGACGTGGTGTTGCCCAGGTCGGCGAAAAAAAGACCTTTCTGCACGGTGCACTTCCGGGTGAAACCGTGAGCTTCCGCTATCTGAACCGGCGGCGAGGCCATGACGAAGGGCAAGTCGTGACGGTGATCAAAGCGGCGGAGGACCGTGTCGAACCACGTTGCGCGCATTTTGGAATCTGCGGCGGCTGCAGCCTGCAGCATCTCGATCCTTCAGCACAAATCCAGGTCAAGCAAAGCATACTGATGGACAGCTTGCTGCAGTTTGGCGAGGTGCGTCCTGATTCGGTGTTGCCGCCGATTACCAATGATTCGCCATGGGGATACCGACGCAAGGCGCGGCTTGGCGTCAAGGATGTCGCACGAAAGGGCAGGGTGCTGGTCGGCTTCCGCGAACGTGGATCCAGCTTTGTCGCTGAACTGCAGCAGTGTCATGTGCTGCATCCGCGGGTCGGGGGGCTGCTTCCCCAACTCAGCGCCCTGATCGAATCCCTGAGCATCAGCGGACGCCTGCCTCAGATCGAAATGGCGATGGACGATGAGCGCTGCGTGCTCATTCTGCGTATTCTCGATCCACTCAGTGTCGCAGACGAACGCCGGCTCAATGAGTTTCAAACAGTTCATCCAGTGTTTTTTTACCTGCAGCCCGGCGGTCCGGATACGGTCAGGCCACTCGATGATGGAATCGAGCTGTATTACCAGCTCCCGGCGTACGGTCTGACCCTGGGTTTCCTGCCCAACGACTTCACCCAGGTGAACACAGACATCAACCGCAAGATGATCGCTCGTGCACTGGATCTGCTCGATCTGAAATCAACGGACAAGGTTCTGGACCTGTTCTGCGGGATCGGAAATTTTACCCTGCCGATCGCGCGCCAAAGTCAGTCAGCGATCGGCGTGGAAGGCGATGCCGGGCTGGTTGAGCGCGCACGCGCGAACGCCGAACGCAACCGTCTTGCCAATACCGAATTCTATACGGCAGACCTCTACGGCGAAATCAAGGCCGAGCCCTGGGTGAACCACGAGTTCGACAAGATCCTGCTCGATCCGCCACGCAGCGGCGCACAGGAGGTTCTGCCGCTGTTGGCGAAGATGGGCGCACAACGAATCGTATACGTTTCATGCTATCCGGGCACACTCGCACGCGATGCCGGCGAGCTGGTCGGCAAATATGGATACCGCCTGGCCAGCGCCGGGGTCATGGACATGTTTCCGCATACCGCTCACGTCGAATCCATTGCACTTTTTGAAAAGGTCTGAATATGGGTACAGAGATTGAACGAAAGTTTCTACTGAAGTCGGACGTCTGGAGAAACGAAGTGAAAGAAAGCATGCGATTGGTGCAGGGCTATCTCCTGCGTGGTGACCAGTCAGCCGTTCGGGTTCGCATCAAGGACGATGTTGCCGAGCTCAACATCAAGCATACCCAGGATGGGATCAATCGCCTCGAGTACGAGTACGAAATACCGGTGGCAGATGCACGGGAGATACTCGACGAGGTTGCCCAGAAACCCCTGATCGACAAGACCCGTCACCACGTCGTACACGACGGCCACCTGTGGGAGATCGATGAATTCTACGGCGAAAATGCAGGTCTGATCGTTGCGGAGATCGAGCTTGCTCGTGCCGATGAACCCTTCGCAAAGCCGGCATGGCTCGGCCAGGAGGTATCGCTGGATCAGCGTTATTACAACAGCAATCTGAGCAAATTACCCTATACGCAATGGTGAGACCGGCGCTCATCGGCTTAGCTCTGCTGCTGGCTGCGTGCAAGCCGCCCGATACCGGCACCATCATATTTGCGGTGTCCACCGCTCCCGGTGTCCTCGATCCGAGACTCGCAAGCGATGCGGCGTCCGAGCGCGCCAATGCCCTGCTTTATGATCGACTGGTGAGGTTGGATCAGCAGGGTGCGCCGCAGCCATCGATGGCGCGATGGCAGCAGCTTGGCCCAGCGCACTACCGGATAAAACTGATGCCACAGCGGGCAGCGTTCTCGGACGGACGCATACCGGATGCAGCGGATGTCGTGGCGACGTACCGCAGCATACTCGAGCCCGGACTGGGCTCACCTCATTCGAGTACGCTCGCGCACGTCGCCCGGATCACGGCAACCGGGGACGACGAGGTTGATTTTCACCTGACGCGACCTGACCCCGCCTTTCCAAGCCGGCTCACCATCGGCATTGCACCCGCGAACAGACTTGGCGAAGGCCAACTTGCACGCGAACCCCTTGGCAGCGGCCCGTTTACCTTCCTGGAATGGCGTGCAGATGGTGGCCTGCTGCTTCAGCGGCGCGCAGACCGGCAGCAGGTCGCGCTGATCCCCGTGGCAGACCCAACCATGCGCGCGCTGAAACTGCTGCGCGGTGAGGCCCACCTGCTGCAAAACGATCTCCCGTCCGAGCTATACGGCTATCTCGCAGACACCCCCGGACTCCGCCTGCAGGAGCACCCGGGTACGACCTTTGCCTACATCGGCTTCAATCTGGCCGATCCCGTGCTGTCAGATGTCCGGGTGCGCGCCGCGATCGCGCATGCGATCGACCGTGATGCCATCATCCGGCATCTTTTCGGTGGACGGGCACAGACCGCCGAATCTATCCTACGACCGGAGCACTGGGCCGGGGTGAAACAACTCACCCCTTACCAATACGATCCGGAGCGCGCTCGCGGCTATCTGCAACTTGCCGGTTATGGGGTACATCAGCCCCTGGTTATCAGCTACAAGACATCGACCGACCCGTTCCGTGTGCGCATTGCACATGTCTTTCAGAGCCAGTTGGCCAAGGTCGGCATCAGGCTAAAGATCTCCAGCTACGATTGGGGGACTTTCTTCGGTGATATCAAATCGGGACGCTTCCAGATGTACGGCTTGGCCTGGGTCGGGGTAAACACACCGGACATCCTGCGGTACGCCTTTCACAGCGAATCGATGCCGCCGGGCGGGGCCAATCGGGGACAGTACCGCTCCATGCAGACCGACCGGCTGATTGAGCAAGCCGAACGGGCTGGCCCGGACGCTGCGGCGAAGCTATATGCGGAGATTCAGCGCCAATTGCACAATGACCTCGTCTATGTGCCTTTGTGGTATGAGTCGAATGTGGTCGCCAGCCGGGGCCTCGAGGGCTATGTGCCCACGCATGATGGCAGTTACCTGGCCTTGAATGCGGTGAGGATGAGTGATGCCAGGCACTAGCGAGCGCTGGTTAAAGGTTGATATCGACAGCCAGCGTCTGACCTTGTTAAAGGGCCGGCAGCGCGTCGCGGACTGGCCCGTTTCGACTGCGCTCAAGGGTGCGGGCGAGCTTGCTGAGTCGGCTTGTACGCCACGCGGTGAACACCGTGTGCGTATCAAGATCGGCCGCGACTGCCCTGTTAACACCGTATTCATAGCCCGCCGTCCGACTGGTGAGATCTATGACGATGTGCTGGCTTCACAACAGCCGCAACGTGACTGGATCCTCAGCCGCATCATCTGGCTGACAGGTGCGGAATCGGGACACAACCGTGGTGGCGAGTGTGACACCCTGCGGCGTTACATCTATATCCATGGCTGCCCGGATTGCGAGCCCATGGGTGTGCCTTGTTCGCATGGCTGCATTCGTATGCGCAACGCCGATGTGATCGAGCTGTTCGAACTGGTTGACGCAGGAACCCGGGTAGTGATCATTGAGCGCAGCACCCATACCTGATGCATAACCTGTTCGAACAGCTGCTAGATACCCTGATCGTGCTCTTCGGCGTAAGCACCCTGGTGTTTCTGCTACTGGTGATGATTCCTGGAGACCCGGTCGACGTGGTTCTGGGCGAATCCGCACAGGTGGCAGATCGCGAGGCCATGCGCGCCGCGCTCGGGCTGGACCGACCGCTGCTGGAACGTTGGGGCTTGTTCTATATCGACCTGGCACAAGGCGATCTGGGTGATTCACTGGTTCGCCGTCAGCCGGTGGCTCAGCTGATCATGCAGCGTCTGCCGGCAACCCTGCAACTGGCTGGCGCCGCCTTCCTGCTGGTCCTGGTCCTGGCCCTGCCTCTGGGAACTCTGGCCGCTCGCCACAGAGGGCGCGGGCTGGACCGCCTGGCACAGGGCTTCGCGCTTATCGGCGTGTCTATCCCGAATTTTTGGCTCGGTCCCCTGCTGGTGCTTCTTTTCTCCATACAGCTGGGCTGGACACCGGTCAGTGGGAATCTGGAACCTGGAAGCCTGCTTTTGCCGGCCATCACACTCGGTCTGTCGATGGCCGCGATCACAACGCGCATGGTCAGGAGCAGCCTGCTCGAGATCGAATCACAGCCTTTCCTGCGTACCGCGCGGTGCAAGGGGTTGAGTGAGACCGCAGTGATGCTCAGACACAGCCTGCCCAATGCAATGCTGCCGGTAATCACCGTGCTGGGTTTGCAACTGGGCAGCCTGCTGGCCGGTGCGGTGATCACCGAGGTGGTCTTTGCCTGGCCGGGTATCGGCTCCCTGCTGGTCGATGCGATCCGGCAAAGAGACTACCCGGTGGTGCAGGGTGTGGTGCTGTTCATCGCCTTGAGCTACGTCTTGGCGAATCGCCTCAGCGATCTGTTGAGTGGCTGGCTGGACCCGCGCATCCGCGGGACAGACTGATGCGGATTTCGGCATTCGTCCTCGGACTCTGGCTGATTATGGCGATGGCCGGCACGCTGCCATCGTTCGATCCCCATCTGGTCTCCCTCCCGGACATCCTGAAGCCACCTTCAACGAGTCACTGGCTCGGGACCGACGAACTCGGGCGCCCGATACTCGACCGCCTGCTCGCGGGTGCCAGTGTTTCCCTGCTCGTGGCGGTAACTACAGTCTCCCTCTCAGCAACGATTGGTATCATCATCGGGCTGCTTGCCGGCTATTTCGGCGGTATTGTAGACCGCGTGATCAGCCGGCTGATCGAGGTCTTCCTGGCTTTCCCCGGGATGCTGCTGGCAATCGCGATGGCAGCCATGATCGGACCTGGAATCGACAATGTGATTTTTGCGCTCGCGGTGATGGGCTGGGTGGGTTACGCACGTTTGGTAAGGGTGCAGGTGATGGCCCTGCGTCAACGCGATCACGTACTCGCGGCGGTGGCGCTGGGCAGGACCGACCTGGCCATCATGATCAGACACCTGCTGCCCCTGGCGATGGCACCGGTCTGGGTGGAGGCGAGTTTTGGTCTGGCGGGCGCCGTTGTAGCCGAGGCCGGACTTTCCTTTCTCGGTCTGGGTATTCAGCCGCCGGATGCCTCCTGGGGCGGAATGATCCGCGACGGCGTTCGCTATCTGCTGGTGGCGCCCCACCTGGTTCTGGCACCGGGCATGGCGCTGTTTCTGGTCGTGCTGGCCGCCAACCTGTTCGGTGACGGTCTGCGTGACCGATTCGATGTCACTTCACGTAATACGCCGTGAAGTACAGATCATTTACTATGGCCTTGCCGGTCATCTCCTCCAGCCGGGAGCGGACGGATGCCAGCGCTGTTTGTCGCAGGTCTTCCTTGCCTTCACGGGTTTTTAGCTGGTTTCCATCCTGACCGCCGATCAGCATTAGAATGTCGTGACGCAGTGCGGGGGTGTGCAGTTCAATCTTGGGGATCTCCGAGGCCTGTTCGGTCATCAGCTGGATGTCGCAGCGGATGTATTTCGGCCCCCCGCTGAGGTTGCTGACAAACGAGGGCTTGAGGGCGTAATAACCAATTTCGGTCGGAGCCTGTTCTTCTTCTGCGGCAGAGGCCGAGGCCGCCAGAACGAGAGTCGCGAACAGGATTGAAAGATGTTGAGAGCTTATGCGCATTGAAAAGAGTCTATTCATGAAGAGCATATGGTCATGTTGAATGTCACAATTTTGCCACGGCGAGGTTGCATCTGATGCTGCATGGTCCGGTGATGATTGACCTCCTCGGTACTGATATCACGGCCGAAGATCGTGAACTGCTGCTGCATCCGGCAACCGGCGGTGTGATTCTTTTCAGCCGCAATTTTTCGTCTCCGCAGCAGCTGTATCGGCTGGTACGCGAAATTCATAAGCTGCGCTCGCCACACCTTCTCGTCGCGGTTGACCAGGAGGGCGGTCGGGTACAGCGGTTTCGCGATGGTTTTACGGTACTACCGCCGGCAGCCAGTTTCGACCTGCAATGTGGCGGCGATCTGCTTGCGGCCAAGCATGCAGCGCGGGAGCTTGGCTGGTTGATGGCAGCCGAACTGCGTGCGGTTGGGATTGATTTCAGCTTTGCCCCGGTACTCGATCTGAATTTTGGACTGAGCAGCGTGATCGGGGACCGGGCGTTTGCCGATTCGCCCGAAAAAGTAAGCCAGCTCGCGGGCGCCTGGATGCTCGGGGCGAGGGAGGCGGGCATGGTCAGCGTGGGGAAGCATTTTCCCGGACACGGCGGCGTGGTTGCCGACTCGCACCTGGCACTGCCGATGGACGAGCGAACCCTGGCGTCACTTTTGCAGCAGGATCTGCGTCCGTTCGCACGCCTGATCGACAATGGCCTCGAGGGCATAATGCCCGCCCATGTCATCTATGCTGCCTGTGACGACCAACCCGCAGGCTTTTCACATTTCTGGTTGCAGGAGGTTTTGCGCGAGCGACTGCATTTTCAGGGTGTGATATTCAGCGACGATCTCAGCATGGCCGCCGCGGAGTGTGCAGGCTGCTACGGCGAACGTGCACGCACTGCACTGGAGGCGGGCTGTGACATGGTGCTTGTCTGCAATAATCCCTCCGGTGCGCACGAAGTGCTGGATGAACTCAAGGGATACCAGGATCCGGTGGCGCAGTCGCGCATGGCCAGACTGCATGGTCGCCCTGCGAGAAACATGGACAAACTGCGTGAAGATAATCGCTGGCACGATGCCGTGGCGCTTGCCGCACAGTTGAACACGGAAACCAATCTGACGTTGAATCTGGACGAACCCAATGGATGATCTGCACCCGAAGGCTGCAACGGTGATGGACAACGCGGATTGTCTTTACGATGACAGCGCGGTCGAGGCAGCCCTCGTCGACATGGCTAACGAGATCAATCGCGACATGGCCGATAGTAATGCCGTGGTGATATGCGTCATGAACGGCGGCCTGGTGGCATCAGGCCTGTTACTGCCCAGGCTGAGGTTTCCTTTACGCCTGGACTATATGCATGCCAGCCGCTATCGAGATCGAACCTTGGGCGACGATCTGCACTGGAAGGTCAATCCCACGCAGGCGCTCGCCGGCACAGACGTACTTATCATCGATGACATCCTCGACGAAGGCTACACGCTTGAGGCGATCATCAGGTTCTGTCGGGAGCAGTCACCCGCCAGCGTGCGAGCGGCAGTTCTGGTGCAGAAGGCGCATGATCGCGGGGTGCGCCCTCCGGTAGACTATGTGGGCCTGGAGGTGCCGGACCGTTATGTGTTTGGTTACGGCATGGACTACAAGGGTTACTGGCGCAATGCCCCCGGCATCTATGCCGTGCAGGAACACAACATGAAGCAAACTGGATCATAACGACGTGCAGGCACTCGGCATCATCGGAGGGTCGGGTCTCACCCGGCTGAAAGCGCTCGAAATCGACCGGCAGGAGGTGGTAAACACCCCTTACGGAGATCCATCGGCCGCACTGACCTTCGGCCACTTCGACGGCGCCCCGGTGATATTCCTGCCACGGCATGGCGGAGCGCATACGGTACCGCCACATCGCGTAAACTACCGCGCCAATCTGTGGGCGATGAAACAAGCCGGTGTCGATCGCATCGTGGCAATGGCGGCGGTAGGGGGAATCACACCCATGATGGCGCCAGGTGTGCTGTGCGTGCCGGACCAGATCATCGACTATACCTGGGGCAGGGAACACACCCTGCACGATGGTGGGCGCGACAGCGTGACACACGTCGATTTCACCGACCCTTATTGCGAGGACCTTCGGCAGAGCCTGCTACTGGCGGCAGAGTGGGTGGCTGTACCGGTTTCCGCAGGCGGGACCTACGGGGCTACGCAGGGCCCGCGTCTGGAATCGGCCGCCGAGATCTCACGGCTCGAACGCGACGGTTGCGATATCGTGGGCATGACCGGGATGCCCGAGACCTCGCTCGCCCGCGAACTCGGCCTTTGCTATGCAAGCCTCGCGTTAAGTGTCAACTGGGCCGCCGGAAAAACGGATGGGCCGATCACCATGGCCATAATAGAGGGTCACCTGGAACAGGGTATGGGCAGAGCGCGGAAAGTGCTGGCGGAGTTGGCGCGCGCTTGAGCGGAGACACCCGGTACCGGTGCCCGCCCGAACAAGCGGGCTATCGCCCGGTTGAAAAATGCTTGGTGAGCCGCCCCCACAGATAGGCCATAATCCATAATCATTTGCCAGACGAATTGAATTGAAGAGGTAACCCTATGTTTTCCAAGCTGGTAATAGTGGCTCTGCTCGCCGTGACGCTCGCTCTTTACCTGAAGATCGTGATTCTGGACGAGCAGCAGGTGCAGGCTGAGCCGATACCTCAGGCCAGTGTTCAGGTCGTTGAGGGTGCAGGCCCCGGCGCGCCGGCTTCTGCCGCGGAAGCGAAGGCACTACCGGACGATCAGATGCAACTGATCAAGCAGGTGTTTGCGCCGGAGCTTCTCAACAACTGAGGTTTGCGCGGTCTGCTCCGGCACGCCCTCGGCGATGCTGGAGCAGGGGCAGTAACCCGAGTAGCATCAGACCGAGCGGCGTGGGTGCAGGCACCGCACCTGGCGGGTCGGTATGCACGAAATTATACGGACCATTCAATGAGTTAGATCTGGTTTCTCGACCAGCACAAAGCATCGCGACAGGAGGGATTCCAAATCGTGAAGATCGCAGATAGGAAGTGCGATCAGATCCATTTGTCAGACAGCCAGGGACAATCGGCCGATGTTTTATCGCAGGCACGTTCATCTGATCCTGGCCCTGTTCTGGGCAACATGTGCGATCAGTGCATATGCGAAACAACTCCTGATTGGTGGGTGGCTCGGGAGCGGACCTCGGCACTATGACTCAACTGACTGGCAGAGGCTTTTTCACATACCCATCCAGAAATCGGGGTGGAGGTAATGCCAAGCCTGGGCAGCGGCGACTATCAACTGGCAAAAGATCTGTTCTTTGTGGTTGGTAAAAAACATGATCCGACAGTCGAGCTCACCCCTTTGCTGCACCATGAGGCGGCGCAGAAAGCGCTTTCGTTGAAGGCCTGAAAACCCTCTTCCGACAGGCACAAAAAAGCCCCGCCAGCGGCGAGGCCTTTTCGCTTCGGGTGCATGGCACCCGTATCCCAGACTTACTGGGGTACGACGTTCGCGGCAGCCGGGCCTTTTTGACCCTGTTCTACATCGAACGAGACGCTCTGGCCTTCGGCCAGCGTCTTGAATCCCGAACCCTGGATGGCGCTGTGATGTACGAAGACATCCTTGGAGCCATCGGAAGGCGAAATGAAACCGAAACCTTTTTCTTCACTGAACCACTTAACTGTACCTGTAGCCATATTGGTTACCTCTGGTGTAATTGAACATTTTGTATATGCAGAGAATTGTCGAGGAAATACTGAAGGGGCTACCAGGTGTAAAAAAGGAAATAACCGGTTTTACATACGACCTGAAACAAACCTGAACTTCGAATCCACATTACGATATCTGAGCCGCCGCCTTATGCGATTTTGCGCCCGCTACTGCTGCACGTCAGACATTATCGTTTGAAATCAATGCAAACTGCTACTTTTTTCTGCAAATATATATTGCACCGCACAATTTTTTCTCTCAAAGCTGAGCCAGCCTGGGCAAAATTTACCCGATTCTGGGGTGTGCCGGATCAATAACGCCACGGTTACCAAGTCGAATGTAAACTACCTAACGGATTTCGAGGTCAGCCGGCAATCGCAAAACCGCCGTGTGGCCGATTTGGATACCTTTTGAGTGAAACCAGCCCCGGTGGGTTTCCAGCGCGTATCGGGCGGGAATACCGGAGCTGTATCTGCGCTCAGGCTCGACAGGGTCCATCTGATGTATCTCCAGTATGCGACCACCACTGTCCAGGTACGCGATATCCAGGGGAATCGTCGTGTTCTTCATCCAGAATTCACGAACCTGCTCGTGGCGATCGACAAACAGCATGCCATGATTGGCCAGGAGACTCTCGCGTAAAGCCAGCCCGCAGGTGCGCGCGTGAGGAGTGGCCGCGATCTCCACCCGCAGACCGTGTCCGTTTATGCTTACGGATCCTGTAACCGGGCTTTCTGTCGGGCATCCTGTGCCGCTGCTGCACGCACTCATAGCCAAAAGCAAGAGAAATGTGCAGAGCGTCCGCGGGGATGCAAGAAGTCCGTATGGCACCTGAATCGAATCCCAGGGATTGAGAGAAACGAATGTACCTTATACCGCGACTGCGCCTGTTCTGGCTCGCCATCCTGGTCTCCGCCCTCGGGCTTGAGGCGGCCGGTTTGTTATTTCAGTACGTCTTGAAACTCGATCCCTGCGTGCTATGCGTCTACGAACGCCTGGCCGTTGCCGGACTCGCATTGAGCGGCCTTCTCGGGCTGATGGCGCGGTCGCGGAGAACCTTTCGGATTCTGGCATACCTGGTATGGGGGGCGTCAGCAACCTGGGGCCTCTCATTGGCAATGAGGCATACCGGTATCCAGTTGGGCGCTTCCGACTTAAACTGTGAGTTCTTTGCCAACTTTCCGGTCTGGTTCAAACTGGACGAGTGGCTCCCCGCAGTGTTCAACCCAACCGGGTACTGCAGCGATATCCAGTGGCAGTTTCTCGGCTTGACCATGCCGCAATGGATGCTTGTCGTTTACGCGGGATATCTGCTGTTGCTTCTGGTTGCCCTGATCGGTGAGTTTCGCAGTCCTGTGAAAAGCGCAAACCGAGATTGGCCAGGTACAAGACAATGGTGAAACCCACGTTATATGAGATTCTTCATGCCGCAATCCATACAGGAACCATTGCCGCAGGCCCTGCACCAACTGCTCGGACAGATGGCCGAGTTGATCGCTTTGCAGCGCAAACAGGGTTTCGAATATACCCCGATCGGCATGCGCGAAAGCCTGGACGCCATGACCCGGCGTTTCGTCACCCAGGCGCCCGATCTGCCGCTTACGCGAGATACCCTGGTGCGGGAACCGGATCACACGGACTATCCGGTTCCCGTGCGGATCTATCACCCGAATCCCGAGCACTCCCTACCAGTAATGATATTTGCTCATGGGGGCGGTCACATGGCAGGCAGCGTGAGTGTCTACAATCTCATCGCACGCAAGCTGGCCGCCGCCAGTGGGCGGATACTCATTTCCGTGGACTACCGCTTATCACCCGAATGTCCCTATCCATCTGCGCTGACCGATCTCAAGAACGTAATCCGCCACCTGTTCCCCACCCTGGAGCGCCTCGGTATCGCGCATGCGCGACAGCTGGCTGTGGCCGGTGACAGCGGCGGCGCCGCGATTACCGCATCGGCAGTGCACCAGATCGCAGACGAGGAGGGCGTGCACATCGAAAAACAGCTGCTGGTCTATCCGAGCCTGGACTACACCATGTCGTCTGAATCCATGGAAACGCTCGGCCAGGGCTACCTGCTGGAGCGGGAGCGCGTCGGCTGGTTGTTCGATCAGTATTTTCAACATGATGAGGATCGCCGGCAGGCGTCACCTGCGTTCATGCCGCTGCCTGGACGTTTCCCGAAGACGATGGTGGTGACCGCAGGGTACTGTCCATTGCGCGACGAGGGATTCGCCTATGTCGATCGCCTGGCAGGTGCAGGGATTGACGTTGAAAGCCTTCATTTCCCCAATATGATCCACGCCTTCCTCAATCTCGAGGACCTGATCAAGGACGAATGTGATTCTTTTTACCGCTCGGTCGGAGAATTTCTGCTCAAGCCATCGGCCGCCTGAGCCAAAGACGGGAGCGCACACGCGCCGGCGCATGGGCGATCAGGCCAGACATAACAATAATCGCGATGAATGCTTCTGCCCGCATCTCGGGGAAAACGAGCCCTAGAATCAAAAGCATGATCTTTAAGGCAATGACCATCCCCTTGAGCTCAAAAAGCCACACGGCGCTGGACCATATATAAATCAGCGTCAGTGCGATACCGCTTGTCAGCGTAAGGTACCAATAGGAGAGCCAGGATTCAGGATCGAGACCGAATAGAAACCCGCCGGCAACGCCGGCGACACCCACCAGGTGGATGCACCGCAGGCTGATATTTACCCATCTTTGGCCACGGAATTCGCGGGCCTGGGACGGAAACAGCGTAGCTATTAGTGTTCTTGGCATGGCCTGTTACGAAAGCGCGACGGTTGGTCGAATTGAACCCCTGTATACGCCTGTTCCCAATTTTGCGCCTGTCAGACCTTCGTGTCCTCATGCATAGCGTCGGAAATGTTGCCGACTTTCGCCTCAGGCTGCACTGCGTCCCTGTTGGCCGCGGACCTGGACCAGCGGGGCGACCGCATCAAAAATAGGCTGAAGCGCTTCCGCAATCTGCCTGCAGACGAACGCAAAGCGCTGCGCCAGAAATGGCAAAACATGAGCCCGGAAAAACGCAGGGATGTGCGAGAGGGGATGATCCGTCGCAACAGCAGATAGGGGGCGCGAGCGCAACTATTCAGATGGAATCGTTTTCGCCAGAATCGACGGTCTTCCCAGCGACATCCGCAGGCTCTTCTTCCCGCTTGCGCGCTACGGAGAGTTGCGGCATTACAGCTTCAAATATAGCGCCCCGTTCCTTTGGTGGGATATCGCGGCTGAGCCGCTTTACCTGTTCGTGAAGCAGATCATTGGACTCGGCCCGTTTCCAGAACTCCAGGAGCCCATCAGGGGAATAGTCGGAAGCGTCGAGAATGAGCAGTGCAATAGCCGCCATGTCCTCGACCTGCTCGTCGTTGTAAACACGATCAACGGGATCCAGGTCTGCGGCTTCTACGTAGGCCCAGCGTGAAAATCCAGTTCCATTGACGTTCACCGCGCCCTGGGTCAGCAACATCAGACCAACAGTGGTTGCGGCGTCGGTGAGGCTGAATAGAAACTCCGAGGCCAGGCTGAACTCAACAGGGTCAGTGTGCCTCGCCAGCGCATGCGCCATTTCACAAGCCAGCAGGCCGGCCAGTTCGTCGTCATTCTCGATGACATCGAATACCCCGGACCAGACGAAAATAAAGTTTCCGTGTACCGCCCGAATATCTGCAATGTCAGGTGCGTCAAACAGGAAGATCTGCCAGTCACCAGGATTGACGGTTGCCGATTGAGCAAGGTGATCGAATAGGTCTTTGAGCTGATCGTGACGCGGACTGGCGGTATCGAGCGGATAATCTTCACGCAGGGAAGTAAAAATGCGTTCCCCGTAAGCGTCTTCCTCTCCGGTTGGTACAAACGCCACGGGGATGGCGCCTTGTTGAACCCGTGTCTGCTGCACCGCGCAGGCGGCAAGCCACAGGCAGGCCACCATGGTGAACAATGTCTTGTATTGTTTCAGCTTGATCATGTTCCGGTAGTGCTGGTCAAGTGGGCCTAACTATAGTTCACGGCGGGCCTGTTCTCACACTGCTTACCGGATCATCGTTTAACATAATATGTATTATGCGCAGTTATATGCGGGTGGACGGCGGCCTTTGAGCGGGCTCACTGATCGGGCCAGATACCGACCTGCCCGGCATTTGGATGGTCGATTGGCCTCGGCAGCACAATGACTCCAAGCCCGTCGCCACCGCCGACCGCGCATCCGCGCCCCTGAATGAACTCTTTGACTGTGAACGCAGCGACGACAGAATCCAGCATATCCTTCGGCCCGGGCAGAAACCCTTTCAACGGAATCTGTACCTGTGCCTGCACGTCTTCTGCGAGCATTCGGTAAGCGGCAGACGGAAACACCTCTTCTGCTTTTACCCCCGCAGCGTCGAAACCTCGAAACAACTCGAACCCCGTTGTCATCCAGTCCCGAGCCTGCTCGGAAGTTGGCGTCCACTGTGGCCTGGCCAGGCCGCAGGCTGATATGACTACCTCGCAGTGTCGGCCAAAACCCTTGTCTGAGGCCCTTTTGCGACGCCAGGAGGCGCCCGTCCAATAATGCTGTCGCGGAACGCGCAGCGGAACTCTGGGTGCATCGATGCCAACAACGGCGGCCGCATACCTGTTCGCCAGAAGCTCGGCGGCATGACGGGGCCCACTCGAGTCCAGCCAACCGTTTTCGATTACCCGGCCATCTGGATCCATGACGGTGTAGGCCAAGTCTCGCACCAGCTGGACGTCGATACCGATAAAAACACCGGTCTGGTTGGTCATAATATATATAACAAACAGTAAGTTAAAAGCTTTAAATCAAGTATTGTATAGGTTGAGCCATGCCCCTTGCTAACGGGTCTCGTGCCGGTCGATCATCGGCACGAAGGCGACCCCGAGGATGTCACGGACGTTTGTATGCCCCTGCATATCCTTGCTTAAGAGCAGCAGTTCCTGCCGCATGTGCGGTTCGCCGACCGGGATGACCAGCCGGCCGCCCGGCTTGAGCTGATCGACCAGTGCCCCGGGGATATGGGTTGCGGCGGCGGTAACGATGATGCCGTCATAGGGTGCGTGTTCCGGCCAACCCTCATAGCCGTTGCCGGCAAGAATATTGACATTGGTAAATCCAAGCTCTGCCAGCCGCTCAGCGGCATCTTCTGTGAGCGCTGCGATCAGATCCATACTGTAGACCGTGGCACACAGCAGCGACAGCACGGCAGTCTGGTAGCCCGATCCCGTGCCAACCTCCAGCACAACATCATCGGGCTCGGTGCCCAGCAGGTCACTCATCAACGCAACGATGTAAGGCTGCGAGATGGTCTGGCCATGACCGATCGGCAACGGACCGTCGGCGAATGCGGCGTCTTTCAATCCGTGCGGAACAAAGTCATCACGCGGCACCCCGGCCATCGCCGCCATAACGCGGGGATCGAGAGCATCTTTGCCGATCATGTTTTTTGTAAACGCGACGTTGGCCCGGATATCGGCGAGCATTTGCGCAGTTCCCTGTTCGCGCAAAGATGCCATCAAAGCGTACCTTCCTGCCATGTGGTCAGGTATTGCTGTTGTTCTGGCGTGAGCTTGTCGATACCGATACCCATCGCCGTGAGCTTAAGGCGTGCGACCTCACGATCTATCTCCGCCGGAACATCATGCACCCTGCCCTCCAGCCTGTGCTGCTGACTGGCAAGATACACGACACACAGCACCTGGTTGGCAAAACTCATGTCCATCACAGCGGACGGATGCCCCTCGGCGGCCGCCAGATTGACCAGTCGACCCTCCGCCAGAAGGCGTATCCGTCGTCCGTCTGCCAGCTGATATTCCTCGACGGATTGGCGCGGCCGCGTCTTGTTCACAGCCATGGCTTGCAATGCGGGGATATCGATCTCGACGTTGAAGTGGCCGGAGTTCGCCAACACGCAGCCGTCTTTCATCCGCTTCATGTGCTCCTTGCCGACCACATGTTTGTCGCCGGTTGCCGTGACGATGAAATCCGATGTTCTCGCCGCTTCATGCAAGGACATGACCCGATAGCCGTCCATGGTAGCTTCCAGGGCACGCAGCGGGTCGACCTCGGTGACAATTACGTGCGCACCGTGCCCGGCGGCCCGCAGCGCGATGCCGCGTCCGCACCAACCATAGCCAACGACCGTGAAAGTCTTGCCGGCCAACAGGATATTGGTGGCGCGGATTAAACCATCGAGGGCGCTTTGGCCGGTACCGTAACGGTTGTCGAACAAATGCTTGGTCATTGCATCGTTTACGGCGATCACCGGGAATCGCAGCATGCCGGCCTTAGCCATGGCACGCAGCCGAATAACCCCCGTGGTCGTCTCTTCCGTGCCGCCCAGCATGTGCGGAATGAGCCCGGTGCGGGTTCTATGGATCTCGCTGACCAGATCGGCGCCATCATCCATGGTGATCACGGGCCGGTGATCCAGGGCGGCATTTATGTGCCGGTAGTACTGTTCGGTTGGTTCGCCCCGTATCGCAAACACCGGGATCTGGTATTCACCCACCAAGGCAGCCGCAACATCATCCTGGGTGCTCAAAGGATTACTGGCGCAGAGCACCAGATCGGCACCGGCTGCCTTCAGCGTGCGCGCCAGGTTCGCCGTTTCCGTGGTGATGTGCAGGCAACCCGACAGGCGGATGCCTTGCAGCGGCTGCTCCGCGCTGAATCGCTCCGCCAGCCCTCGCAGCACCGGCATCTCCTGCCAGGCCCATTCGATGTGCCGTACACCCTGTTCCGCCAAAGCCCGGTCGCAAATATCACAATTTCTCATAATCCCTTACCAAAAAGGCCTGTGCCTCATTTCTTTATCGCACGATCTCCACTGAAGCAAGAAGTCTGGCTCGATCGCCAGGCGTGTGCCCAAGGACGCAAAGGACCATTCGAAACATCGTTTGCCATGCCCCGAATGCTGCGTTAGCGTGTTGTTCGACGCCTATCCCGGACATCCGATAGCACATGCTCTATCTGCCTTCCGAGTTCCCGCAGGACCCGGACCTTTGTTACCTGAACCATGCGGCCGTCGGCCCCTGGCCGCGCCGCACAGCACAGGCCGTCTCCAGTTTTGCGCAACAGAACATGACACGCGGCGCGGAAGATTACCCGGCCTGGATGGAGGTGGAACACCGTCTGCGGGATCGTCTCGCACGCCTGATCAACGCCGAGGACCGAAACGATATCGCGCTGGTCAAGAACACCTCCGAAGGTCTCTCGATCGTCAGCCAGGGACTGGACTGGCTAAAAGGCGATGAGGTGATCGGATTGGCGGGCGACTTCTGTTCCAACCAGATGCCCTGGGAAGTGCTGTCTGAGCGAGGCGTGAATTACGTGCGCGTCAATGCATTGCAAGACAATGACCCGGAGGGCGCATTGATCGCAGCGATGTCAGACAAGACTCGTCTGTTGGCGATCAGCACCGTACATTTTGCAACCGGGTATCGTTTCGACATGCAGCGCCTCGCGAACGCCTGCAGACGCAAAGATGTTCTATTGTGCGTTGATGCTATCCAAAGCCTCGGGGCTGTAGCGTTCGACCTGGCGGAGACGCCTGCGGATTTTGTCACGTCCGGCGGACACAAGTGGCTGTTGTCCCCTGAAGGCCTGGGATTTCTATATTGCCGACCTGAGCTTCGTGAGCAGATAAGCCTGCATCAATTCGGCTGGGCCATGCGCGAATCGCCTTATGCGTTTGAAAGCGAATCCTGGAAACCTGCAAAGTCGGCAAGACGGTTTGAATCCGGCACCCCCAACATGATGGGGATTCATGCAATGGAGGCCAGCCTCAGCCTGATTGAGGAATTGGGCATGGACTTCGTAGAAAACCGGTTGGCCGACAATGTTGCATTTCTCGAGACTGAACTGAGCCAATTGCCTGATGTGGAGATCGTGACCCCGAAAGATCCTGAAAAACGGGCGGGGATACTGACCTTCCGCCACTCGGGTTCCCCAACGCAAACGCTTCAGGTGCAACTGATGAAGAACCGTGTGATATGTGCCGCCAGGGCTGGTGGTATCCGCTTGGCACCGCATTTCTATACACCCCGGGCCACCCTCGAACTGGGCCTCGATAAAATTCGACAAATTATCCAAACAATTTAAAAAACTTTTCAACTATCTAATAAATAACGATAAACAAAAATAGTATTTAATGTTTTAAAATAGTACTTTCGTATTAATTATATAAATTGCAACAAAGCGTCCAATTTGCGTGTCTATACTTTGTAACTATGTGTTGCAGGCCCTTGGACAATGCGAGACCTACTTCGATGGCTAAACAAAAAGGCCACAGAGTGGCTGACCAAGGAGGGGCCACCCTCTCCCACCCCACTTTGCGACTTTAACCGGCTCGGATTCGAGCTACGCACCGGGGACGTCATCCTGGTGGAGGGACGCAGTCGCGTTTCAGAAGTCATCAAGGTCATTACCCAAAGCCCCTGGAGCCATTCTGCGCTTTACATCGGGCGCCTTTACGACATCCGCGATCCGGACCTTCGGGCCGTCATCGAATACCACTACGACGGGGACCCGGAAGAGCAGCTGCTCATCGAGGCGGTGATGGGACGCGGCACCATCGTCTCCCCGCTTACCTCATATCGGAACGACCACATTCGGATCTGTCGCCCCACCACCCTGTCTCCCTCTGATGCAGAGGCGATGATCGCCTACTCGGCAAAACATCTGAGTTGGGACTACGACCTGAGACAGGTACTGGATCTTGCGCGTTTCTTTTTTCCCTGGAGCTTCCTGCCACGACGCTGGCGGTCGAGTCTGTTCCAGCACAATGCCGGCAGCCCCACACGCACAGTCTGCTCGACGCTCCTGGCAGAGGCCTTCAACACCATCGATTTCCCAATTCTGCCTTTCATCGACCGCGCCGAAGACGGCAGCGTCCGATTTTTCAAACGCAATCCGCGCCTGTTTGCGCCGCGTGATTTCGATTACTCGCCTTATTTTTCGATCATCAAGTACCCGTATCTCGGCATCAACGACGTTGGCCTGTATCACCGGTTGCCCTGGAGTGATGAGGACGTATACAACGACGAACGTCATGCGTTCAATCCGCCACCGAGCAAAATGCTGAGGGAAGAGGCCCCGGCCGGGAACGGCGAGGAGGAGGTGGATGTCGAGACCATCTCGGAGACATCTGAGACTGAATTGATGGATGACGACAGTGATGATTCTGATCCCTCATTGCAGAAGCATCACGCTTTCTCATTTCTGAGGCGTAGGGGGTAGAAGACATGTGGATCTTTGGACTCTTGCTGACGATCGCGGTCGTCTGGGCACTTGCCTACTGGGGTGCAGGCACCGGCATGTGGATTGCCGCATTCGCCGGTGGCCTTGCTGTATTCACCGTGGGCGCGAACGTGGATTGGTATGTTGCTCTTCCGGTATGGGGGCTGTCGACGGCATTTGTACTGTTGCTCGGGGTGCCGCGGATTCGCCGCCGTTACGTTACCGCACCGCTGTTCCGTCAGTTCCGCAAGGTTATGCCGCCCATGTCCCAGACCGAGCAGGAGGCGCTCGAGGCCGGCAGCGTTTGGTGGGACGCCGAACTGTTCACCGGGAAGCCTGATTGGCAACGATTGCTGAATCTGCCGCCGCCAAGACTCAGTCAACAGGAACAGGACTTCCTCGACGATGAAACCGAGACGCTTTGTGAGCTGCTGGACGACTGGCGTATTACCCATGAAGACAAGGACCTCTCGTCGGAGGCCTGGCAATACATCAAGGACAACGGATTCTTCGGCCTGATCATTCCGCAGGAATATGGCGGCAAGGGTTTCTCGGCACTTGCCCATTCCGAGGTGGTCATGAAGCTGGCCAGCCGTTGCATCACCGGGGCTGTCACCGTCATGGTCCCCAATTCACTCGGGCCGGGCAAACTGCTCCTGCACTACGGAACGCCCGAGCAGAAATCTTATTACCTGCCGCGACTGGCACGTGGTGAAGAAGTGCCCTGCTTTGCGCTGACCGGCCCTGATGCGGGCAGCGATGCCGGCGCGATCCCGGATCGTGGCGATGTCTGTTACGGCGAATGGCGGGGTGAGCGTGTGTTGGGCGTGCGCCTCAATTGGGAAAAACGCTATATCACGCTAGGACCGGTCTGCACCCTGCTCGGGCTCGCCTTCAAGCTTTACGACCCTGAACGCTTGCTGGGTGACCAGGAAGAGCTCGGCGTCACTCTTGCCCTGGTGCCACGCGACACACCCGGAGTGACAATTGGTGACCGTCACGTGACGCTGGACATCCCTTTTCAGAACGGTCCGAATCAGGGTCACGATGTCTTCGTGCCCGTGACGCAACTGGTCGGCGGCACAAAGTACGTCGGTCAGGGCTGGCGCATGCTGGTCGAGTGCCTCGCCGAGGGTCGGGGGATCTCCCTGCCGGCGCTCAGCGTGGGTGCCGGAAAAACAGCCAGCCGGTTTACCGGTGCCTATGCAGCGATACGTCGACAGTTCAATGTCCCCATTGGCCGTTTCGAGGGCATCGAAGAGTCTCTGGCACGCATTGCGGCGCTCACCTACCAGATGGATGCGGCTCGCACCCTGACCCTGGGCGGGCTGGACATCGGCGAGAGCCCCTCGGTCGTCTCGGCCATCGTGAAGTACCACCTGACAGAGAAGTATCGCCGCTGTATCAACGACGCCATGGATATTCAGGGTGGCAGCGGCATCTGTCTGGGCCCATCCAATCTGATCGGCCGGGCCTATCAGGCCATACCCATCGCCATCACCGTCGAGGGGGCCAATATCCTTACCCGCAGCATGATCATCTTCGGCCAGGGCGCCGTACGCTGTCACCCCTGGGTGCTGAAGGAGTTTCAGGCCGCGCAGAATCCGGATGCTTCGCGCGGCCTGAGCGAATTTGACCACGCCATCTTTGGGCATGTCGGCTTCGTGCTGGGCAATGTCGCTCGCAGCCTTTTCCTGGGCCTGACGAGGGGTCGTCTTTCCGCCACACCGGTGGACGGGCCTACCGGACGCTACTTCCAGCAATTGCACTGGATGAGCGCCGCTTTCGCGCTCAGTGCCGATGTGGCGATGATGACTCTGGGAGGCTCACTGAAACGCAAGGAGAGACTGTCGGCACGATTGGGTGATGTTCTCAGCGAGCTCTACCTGACCTCAGCAGTACTGAAACGCTTCGAGGATCAGGGTCGGCCTGAAGACGACCTGCCACTGGTGCGCTGGGCCTGCGACAATTCGCTCTATCACATGCAGGAAAGTCTCCGCCTGCTGTTCCGTAATCTGCCCTTCAGACCGCTCGCATGGCTATTGCGGCTGGTTGTTTTTCCCAGTGGTGCACCGTACACGGAGACCAGCGACAACGTGGACCGTGAAGCCGCGCGCATCGTGCTCAAGCCGGGCGATGCACGCGATCGTCTGACGCGTGGCATTTTCCTCGGTGACAGCGGTCAGTTTCGTCAGCAGCAGTTTGAACAAGCCTTTATCCAGGCAGCCAAGGTGGCGCCGATCGAAAAGACCCTGCGCGAGGCCTGGCGTTCTGGCCTGCTGCAGAGCAAAACCTTTGCACAACAGGTCGAGGAGGCGGTGTCAGAAGGCATCATCACGCATTCCGAGGCAAGCGAACTGGAAAAGATGCAGGTCTTGCGGCACCAGGTGATCATGGTCGACAGCTTTGCACAGTACGGCAAACAGTATGCCCTGACCGTGCAACGTTCGGACAAACCGGCGATATATGCAGTGTAGAGGGAGAGATGGCATGAACAGACAATCGATAGGGCAGGACCCGGGTAACTTGCGCGGGCGCCCGGTGTACGTGGTCGACGGTGTTCGCACGCCTTTTCTCAAGGCGCGCGGTAAGCCGGGGCCCTTTCGTGCCAGCGATCTCTCGCTCGCTGCCAGCCGAGCCCTGCTGATGCGTCTGGCTCTTGCCCCGGATGTGGTCGATCAGGTTGTACTGGGTTGCGTATCGTCCGGCCCTGACGAGTCCAATATCGCGCGCATACTTGCACTGCGTCTGGGTTGTGGAGAGAACGTGCCGGCCTGGACGGTCCAGCGGAACTGCGCATCCGGAATGCAGGCACTGGAGAGTGCCGCACTGGATATCGCCACTGGCCGATCCGAACTGGTGCTGGCGGGCGGCACCGAATCCATGAGTCATCATCCGATCATGCTCAACGAACTGATGGTGGCCTGGCTCGGCATGTGGAACCAGGCAGGAACTTTGGGCTCACGTGGCCGCGCACTGATGAAGCTGCGGATGCAACATTTCAAGCCGGTCGTCGCACTGCTGCGTGGACTGACCGATCCTGTAGTCGGGCTGTCGATGGGGCAGACGGCCGAAGAACTGGCAGAGCGGTTTGGCATCGATCGCGAGGCCATGGACGCGTTTGCCATGCGCAGTCACCATCGTCTCGCACAGGCACGCGAACAGGACTACTTTGGGGAGATCGAGCCGCTGTACGACAGTAATGGCCATGTTTACGAACATGACGACGGTCTTCGGCCCGACTCGTCGATGGAATCTTTGGCCGGGCTGCGCCCGGTATTCGACAGGCCCGTCGGCCGGGTGACAGCGGGAAACAGCGCGCAGGTAAGCGATGGTGCCGCCATGTTGCTGCTGGCCTCCGAACAAGCCCTCAGACAATTTGATCTCCCGGTACTGGGCCGCATCGTAGACAGTCAATGGGCAGGGCTCGACCCGGCACAGATGGGTCTGGGCCCGGTGCACGCGATGGCGCCGATAATGCACCGACATGCGCTGGATTCCGACGACATCGATGTCTGGGAGATCAATGAGGCGTTCGCGGCTCAGGTGCTTGCCTGCCGGCTGGCCTGGCAATCTGACGAGTTCTGCCGGGATGTGCTCGGCCAGGAAAAGGCCTTTGCGCCGATCGATGAGACAAGACTCAACAGGGACGGCGGCGGTATCAGCCTCGGTCATCCGGTGGGCGCAAGCGGGGCCAGGATCACACTGCACGCATTGAAGGCGATGCAGCGCGGGGGCAACCGGCGTGCGATGGCAAGCCTTTGTATCGGTGGTGGTCAGGGCGGCGCCCTGCTGCTCGAGGGCGCACACGAGGGGGTCGCGGCATGAACCTGCATTTTTCAGTCGAAAAGGATCTACGCGAGATTGTCTGGCTTACCTTCGACAAGTTCGACAGTGGAACCAATGTACTGACAGATGAGGTGCTGGAGGAATTTGACCAGACCCTCGTCCAGATCGCCCAGATGCACCCGAAGGGAATGGTGATCACCTCGGCCAAGCGATCCGGCTTTATCGCCGGCGCCGATGTAAAAGCATTTGCCAGGGTGCCCGGGGTGGCCTCGGCGGAACAGCACATCCGTCGGGTGCATGAGATCTTTCACCGTCTCGAATCGATGGCCTTCCCAACCGTTGCGGCCATCCATGGATTCTGCCTGGGCGGTGGCCTGGAACTGGCCTTGGCCTGCGATTATCGGGTCAGCTGCAATGACGAGCGCACGCGACTGGGCTTCCCTGAGGTCAAGTTGGGCATATTCCCCGCGTATGGCGGCACAGTGCGCAGCACCCGGATCATGGGCGACATCAATGCGCTGGAACTCATGCTGGGTGGACGCACGATCGATGGTAGACGCGCGCGCCGTATCGGCCTGGTCGACTTGGCCGTACCGGAGAGACAGCTGCGTGCGGCCGCGATTGGCCTGTTGCAACACAACGCGCGACCAGGTCGCGCAGGCTGGCTGAAACGCCTGCCGGCTACAGCACCAATGCGTCCTTTTGTCAGAAGATTTCTCGCCAGTCAGCTGGCCAAACACGTCCGCAAATCGCACTACCCTGCGCCTTATGAGCTGCTGGAGCACTGGCGTGCAACGGCCGGTGACGAATCTGCGATGTACGCCAGTGAGGCGAGCAACGTCGCCCGTCTGATCAATGGGGCAGAGGCGCAGAACCTCATCCGGGTATTCATGCTACAGGACCGCTTGAAAGCGGAAGGCATGAAAGCCGACTTCCAACCGCGGCATGTGCATGTCGTGGGTGGTGGCGTGATGGGTGGTGACATCGCCGCTTGGTGCGCACTGCGTGGCATGCGGGTCACCCTGCAGGATCGCGCACCTGAATATCTGACCCGCGCGGTAATGCGCGCTCACCAGCTTTTCCGGCACAAGTTGAGAAATCCTTATCAGTTGCAGGCAGCGATCGACCGACTGATGCCGGACCACCTCGGCAGCGGAGTGAACGGCGCCGATGTCATCATCGAGGCTATCTTCGAGAACGTTGCTGCCAAACGGGAACTCTACGCCCAGATCGAACCACGCATGAAGAAGGATGCGATTCTGGCGACCAATACCTCGAGCATCCCGTTGGCTGTCCTGGGCGAAAAGCTGGAACGCCCGGGTCGGCTGGTAGGACTTCACTTTTTCAACCCCGTCGCCAAGATGCCCCTGCTCGAGATTGTCCATGACACCCACACGGAGTCAGAGATGATCATCCGGGCCAGTGCGTTCGCCCGCCATATTGAAAAACTGCCTCTGAAGGTGAAGAGCAGCCCCGGCTTTCTGGTCAACCGCGTACTGATGCCCTATCTGCTCGAATCTGTCGACTTGCTCGAACAAGGTGTTCCTGCACCCGTGGTTGACCGTGCGGCGGTTGCTTTCGGCATGCCGATGGGGCCGATCGAACTGGCCGACACCGTGGGTCTCGATATCTGCCTTTCGGTTGCCAACAAGATGGCGGACGCGCTGCAAAGTACGATTCCGGAGAGTCTCGGCGCGCTGGTTGAAGACGGACACCTGGGGCGCAAGTCAGGTCGGGGCTTCTATGCCTGGAAAGACGGTCGCCCGATCAAGGATCCGGTCAAGGGCGAAATGCCGCTTTCTGACACGGATATAAGCGACCGCCTTATTCTGCGGCTGATCAACGAGTCAGTGGCCTGTTTGCGCGAAGGAGTGGTGGAGGACGAGGATCTGCTGGATGCGGGCGTGATATTCGGCACCGGCTTCGCGCCATTTAGAGGCGGTCCGATGCATTACGTCCATAGTCGGGGGACCGATGAATTGCAGCAGCGGCTGGGTGAACTCGAAGATCGCTTCGGTCAACATTTTCATGCGGATCCCGGTTGGGGCGCGATTGCCTGACGGTCTGCGAACAGGAGAACGGCCATGTTGCACGAGCAGAGAATCATCGCCCTGGACGATGCCCCCTCCCTCGCGGACCTTTTCAATGAACGTTGCATTCGCACACCGGGTGGCCTGGCCTATGTGCAGCACCTGAACGGCGACTGGCAACACTACACCTGGGAGCAGACGCGTGACGAGGTGGCACGTTGGCAGGCAGCCATGATTGCGGATGGCCTGCGGGCCGGCGATCGTATCGCGATGATGTGCAACAACAGCTGGGAATGGGTGGTTTGTGATCAGGCCGCCCAGGGACTGGGCCTGGTTACAGTACCGGTATACACGAATGACCGCGCGAAGAACATCGCGTGGATATTGTCGGACTCCGGTGCACGCATGCTGATGGTCGGTACTGCCGAGCAATGGGACAGCCTCGGCAGCCTGCACGAGCAACTCGGACTCATGCGCCGTGTGCTGTGCCTCGAGACGGGCACCTTTGGCTCAGACAACTTCGTGACCCTTCCGGAATGGCTGCAAGACGCATCGCCCGTCTATCATTGCCAGCCCGGCCACCCGGACAGTATGGCGACCATCGTCTATACATCGGGGACAACCGGTCGACCCAAGGGCGTCATGCTCAGTCACCGCAATATTCTGTTCAATATCCAGGCTGCGCTGAAGATGTTCGATGTGTTCCAACAAGATCTGCTGCTTTCGTTCCTGCCACTTTCGCATGCCCTCGAGCGCACAGTCGGCTACTACCTTCCGATGGCTGCCGGCGCTGCTGTCGCCTACAGCCGCTCGATTCCACAGCTAGGTGATGACCTGGTTGCCATCCAGCCGACCATCATGATCTCGGTTCCCAGAATCTTCGAACGCGTATACAGCAAGATCATGGATAAGCTGGCGACAGGATCCAGGTTCAGCCGCCTGCTTTTCAATAAGGCCGTCGAAACCGGCTGGGCCCATTTTCTCTACCAACAGGGTCGTGCACCCTGGCTGCCGGTGTTTCTGGTCCGGCCGCTGCTGGATCTGTTGGTCGCGCGCAAAGTGCGCGCAAAGCTTGGTGGACGCATGCGCTTTACCGTCTGTGGCGGTGCCGCGCTGGCCCCGGACGTCGCGAAGCTGTTTATCGGTCTCGGTATCCCTGTCACCCAGGGCTATGGCCTGACGGAGACCTCACCAATCATTGCCGCGAACCCCTTGGAGCACAACGAACCCGAATCGGTAGGACTTTCCCTTCCGGGGGTGGAGGTGAGGATCAACGAGGTCGATGAACTGCTCACGCGCAGCCCCTGTGTCATGCTCGGGTACTGGAATGCTGCCAAGACCACCCAGGCGATTATCGACGACGCGGGATGGCTGCACACCGGCGACAAAGCGGCCATCTCGGCGAATGGACATATCACGATCACCGGGCGGCTGAAGGACATCATCGTCCTGGCGAACGGGGAAAAAGTGCCTCCGGCCGATATGGAAAACGCGATCGCACTGGATGAACTTGTCGACCAGGTGCTGTTGATCGGCGAAGGCAAGCCCTTTCTCAGCGCCCTGCTTGTGCCGAACCCCGAGGCCTTTGCACGCGTGGCGGAAGAACTGCATCTTGATCCTGCAAACGAGGCAATCTGTGTCGATGCAAACGTCCAGTCGATTTTTATGCAACATGTGCAGCAGCGCACGGCCTCTTTTCCCGGCTATGCCCAGGTACGCCAGTTGGCGGTGGTCAACGAACCCTGGACACCGGATAATGGCCTGGCTACCCCGACACTGAAACTGCGGCGTAATCAGATCCTTGAACGATACCAAAACATCACCGAAAGACTGTATGCCGGACACTGAACACGCAGCTCATCGCGAAATGACCTATCGCGTCGTTGCGATGCCGGCTGACACCAATGCTTACGGCGATATCTTCGGTGGCTGGCTGATGTCGCAGGTGGATATCGCCGGCAGTATTCTGGCGATCCGCGAGGCACAGGGTCGCGTTGCCACTGTCGCAATCAAGGAATTTCGCTTTCTCGCACCGGTATCCGTCGGTGATCTGATCAGTTGTTATGCCGAAATCCGGCGTCGGGGAAAATCTTCGATCAGCGTCCACGTGGTCGCTGAAGCCTGTCGGCAGCTCGATGCCCATCGAGAAACCGTGGTGGCGGACGCCACCCTGGTCTATGTCGCCCTCGGCGAAGACGGCCGCCCACGCCATCTTTCGTCGGCAAGATGAGCGGCACTGATATCGGTCAATGCCCTTTCTGCCCGTCCGAAGTAGCCTTCTCAGGTTCTCTCATGTTATTCGGAGCCATTCATGAAATCACTTGAGCGCCAAGCTTTTGGCATTATCGGTACCCTCGCCCTGGCACTTGCCCTGGTTGCGAATTCCGCCGCAGATGGCGTCGCCGACGAGATCTTGGTGAAAGACCCCTATATCCGTGCCGTGCCCCCGGTAGTGAAGACCTCGGCGGCCTTTATGCAGTTTCAGAACAATGGTGACATGGAACAGTTTCTCGTCAGCGCCAGCACACCGGCTGCGGCTGCGGTTGAGTTACATATGCACACCATGGATGACGGTGTCATGCGCATGCGTCGGATCGCACATATCCATCTGCCATCGAACGATACCGTTCCGCTAAAACCTGGCGGGCTGCACATCATGATGTTCGATCTGACTGCGCCGCTGAATGTGGGAGATCAGGTTCCGATGATCCTCACCTTCGACGACGGATCAACCAAGGAAATCTCTGCTGAGGTGCGTTCGGTCAAGGGCATGATGAAGCGCTGATCTATCTTTGCAAATTTGCGTTGATAGAAGAAATGGTGCGGAAAATGCGCAGAAGACGGAGAGATCCGCCACAGCTGAGGTAAGAACATGCTCCATAGACTTTTCGGTATCGCACTGTCAGCTGCGCTTGCCTTATCCTTGAGTGCTTGCGGTAAGACAGAGCAGGCCGACAAACAGGCGCCGAAAACGGAACAGTCGTATACGCTGAAGCTTGCCGAAACCTGGGGACCCAACTACCCCATCTTTGGTGACACGACCAAAGGTCTTGCAGGGGCGGTGGACAAGATGTCGGCCGGACGACTGAAAATTACCATCGACTCGTCGAACAAGCACAAGGCCCCATTCGGTGTTTTCGATATGGTCAAGGCCGGCCAGTACGACATGGGACATTCTGCGTCCTACTACTGGAAGGGCAAGGACCCGAACACGCTGTACTTCACCAGTATGCCATTCAGCATGACCGCCCCGGAACAGCACGCCTGGTTCTATTACGGTGGCGGCATCGAACTGATGGAGAGGGTTTATGCCAGGCATGGCCTGTTGTCTTTCCCGGGCGGCAATACCGGCAACCAGATGGGCGGCTGGTTTCGCAAGGAGATCAACTCGGTTGCAGATCTGCAGGGCCTGAAGATACGAATCCCGGGATTTGCCGGCGAGGTGCTCGCGAAACTGGGTGCAAAGCCGACCAATATTCCGCCGGGTGAGCTCTATACGGCACTCGAACGCAACACCATAGATGCGCTCGAATGGGTTGGACCATCGCTCGATCTGCGTATGGGCTTCCACAAAATAGCCCCTTACTATTACACAGGCTGGCACGAGCCCGGCACCGAGCTTCAGTTCCTGGTCAATAAGAAGTCCTGGGACAGACTTCCCTCCGATCTGCAGGAGATTTTGCGCGTCGCGATGCGCACGGCCGCCTCCGACATGTATGCCCTTTCGTACCATGAGAGCGCCCTGAACTGGGCTGCAATGAAGAAGGAGCACCCGGACATCGAGGTCAAGACCTTTCCCAAGGCGGTGCTCGATGCGATGCGCGAGGCGAACGCAGAACTTTTGGCTGAGGCTGCCGCCGCCGATCCTCTGGCCAAGGAGATCATCGACTCCCAGGCGATTTACATGGCTCAAGTCCGCGAGTGGACGGCGATTTCCGACCAGGCCTACTTGAACAGCATGGGTAACTGACCGGACGCTGGGCTGACTGCAAGCCTAGGCGGTAATGGGCTACCATTGCCGCCTCATCTCATTTTCGGCGAGACTCACATGACCCCCAGAACGGTCAAGGTCGAGCGGGCATTCAATCGCTTCTCTGACTGGATCGGAACCTTCTCTGCGATCCTGCTGCTGTTACTTGTGGCCAACGTCTTCTACGACGTCGTCATGCGGTATGCGTTCAACAACGTATCCATCGGGATGCAGGAATTCGAATGGCACCTGTATTCGATGATATTTCTGTTCGGCGTCGCCTATACCCTCAAGAGAGATGGCCACGTGCGGGTGGACGTCATCTATGAACGTCTTGGTACGAAAACGCGGGCGTTGATCGACATTCTGGGCACCCTTCTTTTCCTGTGGCCGTTCTGTTTCCTGGTTGCTGGTTATGGCATCGGCTTCGCCTACGAGGCCTACGATCTCGGCGAAACCAGTGGTGATCCCGGTGGCCTGCCATATCGCTGGATGATCAAGGCAATGATTTCACTGTCTTTCGTCTGCGTAATCGTCAGCAGCCTCGGCTTTATGCTGCGTGCCGTCAACGAGTATCTGGGGCTGGAACGGGCCCACGAATACGAGACCCTCGATCCCTGATGCCAAGCGCGGGAATTGTCTGATGATCGGCATCGTGATGTTTTTCGCCGCCCTGCTGCTCCTGCTGCTCGGCTTTCCGGTCGCTTTCACCTTCGGTGGTGTCGCCCTGATCTTCGGTGTGTTTGCCCAAGGTTGGGATCTGTTCGCATTCATGCCCTTTCGGATCTACAGCATCATGCAGAACGTGGTGCTGATGGCAGTGCCGCTGTTCATATTCATGGGCATCGTTCTGCAGAAAACACAGCTTGCGGAACAGTTGCTGGAATCCATGGGACGTCTGTTCGGCAGCATGCGCGGAGGACTGGCCGTCTCGACCATTGTGGTCGGCGCGCTGCTTGCCGCATCGACCGGCGTGGTCGGTGCCAGTGTTGTGGCCATGGGCGTAATATCACTGCCGGTGATGCTCAAACACGGCTACAGCAGGTCACTCGCCTGTGGTGCCATCTGCGGTGCAGGGACCCTGGGGCAGATCATTCCACCGTCGATCATCCTGATCATTCTTGGCGATGTCCTTGGACTGCCGGTTGGCGATCTGTTTCAGGCCGCATTGATTCCGGGCCTGGTGTTGGTTGGCGTCTATATCGCCTACGTCTTGATCTTCGCCTATGCCAGGCCGGGGGCGGCCCCGCCTATACCTTTCGAGCGCGACCAGTCGACCACTCTCAAACAATATCTCGATGCCTTGCGC
>Ga0265303_10000096_pt1 | contig 39182 bp, 33 predicted proteins | sample Helome_2_FD_192494 | JGI IMG/M metagenome (GOLD analysis project Ga0265303, IMG submission 192494) | Marine sediment microbial communities from subtidal zone of North Sea - Hel_20160317 (Illumina Assembly) | ecosystem: Environmental > Aquatic > Marine > Subtidal zone > Sediment ... | reverse complement strand
TCCGGCATACTGAAACCGAATACACCCCCGTTCACACCGGCTATAATATGACCTCGGGAGCGAACTTCCTCAAGCGTCCCGGCCAGCGCAATACCTGCCGTCAGAACCACTGCCAAAAAAACAACTGCAAGTAGTTTAAAACACTTCATCATATTACCTCCTTTTCTTTTGATTAAAGGTTTCCCCGGCGGAATTCCCCGAATCAACCAGACCGCCGCTATCACACCGCGTGAGAATTGCCGGGTCATCGAAAACGCCTTTCACAAACAAGGATTCTCAATCAGAAAAATGAATCCCCCTCATCAATTAAACAATTGAAATTAAATACAATGGCTATAGCAGAAAGAAGTTGGGTTTGGCAATAAAAAAGATTTGGCGGTCAAGGCCGCTGCGCCAAATGGACAACACCCCTTCCAGCGTCTGCCATACCTTTGAATTGCGACCATAAGTTTTGCCAAATATATGGATTTTTATACCTATTTTCATGGATTCGTCTTCAAGTTAACCGTTAACTCGACCGATATTGCATATGACAACCGGACAAATACCTGAATATTACATAAAAAGTAATGCAATAAATTTCGGCCGAGTGTCGACTTTTTTGAGGAGTTAAGAATGAAGGCATCTTTTACGCCGTTTGGCAAATACCCGGTCATCGAGCGTTTGTTTGAGTTAATCAACCAGATTTCTGAAGACCAGTTAATTATGATCTTAAAAGAATTATTAAAAGATAAATTCAGCGATTATATGTTTAAACTGGTCATCGAGATGTCCGATGAGCAGCAGACCGCTTTGTTGAAAAAATTGCAAAAAAAAGTTCACCCCAATAATAGCGACGACCGGCGAAGATATTTGCGCAAAGCCTGTTTAATACCCTTAACGTATGCCGTACAGGGCCGCCAGTTCGACGGATATATCCTGGATATCAGCGATCATGGGGTATTTATCGAAACCGGCAACGCCTTTTTCAGCGGCCAGGAAATCATCATGACATTTTCAGCCCCCCGTTATCAGAAGCCACTGACGATCACCGGTGACATCGTCTGGAGCAGCCAGAATGGAATTGGCGCAAAATTCAAACAGCTGACCGCGCATCAGCATAAAGCGATCACGGCCTTTTCGGAAAACAAAGCGGAAGTATACAAAATAAGGAGTTAAGCTATTACCTGAATCTTGCATGAAAATTAACGCGAAGTTAAGATTTCAATTAAAGGCAGCACGTTAAGCAAATTATAGAAGTACAACAAAATACCTGTTAGGTATAATGGATGAAAATCATTTTATCGCATTAATTTTCACCCGATGGGCAAGTCGCAGGCTTCCATCGGTCCGCCTCAGACGGATTATTAAGGCCAAGACATAGTTCACTATAGCCTCGCCCTTAACTGCCTTGCATATGAAAGCCTCCGACTTGTGCAAAATTCAGGTATTATAAATAAAGCCGCATCCATCCAAACAATAAACTTGGTTTAACATGACAAATTCCTTCATTCTTCTGGCGTCTGACCGCTGTACTCTGAAACCTGAAGACTGAAACCTAAATTGGCTTCCGAATTTTCCATTGACAAGTTTTTAAATTTTTCCTATTAAATCAAAAATCAGAGGGCAGAGTCTTCCAAACTCTGCCCTGTTTTTTTGAAGGAGGACAAATTAATGCTGACAACCGAAAACAGCGCGCTGATATTAGTCGATGTTCAGGGCAAACTGGCGCAGACCATGCATAATAAGCAACGCTTTTTTGACAATATTATCAGATTGGTCAAGGGTGCCCAAATACTCGAACTCCCCATCTTATGGGCCGAACAAAACCCCGCTGGACTGGGACCGACAATACCGGAAATCGCCGAGCTTTTGCCGAACCAAAACCCGTTGAGCAAACTCAGTTTCAGTTGTTGCGGTACTGAGGCGTTTATCAAAGAACTCGAAACGCTAAATCGTCAAAACATGCTGGTTGCCGGTATTGAAGCCCATGTCTGCGTTTATCAGACCGCTGCCGATTTGGTTGATCTGAATTATGATGTCCAGGTTGTCGCCGATGCGGTTGCCTCCCGGACTGCTGAAAATAAACAAATCGGCCTTGAAAGAAGCAAAGCAGCAGGTGCCGGCCTGACCAGTACCGAAACCGTCCTGTTTGAATTGCTTAAAATCGCCAAAGGCAATAAATTCAAAGAAATTATCAAAATTGTCAAATAGCTGGGATTTGACAATCCCCTCCCATGCCCTACCGTATGCCGGAAAGGGAGAAACTCTGCCAAGGCATACTGGTTATCAACTAAGGCACTGCCGTACCTTGGCTTTTTTCGCCTATGGCGGAAACATGCAAGCCACCCGCTCTGCGGGTGGTCGGTGACTCGGAACATGACGATGGAAAGCGATATAAACTGGAACAGCATTTATGAATTTTTGACCGGCCCGGCTCTGTGGTTTACCTTTATATTTTTTATCGGCGGCCTGCTAATCCGATTGGCTTTTTTATTCCGGTTAAGCCGCAAAAAGGATCGCGTCATCTACAATCATTTCAGTTTGGACTGGGGATTACGATCAATTTTTCACTGGATGATTCCCTGGGCCAGTGCCTCTATGCGGCAGCAGCCGGTTTTTTCCATCGTGGCCTTTATCTTTCATCTGTCGTTACTGGCTGTACCGCTTTTTTTAAGCGCCCACATTGTTTTGTGGGAAGAAGCTTTTGGCATCCGCCTCTGGTCTATTCCCGATGGGCTGTCAGACGCACTGACCATGATTTTTATCGCCGCAGCCCTGTTCTTAATTGCACGCCGCCGCATCAGACCGGAGGTTCGCATTTTAACCAGCGCCTGGGATTATGCCCTGCTGGGCATCACGATGTTACCGTTTATCACCGGGTTTTTGGCCTATCATCAATGGGGGCCCTATGAAGTACTGCTGATCTTGCATATTTTATTCAGCCAGATTCTGTTGATCCTGATCCCGACCACCAAGCTGGGCCATATGGTTCTTTTTTTCCTCACCCGGGCGTTTATCGGCTTTGAGATGGGGGGGCGCAGGGGGGCAAGGTCTTGGTAGTTGCGAAAAGGCATTTTGAAATTTATTCACCACGAAGGGCACGAAGAATCACGAAGATAAAATAAATTTTTAAATTTCTCGCTTCGTGTCCTTCGTGAACTTCGTGGTAATACCTAAATATGTTTAACACTTATAGGTCTGCATATAGAGCCGAGGCTTTTTAATGACAAGTCCTACTAAGAAAAAATTTGAATTTGAAAATGATACGGATGCACCCGTGGATGTAGATCGGGTGCGCGCAATACTGAACGCCAACGATGGCGCCCGCATTCGAACCTGGCTGAGTATTTGCTCGCGGTGCGGTTTGTGCGCTGAAAGTTGCTTTGTCTATGTCGCCAACGACCGGGATCCGCGTTTGAGCCCGGCCTATAAATTCAGCCACACGCTGGGTGAGATGTACCGGCGCAAAGGCAAAGTGGATCGCGCCTTTCTGGAAAAATGCTACCAAATCGCCTGGCTGCAATGCACCATGTGCAAGCGCTGTTCGATGTACTGCCCCTTTGGCATCGACGTCGCCACCATGATCGCCGTGGCACGCAGCGTCTGCCATTCTCAGGGTATAACACCCAAGCAGCTGGCTTTCTTTTCAGATCATTGCGACAAAACCGGCAATCACATGGGCATACCCGTAGAAGAGCTTGTCGATACCTGCGAGTGGATGGTCGAAGAAGTCGAGGACGATTACAAAGGGGTAACGATCCCGATCGACCAACCCAACGCCAAATACATGTATACCGTCAATCCGCGCGAACCGGTTTATTACCCCCAAGATATTTCTTACGCCGCCATTATTTTTGCGGCTGCTAAAGAAAACTGGACGATGCCCACCTTTGGCTGGGATTGCACAAATTTGCCGATGTTTGCAGGCAACCGCACATTGGCCGGCAAACAGGTCAAAAATGTTTACGATAAAGCGCAGGAATTAAAAGCGCAGCATATTCTTATAACAGAGTGCGGGCACGCTTATCGTTCGATGGCCTTCGAGGGCCCCTATATGGCCGGTTACCCGGATGGCAAGCCGCCGGTTAAAGTTAAGCATTATGTGCAGTTGCTGCATGAATACCTGCGGGACGGTCGCATTCAAATCGATTCCGACAAAAAAATCAAAGAACCGATCACCTATCAGGACCCCTGTAATGTATCCCGCAACGGCGGCCTGTGGGAACAGGCCCGTAAAATCATACCGTACATCGCCGAAGATTTCCGGGATATGGCACCCAACCGGGAACACAATCATTGCTGCGGCGGCGGGGGCGGAATTATGCCGATGGGCCCTGACTATAAACCCTACCGCATGGCCTCAGGAAAATTAAAGGCCGATCAAATTAAAGCAACCCGCGCAAAAATCGTCATCACCCCCTGCCACAACTGCTTTGACCAGATTAACGATTTGAGTGAAGAATACGATCTGGGGGTCAAAGCGCTATCATTCAAAGAAATCATTGTTGAAGCCATGATTGTTCCGGATCACCTGAAGCTTGAGCCCGAAAAATAAAATTGGTTTGGGCCGCTGACAGATTTAATTATTTTTACTTGACTATGATACAATGTAGCTTTAATGTAGCTTTATCAGATATTTTATCAGAATGCCTTCTTTAAATTAAAAACGTAATTTCAATATCTTATGAGATCATCTATTCTTAGATAGCCCATCAAAGGCTGTATTGGAGACCCAAACCAAATATTTATTTTTAGATGAAATTGCCAGCACCGAGTTGGATTCCAGACGCGGTGCTGCAGCAGCCTGCAGCGCATACCTGGCGGTGGGCTGATTTATAAAGTGTTTCTGATTGGATACAACCATCTACGCAAACGAAGAGGCATTTTATCGTGGCGAATGCAAAAAATCCAAATAAGAAAAAAGTTGATGATCGAAATAAACCCACCGCTGCGACACCGAATAACAAGGTAAAGTTTGAAATATACGGCGAAGAAATGATCGAAAAGCGGGTCAAGTCCAGCGGCAACAGTGGTCGGGTTTACCTCCCGCCCAATTGGGTCGGTCATAAGGTAAAAATTATCAGAACCGATTAACCATTCCAGCGATAAGGAATTTGCCCGTGGAGAATTTTCAAATAAGACGGCTAAAAGTCGAAGATGCGGAAGTGATCACCCAAATTTACGCCGCGATTACGCGGCGGCCGGTTGAACCGGACTTTAAAAGAGTTGTTGAAGGGCACGCCCAAAACGGAGAGGAAGCCTGCTATGTGGCCGAACACCAGGGCAGAGTCGTGGGCTTTATGATCAGCTACATTCTGACCGCCGGTTTTGGCGAGACCAAAAGTGCCTGGATTGCGACCGTGGGTGTGGATCCCGATTTTATGGGCCAGGGAATCGGCGCTGATATGGCCCAAAAAATATTTGAAATTTACAAGGGCGCGGGCATTGAAAATGTCTATACCGCGGTCCGCTGGGATTCAACTGATTTGCTTTCTTTTTTTAAAACCCTCGGCTTTGACCGCAGCGCGTTTATCAATCTGCGTAAAGTACTCAATTAGCTGCTGGCCGCTGACCAAAAAAAAATCGGGACCAGCTGCCAGGAGTCAGTGACCGGAGGCCAGGCATTAGAAAAGATCATCCCCTGCCCCACCCGGCATCCGACCGTGCTGCTGGAGATATTTCTGCAGCAGCTCACTTTCCCGCTGTGAAAACAGCTTGTCTTCTTCGTATGCAAACAGCGTTGCGTTTTGATTGTCTTCCAGGGTCGTTAAAAGTTCCTGCCGTAAATTAGCCGTGCCTTTGATGCTCAGCACGTTGCGATCTGCATCCAACAGTTTAAAGACCCCTTCGGACTCAGGGATCTGGTTGACATGCTCCTCGTCAAAGGACAGCCATGGCTCCGGCGGTGCGGGGTTACAGCCCAGATGCAGCCGCAGGTCACACTGCAGGCAACGCCTGGCTTCCCGGATCGCCTGCCTATCACTGTAGCCTTTTGTGATCTCCTGAAATCCTTTGATGCGTTCGGCGGCATCCAGCTGCGGAACGTTTTCCCGGGCACGGGCGGCAAAACCGTCATCACGTCCCAGATAAGGATCCGGGTTGCCACGGGCAAATAAAACGTCATCAATATCACCGGAACCGTTCAGGGCCTCATCTATCGACGACGCTGCCTGACGGCCGGCCGCAATGGCGTCAATGATTGCGCCCGGCGCTGCAGTGACATCGCCAGCGGCATAGATGCCTTTAGCGTCCGTCTCTAAAGAGTCCGGATTGACCACAATCAGGCCGCGGTCGACCTTTACAACATGGTTGTCTTTCAGAAACGAAAGATCGGTCGCCTGCCCGGCCGCTATGATGACCTGATCCACCAGAATACATTCTTTGGTCTCACTAAATTCCGGACAAAATTGGCCTTGCTCGTCAAACACGCAGGTACATTCCACCAGATCCATGCGGGTTACTTTGCCGTCCTCACTGATCACGCGATCCAGACCCCGGGACGGCACCACCTCAACGCCTTCGGCCCTGGCTTTTTCCAGTTCCCAGGAACTGGCGGGCATTTCATCCCGACACTCCAGACAGACCATTTTTACATCGCCGGCACCGCAGCGCTGTGCTGTCATGGCGGCATCTAGGGCGACATTACCGCCGCCCACAACCACCACCCTGTCTTTGAGTTTGATTTCCTCGCCTTCGGCCACCCGGCGCAAAAATTCGACCCCCCACATCACATCCGGCAGATTGCATCCGTCCAGCGGAATGCGCCGACTGGCCCGAGCACCGACTCCTAAAAAAACGGCGTCATAGCCGTCGTCGGTCAACTGATCGAGTGTAAAATCTTTGCCCAGCGTCCGGCCGGTTTTCAAATCAATCCCGAGCTCCAGAATTTCAGCGATTTCCCTGTCTAATATTTTTCTGGGCAAACGATATTCAGGGATCCCGTAGCGCATCATGCCGCCGGCGGCCTGACCGACATCGAAAACCGTGACCCCATGACCTTTTTTGCGAAGATAAAAAGCGGCGGTAAGCCCGGCCGGACCCGCGCCCACGATCGCCACTTTCTTGCCGCTGTCGGCCTCGATCCGGTTTTGAGTTTTCCACAGGCCCTTTTCACCGTCGGCGGCATAGCGTTTCAGCGCGCAAATGGAAATGGGTTCATTGACCTCACCGCGGCGGCAGACGTCTTCGCAGGGGTGAATGCAAACCCGTCCCAGTACGCCGGGAAACGGCACTTTTTCTCTGATGATGGCGTTGGCTGCATGCCGTTTGCCCCGGGCGCACATCCTCAGATAGCCGGGAACATCGATATGGGCCGGACAGGCGGATTTGCACGGAACCAGATCCGCCTCGCGGGTTGCCGGCTCAACGGATTTATCCACCAGGGCGCCGGTGGGACACACCTCGACGCAGGCCGTACAAAATTTACAGCCGGAATCTTCCAGTGTTTCAGCAACGCTGCCCACCTGAACCTGACCGTTTTTATCAAAGACAAAGCCGAGCGCCTCAATGCCCCGCATATCGCGGCAGGCACGCACGCAACGGGTACAGCCAATGCACAGATTGTAGTCTCTTTCAAACAGTGGATGATTTTTGAATACCGCAAAATCGGTGGGCACCCATCTGGGGGTTGAATCCGGGATGCCGACAAAGTCGGCAACATTTTGCAGTTCACAATGCCCGAAAAGAGCGCAGCAGCGCTCAGCCTCCGGCACATTGGCCGAACACGGGGTCCGGGGGCATCCTTCCTGCTGGGCGCAGGTCAGGCAGGCATGGCGATGCCGGGCCATGATCGGCAGCAGGTTTTCCTGGCGTTTTTCCTTTACCCGATCATTGTGGGTCATCACCACCATGCCATCAGACACTTCAGTTGCACAGGAACCCACCAGGTCGCTCTGGCCTTCGACCTCAACCACACAGATGCCGCAGCCTATTCCAGACTGTTCTGGCCGGGCGTTTTTGATTTTGAGTTCACCGTGAAAAACGGCTTGAACCGCAGGGCGGTCTTTAGCAGGCGGCAAATCCGGATGATAACACAAACTGGGGACATAAATGTCTGCTTTGCGGGCAGCCGCCAAGATGCTCGTCCCGGCAGCTACCTCAAGTTGCTTCCCATCAATAGTTATTCTTATGGTGCTCATTCTCTATATCCTACGACGCCAACCCTACATTCTCCTCTTTGGGTAGACCAGTGCCAGATTTTACAAAATGCAGGTGTCAGCAATACTTTGGTTTCAGTGTTCGGGTGTCAGCCAATCCTTGGGTTTCAGGGGACAGAAGACAGACGACAGAGACTAGAAACAAGAAATCTGACACTAAACAATGTTCTCTATTTTGAATATCGAACAAGGAATTTCGATTGATTAAATTATCTTTCCCTTCGACATTCATTATTCCTTGTTCGGCGTTCTGCGGTTCTCTGTCCCCCGTTTCCTGACACCTGACACCTATTTAAACCAATAACTAATAACCAACACCCAATAGCCGATAACTAACAAAAAATTACTTCTTCCTGCCTTTGCCTTTTTGGCATAGCTTCAACCCGAACAGCGCGGCACCGATAGCGCCGGCAATCTGGGTATCCCATTTGGTTTGCATGCGCGCGAGTCCGACCAACGGCATCAAACGATCCATCACCCCGCGATTTTTTGCCATGCCGCCGGTAACCGCAAACTCGGCTTTGACGCCCAGGCGTTCGATTAGCTCGTAAATCCGTTCGGCCATGGCCTTGCAATAGGCGGCCAGAACTTCTTCTATGCTCCAGCCTTTGCGCAACAGCCCGGTGGCCTCTGATTTGGCGTAAACCACGCAAGTGTTTGAAACCGCCGCAGGCTCTTCGCCTTCAAACTCAAAGGACCGGTCGCCGACATCACTGATTGGCACGCGCAGCAGCTCTGAAAAGACTTCCATGCCGCGCCCGGTGCCGGCGGCACATTTATCATTCATCAAAAAATTGCTGACTTTGCCCTTCTCGTCGCACTTGATGGCCTTAATATCCTGTCCGCCGACATCCAGAACGGTGCGAACCCCATTGCCGTAAATAAAATTGGCGCCGCGCGCATGGCAGGCAATTTCGGTAAATGTGCGGTCCGCAAACGGAACATTGATCCGTCCATAACCGGTGCCGACACAATAATCCATGCGGTCTTCAGGCATATCGGTGGCCGCCAGCGTTAATTTAAACGCGTTGCGGGCACTGCTGGGACTGTCCGAGCCGGTGCGCATGTTGCTGTATGCCAAAATTTTGCCATCTGCCATTATTACAGCCTGAGAACTGACGGAACCTACATCAATGCCGACCGTAATATATCGAGCAACATTCCAATCAATTTCCGGATTCTTCCAGCTGGACTCGGGCCAGCGCCAGAATTCCTGTTTTTGTTCTTCTGCCATGCCGGTATTCTCCAGCGGTATCGTGGTTATGCGCTAATAAATGCAGCAAGGCTTAAAATATTTCCAATAACAAGTAACGATTAACAACTGACTGTTTTTAACCTTCTGCAGCCACAACTGCGGCACCGACGGCGGCGCCAAATTGCGGCTCATCCGGGATATAGATGCTATCGACTTTCAATTCCCTTTTCATCGCCGATATAAATCCCGGGTTGGAACCTACACCGCCGACCATGACAATATCTTCATTTACGCCGATGCGGCGAATGATGGATGCGATTCGGCTGGCCATCGCATCATGGATAGCCTTGCTGATCTCCGGCTTGTCGGTATTAGAGTGGATCAGTCCGACAACCTCTGATTCGGCAAAAATAACACACTGGGCATTCATGGGAATTTCTTTGTCCGATTGCAGACACAGGGCGCCCATTTCTTCAATGGTCACATCAAGCGCCCGGGCCATGCCTTCAATAAAAACGCCGGCGCCGGCAGCACATTTTTCATTAATCGCAAAATCAACCGGATTGCCCTTTTCATCAATTTTAGCCGCCCGGGCCTCTTCAGCACCAACATCGGCCACGGTACGGGCATTGGGAAAGAAAAAATGGGCGCCCTTAGCCATGGCCTGGATGTCATTGAGGGTATCATCGGCCATTTTTACAGTTTTGCTGCCTGAGCCCGTGGCATAAATTTTTTGGACGTCATCTTTCGAAATGCCGGCATCTTTTGCGGCCTGCTCCAGGGATTCCTCAACGGCTTTTTCCTGCTCAAAGCCGGTCAGGACCATGCCTTTGCCGATAATCTCACCATCTTGCAAGATAATGGTCTTGGTGTTTTTGGCACCGCAATCGATTCCTGCTGTTATCATTTTTTCAACCTCCCCAAATAGGAGTTTTGTAGTGATTGTCCAAAAAACGTTCCGGTAATCAAACGCATTTTTTCGACAACCACTTATGCCGCACTTCCGTATTGAAAAACATTATTGTGCAAAGCAGTATAAATACCTTAATGGATCTAATATGCCTAAAATTTAGAAATGATGAAATAATATTTTATATTTTTATGCATTTTTCAATTTATGCGTGTTTTGCGGCGCAATGCAGGTAAATGAATTTTAATTACATTTTAGCTACAATGTGACCACTTTGGCAGTCGGGTTAGGTCAGGGAAAAAATTGGATGAACACTTAAAAAATTTGTCGTCCGCAGCGCCGGTGACTGCCCGGGTAGTAGGATCGGGGTCGGAATCGGTGCGCGGCCTTGACCATATGATGAAAAGGGGGATTAACTGAAAAAACCACAGCTTTCGCCAGGGTGGAAACAGTGGATGCCTTTAAGCCCTCGCTGAATTGTGATATAATACCTTGTAAAGCCGGAGTTTTTGTGGTACAAAAACGCCGTTTTGGCCTCGGGAATTTAATTTAAGAAGGGAACGCGTGTTTATGTCCGAGAAGCATCCTGAATGTCCGCTTTATAATCCGCTCAACTGCAAAGAATATTATAATCCGAAACTGTGCGCTTTTGTCAGAAAAGACAAAGACTGTTTGAAGAAAAAAAAACCCAAAGCTAAAGCTAATTCCAGTCAAGCCCGCCGCTAAAAACCAAAAATCAGATTAAGCGTGACCCGCCCTGTCGGAAAGCAGCCTCGGATCGATTCCCATCTTTCTGACCGCCTCCTCCCAACGATTTTCAACCGGCATCCTAAAGATATTCTCCTCGAACACCGGATAGGTTAACCAGGCATTTTGCTTGATTTCAGCTTCGAGCTGACCCGGGCCCCAACCGGCGCATCCGAGTGTGATGATAAATGAGTCCGGCCCCTGGTCTGATGCAATCGACTCGATAATATCTTTTGTATTGCTCAGGGCAACATCGGGGGTGATCCTTAAAGAGGCCTGCCAGTCAAACGGGGGTCCATGAAGCACAAAGATTTCAGCAATGTGGACCGGCCCCCCGAGGTGGATCGGAATACGTTCCGCCCGGGGTGCATAATCCAAGTTTAGCTCCTCAAAGATATCCTTGGCCGTTAAGGCATGATGAACCCGATTGATGACCACCCCCATGGCGCCTTCGGCGTTGTGTTCACACATACAGGTGACCGTCTGGTGAAAATTGGGATCCACCAGACCGGGCATCGCCATCAGAAATTGTCCTTTTAAAAACCCCTGGTCTCCCTTATCTTCCATGGTTTTCTCCGTCACCATCTCACTTTGAAACGCGTGCGTTAGCCTGATTTGTAAATGGATCGTTGTCAGTAATCGGTGGTGGTGTCAGTTGCTAAACTGCACCAGCGGTTGTTATATTTTCGCAAGCAAAAAGAAATGTGAAGCGCAAAGGATTGCTAACGGGCGGCAACAACATAGGGTTTATCCGTTTTTCCACCGAGCAACTCAAATACTTTCATGTCGCCGAGTTCCTGGGCAAGGTCGGTCGATGTCTTAATTTCTCCGACATGGGGGCGTGTTCGCGCCGCCTGCAGGGTGTTTTCACTGATTAAAATACCATTTGGAAATGATTTCGTCAGATTCTGCAACCTGAAGACCGTATTGACGGGATCGCCGATCACCGTATAATCCATCTTTTGCTCAAAGCCGATATTGCCAACCACAACCTCACCGGTATGAATACTGATCCCTATTGTGACAGTGGTGTCATATTTGCGCTCCAAATATCGATTGACCGCATCCAGGGATTTTTTCATCTCAAAACCGGCAGCGATTGCATTATCAGCGTCCTTGGTGCTGGACACCGGCGCACCAAAAAGAGCTAAAAAACCGTCTCCCAAATATTTATCTACAATGCCAGCGTGCTTGAAGACAACACCCCCCATAACCGAGAAAAAGCTATTCAGCAACGAGACCGTTTTTTGAGAGCCGATCTTGCGGGAAAGATCCGAAAAACCGCGAATATCAATATTGAGCAGGGTCAGCGTTTTTATTTCTTCAACCACCGGCTTGTCGTTTTCGGAATCGTAAAGGATTTTATCCAGAACTTCTTTGGGAACAAACTTTTGAAACATATGCCGGATGTCGCGCTCCTGTTCGGCCATGCTAACGGTTTCTTTGTACAGACGGGCGTTTTCTAAAGCAATGCAAACTGACGTTGCGATGGATTGCAAAAGATCCTTGTCATCTGTATCAAATTCCCCGTTAATCTTGTTGAGCACCTCGATGACACCGATGACCTTTCCCTGTGAAACCATGGGCACACATAGGGCCGATTGGGTTTGAAAGCCGGTGGACTCATCCACCATTGGAAAAAAATGAGGCGATTTTTCAATATCATTGACCAGGATTGATTTGCCCCTGGCCGCCACATAACCGGCAATTCCCTGGCCGATTTTGAGTCGAAATTTTTTCATGGATTTGATCTTAATATTGAATGCGACGGCGATCTCAAGTTCATCCCCTTCCAGAAAAAGCAAAGAACCGGCTTCGACATTCATCACCTCGCGAATCATGTCCATCGTGTATTTCAGAACTTTACTAATATCAAATGTGGACGACGCCAGAGCGCTGCCGACCTGGCGGATGGTATCCAATTCTTGATTTCGTTTGACAACCGCCGCCGACAGCCGATTGCGTTCAATCGCGAGCGAAAGCCCATTGGTTATCCAAGCAATGAGTTTGTGGGCATTGTAAAACATGGCCGGCTCGCGCGCGGCTAAAGCCAAAATCCCGGTTACGTTGCCGTCGCTTTTTATAGGGGTCAGCAGACAGGCAGTGCAACCCTGGTCGGCAAAAAGCTCACGATCCAGTGCATTGGCCATCGAACAGGTATTGTCCACCAGAAGACTGCTTTCCTGTTTGAATACTTTTCCTAGAACTGAGTCCCGGATGGGATAACTGGTGCCTCTAACCAGGTTTGAGGACCCGCTGATGAGCAAATCGAATATCTTTAAATGCCCGGGCTTGGCTTCATCCTGGGTCAGCACGAATGCAAGATCAAAGGGAACCACACTTTGCAGTTCGTTGAGAACGGCATGCAGCAATTCGGTATCTCTGAAGCTGGAAATAAGTATTTTAAATATTTTTTCAATGGACTTCAAATGCAACGTGTTGCGTTCGTTTTCTTTGAGCAGGCGCAGATTTGCGTAAGTAAAGGCCGCATTACTCAAAAGAGGCGTTAGGACCTCAACATCCTCCTGGGTATAAACACGATCCTGTCGCGAAGAAATCGTCAGGACCCCAAAAATCTCCTTGCTGGTTTTAATCGGCATGCAGACAAAGGATTTCGTTCCGTAATGCGCCAGATTGGCTCTTCCGAAGCGATTGTCTCTTTCGATATCTTCTACGACGAGGGGGGATTTGTTGATGACGGCGTATTTGGCGATGCTGGTATCAAAATCAATGCGGTCGCCGGCTTTGACAAATTTCCCAAGACCGACGGTAGCTTTGACCCGAAATGACTTGGGTTCGGCTTTATCAAGCGTCAAAATCGAGCCTAAATCCGAATTAGACACCATCAACGCACGCTCAAGCGTTATGTGCAGAATCTCCTCCGGATCGAAAGTGACATAACATAACTCCGAAAGTTCTTTTAGAATGGATATCTCGGTAGCCTTTTTTTCAAGCGCATGAAAAGTGTTGCTAAAGCGCTGCTCAATGGCGCTAAAGGACTGAACGATGTTTTGAAGCTCATCGGTGCCCGAAGAAATCTGATCATCCGTAAAATCCCCTAAATAGTTGGATGACATTTGCTTCGATATATTGGAGATTTTATCAAAAAACTTCTTGAGTATGGTAAATCCGGCAAAAGAAAAAATCAGGATGCCCAGAAAAAATAACGGGACGTATTTGTCCGATAGCATGTCGTATTTAATGCTAAAAAAGAGAAATCCCAGGACCGGAAAGAAAAAGAAAAGGCCAAAAATTATGTTCAATTTCGTGTATAGGTTTTGTTTCTTCAAATGACGATCTCCCGACCACCTGCCAACCGGGTTTGGCAATGCGGTTAATTGTTGGCAAAAACAAAAATCATAATTTGATATGATTTATAAGTTATTTATATTATATAATTAAATTTTCATCAAGCCAATAAGAATTCAACGGTACGCCGCCTAAATAAAAATTCGGCGGCCATCAGATGATATCGGCACCAAAGTGCGCGTATCTTGACATACCCGCTGGCCTGCCGTAAAGGGTAAACTCATTTTTATCTGTTGGTCGAACGAATAAATCGTGCGATAATACCGTAATATGGTCACGAAATAACATTTTGTAAAATTTGCATTAGGTTTTCGGATAATGACCAGCAAACCCGTTGCAAAAAGAGAAAAGATTGCGATAAATGCGCGCCGTTGTTCAAAGAGTTCGACAAAGCTCGGTCAAAGTCAATGACCAGACAGTGGGGCAAATCGGCAACGGTTTATTGGTTTTGTTGGGGGTCGCCAAAGACGACACCGCTAAAGATGCCGATTATCTGGCCAACAAAATCATCAACCTGAGAATTTTTGAAGACCCGAACGGCAAAATGAACCGCTCGTTACTCGAAACAGGTGGTGAATTACTCGCCGTTTCTCAATTTACCCTGTTGGCCGATTGCCGTAAAGGCAGACGGCCCTCCTTTATCGAAGCGGCCGAACCCGAAAAAGCCACCGAACTTTACAATACGTTTGTCAATGGGGTGCGCCACCAGGGTATCAGGGTGCAGACCGGTCGCTTTGGAGCGCTGATGGCAGTGGCACTGGTTAATGACGGCCCGGTGACCGTAATCATTGAAAGTCCTTAGCCGTCACAATCGAATTGTCAATACCGCTATCCGTCAGGCTAAAGACGGAGTCTGCATAATTTTAGAAATCCATTTTTGCCAACCCGGCTAAAAACACTTTAATTTGTATATGGCGCTTACCGATCGCATAAATCCGACCGTCCGCAATCGATCCGCATCGGTTCAATCGGGTCCTCAAAAGCCAAAAATTCTTGCCCGCTATGTGCTGCGGCTTTTAGTGGCCGGTCTCCTGTCTGTTCCGTCCGGACTGCAGGCCCAGGATTTTTCTGAACTGGATGCCTTTATCGGTAAAAAGGATTCCATTCTGATCACCGATGCCCACGAACAGATTTTATTTTCGAAAAATGCCGATCAGAAGCGGATACCGGCTTCGATTTTAAAAATATTCACCGCCCTGGTGGGCCTGCATTACCTCGGTGACCATTACCGCTTTCCGACCGAATTCTATCTGGATCCGCAATCAAATCTGAAAATCAAGGGATATGGCGATCCGCTGCTGGTTTCCGAGGTGATTTCTAAAATCTCACAGATTCTTGCTGTGCTCCTAAAACAGTCAAACCCCATAAATGATCTGGTTTTAGATGATTCCTATTTCAGACAGCCGTTGACCATTCCGGGCATCACATCGTCCGCCCAACCGTATGATGCCCCCAATGGCGCCCTGTGTGTCAATTTCAATACGGTCGCCTTTAAACGCACCGCACAGGGATATGTCAGCGCCGAGCCGCAGACACCGCTTCTGCCGTTTGTGGTTAAAAAAATAAAGGCCTCGAGGCTAAACGAGGGCCGCATCGTTTTTTCGCACAATAAAAATGAGATACCGATCTACGCCGGCAAGCTTTTCCAATATTTCCTGGAAAAACAGGGGGTCCGCTTCAGCGGCAAGATCAAACTGGGACGGGTCAATGCTAAAGTCGATCGATTGGTATTCAGATACGAGTCCCTGTCATCACTCAATCAGAGCGTCGTAAGGCTTTTGGAGTATTCCAGCAATTTTATGACCAATCAGGTGCTGATTGCCACCGGCGCTCAAATCATCGGTTCTCCGGGCACCCTTGCCAAAGGAGTCACGATCGCAACCGATTATGCCAGGCAGGTGTTGGACATCGCGGATATGACAATTGTCGAGGGGTCTGGCATATCCCGCGACAATAAAGTGTCGGCCACTCAAATGGATCGTGTACTGCAAGAATTCTTGCCCTACCATTACTTTATGCGACGGGCAGGCAGAGAGTATTACAAGACCGGCACACTTTCCGGTATCAGCACGCGCGCCGGCTATATTAAAAGGGCCAACGGCAAGCTCTGCCGCTATATCATCATGCTCAACACCCCGGGCAAATCCACTGAACCCCTGGCTTTAAGACTCCTGCGAATCCTGGATTAACCGCTGGTGATATGCGCATATGCGCTGTGGTTGTGGATAGATTCAAAATTTTCGGCACTAACCGAAAACCAGGTAATATTATCATCTTCTTTTAGTTTCTTGGCAATATCCCGTACGATATCTTCTACAAATTTGGGATTCGCAAAGGCCGCTTCAGTTACGCTTTTCTCATCCGCACGCTTTAAAACAGAATAAACGTCCGTAGAGGCGGCCGCCTCCACCAGTTCGATCATATCTTCCATCCAAATGAATTTTTTAAAGCGAGTTGCCAGTTGCACCTCTCCGCGCTGATTGTGGGCACCTTGATCACTGATTTCCAATGAGCAGGGGCAGACGGAAGAAATCGGCACAATGACTTCTGAAACCAGATCGATTTTTCCAGCCGCATCACTGGTGCCGATAATGCAACAGGTGTAATCCATCAAACCCGGCGATGCGCTAACGGGTGCTCTTTTTTCGATAAAGTAAGGAAAGGTTACTTCAATGTGCGCGGAAGCCGCATTGAGGTGCTTCTTCATGTTAGTCAATATTTCAGAAAATATTTGCAGTGAAATCTCCGGCTGCAGAAGATGAAGCATCTCGACAAACCGGCTCATGTGGGTACCTTTATACTCATGGGGCAGATCGACGTACATGTTGATGGTGGCAATGGTATGCTGGGTGCCATCGCGGCGATCGCGCACCGTGATCGGATAGCGCAAATTTTTAATACCCACCTTATCAATGGGGATGTTGCGGTAATCGCGCTGGTTTTGGGTATCTTTCATGTTATTTCAGAAGATAGGCTGTTTTTACCCGGCTCATGGACCTGAAGATATTGCCTTTAATTTTCGGGTTGTTGCGATAAAGCTGCTTTAACATCGTTTTTATTTCGCGACGCTTTGAATTACTGGCTGAAGGACACGGATTGACAAATTCGGGAAAATGCTGCTCCCGGGCAAAGGCTCTGATGATTTCCTCATCGGCGTGAGCCAGAGGCCGAATAATCGTGAATCTACCCTTGAACATGGTTTGGGAGGGCACCATTGTACCGATTTCGCCTGCGAAACAAATGTTTAAAAAAAGTGTCTCGATAACGTCATCTTTATTATGCCCCAGTGCCAGTTTATTGCACTCCAGCTCTGCGGCAATTTCAAACAGACGTTTGCGGCGCAAGCGGGCGCATAAAAAACAGGGATTTTCGCGGTTGATGGCGCTGTGACCTAAAATCCCATAATCGGTATGTTCAACCCTTAAACTGAAGCCGGCCTCCGCACTGTAGGTTTGAAGCGCCTCGCTGAAGCCCCCTGCAAAACCCGGATCAATATGCACTGGAAACAATTTAAATTTTATCGGTATCCGCTGCAATCGCTCGGCCAGCATCCACATCATCGTTAGACTATCGGCGCCACCGGATATCCCGACAACAATGCGATCACCGTCCTGCAGCATGTCATAACGGTGCACGGCTTTACCGACAGCGCGATTTAGTGCTTTATATTTAGTGCTACCACTTGACAACGGGTTTTAGGTCTTGGATTCCTCTGTTTCGTCAGTATCAACTGGTACAAGTTTTCCGGCAGCTGCTTCCCGCAGTGCAACGACAATATCTTCATTTTTGGGAGAACTTACCAGGTAATCAGATCCTTCGCGAATCTGCCGGACGCGCTGAGAGACGATGTTGACCAACATAAATCGATTGCCAATTTTTCTGAGACAATCTTCTATCGTAATTCGTGCCACGAAGACAACCTCCATAGGTTTGTTGTAAAGATTTTAATTTCTAAAACGATTTGGCTTCCAATGATAATCATGCTTCAGTTAACCGGAATAATGGAATATCCGAGACGGATAACTACAGTATTTCAATTAGCTCATAAGTACGCCTGCCGCCGGGCACCTGAAGCGAGAGTTCATCACCCGGTTTGCGACCGATGATGGCCCTCCCCAGCGGCGATGTTACCGATATGCGACCATTTCCAATATCGGACTCGTCCGGACCCACCAGTTGATAGCTGACATCTTCGCCGGTTTCGATGTTTTCAAGAACGACTTTGCAGCCGAAAACGGCCCGGTCCTTAGGAAGTTTGTCCGTTTCAATAATATCAATATTTGCCAATTTGTATTCAAGTTCATTAATGCGCCCTTCGATAAAACCCTGCCGATCTTTAGCCGCCGCATATTCTGCATTTTCACTCAAATCACCGTGCGCTCTGGCTTCCTCTATAGCGTTGAGGTTTTCCGGGCGCTCATTCTTTTTCAAATTTTCGAGTTCTTTTTTAAGCGCCTCAAAGCCTTGTTTTGTAACGGGAATTTTCTCCAATTTGATACTCCAGGCCGAATTGAGCGCTAAACGCTCAATTTAGGAAAGATATTCTTGGGTCAGTATTTCAGCAATTTGCACTGTGTTGGTGGCCGCACCTTTTCTGATGTTGTCTGCAACGATCCACATATTGATGCCGTTGGGAATCGATTCATCCTTACGAATCCGTCCAACTAAAGTTAAATCCTGTCCGGCCGCATCGGTTGCCAGTGGATACAGATTTTTAGCGGGGTCATCCATCACTTTGATCCCCGGCGTATTTGCCAGCAAAGTTTTGACTTCATCAGCCGATACCGGTTCTTTTGTTTCTATATTGACGGATTCGGAATGACCGAAGAAAACCGGCACACGAACAGTTGTGGCCGTGACGGCAATGGCGTCGTCCTCCATTATCTTGCGGGTCTCATTGACCATTTTCATTTCTTCTTTGGTGTACCCGTTATCCATAAATTTGTCGATATGGGGCAAACAATTAAACGCGATGCGGTGCGGATAAACCCTGTTCTCGTAATCCAGGAAGTTAAGCATCGCGCGAGTTTGGTCAAAGAGCTCATCAATTGCTTTTTTACCCGTTCCCGACACAGCCTGATAGGTGGAGACGACGATTCGTTTGATCCCAAATTTTTGATGAATCGGATGCAGGGCAACGACCATCTGAATCGTCGAGCAATTTGGATTGGCGATGATGCCCTTTTGGGTATACTGGCCAATGGCGTGAGGGTTAACCTCGGGCACTACCAGCGGAACCTGCGGATCCATTCGCCAGGCACTTGAATTATCAACAACCACACACCCATCCTTGAAAGCATAGGGAGCATACGTTTCGCTGGTGCCGCCACCGGCTGAAAAAAGCGCAATATCGATACCCTTGAAGGAATCCTTTTGCAGTTCTTTGACATCGATCAAGTCACCCTTGAATTTAAGCTGGCGGCCGACAGAACGACTGGAAGCCAAAAAGACAACGGATTTGATTGGAAAATCCATATCTTCAAGACAGCGAATCATCTGATTGCCGACGGCGCCGGTCGCGCCGGCAACTGCAATGTTTATTTTCTTTTGTGCCATACGGTCTTCCCCTATATAAAGTAAAGAACTTAATTTTCTGGCGCATGCTGCAAAAAATATTTTACCAGATCGCTAATCGCTATTTTCGATATAATCCACTACCAGATCACCGATCTCGCTGGTTGAATGTCCCATTTTGCCGGCTGCAACATCTTTTATATCTTCTCGCAGAACTTTGGCCACACCCGCTTCAACACTGGTTGCTGCTTTTTTCTCGCCAATGGTATCGAGCATCAACTGGACTGCCAAAATAGCCGCAATCGGGTTAATCTTTTGTTGGCCGGTGTACTTGGGGGCTGAGCCTCCGATGGGCTCAAACATGGATACCCCGGCCGGATTGATATTGGCGCCGGCGGCGATACCCATGCCGCCTTGAATCATTGCGCCAAGATCAGTAATAATGTCGCCGAACATATTGTCGGTCACAATAACATCGAACCATTCCGGATTTTTGACCATCCACATGCAAAGCGCGTCAACATGGGCATAATTGGCTTCAATATCCGGGTATTCTTCGGCAACTTCGTAAAAGGTTCGTTCCCAGAGATCAAAAGCATAGGTCAGTACATTGGTTTTACCACAAAGGGTTATTTTCCGGGCGCTGTTGCGTGTTTGGCAATATTCAAAAGCATAGCGAATGCAACGTTCGACACCTTTACGGGTATTGATGGATTCCTGGATGGCGACCTCATCTGCTGTGCCGCGCTTCAGACATCCACCGGCACCGGCATAAAGTCCCTCGGTATTTTCACGGACCACAACAAAATCAACATGTTCGGAGAGCTTGTCCTTAATCGGGGTATAGACGCCTTCGTAGAGCTTAACGGGTCGCAGGTTGATGTACTGGTCCAGCGCAAACCGTGTTTTCAGCAAAATACCTTTCTCCAGAATTCCTGGCTTTACGTCCGGATGGCCGATGGCACCCAAAAAAATGGCATCTTTTTGGGCGAGCGAATCAAGCTGTTGATCGGAAATGGTTTCGCCGGTCGTCAGGTAGTGCTCACCGCCGATATCGTAGGTGCAGATATGGCAGGCAAAATTATATTTAGCGGCCGCCGTTTCAAGCGTCTTCAGTCCCTCCGCAACAACCTCAGGTCCGGTTCCATCGCCGGGGATGACCGCTATTTCGTATGTCTTTTTCATGCCAATTTTCCGTTTTGCAGATGCTGACATGCGTTATAAAAAAACCGCCGATTCACAAAAACCTTGCTGGAATCCGGCGATAGGATAGTCTAAATCGACTGCGATCACGGCCAATTATTGTTTGATGGTTGATCGGCGGCCAAGGGCATCAAACCATCTGAACGTCTTTATCATATGGCCTTATCGCTTGCTGCGATGCCATAAAGACAATTAAGCTTTGCCGATAACAAATAAGATATTACCTGAATTTTGCACGAGTCCTCCAGAGGCGGACAGGTCGGAGGCTTTCATAAGCAAGATTCAGGTATTACGAAGATATCGGAAATTGCCCGATAAGCGACGTTCCCGCCTCAACTTTATCCCCGACCGTCACGGTAATCTCAGCATCATCAGACAAGTAGACATCGAGTCGTGAACCGAAGCAAATCATTCCGTAACGCTGTCCTTTAAACACTTCCATTCCAGGCTGTATCTGACAGATTATCCTTCTGGCAATTAATCCGGCAACCTGGACAACACATATCGGTTTGCCGTCCGGGGTTTGCAGCAAAACAGCGTTATGCTCATTTTGCGAAGAGGCCTTGTCCAAATTCGCTGCGAAAAACTTACCGGGATGATGACTAACCTTCTTGACCGCTCCGTCAAAAGGGATACGATTTACATGCACGTTAAAAACGGACATAAAGATGCTGATCTTATTGCAGCGGCCATCGAAAAAAGGGGTACTGTCAACAGCGTCCACCACAATGACTTTTCCGTCCGCCGGCGAAACGATGCCCCCCGGTTGAATGGGGATGACCCGATCCGGATCCCTGAAGAAACCGCAAAAACAAAACGCGATCACCACTCCGAGCAGGGCCAGAAATGTCATCTCCAGCAGCGCAAAAATCAAAGTGACAAATGCCGCCGCCAGAATCAGCGGATAGCCGGCTTTTGCCACCGGAAAGGCCGTCTGACCCGGTGGATCAGACCAAGAATATTTTTCCATGCAATCGCTATCCCAAATTTAAGACACGCCTAAGACACGCCATCGATCGACTGCGTTAGTCTGCGCAAATTCAAAACATATTACATACCAATATCAATACGGATTGTCAATGATGACCATTAGATGATCGGTATCAGGGCATACAGCATTGATGGTATCGCAGCGCAAATCGTCAAATTGTGTTCGCGGGATTCGGGTCAGGCTCTGGCAGCCGGTGCTTCCGCGACCGATCATTTACTTCCCTTTGGCATGGCCTGATCCGTCATTTCAGGAGTTTGCCGTCGGAGCGGCCTTGCAACGGGATTCAGCAGCGACGCTTAGCTCCGCGTCCGATTTTCGAATGTAATGCGGGATCAGGTCGGCAACACCATCCGTATCATTGACCTTAAACCGTTTCATGCTCAAAAATGCAACGCTCGATGCCCTGATGATATCCTGACCAGGGGGCCCAAAATGGGCCATGCCGCCCAGAACCTTTTTTATTTTTTGACGATAAAGCTGAGCGCCGGACCCGATAAACACGCAGGGTTCGGTGATTTCCCGAACAGCGACTTCCGGCTCTACAGCACGCGCAGGTGTTTGTTGAACCAAGTAGTCTTTATCGAAACGGTAAGTTGCGCAATAGACCTCCGCTTTACGCGCATCCAGCAATGGACAGATCAAATTGGAGCGATCAGCACATTGCCAGGCAAGGGTTTCAAGACTCGATATGCCAACAACCGGTTTGTCGACCGCAAACGCCAGTCCTTTGATGGTACTGATTCCAATTCGCAACCCGGTAAATGAACCGGGCCCGATCGTAACGGCAAACCCGTCCAGATCCCCAACACCAAAACCGGCGATCGCCAGAACCGAATCGAGCATTTCCATCAAATGCTTTGAGTGCGTTTGGTTTTTGCGCAGCGTTAATTCGGCACTTAAGGAACCATCATCCGTTACGGCAACACTGCAGCTGCTGGTCGCTGTGTCGAGTGCGAGGATTTTCATGGGCACTTATTAGTATGAGATCAGATTATTTGCGTTTCGTTTTGAGCCGTCTTGATCGGATCTTTGGTGTTGGATCAACAATGGCCCGTGTCAATACTTCCGACATATGTTTTACCGGCACAAACTCAATCTTGCGCTTCAAATGCCGCGGGATCTCGGCCAGATCCTTTTTGTTTTTTTCGGGTATGATAACGGTCCGAATCCCCGCCCGCATTGCACCCAGGGCCTTTTCTTTTAAGCCGCCAATGGGAAGTACCCGGCCCCGCAGGGTGATTTCTCCGGTCATGGCCACATCATTGCGTACCGGCCTATTGGTGAATGCCGAAACCAGCGCTGTTGCCATGGCGATCCCGGCCGAGGGGCCGTCTTTGGGAATGGCGCCGGCCGGCACATGGATATGAATATCTGAACTATCAAATTTTTTATCCGCCACCCCCCATGACGACAGATTGGCCCGTGTATAACTGACCGCCGCCCGGGCGGACTCCTGCATGATATCTCCCAGCTGTCCGGTCACAATTAAATCCCCTTTGCCGCCGATCAAAGAAGCTTCGACCCACAGCAGTTCTCCGCCGGCCTGCGTCCAGGCCAGACCGGTGGAAAGGCCCACCTGGTTTTCTTCCTTGTCCATCTCCGAGCCATATTTCGGGATCCCCAGGTATTTATCCAGGTTGCTGCGGGTCACGGGAAAAGGTTCTTTTTCCCGTTCGGCGATTTTACGTGCAACCTTACGGCAAATGGCAGCTATCTCCCTTTCAAGATTTCGCAAACCCGCCTCAGAGGTATACTCGGCAATCATCTGCTGCAGGGCACCGGTTTTGATGGAAATTGAGCGGAGTTTGAGCCCATTTTCTTTGATTTGCCGCGGAATAAGATATTTTTGCGCAATGACCATTTTCTCCTCTTCGGTATAGCCCGACAACGAAATAACTTCCATCCGATCCAGCAACGCCGAAGGGATGGTATCCGTTAAATTTGCTGTCAGAATAAACATGACTTTAGAAAGATCAAACGGAATATTAAGAAAATGATCGCTGAAAGAAGCATTTTGCTCCGGATCCAGCGCCTCCAAGAGGGCTGCAGACGGATCTCCGCGAAAATCGGCGCCCAGTTTGTCAATTTCATCCATCATAAAAACCGGATTGTTGTGGCCGCATTGCTTCAAGCCTTGCAGAATACGGCCGGGCAGTGCGCCAATGTACGTTCGCCGATGGCCCCTGATTTCCGCTTCGTCGCGCATTCCACCCAAAGATATTCGGATAAATTTGCGCTTTAATGCCCGCGCAATCGATTGGCCCAGAGAGGTCTTGCCGACTCCGGGCGGTCCGACAAAACACAGAATCGGGCCCTTCATCTTTGGGTTCAGTTTGCGGACGCTCAAGTATTCAAGTATACGATCTTTTACATTTTTTAGACCATAGTGATCTTTTTCGAGAACCGACTTGGCCTTGCTGATATCAAAACTGTCGCGGGACGATTTGTGCCAGGGTAACTCCACCAGCCAGTCGAGATAGGTTCGCGAAACGGTTGCCTCAGCAGAGTCGGGATGCATCTGCTCAAGACGCTTGAGTTGCTTGATGGCTTCTTTATCTGCCTCTTTGGGCATTTTGGCGCGCTTGATTTTTCTGCGGTAATCTTCAATTTCAACCGTCCTGTCATCTTGCTCGCCCAGCTCTTTGTAAATCGCCCTGACCTGTTCACGTAAAAAATAATCGCGTTGGGTTTTCGAAATTTCATCTTTGACATCGGATTCGATTTTGGCCTGAACCGTTGAAAGTTCAAGTTCTCTGGAAAGCAGATCGTTTACCTTTTTGAGTCGTTTAACCGGATCGACTAATTCCAGCAGTTCCTGGGCTACCTGAATTTTGAGCTTCAAATTGGATGCTGCCAGATCGGCCAGCTTGCCGGGGTCTTCAATGCTCTCTAAGATATTGCTGATATCACCGGACAGCTCCCCCCGCAGCGAAAGTATTTTTTCCGTATTTTCCCTAACCGTTCTCATCAGGGCCTCTATCTGCAGATTTATTTCGCCGACAGAAGGTTCTTCAACTTTTTCAATTTTGACCCGATAGAATGCGCGTTTCCTCAGGTAACGAACAATTTTAGCCTTGGCGACGCCCTGCACCAACGCCTTGACACGGCCATCCGGCAGCTTCAACATGCGCAGCACCCGGCTGACTGTGCCGACCATGTAGATGTCGTCGGCTGCCGGGTTTTCAATTGCGGGATCTTTTTGCGTGACCAGCATCAAAAATCCATCCTTGGCCACACCTTCTTCAACCGCTCGAATCGACCTTTCGCGGCCGACAAACAGCGGCAGCACCATATCGCTAAAAATAACAATGTCTCGAACCGGCAACATCGGCAGAGCGGTTGGGATTTCAGCATTGGCGCTGTCTTCTTCAATAAGACTGATGAGGTCGTCTGTATCGCTTTGTGCCATTTTAGCTCCTGAGCATTGCACTAAAATTTAAGGTCCACTCGTTTTGGGCCGAAATTAGTCTTAATTCGGCAATCCGAGGGAAAAAGCAGTGCAATTATATAAAATAAGCCCCAATTTTTCTTTGACAATACCCGGCTTAATTTTTTATGAAACACCTTATACGCTAATAAAATAATTACATTAATCGTAGTTTAAAGCCGAAACTATCCGGTGGTTCACTCAACTATAATAGTTGCGGGGCCGAAATATCTGCCGACTGCAAACAAACCCTTACACCGACAGGACCGTTAACCGATGATGGAAAATTATTTGACCGATTTTTTAGTTTTTGTTTTTGGGATCTGTATCGGCAGCTTTTTGAATGTATGTATCTACCGGCTACCAGAATCCAAATCAATTGTCCACCCGCGTTCAATGTGTCCAAGTTGCGGAACCCTTATCCGCTTTTATGACAATATACCCATTTTCAGTTACCTGGCCTTAAGGGGAAAATGCCGCCATTGTGAGGCACGCATCTCATTTCGCTACCCCGTCGTTGAATTCATCAGCGGCATATTTGCTGTGGGCGTATTCTTAAAATATGGTATGGGCCTTGAGGCGCTGATTTACTACACTTTTATCGCCACTTTGTTGGTCATAACATTTATCGATATTGATCACCAGATTATCCCGGATGTGATTACGCTGCCGGGAATACCGATTTTCTTTGCCGCCAGTTTTGCCCTGCCGAAAATTACCCTCGTCGAGTCCATTCTGGGTATTTTGATCGGTGGCGGCAGCCTGTTTTTAGTCGCCTGGTTATATCATTTGCTGACCCGCAAAGAGGGCATGGGCGGCGGCGATATCAAGCTTCTGGCTATGATGGGCGCTATTGTCGGATGGAAGGGGGTCTTATTTACGATATTTGTGGCCTCGGCTATCGGAACCCTTGCGGGCATGCTCATCATTATAAAATCCGGTAAAACCATGAAACTCGCTGTCCCATTTGGTCCTTTTCTGGCCATCGGCGGAATCGCTTACATTCTCATCGGGCCACAATTGATTGCCTGGTATTTTAATCTGCTGCGACAGTGAATAATGATATCAAACGATATAGATTCAATTGAGCGCTTGGGTCAATTGAGGAATTGCAGATGAAAATTGCCATAATTTCCGATATTCATGGCAACATGGAAGCATTTGAGCGGGTTTCAGCCGATATCGAAAGGTGCAGTGTTGACGACGTGATCAGCCTGGGTGATCATATCGGTTACGGCCCGGAGCCGGATCGTGTCATCAAACGCATCCGCCAACAAAATATCACAGCCGTGCAGGGCAACCATGAACTGGCCATAATTAAGCCAACCTATCTTGACTGGTTTAACCGCGTTGCCCGGAAATCATTGAATATGACCCTAAACCTCTTGTCTCCTCAATCAATCGATTTCATTGCTAACCTTAAAACCCACCGGACCGCTTATGGATGCCGCTTTGTCCATGGCTTTCCGCCGGACTCTTCGCTGACCTACTTGTTCCAGGTATCCGACGAAAAAAAGATTATAGCGTTGGAAAATTTAACCGAACAACGCTGTTTTATCGGCCATACTCACACCCTGGACATCGTCAGTTACGGCCGACAAGGTCTTGAAAGTGACCAACTGAAGGAGGGCCTCAACAAGTTGGACGCCGGACGCAAGTATATCGTCAGCGCGGGCAGCGTGGGGCAGCCCAGGGACGGGAACAATAAATCAAAATATCTGATCTGGGACTCAAGCGATGATACGATTAACGTGAAGTATGTGGACTATGACATTGCGGCGGTTGTTGAAAAAATAAAGGCAGCCGGCCTGCCGCAGGAGCATGCAAAACGATTGTGGTAAAATCAGCATTGCATCGACGGGCCAGGTAAGGTTATTGGCCGGTTTTTTAATTTTTGGCGGTTTCTCCTAAATTAATCCCCATATCCAGCGCCTTGCGATTCATATCCAGAAAGTCTGCCGGAATGCGATGCTGCAGCGCTTTCATAATGGATTCGGGATTAACCAGCCCTGTTATTGCAATAACGGTCCCGAGCATGCAAATGTTAAACACGATGGGCTTGCCGATTTTGGCGATGACGGTTTCGTACATCGCGATCTCTTTTTGCTGGGCGTCAACCTTTTTTTCAGTTTGGACATAGCGGGTATCGCTGATCAGCAAGCCTCCCGGCCGGATAATCGAGTAAAATTTATTGTAGGCTTCCTGGGTCAGGCAGACCAGCACATTGGGTTGAATCACTTTTGGATAATGGATAATCGTGTCGGAAATGATGATATCTGAACGCGTTGCCCCCCCGCGGGCCTCGGCCCCGTATGATTGGGATTGGACGGCATTTAGCCCGTCATAGAGTACTGCTGCTTCGGCCAGGATGATGGCTGCGGTAATGACCCCCTGCCCACCCGAACCTGAAAATACCATTCTGCATCTTTCCATTTTTAGCGCCCTTTCATTGCCTTTTGCACCAGCTTTTCATACTGGCTGCAATATTCCGGCTTCTCTTTTTGAATAAAAACACCGCGCTCAATCAGATCCGGGTTTTCTTTTTTGGCCTTTGAGCCAATCGGAGTCGTATTTTTCTTAAAATACGCGATCATGTCAACGGCGTCACCGGCTTTGTTTTTACGGCCGAAATAAGTCGGACACTGGGAGAAAATTTCCACCACTGAAAAACCCTCATGCAAAATGGCTTGCTGAATAATATCGGACATCTGCTGAATGTGATAGGTTGTGGTCCGCGCCACAAAGGTGGCACCAGCCGCTTTTGACAGCTCCACGACGTCAAAGCCAGGGTCGATGGTTAAATACGGCGCTGTTGTTGCGCGGACATCTTCACCCGATAACGGCGAAAATTGACCACCGGTCATGCCGTAGATACGGTTGTTCATGACAATAGCGGTAATATCGATATTGCGGCGCGCCGCATGGATAAAATGGTTCCCGCCAATTGCCAGGGCATCACCGTCACCCATGGGCACGATAAGATTCAGTTCCGGGCGGGCCATCTTAACACCGGTTGCAAAAGCCAAGGCCCGGCCATGAATTGTATGCAGGGTGTGAAAATCCACATAGCCGGTAATGCGGGACGAACAGCCGATACCCGATACCATGACAATCTCGTTTCGGCTGAGCCCCATTTTTTCAATTGCCTGCAGCAGACCGTTTAAAACCATGCCATGACCGCATCCCGGGCACCAGAGATGCGGGAAAAATCTTTCTCGTAAATATGCCTTTTTCACCATCGTTTTAAACCCCCTTACCCTGGATCAGCCGCAAGATATTCAGGATATCAGATGGCATGATGAAGTCGCCGTCAATGCGATTGGCCAGAAACACCTTGTCGGGTTGATCCACGGCAAGCTTCACAACCTGAAGAATCTGTCCCATGTTCTGCTCAACTACAATAACCGCTTGCGCCGCAGCGCATTTTTCGCGTACCATCTCATGTGGAAACGGCCAGAGCGTCTGTAGTTCCAACAGCCCTATGCGTTCGCCGCGCGATCTTCTTTTTTCCACGATATGGCGGGCTGAGCGGGCTGACGAGCCGTAAGACACCAGCAGGTGCTTGGCATCCTCGATATAATACTCCTTGTAGCGGGCGAGTTGATTCACGCGGTTCTCGATTTTATCCACCAGATGACGCAGCAAACCATGCACCGCCCTGGGTTCGCTGGACGGGAACCCCCACATGTCATGAAAAAGCCCGGTAACGTTGTAGCGGTGAGGCCCACCAAAATCGGACATCGGCAATCGGCCGTCTTCGCGCGGCAGATACGGATGATAATCAACGCCTTCGTTGACAGTGGTTTTCAAGCGTTCGACCAGGGGCATTTCCCCCGGTTGCGGAATCACAAGGCGTTCACGCATATGGGCAACAACTTCATCCAGCAGAAGAATAACCGGTGTTCGGTAAATTTCGGCCAGATTGAAGGCCTCAACCGTGAGCGCAAATATATCCTGATGATTGGAAGCCGTAAGCGCTATGATGGCATGGTCGCCGTGTGTCCCCCAGCGGGCTTGATTGACATCGCCCTGGCTGCCGTGGGTGGGCAGACCGGTGGAGGGCCCACCGCGCTGTACGTTGACGATCACACACGGGATTTCAGCCATGATGGCATAACCTAAAGCTTCCTGCATCAGAGAAAAACCGGGCCCGCTGGTGGCCGTCATCACCTTACAACCGGTGAGTGAGGCGCCAATAATGGCACACAGCGACGCAATTTCATCTTCCATCTGCAGAAACTTTCCGCCAATTTGCGGCAGTCGTGAGGCTAAAAATTCGGTAATCTCCGTAGACGGCGTAATCGGATAGCCGGCATAAAAATCAAGTCCGGCATACACGGCTGCTTCTGCACAGGCCTCGTTGCCTTGGATAAATTTTATGTTTCCACTCATAGCATACGCCTATTCTTTAGTTTCGATCTCTATTGCAAGATCCGGGCAGCGAAGTTCACAAAGCTTGCAACAGATACAGTCCTGCGGTCGCAACGCCGAGACCTTTTCGTGATCGTCTAATTCCAGGACCTTTTTCGGGCAAAGCTCGACACATATGCCACATCCCTTGCACCAATCCCGGTTGATATGATGTTTTTCTAATTTTGGCTTGGCCATGTAAAAGTGCTCACTGTTGTTTAAATGTGTTTTAGGAAACGTGTAAGGTGGCTCAATATTGATTTTAGAAGTAAATGTCAAGGAAAACAGAGACAAATCTGTGTTCATTGGGAGCTGAAAAGACCTTAAGAAATATTTTTCCGCAACCAGTGGACACTGTTGGATCGGCAATTGGGACAGATCCGCTCCCACATCACATCGAATAGGCCGTCCCATATGTGATCGCAACGCAGACAATGAAATTGAGCCGCACTGTTTTCGTCAGCTGGTTTGGGATTCCGGGGTCGGGGGACCCGAACCTTTGACAACTCAGTGCGGGTAAACTCAAGTTCTGCGGATGTCACAGATTGACGCTTCTTCTCAGCTTCCTGCATGATGATCTGCCAGCGGGCCCCCTCAGCAGCCGAACACCATTCCAGCATCAGGCGCTCAGGTCGGATACCCATTTTTATTAATTTATCCCACAAGCCGTCAGTACGACGCACCGTACTTCGATTGGCATCAATGTAATGGCAGTCGACATAGTGACAGCCAGAGACCAACACAACGGGGGCACCCTTTTGAAATGCATACCACACGAATTCCGGATTTACGCGCCCCGAGCACATCGTACGGATAATGATGGCATGCGGCGGGTAAGCCATACGGCTTACGCCTGCTGTGTCGGCTCCGGCATAGGAGCACCAGTTACAGGCAAAAGTTACGATTTTTTCCTGAGAATTTTCTTCCAGAATAGCGTCAATCTGGGCATAAATCGCCTGGTCCGAAAAGTGCCGCATTGCAATGGCCCCAAATTTACACTCGGCCGCACAGGTACCACATCCGGCACATGCCGCACTGATCACCTGGGGCACCTGTTTCTTTTCCCATGTTATCGCACCAAAAGGACAGACTTTCGCGCATTGACCACACAGGGTACACGGCTCTTCATAAACAACCGCTGTGATCGCTTCAACGGCGAAATGGCTCTTTTGTAACAAGATAGATGCCCGTGAACTGGCGGCGCTGGCCTGGGTAACACTTTCACGCACATCTTTGGGGCTTTCAGCCGCGCCGGCAATGAAGACCCCCTTGGTGGACGTATCCACGGGCCGCAGCTTGCCATGGGCTTCCTTTAAAAATCCACCGGGTGATTTGGACAGGCTGACCATTTGACGAACAAACTCGGTATCGACAGCCGGCACAGCGCCAACAGCCAATACCAACATATCAAATTCTAATTTTTCAAGGCGTTTCTCCGTTGTATTTTCAACGGTCACCCACAAATTTTTGCTATGCGGGTCTTCCTGGACTTCACCGGGCAAGCCGCGTAAGTATCGGACTCCACCGCCTCGGGTGCGCATAAAAAGTTCTTCAAACCCCTTCCCATACGCGCGAATATCGGTATAAAAAACCGTAATGTCGGTGTCCGGGTAGTTATCTATCAGGTATTGCGCGCCTTTGATGCTGTTCATGCAGCAAATATTGGAACAATACGGGTTGCCGCGGGCAGGGTCTTGGGTTCGAGAGCCCACACACTGAATATAGCCAATACGCAAAGGTCGCTTCTTGTCGCTGGGGCGTCCTAAATGTCCGCTCAAAGCGCCCCCGGTTGAGATCAGCCGCTCAAATTCAAGGCTGGTTACAACATTCAGATAGCGCGTGTACCCGTATTCATCCAGCGCGGTAGGATCGTATACATCCATTCCGGTAGCGACAATTATAGCGCCGATGTCAATTTCAAAAAGCTCGTCTTCCTGGTCGAAATTAATGCAATTTTTTTCACAGGATTCAATGCACTTTCCGCATGCGATAGGGTTTCGGCCCAAACAATCTTCGGCTGAAACCACATAAGCAGAGGGGACAGCTTGCGGAAAAGGGATGTAGATCGCTCGGCGGCTGCTCAGCCCCATCTGGAATTCGTCAGGGACGACCACCGGACAGACAGCCACACAATCACCGCAGGTCGTACATTCGCCTTCATCGACATAGCGGGGTTTTTTGCGTATCCGCACTTTAAAATTACCCACGTATCCGGCAACATCTTCTAATATAGCGTTGGTCATTAGCTCAATTCGGGGATGCCGACCGACATCCATCATCTTGGGTCCGAGGATTCAGATGCTGCACTCAATGTCCGGATAGACTTTGTCGAGCTGGGCCATAATACCGCCAATGGACGGCTTTTTTTCAACCAGATAAACCGGGTGTCCGGCATCTGCCAGATCCAGGGCTGCCTGCATGCCGGCCACCCCGCCGCCAATCACCAGTGCCGCATCCGTAACCGCAATTTGCTCTTCATCTTGGGGATAAAGCCATTTGGCGCGGGCAACGGCGACCCGGACGATATCTAAAGCTTTTCGCGTGGCTGTTTGACGATCAGGCGTCACCCAGGAACATTGTTCGCGAATATTCGCCATTTCCAGCAGATAAGGATTCAGTCCGGCTGCATGAATGCATTGCCGAAAAATGGGTTCGTAAGAAGCCGGTGAACAGGAAGCGACCACCACGCGGTTGAGCTTTTGCTCGAATATGGTTTGTTGAATTTCTTGCTGACCCGGATCGGAACACGTGTATTTGTTCCGAACCGCCACGACCACATCCGGTAACGTCTCAGCGAACCGTTGGACTTCATCGACATCCACAACTCCGGCAATATTGGAGCCACAATCACATACAAAAACGCCTATACGCAGTTCTTCTTTGGTCAAATTTAACCTCCTTTGCGCAATCAGAACGCTTTTCGTTTTGGATTTATTTCTGGCCTGTTATTTTTTTGGACCGCTGCGGGAAACCCGGCATCGATCCATCGCTGCCTAACAGTCGGGGCCTAACTTTTTCCGCTGCCAGGTCTCATATTGTTGCCCGCGCGCATATTCTTTATCCTTCCATAATTGCCGGTCACGAGCTGCTTGTTCAATGGCCTCTTGAAACGCTTCTTTGAACTCCTCGGAATCAAACCGGGCCTTACTGAAAAAATCAAAGGCTTGATACTGTTTGAAGGCTTTGCGCTGCGTTTCCATGGTTCCATAGCCGGTGATCATGATCACACGGGTAAATGGAAGTCGTTTGCAAATTTCCGCCAGCAGGTGAATACCGTCCTCATTGCTTTCATCAACATCAACCAATCGAATATCCAGAACGGCGAGATCCAGATCCCTGTTTTCAGTAATATAGGCAAGGGCTTCTTGTTTGGCAGCCACGGCATGAACCACATGCCCTTCTCGTTCCAACAGTCCGCTTAGCAGTCCTCGCCAATCCGTATAGTCATCCACAATTAGGACTTTTCCTCGCATTTTTATCTCCCGCAAACGTGAGACGGTTCAGAGGTCAGAAGTCAGAGAACAGAGAACAGCAACTGGGAGTCGAGAATAACAAACTGCTTTCTGTTTCTTGCACTCTGATTTCTGTCATCTGTCTTCTGATTTCTGACGCCTGCCGGTAGAAGCAGGTAACCTGATAATAAACGTTGCTCCATTATCAGGCTTGCTGTAACATTCGATGGTTCCGCCTTGACGTTCGATAAAGGTCCGCATCCACCATAGCCCAAATCCAAGGCCGTCATCACTGGGTTGAAATAAATTCCATAAATGGTCTAAGTTATGCAATGACATCCCTTTGCCCGTGTCACTGATTTTAACCATGACCCAGGGCATCCCGGCAACTTGTACCGATCGGCTGCTGACTTCGAGTTTTCTCGGCTTTTGACTCTCCATGGCCTTGCAAGCATTGGTTATGAGTTCAAGGAAAATGTCCAACAGAAGCAAACTGCAATTCACCAGGGGCTGCTGTTTATCATAGTTACAAACGATCTCAATATCCTCCGGCAAGTCGGCAGATTCCATAGCTTCATTGAGTAATCGGTTTACGTCAAATCGGGTCGGCGGACCGGATTCTTTAAACGGCCTGAATAACGCTTCGCTGAGCTTAAGAATAAACTGCGCATTCCGCTGGATGCGCTCCAGATTAGACCGGGCCCACCGGCGGTCTGCATCAGATAGATCCAGCTTTGCTAATATTCGCAGCACTTCACTGGCGCTGACAGGCACTATCCCTAACAGGTTATTAATGCGATGGGCCAGGGCGGTCGCAGCTTGGCCCATCACCGCCCATTTTTCGGCAGCCAAACGTCGTTCTTGCTCCGCCTTGAGTTTTTGAAGTTGAGTGGCGTTTTGGATGGCAATCACCGCCTCCTGGGCCAATGCTTCCAGAAGTTCAACATCCTGCTGGTCAAAGGCAGCCAGACGAGAACTCTCCAAGAGTAAAACCCCGATAAGCCTACCTTTTGGGGGTTGTTCATCTGAGCTGTACAATAGGGGCACCGAAATGCTCGAACGCATATCTCCAAAAAGAACGACATTTAAAGGATCTTTACGAACGTCTGGGCTCAAATAGGGCCGCTGCTGCTCGGCCACCCAGCGGGCGATTCCCTGCCCGATGCGCGGCGTATACGCCAGCTTTTCTTTTGTCCACCCCTCTCCGTAATGAGCCTTGAGGACAAGATTGCCGGTCTCAGGTTCCAGATGCCGAAGCGAACCATGCTCGGCATTGACCAGCTCTGCGGCTTTTTCAAGTATCAGATTCAGGACATGGTCCAATTCAAGGCTCGACGTCAGCGCCACATCAATGGTATGCAAGGTGCGAAACTGGGTTGTCATGCGTGCCAGGCGTTCATTTTGCTGGGCAACCGATGCCGTCAGGTCTGCCAGAGATTGGATTAAGGCTATATCTCGGTTTCTAAAGATTCGTCCAGGTTTGCTATCAAAAACAATCAGAAGTCCTCGTACGGCTTCCTGCCAAACCAGAGGCGCCGCCATCAAAACAGACTGATCCGGAAGCGTTTTAATGACGGCTTGACGAGATTCGACCATTTCCTTTAAAAATAACTCATCCCAAGGTTCTTTGGGCAGGTTCTGAGTGGCCAGTAAGGTTTTGTGCCCGCCTTCCGGATCGCACAGGTAAAAACCGCTGCCTTCGGCACGGCATTGGAACGTCGCCTGTCGGACAACGCTTTGGAGAAGATTCGGATCCAATATATCAGTCGATGAGATATCCCGTTGCATCATATTATGAGCACTTTCCGCTTTAGTTAAAATGAAGCTATTGGCTCGAATGACAAATCATCTTCAACGGTAGCGTTCAAAGATGATTCGCGATTAAAGTCGTCAGATCTTGAATCTTAAGATTTTGTTTATTCTCCAGTTGTGGATCCTCCTGAGCACATCGAAAATGAATCTGGCATTTAATGCAGGCCGTAATCATTTTATTGGCGCCTGTTCGTGACGCTTCCTGTAACCTCTCGATTTGAATATTTTTGCTGACCTGTCCGCAAGATGTCCACCCGGTTGTGCCGCAGCACAGACTGGCACAACGGACTCGTTCCATTTCCCTCAGATCCAATCCCAGAGCCTCCAATAATGACCGCGGTTCATCGTAAATGTTTAGATAGCGACCCAACCGACAGGGGTCCTGGTAGGTTACGCGGTTATGATTTTTCGGCGTCAGCACGAGGTTGCCATCAGCAACTGCCTGCGCCAAATATTGGGTCAGGTGAAATACCGCCATGCCATGGTCTGCGACACGTTTGGGGTATTCCAGGGTAAGCATGAGGGCACACTCCGGGCAGGTTGTGAGAATGATCTTAGCGCCGGTGGCGCTGAGGTGCTCAAGGTTGAGTTTGGCCAATGCATGAAATGTCTCCATTTCACCTTCCCATAGCTGATCGTGACCGCAGCAGCGCTCGCCAGCCATGACCTGAGGCTCAATCCCCAGATGGTTTAAAATTTTCACCGCTGCTTTAGCAATTTCTACGCCTTCAAAATCCAGATGCTCAAATAAGGCGTCATAGTAGGGCAAACATCCGGTAAAATAAACAATCTCCGAATCTTTGGATATGCGAAGATCCGGCGTTATCCAGTCCAAACGATTTTGCTTCAGCCCCGGGTCAGTCATCATTTTGCCCCAGCTTTGGATAACTGCTCCATGGGTGCATTCACCCGCTAGTCCGCACCCCGCAGCCAGTGTTCTCGCCTTCTGTATGAAATCAGAAAAATAGACATCCGATGGGCACAGCAAACTGCAACGCTTGCATGTCAGACAGGACCAAAATAAAGGATCTTGCATGATCTCCTCGGGCCGACTATCGATGGCCTTCTCCACCAGCAGCCGTGGACTGCTATAGGACCGGGTTTCCCAACGCGTAATGGGACAGACGGCACTGCATTTGCCACATTCCTGACAATACCACGCTCGACATTGTTGGATAATGTCTTTCATGCTATCCATAAGGCTCCCTGCCCCCATTTAGACCATCCACAAAGGTTTTTAATTTTGTTGCCCAGGTTTTTTCATCGCCGGCCCCGACCCGATCCAGTACCAGGCATTTATCCGAATGCCCCAACAGTTGCATTAACCTGCTGGTTAAATCAAATGTTTCTTTGGCGCGCTGACTGCCAAATTCATAATGACATTCATCCGGCGGGCAACCCAGCAGCAAGACGCCGTCGGCACCGAGATTAAAAGCTTTAAGGATGATTCCCGGACTCAATCGACCCAGGCACATGACTTTCATGGGATAAACCCATGGTGCGTATGACGCATGGTGGCGACCCGCTGCTTCCAGCCCCCGGTAGGCACCCCAATTACATGTAAAAACCACCGCTTTCTGCTTGACATTCATATCGTCTGCTTTCAAAAAAGCCGTGAGCATGGCTACCAGTTGTTCATCAGTCGCATAGCCCGCGGTTATAGCTCCGGAAGGGCATTGCGCTGCACAACTGGCGCAACCCGTACAGATCATCGGATCTATCCAGCAGTGACGCTGCGATTCTTTACCGACCAGTTGCGGCGCGCCTAAATCACAAATTTCGATACAGGTTTTACACGCCCGGCAGCGGTGGGGATCGACCGACGCAGTGATGGGATTGGGCCGTTCGCTCAGCTGATCCAACCAACCGGCCACTTTGACGGCAGCGGCTGCACCGGTCGATATGCCATCTAGCGGGTCACAGAAAAAAACACCCGGCAGCAGCGTTGCAACATCCGGTGGCATGGTCTTCAGGCGCTTGAGTTGACCTGATGATGCAAACGCATTGCACAAAAGATCTGCCTCGACCGTGTCCTGCGGCGCCAGCACTATTGCTGAAGCTTGCTGGATGGTTGCTGGATTTGAAGCCGCATATTGCCCGTCGGCACGCCAAATCTGATGGGGTAAGCGCGCACCAACATGGGTGTCAATATGCTGTCCTTTGAGTAAATTTTGACAAACCTGAGCCGCCGTGCTGTTGCCCAAAATCAACACGGAGCGTTCAGCGTTCACCGGTTGGGCACACCGGGGTGAGGCCATCTTCAATTTGACAGCAGCGGAAGCAATCATAGCGTCTGCCTTGGCGGTTGCGGCCTCCGGATCATCAGCGTGCACCCAGGCGCAATGCTCTCGGATATTCACAAATTCCCAGATTACATTGGATAAGTTTTCAGCTGACAAGCGACCGGTCGGAATGCGTGGATCGTAAGCGCCCGCCGCAAACAATCCCAGGTTATTTTTGCAGCGGACCCGTTGATAGGTGCAACTGAAACAGACCTGGTCCAGCGAACAGCAGGCGCAGGCAGCCAACAGCACCCGATTCAGACCGTATGTCACAACCGCATTGCCAAGAAATTCAGCGGCCTCCGGCAAACAGGCCTGGGAAATTTCAGCCGCATGGATAACGCCGGGTAGATTTATTGATTGGCGGCGCAGTGCATCCGTATCTACCACACGGGCGATGTGATCTTCACACTGGCAAATAAACACACCCATGCGCGCAGGGCTTGCCGGAACTTCTCCCATCCAACTTGATGACGCCTTAAAATGGCGTTCGGAGCGTGTATGGTTCATGGCATGGGCGGCCGCCACAGAGCCTGAAAGTGTCGCTTGGGGTGATACCCGATAGAGGCCGGGTCCTTCTTGCAGCTCTAATTTCTCAAATTTTGTCGGACCGTCAGCCAGTATAATTGCACCCATCTCGAACTCGACGATCTTTTCACGCTCATCATGCACAACAGCACCCGCCTTGCAAGCCTCGACACAGACCATACATTCACTGCAAGGACCACAGGCCAGGCAGCGTTGGGCTTCGGCAATCGCCTGTTCTTCTGAAAAACCTAATTCAACTTCCGAAAAACTGTTCAACCGACCCGCGCTTGGGAGAACCGGCATGGACAGCCGCGGCTTGGGAACCAATTCCGCTTCGGTCATAGGTCGTTCGGAAATGGACATCTGACCCATATTCTGTGTTTGATCGTTTGATGATTGGCTGCTTTTATAATTGTCGGCTTTGATTTCATTCGGCCATTGGTTGAGGCGAACCTCTTTTGAATCGTTCGGGGTAAGATACCGAGCAATGCTTTCAGCAGCTTGTTTCCCGTTGGCAATGGCTTCTATGACCGTTTTGGGGCCATAGACCGCATCCCCACCGGCAAACACCCACGGTATGCTCGTTTGCAAGGTTACCGGATCAGCCTGGATGCCGCCCTGGGGTGAAAGGTTAATTTTTTGCGCTTCGCAAAAGTCCATTTCAGCGCGTTGGCCGATGGCAATCATTACGGCTTCCGCTTGCAGGATATTGAGCTCGTTTTCATCGTACTGGGGATTAAAATTGCACTGATCATCGAACACACAGGTACAGCGTTTGAATTGAATTCCCGTAAATTTGCTGTTTTTGCCCAGGAAACGGTGGGGCCCAAAACAATTGACAATTTCTACGCCGGCTTCAAGGGCCTCTTTAATCTCGTAATCGCGAGCCGGCATTTCTTCTGGGGTTTCAAGACAAACGATGGTAACCGCTTTAGAACCCAAGCGTCTGGCAGTAAGCGCCACATCGATGGCGACATTACCCCCGCCTACAACGATGAGCTTTTTAGAGACGGGCACCTTTTTGCCCAGCGCAACATCCCGCAGAAAAGATACCCCGTCAAAAACGCCTGATAGATTTTCTCCGGCCACCCCGAGTTTGCGGCTGCCGTGCAGACCGGTGGATAGAAAGATGGCTGAATATCCATTTGATCTCAGCGTCTCTAAGTCAAAGTCTTTGCCAAAAGTGACCCCCGTCTTAATTTTAACGCCCACTGCCTCGATAGCGCTAATTTCAGCATTAAGAATATCCCTGGGAAGATGATAG